>Ga0164241_10002947_pt1 | contig 17774 bp, 15 predicted proteins | sample OricomyardsoilBY_FD_108780 | JGI IMG/M metagenome (GOLD analysis project Ga0164241, IMG submission 108780) | Backyard soil microbial communities from Emeryville, California, USA - Original compost - Back yard soil (BY) | ecosystem: Environmental > Terrestrial > Soil > Unclassified | place: USA...
CTTTGGTCGGCCAGTCGGCGGTGGCGATGTCGACGATCCTGGCCGATGGGCCGCCGATCGCGCGACTCTCGGCAAAGATGGCGCGCGCGAAATCGGCCCAGCTCGTCGCGCCGGTGCCGGTGAAATGGAAGAGGCCGCCGGTCCAGCGACCGCTCGCGCGCCAATCCGCGATCATCGCGAACAGAGCGTCGGCGATGTCGAGCGCCGAGGTCGGGCCGCCGATCTGGTCGGCGACCACGGTCAGTTCCTCGCGCTCGGCGCCGAAGCGCAGCATCGTCTTGACGAAATTCGCGCCGAACGGGCTGTACACCCAGGCGGTACGCAGGATCGCGTGATCGCCACCGGCAGCGCGCACCGCGTCCTCGCCGGCCAGCTTGGTCTTGCCGTAGACGCCGATCGGCCCGGTCGCGTCGTCCTCGCGATAGGGGCGGTCGAGCGTGCCGTCGAACACGTAATCGGTCGAGAGATGGATGATCGGCGCCCCTGCCCGCTTCGCCGCCTCGGCCAGTGCGCCGGGACCGGTGGCGTTGACCGCTATTGCCAGATCGGGTTCGTCCTCGGCCTTGTCGACCGCGGTATAGGCTGCGGTGCTGAGCACGATGTCGGGGCGGAAATCAGCCACCACGGCTGCGATGCTCGCCGGATCAGCGAGATCGAATTCCGGCCGGTCGACGAACAGAAGCTCATGCCCGGCGCGCGCGCGTTCCTCGATGCTGGTCGCCACCTGCCCGCCGCGTCCGGTGACGAGGATGCGCATCAGGCGACGCCCAGCCGCTCGCCGGCATAGCTGCCCGAACGGATCGGCCCCCACCACCATTCATTGTCGAGATACCAGTCGATCGTGCGCGCCAGCCCGCTCTCGAAGCTTTCCTGCGCGCGCCAGCCGAGCTCGGTCTCGATCTTCGACGGATTGATCGCATAGCGCCGGTCATGCCCCGGTCGGTCGGTGACGAAACTGATCAGCGAGCGACGGCTCTCACCGTTCGGCAGCGGACGGCGCTGGTCGAGCGCATCGCAGATCGCCTCGACCACCTGCAGATTGGTGCGCTCCTCGCGCCCGCCGATATTGTAGCTCTCGCCGACCTTGCCCTTGCTGATCACCGCGTCGAGCGCCCGGGCGTGATCCTCGACGAACAGCCAGTCACGCACATTCTCGCCCTTGCCATAGACGGGCAGTTTCTTGCCATCGAGCGCGTTGAGGATGGTGAGCGGGATCAGCTTTTCGGGGAAGTGATACGGCCCGTAATTGTTCGAGCAGTTCGAGAGCACCACCGGCAAGCCGTAGGTCTCGTGCCAGGCGCGGACGAAATGGTCGCTCGCCGCCTTCGAGGCAGAATAGGGTGAGGACGGCGCATAGGGCGTTTCCTCGGTGAACACGCTCGAATCGAACGGCAGGTCGCCGAACACCTCGTCGGTGGAGACGTGGTGGAAGCGAAACACCTCGCGCCGTTCGCCTTCGAGCCCGCGCCAATAATCGAGCGCGGCGGTGAGCAGGCGGAACGTGCCGACGACATTGGTCTCGACGAACGCGCCGGGGCCGTCGATCGAGCGATCGACATGGCTCTCGGCGGCGAGGTGCATGATCGCATCGACCCGCTCCTCGCGCAGCAAGGCGGCGATCATGTCGCGATCGGCGATGTCACCCTTCACGAAGCGATAGGCGTTCGACTTCTCGATCTCGCGCAAGGACGCGGGATTGCCGGCATAGGTCAGCGCGTCGAGATTGATGACGCGCGTGCCGCCCTCTTTCACCAGGTGCCGGCACACCGCCGAGCCGATGAATCCGGCGCCGCCGGTGACGAGAATCGTGCGCATCAATAGTCCCCGTAGGCAAAGACCGGCCGGTGATCGGTGAAGCGCGGCGCGGCGCGGTCCTTGTCCGAAAGCTGTGGCGCGGCGGCGGAGGGCCAGCCGATGGCGAGGTCGGGATCGTCCCAGGCGATCGCCATCTCGCTGTCGCGCGCATAGGGCGCGCTGACCTTGTAGAGCACCTCGGTATCGGGCGCGGTGGTCATGAAGCCGTGCGCGAAGCCCTTGGGCACCAGCAGCTGGTTGAACTTTTCCGCCGACAATTCGACGCCGACCCATTGCCCGTAGGTCGGCGAACCCTCGCGGATATCGACCGCGACATCGAAGATCGCACCGCGCAGCACGCGGATCAGCTTATCCTGCGCGAACGGCGGCGCCTGCAAATGCAGCCCGCGCACCGTACCCGGCTCGCGCGACAGGCTCTGATTGTCCTGAATCCAGTCGATCGCGATCCCCTCGGCGGCGAGCGCTTCGCGCTTGAATACCTCGGAGAAGAAACCGCGCGTGTCGCCGAATTTGGCAGGCACGATCTCGATGACTGCGGGAATCGCCAGCCGGTTGAACTGCGTCATGCCGCGCTCGCCACGCGGCGCTTCAGGTAAGCGGCATATTCGGTCTTGCCGAGGCTCGCGGCGCGCCGCAGCACCGCTTCGGCATCGAGATAACCTAGTTCGAACGCGATTTCCTCGGGGCAGGCGATCTTGATCCCCTGGCGCAACTCGATCGTGCGCACGAACGATGCTGCATCGTGCAGCGAATCGTGCGTGCCGGTATCGAGCCAGGCATAGCCTCTGCCCAGCCGCGAGATGTTGAGATCGCCACGCTCGAGATAGGCGCGATTGACGTCGGTGATCTCCAGTTCGCCGCGCGCCGAGGGGCGGATCGACCTGGCAATCTCGGTGATGTCCGAATCGTAGAAATAGAGGCCCGTCACGGCCCAGTTCGATTTCGGGTTGGCGGGCTTTTCCTCGATGCTCGTCGCCACGCCGCTCCCGGGGTCGAACGCGACCACGCCATAACGTTCGGGGTCATCGACGTGGTAGGCAAAGACCGTCGCGCCTTTTTCGACCGAAACCGCCTCACGGCATTTGTCGCCGAGGCCATCGCCGTGATAGATATTATCGCCTAGAATCAGAGCGCCCGGCCCCCCGGCGATGAACTCCGATCCGATGATGAACGCCTCGGCCAATCCGTTGGGCTGCGGCTGCTCGGCATAAGCGAGATTGATCCCGAACGCCGATCCGTCGCCTAGCAAAGCGCGAAACATCGGTAGGTCGCGCGGCGTGGATATGATCAGAATATCGCGCAAACCTGCGAGCATCAGCGTCGACAGCGGATGATAGATCATCGGCTTGTCGTACACCGGCAGCAATTGCTTCGAGACGGCGAGCGTCGCGGGATACAGGCGCGTGCCGCTTCCCCCGGCGAGAATGATCCCCTTCATTCAACTCCCTTTGGCTGACGCCGGCAGTCCGCCGTCCGTATCCTGCGTCCCGCTCATGGCCGGTATCCTAATGCTCGGCGGAAGACAATTTCCCCAAGGGCATTCCACTGGCACGCTCCTCGCCGGGCGGCCTTGGCCAGAATTGCGGATGCGGCACCTCGCCCTGCGCCTTCATCCACTGCAGTCGCGCAATTTCCCGTTCGATCGTCGCGACACGCTGAAGCGGTGCCGGATGGGTCGAATCACGTCGCCTGTGCTGGCGCTCTTCGGCGTAGCGGCGCCAGAACGCCGCCGCTTCTTCGGGCGGATAGCCTGCGTGATCGAGAAGATAGACCCCGAGCCGGTCGGCTTCGTTTTCGGTCGCGCGCGTCTCCGCGGCTTCGGTCGCGGACTCTCCATCCCCTTCTTCGTCGCGCCACGCTTCCAGACGGGCGCGGTGGCCGAGAATGTTATGCGCAAGTTCGTGCGCGACGATCACCGCGAGTTGATCCTCGCTGCCGGCGAAGCGGACCATGCCCGCGTCGATCGCGACATAAGTGCCGTCCGCTTCCGAATTCACCTTGCTGGACGGGCTGACGATGAAGCGGCTGGAGCAACCGAAGGCAACGGGTATCGTCAGCTGGTGCTCGCCGTCCGCCCGCTGGACGACAAGGTCGAGCCGACCATCGGCGGCGGCGTGCTCGATCAGGTCGAGGGTGGCGCTGATGCGCGCGAACGTCGCCCCTCCCCCCGGCTGCGCAGGCGGCGCCTGCCCGTCGACCAGGATCAGCGCATCGCCGGCCCGAAGCCCCGCCCGCGCCGCAGCGCTGCCCTTTGCCACCGCCAGAATCTGCGGAGCCGTGCCCAGCGCGAATTGTTTTGCCGCTCTGGCGCGATCGCGCCGATCGAACTGCGACAGATCCTGAATGGCCATACCGAGAACGGGCGCCTTGCTCGGGCACAAATCGCCGCCCGCGGCGGCGAGCCGATAGCCGATATCGGTCACCAGCTGATCCGGGCTGACCATTGCCGCCGGGCGCGGCGGCGGCGGATTGCCAGGCGCCATATCGGACAACAGGGCGATCAACCCGGAGAGCAGCGCTGCCTTCAGCATCATTCGCCGACCATAAGCCGCGTCGGGATCGGCCAGCAACCGCTTGACTGTGGTGGCAGGCTTCGCAATCGCGTGCGCATGTTCAGGCTTTTCGCAAAGCGCGCATCGGCGGCGCACCAGTACCGGGTACCGGAAGGCCTGCGAATCTACGCGATCGGCGACATTCACGGCCAGCTCGCGCAGTTTCGCGATTTGATCGAGCAGATCGATGCCGACGATGCCGGACGCCCGCCGGCCGAAGTACATCTGATCCTGCTAGGCGACCTGATCGATCGTGGACCGCAATCGGCCCAAACGGTCGAATATGCGCTGCAACTGGCACGCGATGCGCCGAACGTGCACCTCCTGATGGGCAATCATGAGGAAGTGTTCGTGGCAGCAGCGAACGGCGATCGCGCCAGCGCACGCTCGCTGATCGCGATGGGCGGCGGCGCGACGTTGCGCAGTTACGGCTTTACGCCCGACGAGATAGATGCGGGTTCATTCCAGGATCTCGCCGACCTGATGGCACAGCGTATCCCGCGCGAGCATGTTCACTTTCTCGGCGCGGGCGCGCGATTGCTGCAATTCGGCGACTATATATTCGTGCACGCCGGCATCCGCCCCGGCGTCAGCCTCAACGATCAGACCGACAACGACCTCCGCTGGATCCGCCGCCAGTTTCTCCAGGCGCGCCGCGAGGATGAATGGCTCGTGGTGCACGGCCACACCCCGACACACGAAATCGACATCGACCTCGATCATGGCAGGGTTGGGATCGATACGTTCGCCTATGAGACCGGCGTGCTTACGGCTATCGGTCTCGAAAGCGAGGCGTACTGGTTTTTGCAGGCAATCGGAAACCCGGCAGACTCACGGCCAATCGCGCGCGGCTAGCGAGCCCGGGCCGTCTCGATAATCCGCCGGGCTGCCGCATCGTGTCCGGATTTGGAGCGTTTTTGCTGCCCTAACAGCCGATGTAACATTGCGTTATCAGCCGTTCGATGTTAGCGGCCGCAGCAAGAACAATCGGTTTTCTGGGATCGCGGTCAACGATTTGGAGGTGGGCGTGGCAACGTCGAACCAAAAAATGCTCGCGACTGCTGCAGAGAACGACAACGCTCGCGCGTGGCTGGTTCCAGCGGCGCTGCCGGATGACCTCCCGACGTCGCGGACCGCTTGGCGGATCGGGCTCATCGCCGCGGGCGTTTCGCTGGATCTCGCCACGCTCTTCGTCAGCTATGCTCTCGGGTCATGGTTTGGTTTCACCGCCATTCCAAAGCATTCGCTTGCCGTCACCTGGCTGGCGATTGCCTCGATCTATGTGGCGGTTGCCATCAACAACGGGGCTTTCCGGCCGAAGGCGCTGATCCACCCCAGGCAGGGCACGGCGCGTGCCGCCGGCGCTTTGCTGTGTTCGGTCGGCGCGATGCTGCTCGCAGCCTTCTTTCTTCAGGCCAGTGCCACCTTCTCACGTCTAACCTTCGGTTTGGGGACGGCTGTCGCGCTCATCGCGCTGCCGTTCGCCCGGCATTTCATCGCGCGTGTCGCTTGGCATGTTATGGATGGAAGGCTGATCAGCACGCTCGTGATCCGCGATCGCGTCGAATATTCGGCTCGCGAAGGCGAATATGTGCTCGACGCCGAGCGTTATGGGCTCGAGCCCAATCGCGACAACCCAGCCGTGATGGATAGGCTCGGGCAGGTGTTCGGCCGCATCGATCGCGTGGTTCTGGCGTGCCGGGAGAGCGACCGTCGAGACTGGGCAAAAACCGTTCAGGGGATGGACGCCAACGTCGAAGTTCTGGTTCCCGAACTGGCCGAGCTGGATCCGCTGGCAATCGGCAAGCTGGGCGACACGATGACGGCCCAAGTGGCCTGCACATCGCTAAGCCTGACCGATCGCGTGATCAAGCGCACATTTGATCTGTGCCTGACCTGCGCCGCGCTCCCTTTGCTCACGCCGTTGCTGGTCCTGGCCGCGGTGGCGATCAAGCTTGATTCACCCGGCCCCGTGCTGTTCAAGCAGAAGCGGATAGGCTTGGGGAACCGGCTGTTCAGTGTCTACAAGTTCCGTAGCATGCGGATCGAGGCGACCGACAGCAACGGCAACCGCTCAGCCGCGCGCGACGACGATCGCGTCACCCGCGTCGGCCGATTCATTCGGCGCACCAGCATCGATGAGCTGCCGCAACGCCGCAATGTGCTCAACGGCACGATGAGCCTCGTCGGCCCCCGCCCCCATGCGGCGGCATCGACGGCGGAAGACAAGTATTTCTGGACGATCGACCAGCGCTATTGGGATCGTCATGCGATGAAGCCGGGTGTGACGGGCCTGGCGCAGGTTCGCGGCTATCGTGGCGCCACGCACCATCGCTCGGATTTTACCAACAGGCTGTACGCCGACCTCGAATATCTTTCGAACTGGACGTTATGGACGGACATTCGAATTTTGTTGTCCACCGCGCGTGTGATCGTTCATCGCAATGCGTTTTGAACTCAAACAACAGTCATGCGTTGACGTTCGGCCAATGGTGGGAAATTTGCTTCGGAACGGCGTAACTTGGTTGTGATCGGGGCTTGACCGAATCCTTGGTTTGCGGCAAGTGCGAACGCAACGAAGCCCGAGTTAGACAGGGAAGGAAACGAAATGACGCTGCACAAGATGTTCATTGCGGGTATGGCCGCCGCCGGTTTGGTCGGTGCCACTGCCGCTCAGGCGCAAGACATGCGCGCATCAGATACGCAGCTGGCGCCTGCTCCGGTGAAGTCGCTGTCCAAGGCGACGCCGAAGCTGAAGCATGCCAACAAGGCTGACGGCGACGAAACTCACGACAGTTCCGGCGTTATCGTCGGCGTTCTCGCGGCGGCTGCAGTTGCGGGCGGCATCATTGCTGCCACGTCCAACAAGGATACGCACGGCAATAGCCCCAACTGACGCAGCTTCTCTTACTGATTTGCGTAAGCTAGACCGGCGGTCCGCATCTTGCTGACCGCCGGCTTGTTTTTATGTGCCGCGTTTTCGGCGCCTGCTCGGTTAGCCGAGGGCGTTTTTCCCATTGCTTCAAGCGGGAGGAACGCTGCGTTGGCCAGGGGAGCGCGATGAATATCCTGTCCGCTAATGGTCGATGGCCATATTGGCTGGCTGCCACGCTACTGACTCTGACTTTGGTAGTCGGCGGCTCCGTGCAGGCGCTGCCGATGCTTCGATTGGCGGATCAGTTGCTGGCGGTCGGCGTCATCGTCGTTGTGCTGATAAGCGCCCGGACATTTCATCTTCGCGGTCTGGCGCTTTTTGGATGCATTCTCTGCATCGCGATAGCCGCGCTGCCGCTCCTCCAGATCGTTCCCCTGCCCGCCGGAATATGGCACGCCTTTCCGGGGCGCGACGTGCCCTCTGCTGTCGGCGCGGTGTTCGGTTTCGACACGGCTTCCATGCCACTAAGCCTGGATCCGGATGCGACCTTCGCATCCCTGCTGGGAGCTTTGCCGGCTTTTGCGGCGTTTGCCGTGGCCCACAAGGTCAACGCGCCCGGCCATGTCCGCCTCTTGCTGGTGCTTGTCGGACTGGCACTTCTGAGCCTGGTGATCGGCGTGGTTCAGGTGACGACCGGCCAGGGCTATTTTTACGAAACGGCTCATGAGGGCCTGCCGATAGGATTATTCGCCAACCGGAATCACCAGGCCGATTTGATGCTGGTCGGCATTATCGTGTCCATGGTGCTTGGGACACGACCCCAGCTCTTTCCGGGGCTGCGCTTGTTCCGTCCCGCGCTGTTCGCCGCGGCGGCAGCGATGACCGCGGGCGTCGTGGCCACGGGCTCGCGGAGCGGAATGGCGCTGCTGCTCTACGCGGTGGTAGCCGTCTTTCTGCTGTCCGGAAAAGTCGCCCTGTCACCCAAGCGTATGGCGATCGCGGCCGTAGCCACGGTTATCATTCCTCTTTGCCTCATTCTCGCGGGCAGTCAGGTGGTGACGCAATCGCTGCACCGTTTTGATCGCCAGCAAACCGACCAAAGGTTTGACTTTTGGCCGGCCGCGCGGTGGACTGCGGAGCATTACTTTCCCGCAGGGGCAGGTATCGGCACGTTCGACCCGGTCTTTCGCGCCAACGAGCCGCTCTCGCTGGTTGGTGCGCATTACATCGTTCACGCGCACAACGAATATATCGAAATCCCGCTTGAAGGCGGGCTGCCCGGTCTGCTCCTGATCCTCTGCTTTTGCATCTGGTGGGCACTTGCAACGATCCGCGTGGGCAAGGCGGATGGCCGCGATCTGGATGCGTTGCTAGGGAGGATCGGCAGCGCCCTCATCCCGATCTTCTTGCTGCACTCGGCATTCGATTATCCTTTGCGCATGATCGGGCTGATGACGGTCTTTGGCTTCGCTTGCGGCCTCCTGTCGCGCGCACTCCTATGGCGGGTATCTTCACCCAGCCCTGTCAAGGCGCAAGTGACAGTTCCGCAACGGCACGAAGCCAGGGCATCGCCTGGCGGTAATGTCCATTCTTTTCGCGCGACGCGGAAGAGACAAGCGCCTATAGACGGAACATATTTGCCGGAAGGCGGCCGTGGCACGTCTTCGGAAGTCCAAAGATGAGTTATCTGGGTATGAACATGCGTATCTGTGCCTTGTTTATTTTTGTCGCCTGCCTGGGGTTGCTGAGCGGTTGCGCCGCTCCGACCTACAACATGCCTTTTGGCCAGGACGCATATGCCCGCTTCCCGGCAGCCGCTTCAGCCGGCCCGCCCGCCGAGTACAAGATCGGACCGTTCGACAAGCTCAACATCTCCGTCTATCGGGAGCCAGATCTTTCGGCGACCGATATGGCCGTTGACGCCGCCGGCGCCATCAACATGCCGCTGATCGGCAGCGTCGATGTCTCGGGAAGAACCGCGGCCCAAGCTTCCACGGATATCGCGGGTCTCTACAACGCCAAATATCTGCGCGATGCGCAGGTTACGGTAACCGTATCCGAGGCGGTATCGAAGCGCGTTGTGGTCGAAGGCCAGGTCAACCAGCCCGGCGTTTTTCCCATCGAGGGCCGCATGACATTGCTTGAGGCCCTCGCTCAGGCGCGGGGCACGACGACGACTGCGGCAAGCAAGGAAGTGGTGATCTTCCGTGTCGTCAACGGCCAGCGCCTTGGCGGCCGGTTCGATCTCAACGCCATCCGTCAGGGCAAGGCGGACGATCCCGAACTTCTCGGCAACGACACGGTTGTCGTTGGCTATTCGGCCGTCAAGGGCGCCTGGAAAGACTTCCTGAGCACTGCGCCCCTGCTCGGCATCATGACGCGGTTCTGACCAGAATCGCTTGCAACACAATTTTTGAAGCAGGATCGCAATGAACGAACTCGCCTCAACCAATTATGATCCGCCGCGGCCCGAATCGTCGCAGGTGGCGACGCGTGCCCAGCAACTCTACCCGGAGCGCCAGGGAGCGTATTCGGATGACGGTTATGGCGACGAAGGTAAAATTGACCTGCGTCAATTGCTGATCGCGGCCTATCGCCATCGATTTCTCATGCTCGCGGTATTTGCGACCTCACTGTTGGTCGGGATCGGCATCACTCTGCTGATGACGCGCATCTACAGCGCGACCTCGAGCGTGCAGATTGACCAGCAGATGGTGAACGTGCTCGGCCAGGATGGTGTGCAGCAAGCCGTGCCGATGTCCGATGCCAACCGATTCCTGCAAACCCAGCTCGACGTTCTCCGAAGCCGCGCGCTCGCCAGCCGTGTCTCGGACAAGCTCGGGCTGGCGCATGACAATTCCTTCCTGCTGGCCATGCACGCGAAACCGATACTGCGTCAGGACGCTGCCGGCCAGGCTGCGCGTTCTGAGGCTGTCACAGATGTCATTCAGGACAACCTGACGATCGACTTGCCGATCAATACGCGCGTGGCACGGATCACCTTCAACAGCCCTGATCCCGACGTCGCGATGCGCGTGGCCAATCAGGTCGCGCAAAGCTTCATCGTCGACAATATGGAGCGGCGATTCAACACGACGAGCTATGCCCGCAATTACCTTTCTCAACAGCTCGACACCACGCAACAGAAACTCGAAGATTCCGAAAAGGCTCTTCTCGCCTATGCGCGAAGCGCCGGGTTGATCGATACCAACGCTGTCGGCACCGCGGGAGCTGGCCCTGATAGCTCCGGCAACGGCAACGGAGGGGGTGGTGGCAGCGGCAGCTCGATCGGTTCGCTCACTGCCAGCAACCTTGTGCAGGTGAACACCGCTGCGACCACAGCGCATACCGATACTCTAGCGGCGAAGGCAAAGTGGGACCAGGCGCGCACGACCCCTCTACTGCAATTGCCCGACGTGCTCGCTAATCCGTCGATTCAGGGGCTGCTGCAGACGCGTGCTGGCCTGCAAGCCTCTTACGAGGAAGGGTTGCAGCGCCGACAGGCCGATTTTCCTGAAATGATCCAGGCGAAGGCGAGGATTGCGGAGCTCGACCGCCAGATCAACGTGCAGGCGCAAGCGGTGCGAGATTCGATCCGCGAGCAATATGAAACTGCGGCGAAGAATGAGCAGCAACTCAATGGCAGCGTCGCGCAGCTCAAGCTCAGCACGATGGCCGAGCAGGATAAGGGAATTCGATACAATATTCTGAAGCGCGAAGCGGATACGAACCGCGGTATGTACGATGCGCTGCTGCAACGCTTCAAGGAGGTGACCGCGGAGCAGGGCATGACGTCGAGCAACATCTCGATCGTCGACCAGGCTACCCGACCGGGCGCACCCGTTTCACCCAAGGTGATGAAGAACATTGCCCTGGCAGCGTTCGTTGGGCTGGCGCTCGCGATCGGACTCGCCTTCCTTCGCGAAGTGATGGACGACCGGATGCGCTCGGGTGAAGATGTGCAGCGCAAGCTTCACTTGCCCTTCCTGGGGGCAGTACCGCTGCTACCGACGGGTGAGACCGTTTCCACGGCATTGGCGGACCCTCGGTCGAGCTTCTCCGAAGCGCATTATGCACTGCAATCGCTGCTCGAATTCTCGACATCGGAGGGCGCCCCACGATCGATCCTCATCACGTCCAGCCAGCCGGGCGAGGGAAAGAGCACCTGCGCCATGGCCACCGCGCGGGCCTTCGCGATGGTGGGCAAACGAACATTGTTGATCGACGGAGACCTACGCAAGCCGACGATCCACAAGCAATTGTCGCTCACGCAGAAGCAAGGCCTCTCAAGTCTGCTCAGCGGCCAGGCGTCATTTGACGACGCGGTGCAGTCGACGGCGCAATTCAATCTCTTCGCCCTGCCCTGCGGTCCGATCCCGCCCAACCCTGCGACGTTGCTGGCGAGCAAGCGCCTGGAGCAGGTGATTGCTCTCGCGATGACCAAGTATGACGTCGTCGTGATCGACGGGCCGCCGGTCGCAGGCCTGGCCGACGTGCTGATGCTCGCCAGCTTGGTCCAAGGCACGATTTTTGTTGCGGAAGCCGGTCGCGCGCATTTGGGCGCCGCCAAATCCGCCATCGCGCGCCTGCGCGCCACGGCGGACAACATCATCGGTGTGGTTCTCACCAAGTTCGATGCCAAGAAATACGGATATGGCGATTATTACGGCGACTATTATTACAGTTACGGCAGCAGTGACCAGGACGACTGACATCGTGGCCTGAGCTTGGGGAGCTTCTGCGATGGCGATAGCGTTACGCAGCCTGATCGTGCTGATCGGCCTTTTCTTCGCGATCGAAGCGACGCGATTTGCGTTTGTGGACGATCTGGTCCGGCAGAGCCTTTTTGAAGAAGCGCTCGCCTGGCGGGCGGATTCCACCGAAGCCTTGACGCGGTCGGGACAGGTCGAACTTGCGCTGGGGGATGCGCAAGGCGCTGGCACACTGGCTGCGCGCGCGGTTTCGCGCGCCCCGCTCGATGTGGCGGCGATTCGCATCGCTGGACTCGCGGCCGAGGCGAGCGGCGATTCGGATCGCGGCGAGACGATCATGCGGCAGGCAATGATGATCGGCTGGCGTGACGCGCCGACGCAATATTGGGTATTCAAGACCGCAGTGACGCGCAGCGACTGGAAGACTGCAGCTATTCGTGCCGATGCACTGGCGCGGGCGGACTGGCACCGCGATAAATTTTTGGCCGCGTTATGGGCATTGGCGGCCGAGCCAGCCGCCGCCAGGGCGGTTGCCGTACAACTGGCAACGCAACCGAACTGGCGCGGGGCCTTTTTTCACGACAGCGGTATTTCCACCAACCGCTCCGACGCCGGCTTCGCCCTCATCGCAGCAATTCTCGCCAAGACCGATGCGCCACTGAACGACGACGAGCGCGGCGATTATATCCAGGGCCTCGCCTCGGCGGGGCATTACGCGCGTGGCCGCGCAGTTTGGCTGTCCGCACTGCCGTCCGCGAAGCAGCCGGCCAACGCGCTGATCGGCGATCCGGATTTCTCGGCGCTCGCCGTGCGTGGACCGACCGATCCGACCAGCGATTTCGACTGGAAGCTGCTCACAACCGGGGGCTCGCAGATCGGCAAGCAAGGCAATCGCAACGTGCTGACGCTCGCAGCACCCGGCGACAGCCGTACACGCGTCCTTGCGCAGACGACCGCGCTGCCGCCCGGCAGCTATCGCATCGCAGCGGCGGTAAGCTCGGATGTGCCGTCCAACGCGTTGACATGGCGGATCACCTGCCTGCCAGGCCGCACCACGTTGATCCGCCAGGAGCCGATTGCCGCGCCGCAGACCTTCACGGTGCCGGCGGAAGGCTGCGCGGGACAGTCGATCGGAATCTTCTCGGGTCCGGTGCCGGGGAAGGCGTCGATCAGCGACATCCAGCTGGTGCGCGGCTGATCAGCCAGCTGCCGAGAGGAAGTTCACAGTGAGTCTGGTCCGCAACGCGGGATATAATCTGATCGGGTCGGTCGTTCCGATCGTTCTCGGCCTCGCGACGGTACCGATCTACATCAGACTGGTCGGCGTCGAGCGCTACGGAATCCTTTCGATCGCCTGGCTGCTGCTCGGCTATTTCGGATTGTTCGATCTGGGGTTGAGCCGCGCGACGGCGCATCGCATCGCGGCGCTCAAGGACGCGCCGGAGGAAGAGCGCGCTGCGACCTTCTGGACGGCGATTGGCGTCAACTTGGCGATGGGAGTCGTCGGTGCTTTGGTCCTGTGGCCGGTTGCGAGCTGGTATTTCCACTACGAGTTCGAGGTTCAGGCTGCTCTGCGTGGCGAAATTCTGACCGCCGTTCCCTTGCTCGCGCTCTCTGTCCCGGTCGCGACCTCGACCGGTGTGCTCGTCGGCGCCCTGCAAGGAAGAGAGCGCTTCCTGGAAACCAATTCAATCTCGATAGCGTCGACGACCTTGTTCCAGATATTGCCGCTGCTCGTCGCCTGGCTTCACGGTCCGAACCTTTCATGGCTGCTCTGCGCCGCTCTCGGCGCGCGCGTGATCGCACTGGCAGGCCTGTTTGCGCGATGCCATGTTCATGTCATCCGGGGTTATCGCTTCCGCATAGACAGATCGCAGATGATACCGCTGATGAAGTTCGGCGGATGGGTGACGGTCGCTTCGATCTTTGCGCCTTTGTTGGTGGTGGTCGACCGCTTTTTCATTGGCGCGATCCTCAACGCCGTCGCGGTCGCAATCTACAACATTCCTTTCCAACTCGCGCAGCGTATCTCGATTGTGCCGACCGCCTTGGGAAATGCGCTGTTTCCCAGGCTTTCTTCAACCAGGGGCCAGGAGCAGGAACTGCTTGGGCTCAAGGCGTCGGAGACTCTTGCCTGCCTGATGAGTCTCCCGGTGCTTTGGGCGCTTCTCTTGCTCGATCCCTTCCTTCACCTATGGGTGGGTGCGAAACTCGCCGTCCCGGCAGCGCCCGTCGGCAAAGCGCTCATAATGGGCTATTGGGCCAATGCCTTCGCGATCGTGCCCTATGTTCGCCTCCAGGCGCGGGGGCGCCCGGATCTGGTCACGAAGCTGCTGCTCGTGCAAATCCCGCCCTATCTCGGCTTGTTGTGGTTTGCGCTTCATCGGTTCGGCTTGATCGGCGCGGCTGCGGTATTCTCGCTGCGGTGCGCCGCTGATTATGTTCTCCTGTCGCTAGCGGCGGGGGGGGGGTTCCCTGCCTGGCGCCTGATCGTCTTTAATCTCGTTGTGCTCCTCGGCACCGTCACGCTCACCGAAATATACCACCCTTCCCTGCCCATGATCCTTGTTTTGCTGATCGTCGGCTCGATCATTATCGGCACGGTCGGTTGGCGAAACATGCCAGCGGATATCAAGGAGAAGCTCATGGCGCTGCTTTCCCGCTTTTTTTCCAAGCCGCGGGCAGCATGAGCCTGACTGCACGCATAAGGGGGCGCTGGCGGCGACTCCGCGGACTTCCTCCCCATCGCATGCTCGCCGAAGCCTATCCGCAATATCCGATCGGCCGGCGCAGCTATGGCGACCTGAAGATCATCTTCCCTCATCCGGACGCGACGTTTCGGATGGGTGCCTATTGTTCGACCGCGGTCGGAAGCGAGGTCTTCCTGGGCGGCGGGCATCGCACGGATTGGGTGACGACCTATCCCTTCAACATCATTGAGGGAAAGCATCCCGAGATCACCGGGCACCCTTCTACCAAGGGCGATGTCAACATCGGGAATGATGTTTGGCTGGGCCGCGGCACGACGATCATGTCGGGCGTGACGGTCGGCGATGGCGCGGTCGTCGCCGCCGGTGCGATGGTCGTGAAGGACGTGGAACCTTACACGATCGTCGGCGGCAATCCCGCCAGGCCTCTCCGCAAGCGTTTCACCGACCCGATCATTGCTCGCCTGCTGGATATCCGCTGGTGGGACTGGCCCGAGGACCGCGTCTTTCGGGCGATTCCGTGGCTGCAGAACGACCTCGTCGAAGAGTTCATCGCGATGGTCGATCGCGGCGAATTATAGCCTGCGGGTCAATCGACGCGGCGCACCGTGACGATATACTGGCGGTCGGTGAAGCTGTTGAGCAGCCCCAGCGTCAGCTTACGAAACAGCGCGATCTTGCGGCCGCCCGATTGCGAAGGCGCCACTGCTTCCAGTTCCAGGCCGCTACTCGTGATCAACTCGATCGCCGACTGCCGCACAAAAAACCGCAAATGCGTGCGGTCGAGAATGCCGGCGTCAGCCAGTTGCCATTGGTTCCTGAGCAGCAGCGGCAGCAGTGCACGATAGTTTCGGATGTTGGGAATGCTGGCGACGATCCGGCCACCCGGCTTCAAGCCACGGTGCAATCGGGCTACGATCGCCCAAGGATCAACGAGATGCTCGAGAATATCGAGCGCCAGAATCGTATCGAACGGCCCCTGCTCGACAATGACCCGATCGATCAACGCCATGTCTTCAAGGTTGCCGGAATATCGGAAATCGATCGGCAAAGCCTCGGCTTCGGGCGCGATCATGTCCACGACGCCGATGCGGTCAGCGACGCCAAGTTCCTTGAGGCGCGCAGCGGTGGCGCCAAGCCCCCCTCCTAGATCGAGCAACGAGCCGCCGGCACGCGGAACATGGGGGATGACATCCCGCCGCACATGATCATGGTAATGATCGCGGATTTCCGCCGCAGGTTCAGCCATTCTCGACAATCCTTCCGATTTCTTCCCACGCCCGTGCCAAAGTCGCTTCGTCATGCGCCGGCAAAGGCGCCGACGATCGATTTTCAAAGCGCTCGGGAATCTGGCCGCGCTCGGTTATCCGCACGCCGAAGTCTGACAGCCATTGGGCAATGCCGTCCAGCGTCCGGCGAGGGTCCAGGCACAGCTGCTCGTGCTCCACACGGAAAATCCGCGCTGGGCCGATCACTGCACCGTCGCACTCGATATCCGAGCGCACCCCAAGCACTTGCGCCACCGCGCGGGTGACGTCATCGGCGCCGACATATTGGGGCGCGATCGAGGGCCGCACTGACCACCAGCCGCCGGCGTCCGGCGCTGGCCCGCCAGCCTTGCGCTCGGCGCGCACGATCGAGCGTATATTGTCCTTGGGCGCTCTGCGGACTTCGATGAACAGGGCGTTCGGCCAGATGGCGTTCATCAGCCGAAGACGGTTGGCATGCATGACGTTCTTGTTAACGAACGGCGCGTTCATCGCGTGCGCCAATCCCGCCACAGTGCGCCTCATGTCCGCTAAAGGCAGGATTTCCGCTGTGCTTTCGTCCTGCCAATCGCCGTCAATCAGCCACCGTCGCCAAATCCATCCGCCTTCGTTGGGCGCCCCCCATCCCGCGATATGACCATACCGGCTGGTGAAGTTGCCGCGCCAGCGGTCGATTGCCGGCCGCCCCAGCCAGCTCGCTCCGACCGGCGTGAGATAAAAACGATGCGCGAGATTGGACATGAACGCGAACCGGTACCGGGTAACCAGTGCTTCATAGACAAGCGACGTCCCGGAGCGGGGCGGCCCCACGATGAAGATGGGTGGCGAGGCCATAGCGGCATCGTTCGCGAGCGCGCGTTCGAGAGGCCAGAGCGCCGCGTGGCCAACTGCCCGTGCGGCACCGATCGCGAGCTTCCTCATGGATGATTCGTACGGGAAATGCTTTGCCCCATGGGCAATCGGAAGAGCGCGCGCACCACAAAATGGAGCCGCGCGCGCCACGCCAGGCGTTCGTTTCGCTCCGACGCGCGCGCGACCAGGAGTTCCTTTGCCAAGCGCCATGGCGCGCCACGCAAATCGCGCAGCACCATCAGTAGCGTACCGACCCAGGCTATAAAGGCTCCTCGGGTGAACCGCAGAAACAGGATATGACCGCGCGTTATCTCGACCGCTTTCCACGCGCTCATTCCGTCCGTGCTGGCGCCTCCGACATGCATGATCTGGAGCGCAGGATTGTATCTGACCTTCCATCCCGCCCGCGTGATCCTGCGGCACCATTCGCTTTCTTCGCCATACATGAAGAAGCGCTGGTCCATGCCACCGACCTGAGCGAGCATGGCGCGGCGCACGAACATGAAACACCCCGTGACCGAATCGACGTCATTCTCCTGATCGAGATCGAGACGCGAATAACGCAAGTCGCCGAACAGGCGGCTACGCCGGGCGGCCGCGCTGGACATCAGGAGAATACCGAGCAGCTGGCGGAGCGAAAGATAGCGAAAGATTGACGATTGCCGTGTGCCGTCTTCGAATCGCACGCGGCATCCCATCACGCCGACCTCTGGGCGCGCGTCGCAATAGTCACGCGCGCGCGCGATCGTATCAGGCTCCACTTCCGCGTCCGGGTTGAGCACAAGCACGTATCGGCCCACGGCGTGCTCGAAGCCTATATTGTTTCCGAACGCGAAACCGCCATTGGCGGGGCTGTCGATCACGGTGATCTGCGGGAACCTGGCGCGCAATTCCATCGCACTGCCGTCGGATGAGCAATTATCGACGACGATGACCTGAACCGTCGCGTCGCAGCTGGCCAGCACCGACTGTACGCACCGGCAGGTGACGTC
>Ga0164241_10002948_pt1 | contig 17767 bp, 18 predicted proteins | sample OricomyardsoilBY_FD_108780 | JGI IMG/M metagenome (GOLD analysis project Ga0164241, IMG submission 108780) | Backyard soil microbial communities from Emeryville, California, USA - Original compost - Back yard soil (BY) | ecosystem: Environmental > Terrestrial > Soil > Unclassified | place: USA...
CGGCGAGCACGAGCTCACCGAATTCACCTCGTCGAAAGGATGGGGCCTCGCGTTCTGTCGTATCTGCGGCTCCACGCTCTGCGGCATCTTCGACGGCACGGTGCATGGCATCACGCTCGGCACGATCGACGTGGACCCTGGTGTCCAAATCGAAGTGCACACCTTTGTTGGATCCAAGGCACCATGGGACCACATCGGCGGCAGCGCTCCTCAGTTCCAGGAGGAGGGTCCAAATTCACCCAACGCTGACTAAGACTCGCGTCTGAATCCTAGTTTCGAACCCGCACTTCCACCCCAAAGCAAAAAAGCCAACTTGCGTCGGCTTTTCAGTCCTTTTGCGCACCCGGGTAGGGGAATTTAGAACTGCAGTCGCGGGTGCGGCGTAAAGAAAAAAGTCGCAATTCTCAGCACTTCGCAGGCAGCACGCGTCTGCTACCGTCCAACGTTGGGGCGATTCTGAGGAAGGCGGAATCTGAAGGTTCCAAGGCGCGGGCGAGACGGATCGACTGTCGTGGAAGGCTAGCCAGCGCACGGAAGCCGTCACCGACGGATTGCGCGAAATCTGCGTACAGGTCCGCGGGCGCCCCCGTGCGTCAATAGGCAGCGACGACGCGATAGGTCGGCTTCGTCGTCCGATACACACTGTCGGCGAAACGAGGCAACGGTGTCAGGCTTCTTCCTTGGTCGTCCCGAGTCGCGATCACGACGGGAACGTTCATTTTCCAGCGTGTGGAGTAGCCGCTCCCGCCAGGGATGACGATTCCGAACGCCCCTCCGGTGGCAACCACCGGATGTCCGCCGGAGGCGAAGAGGATGGCGTCGTTCGCGTCGATGACCTTCGAACCAGGACCGTTCTGAAGGGTCTTCATCGCCTCAGCGTCCGACAGCGGCGCGCCATTGGGACCCTTCATTCGCGAAATCCCGTACACGGTGGAGAGCACGACCGAAGCGCAGCCGTCAGGGAACTTCTTGGCCGCATCGAGCGCCGATGATTGCACCGTTTTTAGAAATGGCAGGTGTTGAGCTGCCTCGGCAGTACATTGAGCTTCCCGTTCTCGATTCGGGTAGCCGTCGGGGCCAAGCTGAACCCATTTGCAAGAATGGCCACACTCCGGAAATTCGAGACCGTTTGGGCAGATCCAATTCGGACGCTTGACCATCTGACCGGGGCTCGAAGAGGCTGGCGCTACCGAGGTCAAGGCTTGCTCGGCTGGCGGCCGAAGCCGCTCTGCCTCCGCCGTGTCATCGGCGAGGCGGCGTCCCACTTCAGCAAGTTGCGACTCCAAGTCGTCGACCTGCTTGTTGCCGAGTGCTTCCAGTTGGGAAGCATCCCGAAGCGCGAGCTTAACGCGGCGCAAGTAGTCCCGAAGCGGGCCAGGCAGACCGCTTGGGGTAGCTCCGCTCAATTGCTGCATAATCTTGGTGCCCTCGGTGAGTGCCTTGATGGTTTTTGCAGCTAGACGCAGAACGTCGATTCGCTGCTTGATCTTTCGGCCCCGTTCTGTTGCGCGCAGCACGGCAATAGGCCCCTGATAGTTGCCGTACTCGTGCTGGCTTCCGCAGACGAAGTTCGATTCCCGCCCCATGAACTTCTCGTACTTCACGTCGAAGGCAGCATCACGTTTGTACTCGGCAAGGACTGCATCATAGGAGCCGCGGCTGATGGCCCCCCAAGGCTTGCTAGACGCTGGGGATTGCCCTTCGCAATACAGATTGAGCGTCCAATACTGCACGTTTTCCGCGAGGGCAGGGTCACCCTCGACAGATGAGAGCCTGCCGTCGACCGACACCAAGTACGTAAAGTTGTCGGCAATCGCATGAGCGACAACCACGAGAACCAGTGCGCCGGCTGCGATGCCACGGATAGCTCTAAGTTTGGAGCGCGTCATCCGCAGGTCCTTATCGGGTACGAGCCTCTGCCGTTACAGTCATCGCAGAAAGCAAAGCGGTCGATACCGGATCCGTGGCAGCGCGAACAGTCGACCCGGACCTCACCAGAACCATTGCAAGCCCTGCAGTTCCCGCAGGGATACCCCGTTGAACAGTCTCTGCCAGAGCCGTAGCAAGAGTTGCACGTTCGACGCACTTGCCCCGTGCCACTACACGGTTCACATGGACCTCGGCGTCTGCCAGTCTCGCGGCACTTTCGGCACCCAGCACTGAACTCGAGCGCTTGCACGATCTGTGCGGCACTCGTGATCTGCACGCGGAAACCGAGCGGCTTTACGATGAGTCCCTGCGGGAAGGGCTGGTTCGGCAGAGCCACTATGAAGTGGTCTCCCAGTGTCATGGGTACCTTTGTGGCGCCACACGGCAATGTTCCCCATTCCTCTCCGTCGATCTTGACTTGGCAAGGATGGGTCGGGACGAACAGCAGCGTTCCGATAGACTGCGCTCGCAGCGATCTGCCCCAGAGCAGCGAGCCTAACCCGAGACCGGACAGTAGGGTGAATTGCCGTCGCCGAAGGTGCATTGAGTACCTGGCAAGCATTCCTAGGCTTGGACGTCAATGAGAAGGCTGCCGGATGCTATGCTCTGGCATGCAGGCACCCTAGGTCACAGATGAGCAGCGGGCACGCCGCGCGGCAGCTGCTGCACCGGGGAGCGGACACTTAGACGCGTGTGGGGCCTCCCGCGTCGCTGAGTTCCGCGGACAGAAACCAGGACGCTTCACTTGGCCCGCGCAGACCAGATCTGTTGATGCTCCGGAACTATCAGGGCGCGACTTGAAGCGCGAGGTTGGCCAACTCATCTGCGATCGAACTGAGCCATCTGGTCGGGGGCGTAAGGCCCGGGTCCGCATCCCGAAGGAATCGACCGACTCGGCTCGCGGGGTACCGGCGTCCGACAAGAGTCATCGTCGCAGCGTCGAATTTCTTCTGCGCATCCAGTTGCCCGTGGGCTATTCGATGCCGAATGCAGGAGAAGTGCCCTATGCGCGCCTGAGTCGAGGAAATCACTGTTTCGTGAACTCCATTTTTGAAGATCTTCTGCGACCTCGCGATGACCTTTGCCGGCGAATGCCAGAGCAAGTATTGCTGCGTGCCATACAGCGCGCTTCGTGCATCGGTTAGAGTGCGGGAGTAGTTGCCTAAAACCGATTGTTGTGGCGCTTGATTGAACCCCGTGTACCCGCACATGTAACGCAGGAATGACTCCTCAAGGAACAATTCCCACGCGACGAACATGCGGAGGAAAGCAATCTCATACAGATACTCAAGTCGCGGCAACGTTAGCTCGCGGCGAGCTGCAGGATCCGCCAATACCCGGACTCGTTCTCCTGCGGTGGCCAGCTCACACGCGGCGTCGCAGGCAGCTCGAAATTGCAAGGCAAGGGGCGGCATGGTGCGACGCATAATCGATCATCTCGGGAATGCTTCTCGGTACAGAGCTGACATCCGGCGCACTCTAGGCTGCACGTTGTCGGTCTGCCGTTGGGACGCCGTGACGAATTCCTCGAGCTTTGCTGCAGGCGCTTCGCCCTGCAACACAGCCGAAAGGTGTAGCACGGCAGCGCGCAACGCCTCCGAGTCGTCTTTTGACAGCTTGCCGGCTGTCGGGGACTTCAGGGTAACCTTGGGTACGCCGTACATGCGATGGAAGGCAGTGCAATAGAGCGAATAGAAGAGCGCGCGCCTGTGAAATTCAGTCTCTTTGAGCTCGCTTCCGAACATCTCGGAAATTGTATCAATGGTGTGGCGAAATCGTTTTTCTTCCTTTGCACGCGAGGGAAACGATTCGTCCAGTTCCTTGTAGATGGGATCCAACGAGCGCTTCTTGTCCCCCATGCCGCGCAGTTGGGCGGCCAGAAGCTCACCAACGAGCTCCGCATCGGCCATTCTCGCAATCTGTTGTTCGGGAAGTATCTTGTTCCTTCGCCAAAATTCCACGTGCTCGTGCGCGAGTGAATAGACGCTCTGTTTGAAGTGTCCGAAGAACTTGCCGTTCCTCAGCTCTTGACCTGTGAGTGGTACCGAGTTCGTGTTCAGTCTGGAGAAAATTTCCAGGATCTTCGCGTCATCAATGCCGGTGAAGGACTCACAGATGAAAGAGTAGTTGATGAGTTGGTCTTGGTTCCCAGGCGTTAGCTGTTCGTAGTGCTTTCCTGCGTAGGGACCATCGAGCGTTCGCGAGAGCTTGTATCCACCTTTTAGAAACTCGAGGACCGACGAAATTCGCTGTTGCCCGTCGATGACTTCTCGAATCGTGCGCTTCTTGTCGTCGCTTTGCCGAATACGCAAGTAAATCGGAGGAACCGGCAATCCGCGCAGTACCGTTTCAATGAGGTACGACTTTTGAGGGATAGTCCACACCGCGCGTCGTTGAAACTTCGGTGAGACTACTAGCGTTCCTCCCTCGTCCCATTGTCGGAAGTCGAGTGCAGTGTAGGAGCTCCGATCGGCCTTGACCATGCCATCGGAAGGAGTTGATGCGGGCATCGGGAATCTGGAACCTACTGCAACAGTCAAGCCGTGTCAGCTGGCCTTCTTCGCAATGCAGACCGGTGGCTCGCTGGCACCGCGGCCGCGCAGGAGGCCGAATTGGCCGCTCCCGCGTTTGGACGGAAGGTCAGGCTCAGCAGGGCGTATCTGCTAGATTCGCTGTCCTTTGCCCTGGCACCTCGATCAGTTTGCATCAACGTCTCGGACGACGGGAGCCATCGTAGCCGACGTCATCGCCCAGCTCGATGAGCGCGCGCCGGAGGCGGCAGCGCTGAACCTACTGCAGCAGGTCGTGCAAGCACGAGGGGGGCCGTCTGCCGTGCCGCTAGCGCAACTGGTGGGGTGGTGTGAGGCCAACGTCGAAAGTTCATTGGCCACGGCGTCTCTGATCGCAGTGGTCAACTCGATTCATCCCACCGACGCATGGCTTCGGGCTACCACACTGGTGCTTGTTGCCCGCTCGATTGCCGTCGGCGGCCTCGTGACGAATCAGCTCGACGTGCAACCCGTTGACGTGGTGGCACTCGGCGCGGCACTTCAGTCCTACTGGGTGGACTTCAGAAAGCGATTCCCTCACGAGTGGCTCTATCACCCGCGGAAGGTCGATCTAAGTGGTTTCGTGCGCCAGAAATTCATTTCCGACCTGGCGAGTTCGAGCGAGAAATTTCGGTCGCTCGCGCACGTCGGTAAGATCGCCTGCGACCTGAACGTGCCGCTTGCAGCGGGTGGCCGGAATAAGACGATGGACTTCGTGATCGGCGTTCCGCTGGTTGCTCTGCAAGGTGCCCAGGACTCTGCTCAGCCGCTCCGAAAGGCGAAGCTTGCGCTTCCACTGCTCACGATCGAGATCAAGGCGTGCATGACGTCGCACCGACAGGCGACGACCCGCTTGGTGGATGAGCTCACGTCGAGCGTTGACGTCGTGAAGGGAGTGAATCCGGAGGCCATCGCCGTAGCCCTTGTCCTGGTCAACGTCAGCCAGACGTTCACCAACCCGCTGAAATTGCCTGGCCCGAACAACCAATCCAAGCGCGACATCGAGCGCCTCTTCCATCGCCTGTGCGAACGGGTGCCGCTTGATCGCGGCAGCGGTCGTGAGCGTGCGTACGGTGCAATCGGGATCGATGTCGTGAGCATCGACAACGAAGCGCTGATCGACACGGCCGACCCAGGTCGGTTCGTTCCGGACAGCCACTCCTATGCAACTGCGGTGGCACGAGCGCGGGCGTTGTTCGAGCGACTCCCAGACCTATGAACCGCCGCCTACGCACAAGGCGGACAGCACCCGCGTTCGAGGCGCCTCCTCTAAGGCGGCCTCCTGATCCAGCTCGACGCTGAATCGGATAGAGGTGACACCCACGTCCCATGTTCGAACCCGCGGAATGGCGCTTCCCGGGAAAATGACGACCTGCGCGCCGAGCGCGAACTTTCGGCCATAGGCGTCAGCATGCGCGCGGCTGTACCCCGTGACGAGGAGCTTCTGTTCGAGCAGCGCCTGTTCGGAACAGCTGATCGATACGGCTTCGATCATCTCGCGAAGATTGCGGCCCGTCGGGTCTGGAACGACCCAAATCGATGCGAAGAACACCTCAAGGTCCCCATCACCGCTGGCGACCTGGTTTAGGGAAATCGAGTGCTTCAAGCGGACGACGCTGCTCTTCACCTCGACACCAACGCCGTTGGCCACGAAGTCCAAAGGGTCACGCGCTCCGGGCGACCAGGCCCTCAGCGCAGCATCAATTGACGGAGCAGCGAGCACGAACGCGAGCTCGCCCCAAAGGCCCAGCTGAGCCTCCTCAGAGAGCAGCGCCCGATTTCGCAGCAGCAGCTCCCAATGCCCAAGCGCGCGTATGACAGCGTCCGCCGTCACATCGCCAGCGTCACCGATGGTTGCCATCATGTCGCTTACGAGGGCTAGGAACGTCGGCAGTAACTCCTCCTCGAGGCACTCGACCAGTGCCGCCGGGCCACGCCAGCGTGTCCCGTCAACGTCGAAAAGCAACCTCGCTCTTGAACTTCAAGAGCATGGCTCCGAACGTTCTGCCGAGCGCCGCGGTGCCGCGCTGACAAGGGACGAGCAGAGCTCCCTTGCCACCCGGCGTCTTCGCAAGGTAGCCGCGCCCGAGAACGGCGCAGATGTGATAGCTGCCCTCGATCGCTGGCGCGGCTCGGAGGCGAGCCAAGAGCTGGTCCATCATCGATGTCACGTCACGTTGAAGACTTGGTTGGGCATGTTCTTCGGAAAGACTAGGCCTGGGTACCAGAACGGCCGAGGCCAACGATGCTCGCCGGGCTCATGCATGAGATAGAGGACCGGCTTGCCCATCTTTCTCGCGCGATCGTGTTCGACGGAATCCAACGCACCGCCAATGATGACCTCGCGTTCCGTCCGAAAGTCGCGAACGAAAATCGCCGCCCGGCCGTGACCGATGGCTGAAATCGAGCGGAGGACGGGGGCCAGGATGTCCGGATCCCAGTCTTCCCCATCAGGGTCACCATTCCGCACGGTCGAGACGAGCTGCACGAGTTGCTCGAGCGAGCAGTCAACGTACTCGTGCTTTCGTTCGTACCAAGGAACACCGAAGATCTCGGCGAGCATCGCTTCGATGCGCTCCGTGGAATTTCCAACCTGGTCGGGACTCGTGGCGGGCTTGGCGGGGAAGCACTGCTGTCCGGCGCGAATGCCACCGATTGCGTTGGCGTCTAGCACGTTCGCTCGAGTCGCTCGCAGATTTCCAACGACTTGCACGGGAATCGGGTCGTCGGAGGGTTGCGAGGTCAACATCTCTCGCAGCGCCGCTTCGGTCTCTGTGATCTGGTTGAAGCGGGCCGCGAGCATCTGCGATAGGAAGACTCGGGTAAAGGGCATGATGGCGGCGCGATATCCGAACATTCGCGCGTGCTGCAGCATCGTGTCCATCTGGGTGGTGCGCGGCATACGGAGGTAGTAGGTCACCAGCAGATTGTCGATGGTGAGACCGCGACCGAGAATGTTCCCACCGATCAGGAAGTTGTAAGCGGAACCGAACTCCGTTGGATCGGCTGCGGCGTTGACGACAAGAACCTTTCGTTGCGGCAGCCGGCGCACGAGGCGACGTTCGAGCTCTTCAAAGCTCGGTGGACTCTGCACGGTCCGTGAGAGCTCGGCATAGGCCCACTCGAAATGGTGCCGCTGGCTGGTCGCCAAGTTGCCATCGTCTCCGACCAGGCGATCGACATAAGCGCGAATGGCTTGCGCGAACACGTCGTGGTCACCCTGTTTCGGGCTGGTATGGCAGAGCAACTTGTAGCCTTCCGGCTCTGCTTTCCGTCGCTGCACCTCGAGCGAGGTTGCTCCGAGGAGAAAAAACGCAATCGCTCGCGCGAGTCCCTCAGGTGTTTGCTGCGCACCGGCAGTAATACCCGTGGTCTCGTTTGGATCGACCATCACGAGCGGCGCGCCCGCGCTCACCACTTGGGCGCGGCTGAAGAAGTGATCTCCGCCTGTGTAACCAGTCCCGGGTTCCAACAACCTCGTGAAGGTCGGGCGAGACGGCGACCCGGTATTTTGCAGCAACAAGGCGTAGGGAGTGGCCGTAACCTGCACGAACACATTGTGGCGCAACGATTCTCGGATCGATTCTCCCGCCTCCTGCGGTGCGTCGTTCGTCATCAGCAGCCTAAACGTTGTGCTGCCCTGTGAGGGAGCCGAAGCGCCCCCAGCATTGCGTTTCGCGGTGGTCGTATCCAACGATCCTTGGTCAGCTTCGTCGTCGAAAATCAGCGCCGGGTACTCAGTGGCCGTCACGCGCTGCAGCGTGGCAATCAATGACGAGATGTGCGCGGCATTCTTGGAGCAAACGAAAACCACACCATTGCTGCTCAAATGACGGGCGATGTTGTCGGCATCAAGTTCCCACTGACCTGATGTCGAAGCGTAAACGAGCGGACCGTCGTCCAAAACGCGGAAGCGCGCTGCAGTTTGCTTCACCAGCGCGACGTTGTCGGTGGTCGTAACCACAACGGTGCGAAAACCATTGTCGAACGCCAGGGCGGCAGCCAGGATCATCGCGTTCGTTTTCCCGCTCTGGACCCGGCCGTACAGCAATCCGGTGGGACAATCGTCGCCACGCACTTGATCGACCGCAGCCCGCGCAGAGCCATTCAGGCCCACTTCGTGACGAGCCACCGTCGCATCGTAGGCCTTCAGCACGTCTGCGATGAGCCGCCCCGCTTGGTTGCGAATTTCTTCGACCTCTTCTCGCGGCAATGGCCTTCCCGAATAGCCGCTCTCCATTCGCTCCATCGTCGCCGTGACGACGGGCCCGTCGAGGACGACAACGGGCGCTTCGCGCGAGCCCGGCGGATCCTGAACGGTGGCGGTACCCTCGATGCTCTCAATGCTCATGCGCTAGCCCCTCTGCAGTTTGGAGAGCAGCCGGGTTAGCTTGACCGGATCCCTCGTCTGGCATTCCCAGACTGTTACCACACGAAAGCCAGCGGCCCGAAGAGCCCTCGCCGCCCGCGCGTCGCGCCGCCGGTTGTCCGCAAACTTCGCTTTCCAAAAAGTACCATTGTTCTTTGGAATAGTTGCTCGAGAGCACCCCGCGTGATGGTGCCAATAGCAGCCGTGTACGAAGAGTGCCCAGCCCTGAGCGCGGTTCGCAAAATCCGGTGAGCCGGGCAGATCACGATTCACGCGTCGGAATTTGAGCTTGAGCGCGTTCAGAACCTTGCCCGCCGCTTCTTCAGGCGTCGTGCCAGTGCGACGAACTCGTGCAAGACGAGCAGAAATCTCGTCGTCTAGCCGAACCTCGAACCGCTCGCCACCGACGACGATGGATCTCAGCGCGCGGCGACTGCCTGAACGCGATCCAGATGCCGCTGCACTCGGTCGAGAAATCCCTCGGGGAACTTCAGACTGCTTGCCCGAGCGCGGCTTAGGAAGCCCAGCGTTGCTCGAGCTGACAGCTCCTCCCCCTCGAAATGCAGGAACTCTTCGAGGGGTTTTCGAGGCCGCCATACAGGAAACGGGGATAGTGTCGCGCCCCGTCGTACGCCGTCAACGTTGTACGCGGCCAGCGGCCAAGCTCGTCCCTCCTCGAGCTCGAACGAGCCGGGGTCGTCCCAAGACGGCTGTTCGATCAGGCGCTTCCCGATCCAAGCCGCGACGGGCACGGTCACCGCGTTACCAACGAGCCGCCATCGCTCACGTTCGCTCTTCGCGGCTCGTGTCCATCCGGAGCGAAATCCTTGAAGACGCTCAGCATCCCGAATATCGGGTTTGATGACATGGCCGTTCGGCAAGACGATGGCCGGGGGCGTGGCCCCACCCGCTGACGAGCCGCTCTTGAGCGGTGGCACGGCTTCGTGCGCCCAGCCGTGGCCGCTGTTTCCTTCGCTCCAGTAAAACCCAACGGAGTATCGCCGCGCGGACTGCTCGCGAAGCTCCTCGTTTCCGGACAGCAAGATCGAACGCGGGTCTTCGTCCGTACTAGCCAGGAGGAACACCCGCTCACGCCGCTGCGGAACGCCGAAGGCACGACTGTCGAGCACGCGGTATGCCCAGCGGTAGCCCAGGTCTTCCAGCGACTGCAGGATGTCGGCCATCACCGCGCCCCGCTTGGCACGTAGAAGAAACGCAACGTTCTCCAGAAGCACCCAGCGGACAGAGCGCTGCGCCATCAGCCGGAAGACATGCTGCACCAAGCTCGACCGCGCGCCCATCAAGCCCGCGACACGCCCGGCCTGACTGATGTCTTGACAAGGGAAGCCGGCGGCTAAGAGCTCGGTGCAACGCGGCAAGCGTTCGAGCGTCGAGACGTCATCGTGAATGCGCGCGTCAAGAAACCGGTCCTTGAGCACGAGGCGAGCCGATTCGTCCCGCTCGACGAAGAGCTCTGTTTCGTGACCAGCCGACGCAAGGCCAAGCTCGATGCCACCAATGCCCGAGAACAAGCTGCAAACCCGAAGCGCCCCCGTCGTCATGCTGTCCATCCGTTCCGCAGGCAAGGTCGTAGGAACCCCAGCGCCGAGACGCAAGACGCTGGTGGGACAGGGTATGTCCGAGCGCCGTCCGTCAACGTGGTACGCCAACGTCCGTCCGGATGCAGCGAGGCGCGGTTCGTCACCTCAAGAAAACTACATGATTCGTTCGCAAAGCTCGAGCAATTTATTCACCGAACGCGCGGTTTGGGCGTCGGAAGCGGGGCCATCAAGGCCGCCACACGCACACGCTGGGCACAATGGTCACTGGCCCCCAACGCCGTTCGAGCTAGAGCCGCGCGGCGCTGACCACGGACCCCTGCCGCAAGCTGAAGCGCACTTGGCTGAGCACCTTTGCACCGAAGGCGTTCGTCGCGCGGACGTCACACGTCATGGTCCAGCAAGTTCCCGGGTTGACCTTCGGCTCCGTGCAGCGCTCGACGTCGACGGAGCTCGGATCGTGGGCCGAGCGTTTCACGTACTCTTCGGCAGCGAGTGAGCCGCCGTCGAGCGCCGAGATAGCCGGGCGCGAGCCGCATTGGGTTTCGAGCGCCTTCGCCTCGGCATCGGTACGTGCTTTCAAGCGGCGGTCGGCCTCGGCTTCGTTCCGGCGGTAAATCGCTTGGACCTCGGGGCCGGTGAAGCCGTACTTCTTGCCAACGCTGGCGAACACGGCGTCTTCGTTCCTGCCGGCGTTCTTCGGATCCCAGAGGGCGTCGAAAGCGCTGTCGAAAACGACAAGCTCGTTGGCAGCTACGGACTTCTGAAGCGCCTCGTACCGCGCAAGCAGAGTGGCAGCTCCGGCCAGTGCGTCGCGGGTAGCGCTGTCTGCGCCGAGGTCTGGGACGAGAGACGCCTTGTCTAGTGAGACGAAGTCGCTCCAAAGGCCATCAACCGTTCGCCGGGCCGCGGCAATTTGTTTCCTTGCAAGGCTTGCGTCGACCGCGGCCATGGCGGTCTCGAGCATGGTCTTCTTCGCGACCGTGGCTTTGGCTGCCGTGAGAACGGCGTCAGCATGGGCCTTGTCCGCTCGCCGGTTCTCCTCATCGACATCGAAGCCCGACGAGCTCGCGGTGCTGGGCGACCCCGCATGCAAGGTGGACGAAGTGGACGAGGTGGGCGCCGCCGTTCGGGTCCCCGCAGCTGACGACGACTGCTGGAGGAACGTCCCGACGCTCGAGACGACGAGGAACAGCGTTCCGGCGATCCCGAGCACGAGCCCAGCCTTGGCTTGGCCGGGGTTGCTGTAGACACCCGGGGCCTTACGCATCTCGTCTCGCCCGAGTAGCGCGAGCACCACCGCCGCCGGTCCCGGTAGCCAACACAAGACGCCGGCCAGGCCGGTCCAAAGGGACCAACGGGCAAACTTATTGGGCTGTGGGACGAGCGATGGATTGGGCGCGGCAGGGGTCGGCCAATGCGGCGGTTGACCGTGCTGGAACGTCATTCAGGCTCTTTTGAGGCTGCTTCCATAAAACAGGTATTAATATACCGTAATATGTTTCCCGGTACTTCGATACCGGGTGGGTCGTGCCCGGGTCCAACGGGGAAACCCTCTCCAAGTACGTCGCGGCCAACGTGCGGCGTGTTCGCGAGCGGTTGGGGCTGTCGCAGCAGGAGTTCGCCGATCAGGTGTTTGGCGGCGACGTGCGGCGACTGCAACGACTCGAGGGCGGGCGCTACGACATCAGGCTGTCAACGCTTGCGCTCCTCGCTGGGCACCTCAAGGTCCACGCTGGATCGCTACTTAGAAAGGCTACGTTCCAGCCGCGCCACGCCGGCCGCCCACGACGGGCGACGTAGCCTCCGCGGCCGTTTCTTGGGCACGGGGCGCTCGCGTCCGTAGGGATTCTTCGCGCGCCACTCGGCCCAGCCCTCGACCATGGCCGCGCTCAACTTGGCGCGCTGCTTCGGGTCGGACCACGCGGCCAGCATCCGCCGTCGACTCTGCTCGCGATGGTCCATCTGAGCTTCGGACACGTTCTTTCCGGTCTGGTACTTGGCGGGGCGCAGGTGATGCGGGTTGACGCAGTCGTGGCGACCGCACTTCCGTGTCAGCTCGACTCCACCTGGGATCCTGCCGCGAATCAGGTGCCACAGCACGCGGTGCACGTAGGCCGTGCCCGGGCCGATCGAAATGACTGGGTAGCTTCGACTCTTCGACCCCACCCAGACGATGCAGCCGCCATTGGCTTTCCTGCAGTACTTGCGAATGCGAGGCGTAAGGCTGCGCTTGATGTAGCCCGGAGGCATGCCCTTCACGAGAGCGTCGGTGGCGGCGCCGTTGGTTCTCATGCCCGCTAGCTACGGGTTTGTCGCGTAGTGAGCTGATACGCTCATTTTGGTCTTCCAAATTCGCGCAGCGCTGCGCCACGAATTGCAGAGCGAACCCAGTTACCCCACTTCTTGTGATGGCACGGGTGGTGTTTCGAACGCTGTTACCCGTTCTCGAGAAACACTACGCACGCCGCACACCCACGAATCTCTTTCAATCGACCATGGGGGGTAACAGCGTTACGCGACAACACCGACGTCGTTGGCCAGCCCGCGCTCGACCGAAATGTGAGCTGAGGCTACGAAAGGGGATCAACCTTCAATGGAGACTGGCCGATGCTGCGACCCACGGAGCCAATAGAACGCGAGGAACTCGAGAGACTGCAGGCTGCGTTGGACCTCCGCCGACGCGACGATGTTCGAGTGGGCGCCTTGCTCGCCGTCTTGAGCCTCGGACTGAGAAAGCATGAGGTTGTGCAATTGGCCGCTCGCGACGTCGTGAAAGTGGACGGCGTGATCTGCCTCAACGTGCAGACGGCGAAGCAGCGCGGCAAACGGCGCGAGCGACTCGTCCCGGTGCCGGAAGCTACGCGCGCGAGCGTGCTCGGCAAGTATTGGGCCCAGGAGCACGGGTCATCGCGGGAGGCCGATCGCCCGCTGTTCTTCACGCTCGGGCGGCACGGCCCTTATGAGCGAAGCAGGATCACGGCGGACACGATCGACTATTGGATCGCCAAGCTGTGTCGCAGAGCAGGTGTCACTCGACGAATCACCGCGCACAGCTTCCGGCATGGCTTCGCGACAGCGCTGCTTCGGTCAGGCGCGGATCTCCGGACCGTGCAGCAGCTCCTGGGCCACGCTTCCATCAGCTCGACGGAGCTCTACCTCCACAGCTCGATGGCATTGAAGGTCGATGCCGTGTCTCGGCTTGGTCACAAGTTTCGCTAAAGAGCGGACCAAACGCGGCAATCCCCTAGCAAGAACCAGGGGCCGTTTGCCCATCACCCGTTGGTTGTTGGGCGCCTTCACCGGATGCCGAGTTTGGTCCCGTTCTCCGATGCACTAAGCAGACGAGCTGGCACGAGCTTCGCTAGCGCCAGGCGCGCGGGTTAGGACGAGGAGACGGGGCGCGGCGTGCACGCACGCCTCGGAGCAGGCGACCTGGAAATCGCCTGCTCCCGCCCCGCCCTTTCCTCGACCAGGAGCGGAATGATGGTGACCAGTCTGTGTGCCCCTCGAGCCTTCAACGTCGGGGGTGTGCCGTGAGCTCCGACGAAAGCCGGATGCGGCGAGCCTTCGGCGTCAACCACCATATGGTGACTTGCTTCGGCCGAGGCGACCCCGCGCGGCAAGCGCGCTGCTCGTGTCCCCGCTCGTGCCAGCGGCTGTGCCAGCGCATCACGTTCACCGAGGAGCGATGCCCGCGCGTCCACAACAGCCATTTGGGCCGGCCGTTCACGCCGGTACCGAATCAGGTGCTCGAGAGCTGGGGGACGAACGAGGTGGCCGCAGAGGTCAAGCTCACCTACCTCTTCCTCATCACCCGCACTCGGCCGACCGCGCGGTGGATCCGAACGCCGCTCCGGCTATTGGCTGAAAGGCGCGGCGTGTCCGTGAAGACACTGCGCGAGCACCTTGGTCGATTGAGGGACATCGACCTCATCCTTCTGCCGCGGATGTCGCTCCTCACGAATTACGACCCCGGGCCGAGATACTCGGTCGTACTCCTCGACCTGCCGGCGTGGATGCCATCGGACGTGAAGGCCGACGAGGCGGACGAAGTGGACGAGGTGGACAGAGCTACGGTGGAGGAGCTACTCGCAGAGGTAGAGGTGGACGATGATGACGATGACGGCGATCCGGACGAAGAGCTGCGACAAGCCCGCGCGGCGCTACGCCGCTGAGGAGCCAACAGGGATTGGTACTCCTCAGGCATCATCCGCTTGATGGGCTCTTGGTCCAGCGAGGTCGCCTTGAGAGGACGACCGACTACCCAACGCCGGTCGCGCACGCGGAAGGCAAGGCGACCTTGCCGGGCCGCTCAAGCGGGCCTCGGATCGCCCAGCGCTTGCGTAAGGCGCCAGCACGGCTTGGCGATTTGCCACCGGCAGCCCGGACGTAAAGAAGATTGAAAGAATCTCGAAAGAATTAATCGAACTTGTAGGGATAGGGACGCGAGCACGCTCGCTGAGCTCGGCCGGAGCCCTTACGGGCTCCGGTCTTTTTCTTGCGACGATCTCGAACGTTCGGGTTCACTTTTCGCAACGGCTCAAGCCGCTGTTCGACGAGGCGCCCCGGCGTCAATGCTTCAACCTGCTCCTTGCGCTCTCGTTCCGGATCCGCCACCGACAGCATCGCGTCGAGTATCTTGTTCAGATCAGCCTTGGACAATCGCACACGCGGCGCGAGCGGCAACGTGGGCGGTGATTTTGCAGCCGTGGAGACGCCGTACCCCCTCGCTATTCCTTCGTTGATCGTGGCGATGGATTCTTCGAGCTCCCAGTCTCTAATGAGCTCATTGATTGCCGACGCCCTGTCCCCTGCGTCGATGATCTTCAGGAACTCGTCGTCGATCGCTCGTTTCACTTTGCTGACTCGCCGACCCTGGCCGATGCCACTCGCGCGTTCCCAGAGGTCTCGCGCCTCCTCGTCACCGTTCCGAGCACGCTGAAGAATCCCGCGAATCTGCAGGACGGCGAACGTGTCCCTTAAATAGTGGCTGGGCCTGGCGGCAGCGCGCCTCGACGTGAACGAGCGCGTAGAGAACTCGGCAACAGATGATGGTGTTGTCGTGACGCCGGCCCATGCTCACGTGACCTCGCAGGACGCCTCAGTGCCTGAACTGAGGCAGCAGTCCACACCCCCCACTGCAGATCGGTCCGTGCCAATGGGGGCCGCGGTCGCCATGTCTGGGCCACGTTCGGTGCACGCCACTTCCGATGGCCCCAAGCCCCCACCTACGTGGCAGGAGGAGCAAGCATTGTCGGACGACGATGACGAGCCCTGCGGGCCCACCAAACCGCGTCTAGATGGCACTCCGGAGCTTTGCCGACAGATCTGGAACGAGTTCTGCGGCAAGCAGAGCGCGGACAAGTTCCGGATGAATCCCGAAGTCGCGCAGATCGCGGCAGAGTTGGCGGTAGACTTACTGCCATCCGTCGCGCGCGCAGCCGTTGAACGACAACTGGAGCTAGCCCCAGGGTCGCTGACGGACGGAACCGTGCAGATCGTCCGGATGGCCAAGCGCTCGATGGAGGCTGAAGTAGTCGTACTGGACCCCGCTCAGAAGCGCATGCGGGCAGCCTACGTTCGACTGATTGGACCAGACGAGCTGTCGGCTTTGGCGGAGGTCGTCGAGCTGCTCAAGACCTGGGAGCCTCGGCGATGCGTTCAAACTGGGAGTGAGCAATGAGCCGCCGCAAGCTACGACCAGTCGGAGACCACGCCGCTCGGCGTCTGGCAGCCAGCCGAGACGCCCTCGGCATCGTGCGCTGCTCTACAGTGAAGCAAGGCGATGGCATGTCCCCGGAGGTCCAGGAGAAGCTCATTCGGGCGTGCGCAGCTACGCTCAAGCTCAACGTCGAGATCTGCGTCATCTACGAGTCCGGCAAGGACTTCGACGCGCGGCCGCAGTTCCAGGCGGCACTGGCGAAGGCGCGCGCGAAAGGGAACGTGATCTTCTCGGTGTGGGACCGAACGGGCAGGAATCTCACCGATCACGAGCAACTCGAGAGAAGTACGTGCGCACCGGCCAACTCCGAGTACACATCGCTGCGGAAGGCCGCACATACGACCAGCAGACCAGCGGTTCCGACTGGCTCGCGGCCGACGTGACGAAAGTCACGGCGAAGCACTACGTTCGCGACCTGCAGCGGCGGAGCCTCGAAGGAATGCTCGCAAAGGCCGAGGGCGGCGACTATCCGGCAAAGCCGCCGCTCGGCTACATCATTCGGCGCGAGCCCGGCCCGGATGGCGAAACGAAGCAGCGCGGCGGCACCATCGTTAAAACGCCGTGGTGTGACGCACTGTTCGTACGCATGCTCAGCCTTCGCCTTGCCGGAGCCTCGTTCAAGCTCATCGCGGCAACGGTCCTCGGCGAGGAAGGTCTCGTGCCAACCAACAAGCGTCGCGGCTTCGAGGGGGTGGCGGCCGCAACGAAGGTCGAGCTACTGCTGAAGAACCCTTTCTACAGCGGGTCGTTCGAGTGGAACGGCGTCCGGTACCGCGGGAATCACGAGCCTGTGTTCTCGGCGGCGCAGGCTGCGGCCCTCCAGGCCACCTTCCACGGCCCTCCCGCGGCGCTACGCTCGGTCAAGCGAGAAGCCGCGCTGGCTGGGTTCCTGAAGTGCGCGCAGTGCGGGTGTCAGGTCACCTATGACCCGAAGCGGCGAGGAGAGCGCGTCTATCACTACTACCGCTGTGCGAACGGCAAGAAGCAGCACCAAAAGCTGGTCTACGTTTCGGAGGCCGCGATCCTCGACGGCTTCGCGAGCGTTGCGGACGCCATTGCGATCGACACTGTGATCGCGGAGGAGCTGGCGGACACGCTGAACCGGTCGCACGCCGAAGTGCGGGCACAGCGCAGGCGCGACTCCGACCGCTTTAGGCGGGAGCTCGAGGCGCTAGAGCCGAAGGAGGACCAGCTCACCGAGCTGCTGCTGGCGGGTACGCTCGACGACGCCGCGTACAAGAAGCAGCTCACTCGCATCCGGGAGCAGCGCGCCGTCCTCGCCCGCAAGCTGGACGAAGCGAACGAGCAGCTGGACGCGAGCTACCTCGAGACCGTGCGATCCACTTTAGAACTCGCGAAACGAGCCAAATTACAGTGGGCTGAGCGATCCGCAGTCGAAAAGCGGCGCTTCCTCGAACTGGTACTTTCGAACGCTCAGCTCGATGGCGAAAGTGTCCGATATACTTTGAGAAAACCCTTCGCTGTCCTTGCGGAGATGCGTGGTTCTGCTGACTGGCGCACCCGGGAAGATTCGAACTTCCGACCCTCGGATTCGTAGTCCGATGCTCTATCCAGCTGAGCTACGGGTGCGTAAGGGACGCGGTTGATAGCACGCCGGTGTGAGATGCGAGAGGAA
>Ga0164241_10002949_pt1 | contig 17766 bp, 30 predicted proteins | sample OricomyardsoilBY_FD_108780 | JGI IMG/M metagenome (GOLD analysis project Ga0164241, IMG submission 108780) | Backyard soil microbial communities from Emeryville, California, USA - Original compost - Back yard soil (BY) | ecosystem: Environmental > Terrestrial > Soil > Unclassified | place: USA...
GCCAGGTGACAACGTACAGATGACAGTCACCCTGATTGCCCCGATTGCGATGGACGAAGGTCTGCGATTTGCGATTCGCGAAGGCGGCCGTACAGTAGGTGCTGGCGTCGTAGCAAAAATCATCGAGTAATTAGTTGTAAATCAAGCAATGCAAAGGGGCTTATGCCCCTTTTTTATTGCTTTAGTAGGCTTTTGGATAATCAAAGGAAATTCGTTTTAAAAGCGCAAAACGAATGTTGACAGGGTGCAAAACCGACATTAGAATTGCGCCTCCTTTGACCGACCCCTCCTCAGGAGGTCGGGTTCTTTAAAATGATTGGAGTTTTGGTTCCATGCAGAATCAACGCATTCGAATTAGGTTGAAAGCGTTCGACCATCGATTGATCGATGCTTCTACTCAAGAAATTGTTGATACGGCTAAACGAACTGGTGCGCAAGTGCGCGGCCCGATTCCCCTGCCGACCCGTAAGGAGCGATTCACTATATTGATCTCGCCGCACGTGAATAAAGATGCGCGTGATCAATATGAAATTCGGACTCACAAACGTCTTCTTGACATAGTTGAGCCAACCGAAAAAACGGTGGACGCACTAATGAAGTTGGATTTGGCGGCGGGCGTAGAAGTTCAAATTAGTCTTGGCTAAAACTCCAAGCCATACTGTCTCCGGCTTATTGGAGATGGGATGTGTAACGCTCTGTAATGGGCGGCCATAGCGGGTAAAAGCCCCGTACACTGAGAGGTCTTACAAATGACGATAGGTATAGTCGGCCGCAAGAGCGGCATGACAAGAATTTTTACAGATAGTGGTGCATCCATTCCTGTTACTGTGATTGAGGTTGAGCCCAATCGCATCACCCAGGTAAAGAGCGTAGAAACTGACGGTTATAATGCTGTTCAAATTACCGTAGGGTCTCGTCGAGCCTCGCGCGTTGTTAAGCCTGCTAAAGGTCATTTCGAAAAAGCCCAGTCTGAGGCCGGTCGTGGCATCTGGGAATTGCGTAATGATGCGCAAGAATCTTTCGCTGTTGGTGGCCAAATCACTGTAGAAGTGTTTGAGGCCGGCCAAAAAGTTGATGTCACAGGTGTTTCTAAAGGTAAGGGCTTTCAAGGCGTAATTAAGCGTTGGAACTTCGCTGCCCAGGATGCCACGCATGGCAACTCCCTGTCCCACCGCGCACCAGGATCCATTGGTCAAAACCAAAGCCCCGGCCGAGTGTTTAAAGGCAAAAAAATGTCTGGCCATATGGGTGATGAGCGCGTCACCGTGCAAAACCTGGAAGTGGTAAAGGTTGATGCACAGCGCAACCTGCTACTTGTTAGAGGCGCTATTCCCGGTGCGCCCGGTGGTAATGTGATAGTGCGCCCCGCCGTTAAAGCAAGTAACAAAGGTTAATCCTCCTGGGGGTCATGATGGAATTAAAAATCGCTACGCCCGAAGGCTCCAAAGGCACGGTCTCAGTCTCTGAGCTGACCTTCGGCAAAGAATTTAATCAAGATTTGGTGCATCAGGCAGTGGTCGCCTATATGGCGGGTTCCCGTCAAGGCACCAAAGCTCAGAAAAACCGCTCCGATGTATCTGGTGGCGGCAAAAAGCCCTGGCGCCAAAAAGGCACAGGTCGTGCCCGTGCCGGTAGCATCCGCAGTCCAATTTGGCGCTCCGGTGGCACCACGTTCGCTGCCCGTCCACGCGATTACGATCAGAAGCTAAATAAGAAGATGTACCGCGGAGCGTTGCGCTGCATTTTCTCCGAGCTGAATCGTCAGGAAAGATTGATTGTGGTGGAGTCATTCGAAGTGGACTCACCAAAGACCAAGTCTCTGGTGCAAAAGCTCAATCAGTACAATCTGAGTGATGTGTTGATCGTCTCGGAAAATATTGGCGAGAATCTGTATCTGGCTTCGCGCAATCTGCACAAAGTTGATGTGCGTGATGTGCAGGCGCTGGATCCGGTCAGTTTGATCCGCTTTGAAAAAGTGGTGGTGACAGTCTCTGCCCTCAAAAAAATTGAGGAGGCTCTGGCGTGAATCAGGAACGTATCTACAAAATTATTTTAGGGCCTGTAATTTCTGAAAAATCCGCTCAGCTCGGCGAAAGCTCCGGCCAGGCTGTTTTTAAAGTTGTTAAAGATGCGCAGAAATCGGAAATCAAGGCTGCAGTAGAAAAGCTTTTTAACGTCAAAGTAAAGGGCGTTCAGGTTCTGAACATCAAAGGCAAAACCAAACGTACCCGCTATGGTGTTGGCGTGCGCAACGATTGGAAAAAAGCCTATGTGCGTCTTGAGCAAGGCCAAGACATAGACTTTGCTTTCGCAGAATAAGGAGCGCATACAGATGGCTATAGTAAAACGCAAGCCTACGTCAGCCGGACGCCGATTTGTTATCAGCGTCGTGAGTGCTGACCTGCATAAAGGCGCACCTTATGCGCCCCTGCTGGATAGAAAGACCAAGACAGGTGGCCGTAATAATCACGGCCGCGTTACCACGCGTCATGTTGGCGGTGGTCATAAACAGCATTATAGGATGGTGGATTTTCGCCGCGATAAAGACGGAATTCCAGCTAAAGTCGAGCGTTTGGAGTACGACCCCAATCGTACCGCCCACATCGCGCTGGTTTGTTACGCGGATGGTGAGCGCCGTTACATCATAGCCCCGAAAGGATTGGCTGTTGGCGATCGAATTGAATCCGGTGATGCGGCTGCCATTAAAGTTGGCAACACCTTGCCGCTGCGCAATATACCCGTCGGTAGCGTTGTGCACTGCGTTGAGCTGAAGCCGGGGAAAGGAGCCCAGATTGCTCGCTCTGCTGGGGCTTCTGTACAGCTTGTGGCGCGGGATGGGCAGTACGCAACGGTGCGGCTGCGCAGCGGTGAAATGCGCAAGATTTTGACGGATTGCCGTGCCACGCTGGGTGAGGTTTCAAACAGCGAAAACAATTTGCGCTCGCTGGGTAAAGCAGGTGCCAAGCGCTGGCGCGGTATAAGACCGACTGTTCGCGGCGTGGCCATGAACCCGGTGGACCACCCCCACGGTGGTGGTGAAGGGCGAACTTCCGGTGGCAGACATCCAGTGTCACCTTGGGGCACGCCAACTAAGGGTTATAAAACCCGTAAGAACAAGCGCACGACCAAAATGATTGTGCGTCGTCGCACCAAATAATTCTGGTGATTAAACCTTAAGCGAGGAATTGGCAGTGCCACGTTCACTGAAAAAAGGCCCCTTCATTGACCATCACCTGTTTAACAAGGTGGAAGCGGCAGTTGCAAAAAATGATCGTCGTCCCATTAAAACTTGGTCGCGTCGCTCTATGGTTTCTCCGCAAATGGTGGGCCTGACGATCGCAATTCATAATGGCCGCCAGCATGTCCCCGTATTGATTAACGAGGAAATGGTCGGTCACAAGCTTGGTGAGTTCGCCGCAACCCGCACTTATCGCGGTCACGCAGCGGACAAAAAAGCCAAGCGTTAATAAAGCGCATCAGTTTAGAGAGATTAAACGATGGAAGTGGCAGCGAAATTAAGAGGTGCTGGTCTGTCGGCGCAGAAAGCGAGATTGGTGGCAGACCAGATCCGTGGAAAAAGCGTTGAGCAAGCCCTGGATATCTTGGCCTTTAGCCCAAAAAAGGGTGCGGTCGTTATTAAAAAGGTTTTGGAATCGGCTATAGCAAACGCGGAGCACAATGAGGGCGCCGATGTTGACGAGCTGAAGGTATCCACTATTTATGTGGATGAAGGTTTAACCATGAAGCGGGTCAGGCCGCGAGCTAAGGGCCGGGCAGACCGGATTAGCAAGCGCACTTGCCATATCACTATTAAAGTAGCCGATCAATAAGAGAACGCGCGTTATGGGTCAGAAAGTACATCCGACAGGAATTCGCCTCGGAATCACCAAAAAACATACCTCAACCTGGTATGCAAGCAAAAAGCAGTATTCAGATAAGCTGCTGACGGACTTGAAAGTACGAGATTTTATTCGTATTGCCTTGGCCAGTGCTTCCGTAAGTCGGATTGATATCGAACGGCCAGCGAACACTGCTCGCGTGACGATTCATACTGCGCGCCCCGGCATTGTGATTGGAAAAAAAGGCGAAGATGTCGAAAAGCTTCGTGCTCAGATCAGTAAACAGATGGGCGTGCCTGTACATATCAATATCGAAGAGATCCGCAAGCCCGATCTTGACGGGGCACTTGTGGCTCAAAGCGTCGCTCAGCAGCTGGAGCGTCGGGTCATGTTCCGCCGGGCTATGAAGCGCGCTGTTCAAAATGCGATTCGCCAGGGTGCTGAGGGTGTCAAAATTCAGGTGAGTGGTCGTTTGGGCGGCGCTGAAATCGCGCGTACTGAATGGTATCGCGAAGGCCGTGTGCCACTTCATACTTTGCGCGCAGATATTGATTACGCTACTGCGGAGGCGCTCACCACCTTCGGAATTATTGGCGTAAAGGTATGGATATTCAAAGGTGAAATTATCGGCGGCCTGGACGAAGTCGAGGCCAACCAGAAGAAGAAAGGCTCTAAATAAGGGGTACGCAAAATGCTGCAACCGAAGCGTACAAAGTTTCGTAAGCAACAGAAAGGCCGTAACCGCGGCCTGGCCCAGCGCGGGTCAAAAGTCAGTTTTGGTGAATACGGTCTGAAAGCGGTTGATCGAGGTAGGCTCACTGCAAGACAGATCGAGGCGGCTCGGCGCGCCATGACTCGCCATGTGAAGCGTGGTGGCAAGGTTTGGATTCGTGTGTTTCCGGATAAGCCTATTACGCAAAAACCCCTTGAAGTGCGCCAGGGTAAAGGTAAAGGTAACGTGGAATATTGGGTTGCGCAGATTCAGCCAGGCAAAGTTCTTTATGAAATGGAAGGTGTGCCTGAAGAGACCGCGCGTGAAGCTTTTGCGTTGGCGGCTGCTAAATTGCCGATTCTGACCACTTTTGTAAAACGGACGGTGATGTAATGAAAGCCACAGATTTGCGAGATAAATCCGCTGAAGAGCTGAGCGCAGAGCTGCTAAGTCAACTGCAGTCGCAATTTAAATTGCGTATGCAGTCTGCTACTGGACAGTTAAATCAGACGCATTTGTTGAAGCAGGCTCGTCGCGATATAGCCCGTATCAAAACTGTGTTGCAGCAGAAAGCAGGTGCTTGATATGTCAGAGAATAATGTTGTTCGGACCATTACCGGTCGTGTTGTCAGCGACAAGATGAATAAATCGATCGTTGTCTTGATCGAGCGACGGGTTAAGCATCCGAAATACGGAAAATATGTCAGTAAATCGTCGAAGCTTAAAGCTCACGACGAGAATAACGAATGTCGTATTGGTGATCTTGTGACCATTGCTGAGTCGCGTCCGATTTCCAAAACCAAGTCTTGGACTTTGGTGAAGGTCGAAGAGCGCGCTGCCGCTGTATAGTTTGCCGACTATTGTCGGTATCGGAGATTAGAACATGATTCAAACTCAATCCTATTTGGATGTGGCGGATAACAGTGGTGCACGTCGTGTCATGTGCATCAAGGTTTTGGGAGGCTCTCACCGTCGCTATGCAAATGTTGGCGACATCATCAAAGTTACCGTTAAGGAAGCGATTCCGCGCGGTAAAGTAAAAAAGGGCCAGGTAATGCGCGCGGTAGTGGTGCGTACCAAAAAAGGCGTGCGCCGCAATGATGGATCTCTGATCCGCTTTGATGATAATGCAGCCGTACTGCTCACCAATCAGGACGCCCCAGTTGGCACACGTATTTTTGGTCCTGTTACACGTGAGCTGCGTAGTGAAAAATTTATGAAAATTATTTCTTTGGCGCCAGAAGTACTCTGAGTCATCGCGCTGAGCTTGAGGGTTAGTTAAATGCGAAAAATTAAACGCAATGATCAAGTGATCGTGATAACGGGTCGCGATAAGGGCAAGCTCGGCAGAGTTAACCGAGTGTTACCCGACGGCCGATTGATAGTTTCCGGTGTGCAGATGATAAAAAAGCACCAGAAGCCTAATCCGCAGCTGGGTGTTGCTGGTGGTATTGTTGAAAAAGAAGCTCCGATCCAGGTTTCCAATGTTGCGATCTATAATCAGGCAACGAAAGAAGCGGACCGGGTAGGTTTCAAAGTACTGGAAGACGGGAAGAAAATTCGTGTCTTCAAATCCAGTGGCGAAGCGGTAGACGCTTAAGACGCATTGAGAGAGCTATGGCCAGATTACAGAAGATTTACAAAGAAGAGATCGCCAGCAAATTGCAACAGGAGCTGGGATTAAAGAATGCTATGGATATACCCAAGATCACCAAGATCACCGTTAACATGGGTGTTGGTGAGGCAGTGGGCGACAAGAAGGTTTTGGAAAATGCCGTGGCAGACCTTGAGAAAATCACCGGCCAGAAGGTCGTGGTCACCAAGGCGCGCACATCCATCGCTGGGTTTAAAATTCGCGAAGGTTGGCCCATCGGCTGCAAAGTAACACTTCGTAACGAAAAGATGTATGAGTTTCTGGATCGGCTGATTTCGATTGCCATTCCTCGTGTGCGAGATTTTCGCGGCATCAATCCGAAGCAGTTTGACGGCCGCGGCAATTTTTCGATGGGCGTAAGCGAGCAAATTATTTTCCCGGAAATTGAGTACGACAAGATCGATAAATTGCGTGGACTGGATATTTGTATTTCCACAACTGCGCGCACAGACGACCAGGGCAGAGCGCTGTTGAAAGCGTTCAATTTCCCGTTTAAAGGCTGAGGTGTAAAGGCAATGGCAAAAAAATCGATGATCGCAAGGGATACGAAGCGCGCGAAATTGAATGCGAAGCTCGCCCAGCAGCGTGCATCTTTGAAAGCTTTGATTGTCAGTCCAGGATCCAGCGATGAGCAGGTATGGGATGCACAAGTCAAGCTGCAAAAACTTCCGCGCGATTCCAGTGCTAGTCGTCAACAGCGTCGTTGCCAGATTACCGGCCGTCCGCATGGCGTCTACCGCAAATTCGGTTTGTGTCGGAATAAACTCCGTGAAGCGGCCATGCGTGGCGACGTTCCCGGATTGGTCAAGGCCAGTTGGTAACTGGGGTTAGGAGCAGATAGTTATGAGTATGCAAGATCCATTGGCCGACATGCTGACCCGCTTGCGCAACGCGCAAATGGTTGGAAAAACTTCGGTTGTGATGCCCAGTTCCAAACTTAAAGTCAGTGTTGCAAAAGTACTTAAAGAAGAAGGTTATGTTGGCGAGATCAGCGTCAGTGAAGGCACTAAGCCGCAACTGAGCATCGAGCTGAAATATTTTGAAGGCAAGCCCGTTATCGCTCAATTGGATCGTATAAGTCGACCTGGTTTGCGGAATTACGTCGCAAAGACGGGTCTTCCATCCGTGCGCAGTGGATTGGGCATAGCCATCGTCTCCACCAGTAAAGGTGTCATGACTGATCGTGCAGCTCGAGCGGCGGGTATCGGTGGCGAAGTGCTTTGCACCGTATTTTGATATCTTAGAATCTTTGGGAATTTGTCATGTCACGTGTTGCTAAAAATCCAGTTCAATTGCCCTCCGGCGTTGACGTGGTGCTCAACGGCCAGAAGCTGACAGTGAAAGGCAGTAAAGGCACGCTAGAGCTTGATATCCACAGCAATGTCTCTGTGGAAAAAGATGATAAAACATTGACGTTCGCCGCGCGTGACGGCGCACAGAAGTCTAAAGCGCTTGCAGGCACTACGCGCTCGCTGGTGAGTAATATGGTTACGGGTGTGACCAACGGCTTCGAGCGAAAATTGCAACTGGTTGGCGTAGGTTATCGAGCGAAGGCTGCTGGCAGTCAACTCAATTTGTCCCTCGGTTTTTCTCATCCAGTGGATTATCAAGTTCCCACGGGTGTGACCGTCGAGACTCCGACACAGACTGAAATAGTTTTAAAGAGCGCCAATAAGCAATTATTGGGTCAGGTAGCTTCTGAGATCCGTTCCTTCCGTCCGCCAGAGCCCTATAAAGGCAAGGGCGTAAGGTACTCCGATGAGGCGGTTCTGCGTAAAGAAGCGAAGAAGAAATAGGAATATTTATATGATCGACAAAAAAAGTTCTCGTCTTCGCCGCGCACGCCGTTCACGTATCAAAATGCGCGAATTGGGTGCTGTTCGTTTGTGCATTCATCGTACGCCGCGTCATATGTATGCGCAGATAATCGGCTCTGAAGGTGATCGAGTAATTGCGACCGCATCCACATTGGATGGCGAGCTTCGCTCAGGCAAAACAGGGAATGTTGATGCTGCTAAAGCCGTAGGAAAATTGATTGCCGATCGCGCTAAAGCTGCCGGTATAGAGAGTGTGGCCTTTGATCGTAGCGGTTTTAGATACCATGGTCGTGTCAAAGCCCTGGCGGATGCAGCTCGCGAAGCCGGATTACAATTTTAAGGGTCTGAATTATGTCGATGAATGATAAAGAGCGTGGCAACACCGAAGGTTTTCAGGAAAAGCTTGTTCAGGTGAACCGCGTTGCCAAAACGGTAAAAGGCGGTCGTATATTCGCGTTTACCGCATTAACTGTAGTTGGTGATGGAAACGGCCGAGTTGGTTTTGGTCGTGGTAAGGCGCGGGAAGTGCCCGTTGCCATTCAGAAAGCTATGGAAGCTGCACGGCGAAATATGATCAACGTAGACCTGAAGGGCGACACCATTCATTACCCTACCCGCGGACGCCATGGTGCTTCCAAAGTTTATATGCAGCCAGCGTCACAAGGTACTGGTGTTATTGCTGGCGGTGCAATGCGAGCCGTTCTGGAAATTGCTGGCGTTCAGAACGTGTTGGCGAAGTGCTACGGCTCCACCAACCCGGTAAATGTGGTGCGTGCAACTTTTAAGGCGCTTGGTGCTATGCAGTCTCCCGAGTCGGTCGCAGCCAAGCGCGGTAAATCGGTTGATGAAATTACCGGCTGATCGCTCTGTTTGTTTATTTATTAGCGGATACCAATACCATGGCGAATAAAATCATCAAAGTAACCCAGGTAAAAAGTGTCTTTGGACGCTTGAAGGCCCACAGGGCTTGCATTTCCGGTTTGGGTTTGCGTCGTATTGGCCACACCGTCGAATTGCAGGACACCCCATCTGTGCGCGGTATGATCAATAAAGTTTCTTATATGGTCAAAGTAGAGGACTGATAGCATGCGTTTGAATACTTTAAGTCCTGCTCCTGGAGCCAAGACGGCCCCCAAGCGCGTAGGTCGTGGAATTGGTTCGGGTTTGGGTAAGACATGCGGCCGTGGCCACAAAGGACAGCGTGCACGCAAGAGCGGTAATGTTCGTCCGGGTTTTGAAGGTGGTCAAATGCCACTGCAAAAACGCTTACCAAAATACGGTTTCACAAGTCGTGTTAGTTTGTTTGCTGCTGAAGTGCGGTTAGGCGAGCTCAATGCAGTGGATGCTTCGATTATTGATTTGGAAGCCTTACGTGCGGCTAATGTCATTGGTCACAACGTGAAGACTGCAAAAATTTTCCTTTCCGGCGAAATTAAAAAGTCTGTGACGGTTAAAGGCTTGCTGGTCAGTAAGGGTGCACGCGCGGCGATAGAAACTGCCGGTGGAAAAATCGAAGACTAAGTGAGGCTTTCATGGCAGCACCTGGCGCATTGTCGCTTGGCAATAGAAAGGGTCTGGGTGAGCTTTGGGTTCGCCTAAAGTTCCTTTTTTTAGCGATTCTGGTTTATCGGGTTGGAACACATATCCCTGTACCCGGTATTGACCCTGGTCAAGTGCAGGCTTTGTTTGACCAGAACGAAGGGACTTTTCTGGGCATGTTGAATATGTTCTCAGGCGGTGCCTGGGAACGTATGAGTATTTTGGCGCTCGGCATAATGCCTTATATATCTGCGTCGATCATCATGCAGATGATGACTGCGGTTACGCCCTCACTTGAAGCGATTAAGAAAGAAGGTGAAGCAGGTCGCCGAAAGATAAGCCAGTACACGCGATATCTGACGTTGATCCTCGCCTTGGTACAGGGGGTGATAATGGTGGCAGGTATGGCCGGTCAGGGTATGGCTCTTTCCGATTTACCTTCCTTCAGCTTTTACATAATCGCTGTTTCATCTGTGGTCACCGGTGCTGTATTCATGATGTGGCTTGGTGAGCAGATTACGGAGCGCGGTATAGGAAACGGCATTTCAATGCTGATTTTCGCCGGTATAGTTGCCGGCTTACCGGGGGCATTCGGTACAGTTATTGAAAGCACCCGACAGGGTAATCTGCATCCATTGATGCTTTTGGTTATTCTCGTAGGGGTGGTCGCGATTGTCTGGTTTGTTGTGCGTATGGAGCGCGGCCAAAGGCGTATCACCATCAATTACGCCAAACGGCAACAGGGGCGCCAGGGATATGCTCAGCAAACAAGCCATTTGCCACTGAAGATCAACATGGCCGGTGTTATACCCGTTATCTTTGCCAGTAGCTTGCTATTGTTTCCTGCTTCCATCGCTCAGTGGTTCGGGCAGTCGAGTGAAGGAAAGGTTGGCGAAGTGCTGCAGGATATCGCCTTGGCCATTGGTCCCGGCCAGCCTTTGAATTTTGTGGTTTTCGGCGGATTGATAATGCTTTTCTGTTTTGTCTATACCGCCATGGTCTACAACCCTAAGGAGGTTGCGGATAATCTAAAGAAAGGTGGGGCTTATATTCCGGGAATTCGCCCCGGGGATCAGTCGGCGAAATACATAGATACTGTGTTGACGCGCTTAACTTTGATTGGCGCCATCTATATAGCAGCTGTAGCCCTTTTACCTCAATTCTTGGTGGCGTACACAGGAATACCGGTATATCTCGGCGGCACGTCTTTATTGATTGTGGTGGTTGTTGTGATGGATTTTATGTCCCAGGTCCAATCGCATTTGATGTCTCACCAATACGAATCGGTTTTGAAAAAAGCAAATTTAAAAGGTTATGGTAGCGGTAATACGCGCTAAATATTCGAGGTCAATGATATGAAAGTCAGAGCATCAGTTAAAAAAGTTTGCCGCAACTGCAAGATCGTTCGTCGTAAAGGCGTGTTGCGTGTTATTTGTGATGTCACCCCGAAGCATAAACAGCGTCAGGGTTGAGGCTGGAGTGATTGGGAGTGTCACGCATCACGGATGATGTTTAGGGGGTACTAACTGTCGTGGAGTCTACACGGCTCTGCTATTGAAATTCGGTGACGCAACGGGTATTATCCCCGCCCCTTGAAACGGAGGCGGCGTGGGGAATCTTTGTCGCCGTTAGTACCGCGAAATAAAAGTAATTGGAGTAATCCGAATGGCCCGTATTGCTGGTGTCAACATACCAGATCAAAAACATGCTGTTATTTCCTTAACTTACGTTTACGGAATCGGGCGCACCAGTGCCAGAGCTATATGCTCGGCTGCCGGTGTTGCCGAAAATGCGAAAGTCAGCTCCCTGAGCGAAGAACAGTTGGATGCAATCCGTACTGAAGTCGCAAGATATACGGTGGAAGGTGATTTGCGTCGCGAAGTGTCCATGAGTATCAAGCGTCTGATGGATCTTGGTTGCTACAGGGGTTTACGCCATAGACGTAATCTGCCAGTTCGAGGCCAGCGCACCAAAACCAATGCACGTACCCGTAAAGGTCCGCGCAAGGCGATTAAACGCTAAACAATTCGCATTGAGTTAGGAAATATACAATGTCAAAGCAAAATAAAGGTGCGGCGCCACGCAAGAAGGTCAAAAAGACCGTCGTGGACGGTGTTGCGCATATTCATGCATCGTTCAATAACACTATCGTCACTATTACTGATCGTCAGGGGAATACTCTGAGCTGGGCTACATCAGGTGGTTCAGGTTTTCGCGGTTCACGTAAGAGTACTCCATTCGCAGCGCAGGTGGCTGCCGAGCGCGCAGGCCAAGCGGCCTTGGAGTATGGATTGAAAAATCTGGATGTCGAAGTCAAAGGTCCAGGCCCAGGTCGTGAATCTGCTGTCCGAGCCCTGAATAACGTGGGTTATAAAATCACTAACATTACAGACGTGACGCCCATTCCCCATAATGGTTGTCGTCCGCCTAAAAAGCGCCGCGTGTAGGAGGCAGAATTATGGCTCGTTATATTGGACCTACCTGCAAACTTGCACGCCGCGAAGGTACAGACCTGTTTCTCAAGAGCGGTGTCCGTCCCCTCGAATCCAAATGCAAAGTGGATACTGCTCCCGGCCAGCATGGTCAACGGCGCGGTCGTTTGTCAGATTTTGGTGTACAGCACCGTGAGAAGCAAAAAGTTCGTCGTATTTACGGCGTTCTTGAGCGGCAGTTCAGAAATTACTACACGGAAGCAGCCCGACTCAAAGGCGCGACAGGTGAAAACCTCCTGCAGCTGCTCGAGTCACGACTGGATAATGTGGTTTACCGCATGGGCTTCAGCGCCACAAGAGCGGAAGCACGTCAGCTGGTTTCCCACAAGGCCATAATGGTCAACGGTCGGACTCAAAATATCCCTTCTTATCAGGTGCGTGTTGGCGATGTTGTTGCGTTGCGTGAGAAGGCTAAAAACCAACTGCGTGTCCAAAGCGCGATTAATGTCGCGAGTCAGCGTGGTGAAGTGGATTGGGTAGATGTCAATTCCGAGAAGAAGGAAGGCGTTTTCAAGCGACTTCCGGAACGCAGTGATCTATCTGCTGACATCAACGAAAACTTGATCGTTGAACTCTACTCCAAGTAAGCCAAGTTTAACCTGTTGACAGGAATGCCTATGCAAGTTGCCGTGAATGACTTTTTGACGCCCAAAAACATTGATGTCACTGAGCTTGGTCCGACTCGCGCCAAAGTGGTGCTTGAACCGCTCGAGCGCGGATTCGGCCACACTCTGGGTAATGCGCTGCGACGTATTCTGCTGTCCTCCATGCCCGGCTGTGCCATTACAGAAGTAGAGATAGACGGCGTTCAACACGAGTACAGCGCAATCGAAGGTGTTCAAGAGGATGTTATTGAGATTCTCTTGAATATCAAAGAAGTCGCCGTAGTGATGCATGGTAAGGAGAGTTCCATCCTGACCTTGAGCAAGCGCGGCCCCGGCCCTGTTACAGCTGGCGATATTAAGCTTGATCATGATGTGGAGATTAAAAATCCCCAGTTGATCATTGCCAACATCACTACAGATGTAGAGCTTAATATGCGACTTACCGTTACCCGGGGTCGTGGTTATCAACCGGCTGATGGACGTGGTCGGGATGATGACGAAACCCGAGCCATCGGTCGTTTGCAATTGGATGCCAGCTATAGCCCGGTAAAGCGTTTGGCTTATACAGTAGAAAGCGCGCGTGTTGAGCAGCGAACCAATCTGGATAAATTGGTTCTCGACCTGGAAACCAACGGCACTATCGATCCAGAAGAGGCTATTCGTCGCGCCGCTACTATTCTGCAACAGCAGTTGGCCGTTTTCGTCGATCTTGAGGGCGAGAAAGAGACTGAGCCGGAGAAGAAAGAGGATCAAATTGATCCGATTCTGCTCCGTCCTGTGGATGATCTGGAATTGACTGTCCGCTCTGCCAACTGTTTGAAAGCGGAAAATATTTACTACATAGGTGATCTGATTCAGCGTACGGAAGTTGAACTTCTGAAAACCCCGAACCTGGGTAAAAAGTCGTTGACTGAGATCAAGGACATTCTCGCCTCGCGCGGGTTGTCACTGGGTATGCGCCTGGAGAACTGGCCCCCGGCCAGTCTCAAGGGTAATGATTAATTCACCAACTGGTGAAGTTGCTGAGATAGCAATCGGATAAAGGTATAGAGTCATGCGTCATCGTCTTAGTGGCCGTCAATTAAATCGAAACAGCTCTCATCGCCAAGCCATGTTCCGTAATATGGTGAATTCTTTGCTTGAGCATGAAGTGATTAAAACAACCCTGCCCAAAGCCAAAGAGCTGCGCCGTTTTGCGGAGCCTTTGATTACTCTGGGTAAGCAAGACAGCGTTGCCAATCGTCGTTTGGCATTTGACCGTATGCGTTGCAAAAAGGCGGTGGGGAAATTGTTTAACGAACTCGGTCCGCGTTTTGGCAACCGCCCCGGTGGCTACATGCGCATTTTGAAATGTGGGTATCGGACGGGTGATAAAGCGCCGCTGGCGTATGTTGAGCTCCTGGATCGCCCTATTTCAGGAACAGTGGAAAAAGCGGCTGTTGACGCCGAATAGAACATGGCGGGCTGCGAAAAAAACCGGGCCATTGCCCGGTTTTTTTGTTTATTGACTCTGCGATATGTCTGACACTCTCCGCATCACTGAGATATTTTTGTCCTTGCAAGGTGAGGCCAAAAGTATTGGCCTGCCCACGGTATTTGTGCGTCTAACCGGCTGTCCTTTACGTTGCGTTTACTGCGATTCCGAATACGCGTTTTATGGTGGGGAAAAACACAAACTTTCTGACCTGATGGATCAAGTCCTAGCTCTGAAGGCGCATCATGTGTGTGTCACCGGTGGTGAACCTCTGGCGCAGCCGCAGGCACTGGAACTGCTGCGACGCCTATGTGAAGCTGGCAAGGCTGTCTCCCTGGAAACCAGCGGCGCTATGCCCATCGACGGGGTGGATGCTAGGGTCAGTATCGTGATGGACATCAAAACACCCGCTTCTGGCGAAAGCCAACGCAATCGCCTTGAAAATCTGCCCCTATTGCAAAAGAAGGATCAGGTGAAATTTGTGATCTGCAATCGAGAGGATTACGAATGGGCGAGCTTCAAGTTGGCCGAATGGAATTTGTCGGAGCGAGTAGGGGAGGTGCTCTTTTCACCGAGTTTTGGTGTGCTGGAGGCCCGTCATCTTGCTGACTGGGTGATTCAGGATTGTTTGCCGGTGAGATTCCAGATTCAACTGCATAAATATCTTTGGGGCGATATTCCGGGGGTTTGATATGGGGGAAGCACTGGGACAAAAGGCAGTTGTACTTGTTTCCGGCGGTTTGGATTCTGCGACTGTACTGGCATTAGCCAAATCGCAAGGCTACGAATGTTACACCTTGAGTTTTGATTACGGTCAGCGGCACAGGGCCGAATTGGCAGCGGCACAATGTATCTCGCAAGAATGGGGTGCAGTGGCACATAAAGTCGTCAAGCTTGATTTGGGAACCATAGGTGGGTCAGCTCTCACAGATACCCGCATAGAAGTCCCTGTAGAGGAAACCACCGGCATACCGACGACCTACGTTCCCGCGCGGAATACTGTATTTTTAGCCATAGCTCTTGGCTGGGCGGAGGTGCTGCAGGCTCGCACCATTTTTATTGGTGTAAATGCCGTGGACTATTCCGGTTACCCAGACTGTCGACCGGAGTTTATAGCAGCGTTCCAAACGCTTGCGGACCTGGCCACTCGGGCGGGCGTCGAGGGGAGCGGGTTCAGGATCGAAACCCCCTTAATTCAACTGACCAAGGGCCAAATCATCGAGCGTGGTTTACAGTTGGGTGTTGACTATCGTCAGACCATATCCTGTTACCAAGCGACGCCGGAAGGCTTGGCCTGCGGCCGCTGTGATGCCTGTCGTTTGCGCAGGAAAGGTTTCATCGAGCTTGGCGTAGCGGACCCAACCCGTTACTGCAAATTGATTTGAATTCCCAGCGCGGAGTGCGGGTTTATTTAACCCAAAAAAATCCTTGTCTTTTACCGGCAAATCATTAGTATATGCGCCTCTTTTGGGTCGTTAGCTCAGTCGGTAGAGCAGTTGGCTTTTAACCAATTGGTCGCGCGTTCGAATCGCGCACGACCCACCATTTCTTCAGCCCGAAAGGGTTTATCAGAGTTTCATCCAAGCGCTGCTTGCGCTTTTTCGGGTCGTTAGCTCAGTCGGTAGAGCAGTTGGCTTTTAACCAATTGGTCGCGCGTTCGAATCGCGCACGACCCACCAATTCCCCTTCTTTATCCACCTGCACACACTGATTTGCACAGCTCGACGGCCCGCAAATCCATCCTCTAAACTCTTTGAATCATGTGCAGCCTATCGGGTGTTTGGCGCATCTACTAACGCGGATGTCGATGCTCGACGTGGTTGAGATGTCTGAGTTGCTAGACGAAATGTGATTCCTTGACGATGAGGATGATATGAAATTTAGAACAACTTTTTTAACATTTATCGCGATTCAAAACGTGGGTGCGGATAGTTGCCAACGATTTTGAGATGATCGTCGAGCGTGTGGGCAAGTTAAAAGGCTTTGTCTTAAAAGGTATATTAATCACAGGGAAAATTAACGCCGGTTTGTATGGCAAAGAAGACAAGTATTCTGTGAAAAGAAAAGGAAGAAATTCTTAGGACCACAATCCGAATTGTAAACGTAGAAGGTTTGAGTTGAAGGATCCAGGCTCGTCTCTTGTAACAAAAATGCTGCAGAAAAATAAATTTAAAATAGTGCTGCGAGAGGAATTTCCTGCGATGAATATTCGCGTATCAATGCCCCTAGATTCTCTATCGATTATTAAGCCTGTCGTTCTTTCGCTTTGCAGCATTAAAGACAAGTAATTACCGTCATTTTTTGACCCTTATTGGGTGGATATTACACATATGTGTACAAGGTCCCATCATTTCGCGATGTGATTCACAGTCGCCCGTAAGTATCGTGAGTTAAGCTGACTAAGCCAGTAAATTAATCATCTCAGAGTAACAGCGCCTGTCGTGCCTGTATGAAATGATTATTGAGTTATGTGTAAGGGTTCAAACCGCGTTATGACGGAGAACCCTGACGCAGCGGAGAATAATAATGAAATTAATTAAGGTGAAATCCCTTCGTCGTGGAAACGCGACTTCTGCTGTTCTCCAGTTCGTATAACCCACACTTCCTTAAGGGGGCACTTATGACCTTTTCGAGCATAAAAAAAACATTGCTAACCAGCAAGAGTGCCCTGACGGCGCTTGTCGGAGCGGCAGCGCTCTGCATTTCCACGGCGAACGCCTGTACCGGCGTACTTAACAACTCAAACAACGCTGTCGGTACTCACAACGGCTTCTATTATTCGTTTTGGAAGCAGGAGAATGCCAATAGAGTGAGTATTACCTGCGGAGAAGCCGGCTATTACAAGACTGATTGGAGTAGCGTATTCAATTGGGTCGGTGGAATGGGCTGGAAGCCAGGTTCGGCGAGAACCGTTAATTACCGCGGCACATTCAACAGTGGCCGCAACCGGAGCTCGTCAAACTCTTATCTTGCGCTGTACGGGTGGACTCGGCCTCCAGTAGAAGTTGAGTATTACGTAGTCGAGAGTTACGGTTCCTACAACCCCGCAAACTGCGGTGGCAGCGGCGGTGTTGCTGGCGGCGGCGGTGGAGGGGATGGCCAAAAAGGAACCGTCACCATCGGCGGAGTGCGTTACCAATTGACGCAGTGCACGCGTACAAACCAGCCCTCTATTTCTGGAACCTCCACCTTCAAACAATTTTTCAGCGTACGAGAAACCCCTCTGCCCTGGGGCTCCGTGCAAGGCTCCATCGACGTGGGCGCCCACTTCAAAGCCTGGGCTGATGCTGGCATGCGGCTCGGCACCGATTTCGACTACATGGTGCTCGCCACTGAGGGTTACGATGGTAATAGAGGTTCCGCTGGTAACTCCGAGCTGTGGATAACTACCGGCGCAGCGGTGACCCCTTCTTGCGGCACAACCGGCGGTGTTGAAGTTTGCTGCAATATCAGCGCAGACCCAGATGGGGATGGTATGGGTACCGAAAACGGCAAAATGTGCATGGTCACCGACAAGACCGTTGGATACACCCCACCGAACTCACCTGACATTCTGGCAGCTGTTAACGTCGGTAGCACCGGTGCTGCGGTACAGGTGGGCGGTATCTACTATGCACCTAACCGCTATATGACC
>Ga0164241_10002950_pt1 | contig 17766 bp, 14 predicted proteins | sample OricomyardsoilBY_FD_108780 | JGI IMG/M metagenome (GOLD analysis project Ga0164241, IMG submission 108780) | Backyard soil microbial communities from Emeryville, California, USA - Original compost - Back yard soil (BY) | ecosystem: Environmental > Terrestrial > Soil > Unclassified | place: USA...
AAGACAGCGTCGCATTGCGCGGCCTCGTTCGCGACCGTCGCGACGCCGAGCCATGCGCGCTTGGGGTGGTCGAGCTCGCCTACCTCTGCGATCGACACCCGAAAGCGCGCCTGCGTCCGCTCCTTGAAAGAGCGGACGACCCTGCGCTTGTCCTTCAAAGATTGGGCGCCGACGATGCTGAAGCCGAGGCGGAGGATGCCGACGAACATGGTGCTGCAGGGTGCGGCGCGACGCGCCTCGGCAGAGGGACTCTCTCTGGGAAGAGGGAGCAGAGAGCCGCCCGGTCTGCGGCAGAGCTCTCAGTTGAGCTTCTGCTTGACCTCTTCGACCTCGAAAGCCTCGACGATGTCGTGCTCTTTGATGTCCTGGTAGTTGTCGAGCGTGATGCCGCACTCCGTATTTTCGGAGACCTCTTTGACGTCCTCCTTGATGCGACGAAGCGAGGCGATCTTCCCGGTGTAGACGACGATGCCGTCTCGAACGAGGCGACAGTCGCTGCCGCGCTTGACCGAGCCGGACGTCACGTACGAGCCCGCGACGACGCCGATCTTCGTGATGCGGAAGACCTGACGAACCTCTGCGGCGCCGAGGGCCTTCTCGACCTTCGTGGTCGGGAGGAGGCCTTCCATCGCGGCGCGGATGTCGTCGACGGCGTTGTAGATGATGTTGTAGAGGCGGATTTCGATGCCGCCGACCTCTGCCGCCGCGCTGGCTTTGCCGGCCGGACGCACGTTGAAGCCGACGATGACCGCCTTGGATGCGATGGCGAGGTTGACGTCGCCCTCTGTGATGGCGCCGACGGCCGCGTGGACGACGGTGACCTTGACCTTCGGGGTCGAGAGCTTCGACAGCGAAGCGGTGACTGCTTCGACGGAGCCCTGGACGTCGCCCTTGATGATGAGCTTGAGATCGAGCTGATCGGCTTCCTTCAGGCGCTCCATGAGGTCGGAGAGCTTGACGCCGACGTCCTGCTTGCCCGTGAGGCTCTGCTTCTTGCGGCGCCCCTCGGCGATCTCTTCCGCCGTCTTGGCGTCTTTGACGGCGTGCACTGGATCTCCGGCGCTCGGAACGTCGTTCAGACCGAGGACTTCGATGGGAGTGCCGGGCCCCGCGGAGCCGAGCGCACGCCCGAGCTCGTCGGTCATCGCGCGGACCTTGCCCCAAGCGCCACCAGCGAGGAGCGTGTCGCCCGGTCGAAGGGTGCCGTCTTGGATCATGACGCGTGCGACCGGACCGCGTCCTCGGTCGAGGAGGGCCTCGATCACGACGCCGTTCGCGCGACGCTTCGGCGCTGCCTTCAGCTCGAGGACCTCGGCCTGAAGGACGAGCGTGTCGAGCAGAGCCTCGACACCCTGGCCCGTGAGAGCCGAGACCGGGCAGTAGAGCGTCTGACCGCCCCACTCTTCCGGAGACAACCCGAGGTTCGACAGCTCGCGCTTGATCTTCTCGAGGTCGGCGCCCTGCTTGTCGATCTTGTTGACCGCCACGATGATCGGCACCTTGGCCGCTTGCGCGTGGCTGATGGCCTCGCGGGTCTGCGGCATGACGCCGTCATCGGCCGCGACGACCAGAATGACGATGTCCGTCACCTGCGCGCCGCGCGCACGCATGGCGGTGAACGCTTCGTGGCCAGGCGTATCGAGGAAGGCGATCGTCCCCTTTGCGGTCTCGACGCGGTACGCGCCGATGTGCTGGGTGATGCCGCCCGCTTCGCCGGCGGCGACGCTGGTCTTGCGGATGCGATCGAGGAGCGACGTCTTGCCGTGATCGACGTGGCCCATGACCGTGACGATCGGAGGACGCGGCACGAGCTCGTAGTCGGTGTTGTCGTCGAGCCCCATCGCTGCTTCGAGCGTGGCCTCTTCGCTCATCGCGACGTCTTCGACCGTCCAGCCAAACTCTCCGGCGAGGATCTTCGCGGTGTCGGAGTCGATGGTGGAGTTGATGTTCACGCCGCTCATGCCCATGCCGAGCAGCTTCATGAGCACGTCGGTGACCTTCAAGCTCATCAGGGCGGCGAGCTTTTGAAGCGACACCTGCTCTTCGATCTTGATGACCTTCTTGTGGGCGGCCATCTCCGGCGTGTTGACCGGACGACGAATCGACGGCGGTCCCGACGGACGGAAGTTGTTTCGTCCCTGCATGAAGCCCGGGCGGCCGCCAGGGCGGCCCCCACCGGGGCGCATCGGGAACATGGGCGCTTGCCCCGGTCGCTGCGTCGACGCGCTGGCGCGCGGGTCGTACGTAGTGCGTCGCGGAAGCGGTGACGTCGTACGCGCTTGCGGCATGGGGACGCCAGGGCGTCCCTGCCAAACGTCGATGCCGGTACGCGGCGGGGTCGACGGACGGCGCGGCGCTTCGGAGGGCGTCGTCGCAACAGGCGCGGGGGGAGGCGGCGGCGTGGGTGCGCGCGGGGGCTCGGCCGGCTTGGGCGGCGGAGGCGCCTCGACGATCGGGGCGGGCGCCGGAGCCGGCGCTTCCGGAGCGCTCGCGGCGACGGGCTCGGGTGCGGCGGGAGCCGCCTCGGGTGCGACTTCGGCTGCGGATCCGCGCTGGCTGGCCCGCGCCTGGCCTGCTCCGGACGGGGCCGGGGCCGGTCGCGCTTCCGCGGGGGGCGTACCTGCTTGGCTCGCGCGAGCCTGCCGACCTGCCTGGCTCGGTCGCGCCGTCGGCGCGACCGCTTCAGCTTCCGGTGCTGCGGCAGCTTCTCGAGTCGGAGGTGCCTCGTCGAAGTCGACGTCGGTCACCTGGGTGTCGGCGGCTCTGCCTCGCGCGCTGGGACGAGCCTGCGATTCCGCTGCGGCGGTCGAGCTCGCGCGCGCCTCGGACGCAGCAGCGCTCGGAGGCGCGGCCTCGCCGCGGCGCGATCCTGGAGCGGACCGGCGCGCTTCGCTCGCGCGAGCCTCTTCGATCGTGACGTCCCCGGACGGCACGGTCGCGGGGCCGTGAGCCGACTGAGGAGCGCCTGCTTGAGACGGTCGGGCAGCCGGAACCTCTGGGTCGACCGCGCGGGCGCGTCGCTTCACTACCGTGGGTCGGATTCGCTCTTCCACAACTTCCGGCGTCTTCTGCCGCTCGAGGTGACGGCGCACGCGATCGACCACGTCCGCCTCGACGGCGCTCATGTGATTACGCACGTCCCCGAAGCCCATGGACTGAAACAGAGCCACCAGCGACTTCTGGTCCATGTTGAGCTGCTTCGCGATCTCGTACACCCGAACCTTGCTCATGCGCTCCACTCCACGACACGGGTTCCACCGAGGACGTCGAGCGGGTCGTCGAACCCACGAAACGTCGCAGCAGCCCCAGGTACCTTCGACGCGTCGACGGGCTCGCTGAGCGCGCTCCCGACGCCGCGATTGCGCGACTCCCTACCTCGAACCTCGGTCTCGGGCGCGTCGTCCGCTGCCCGCGACTCTTCCGACTTCTTCTCTTCGGGCGCGCCCCCCGGGCCGCTCGCCAGACTCGAGCCACCCGTCGGACTCGAGCCGATCGACGGACTCGCGACGATCGCCAGACTCGCGACGATCGTCAGCGTCTCGCGGAGCGCCGCAGCGATCCGCGTGTCCGTCACCGCGACGACGCCGACTCCGGATTCGGTCGGCTGACCGCGAACGATCTCTCCGAGAGAGCTCTTCGACTCCCAAACTGCGGCGCGACCCTCTGCGATCGCGCGGCGGACTTCAGTGAGCGAGGCCGCCTGCGCAGCGTCCGCGGCGACGACGATGAGGCTCGCCTCGCCGCTTCGTCCGCAGATCGTGACGGCGTCCGCGCCGACCTCGAGCGAACGCGACCGCTTCGCGGCGCCGAGGAGACCGCACGCCCGCCGCGCATACGCGTCGCAGATCGCAGCGGCCAGAGACGCCCCCGTGACGCGCTCTCCGTCGAGGAGAGGCTCGGCGCGTGCGGCCCGCGCGAGACCGCGCTGAGCCGCGCCACGGACACACGCATGCGACGCGTGCACATAGGCGCCGCGACCCGCTCCCGTCGAAGCATCGCCGGCGCTGTGCTTTCCGGCGTCGACCGCGATCTGTCCGTTCGGACCGATGACGATGCGCACCAGCGGATCTGTCGTCGGCTCGCCCTGAAGGCGAGGAACGGCGCGGCGGACGCTGGCCAGCGCCGCGACCTCTCCACACCCGACACACGAGCGCGCTTGACGCGGCGACTCGGCGGCGGCGCGCGCACGGGCACGCGGGCTCGATCCCTTTCGGGGAGCCTTGCGCCCATCGCTCTTCGCCGTCCCTTGCCTCATTCGTGTGTCCTTCTCGCCGTCTCAGGCGTCGGTCGTGGCGGGGGTCTCGACCTCGGCAGAGGTCTCCACCTGGGCGGGGGCTGCTGCCGCCGCCTGGGCTCGCAGCTCCGCGAGCATCTTCTTCTCGCCCTCGAGGTACTCTCGGGCAGCGAGTCGGAGCGTGCGCACCTTCGCGATGCGAAGGCCCGTCTTGATGGCGAGCCGATCTTCGTCCTCGCGGAGGACCTCGTTGATCGACTTGTAGCCACCCTCTTCGAAGACGAGGACGGTTCGGTCGCCATACCCCTTCACGAGGAGCAGCCTCTCGTGCTCGGTGAGCGGCTCGGTCTTTTGACCCGCGGCGAGCAAGCGCGCTTGGCGCTGCGCCTCGAGCGTCGAATCGGCGCTCTCCTTGATTCGCTGCGCGGCGTCTGCGTCGCCGAGACCCGCGATCGCGACGAGCTCTTCCGTGCTCGCCTCGCTGATCTCTTCGAGGGCTCGGAAACCCTGGCGATACATCGCCTTCGCGAGCGTGTCGTTCACGCCCTCGATGAGGTTGAGCGCGGTGATGGCTTCTTCCTCCATCTGGCGGAATTTGCTCTCGCTGATGATGTCGAGCTTCCACTGCGTGAGCTGAGCCGCGAGGCGGACGTTCTGGCCCTTGCGACCGATCGCGAGCGAGAGCTTCTCGTCGGGGACGACGAGCTCCATGCGGCCCCCCGGCTCGTCGACGATGACCTTGTGCACCTCTGCCGGTTGGATCGCCGCGATGACGTAGCGCGCCGGGTCTCGGTCGAACGGGACGATATCGATCTTCTCGCCACGCAGCTCTTGAACGACAGCCTGGACACGCGAGCCCTTCATGCCGACGCAAGCGCCGACCGGGTCGACGTCCGAGTCACGCGACGTGACGGCGATCTTGCTGCGCGCGCCGGGCTCGCGAGCGACCGCGACGATGCGGACGATCCCCTCGTAGATCTCGGGAACCTCGGCCTCGAAGAGCTTCTCGACGAGGCGCGGATCGGAGCGAGATAGGATGACCTGCGGGCCCCGAGCTTCGCGATCGATCTCCTTGACGTACGCGACGATGCGGTCGCCCGGGCGATACGTCTCGCGAGGCGTCTGCTCACGGAAAGGAAGGACGCCCTCTGTGCGACCGATGTCGACGATGAGGTTGTTGCCCTTCTCGAACCGGCGGACGATGCCCCGAATGAGCTCGCCCTTCTTGTCTTTGTACTCTTCGAAGATGAGGTCGCGCTCGGCGTCACGCACCCGCTGAAGAAGGACCTGCTTGGCCGTCTGGGCCGCGATGCGACCGAACGTGCTCCGCGCCTGCTTCAGCTTCAGGAGATCGCCGTACTCCTTGTCTTGGTCGTTCGCCTTCTTCGCGTCCTCGGGACGCCAGAAGACCTGGAAGCCGAGCTCTTCTCCGAGCTCTGCGTCGAGTTTGCGACGCTGAACCTCGCCGAGCGCGATCTCGCGCTCTGGGTCCGCGACGTCCTCGACCACGGTCATGTACTGGAAGAGATCGACCTGGCCCGTGTCGTCGTTGTACTTCGACTCGAGCTCGCGATTTTGGCCGAAAACACTCTGGGCCGCCTTCAAAATGGCGGCTTCGATTGTCTCGACGAGGACCTTCTTGTCGATCCCCTTCTCTTTCGCGACCTGCTCGAGAATGTTGCCCAGGCTCGACTCCGTGGCCGGCGCCGACGAAACCGCTTTCATGACTCACTCCTCACGTTGGCTTTTCTGCCAGGAAGCTTCTTCTTCGACCCGCTCTTCTTCGGCGCTGACCCCTTCTTCCCGGGGCGCGCGGTGGGCGACATCTCGAAGACGAGATGCGCATCGACGATGTCGCCAACAGGGACAGTGACCGACTTGCCGTCGACCTCGAGCGTCACCTGTTCGCGACCCACGTCGCCGTCTAGCGCCACGATCGAGCCGCGCAGCAAGCGCTGGCCGTCGGCCGCAGGCTTGGCGAGCTTCGCTTTCGCGAGCTGACCTTGGAATCGACGAAAGTCGTCTGCGCCGCGCAGTGGCCGGTCGAGCCCCGGCGAGCTCACCTCGAGGTGGTACGCGGTCGTGATCGCGTCCTCGAGATCGAGCGCGTGCGAGAGGTCCCGCGACAGCTCGGCGCAATCCTCGAGAGAGACGCCCCACCCGACGGACGCGTCCGCGCCGGCCTTCGCCAAGGCGGCGCGCTCGATCGTCACGCGAAGCGTGCGTCGCCCGTTGTCCGTCGCCCACGCGATCTCGACGAGATCGACCCCGAGCGCCGCTGCGAGCGGCACCGCAAGCGCGTGGACACGCGCGAGCGAGCGATCTCGGGGTTCGGGGAGGGGGGGCATCGACGTTTGGCTCGTAGGAGGAGGAGATGCCCGTGAATTCGCGCGGCGAGGGCCTGCAAATCACGGGCGCTTAAAAGACAAAAAGCCGGATCCCGAACGGAACCCGGCAGGCGGATCACCAGTTGCGCGGGAACCTACTCCATCGTCTCCGCCTAGGCAAGACCCCGAGCGCGAGCACGAATCGCACGCGGAGCGGGTCGGCGTCCGGCGTTAGGGTGCAAGCCGTGGAGAGGTTCGCGCGGCGGTTCGGGCTAGGGGGCGCCGCGCTGGCAATCGCCGCGCTGGCAATCGCCGGTTGCTATGGCGGCGCGGGAGTCGCCATTCCTCCCGCCGACGTCGTCCCGCCGCGCGTCGCAGAAGATGCCGCCGCACCTCGACCGACGCCGCGTGCGGGAGAAGCGCTCGAGGTGAGATTCTTTTCGGCGCTCGCCGAGGTCGCCCAACTGCCGGGACTGCCGACCGAGGCCGCGACACGCTTGCGCGCGGCGCTCGAAGCGCGCGGGTGCTCGTTCGTCGATCCGCTCGCCGAGGCCGACGACGAGCTCACCATACGTATGGGCCGCTGCGACTCCGACACCGAGCACGTCGGGGTCGCCCGCGTCTCGTTCATCCCGGACGACGACGGTGTACGCGCCCTCGTGTCGCTCGACGGCGTCGAGCTCGATGGCGCGATCTTCGACGGCGACGCGACGCTCGCGTTGCGCGACGGAAATGTCTCGCTCGAGGCCTGGGACGCGACGGCACGCACAGCAGGCGCGCCGTCGTTCGAGCCCGTCGAGACGAGCGTGTCGTACGTCGGTCCCTATCGGAAAGGGAGAATCGAGGCTCCGCTCCTCGAGGCGGTCGACAGCACCTTCCAAATCCTGTTTTTCCTCGCTCGAATCGTCGCGTTGTTCGGCTGAGTCACAGTCCGCATCGAAGCCATACAGAGAATTCGAATCGTTCGACGAAACACGCTATCGTCCATTCGTCGGTGCGCTGTGGAGGATCGTCCCACGCCTCGCGCGCCCGACCCGGAGGCACGATGAATCAAGGGGGATACCGACCGCCCGGCGGAGCACCGCCGTACGGACAGCAACCTGGCGCCGGACAGCCACAGGGCGGCTACGCACAGCAGCCCGGGTACGGTCAGCAGCCCGGGTACGGTCAGCAGCCCGGGTACGGTCAGCAGCCCGGGTACGGTCAGGCACCGCCTGGCGGTCCGATACTGGGTAGGCAGAGCTACGAATTCAGTCAGTGGGAGAACACCAAGATTCAAGCTGCCGCCGAGCAAGCGGGGCAGTGGGGCGCGACCTCGCTCAAGATTGGGGGTCTTCTCTTGGTCGTCGGGATTGGAATGGCCGTGATGTCGACTGTCATTGAGATCCCGCAAGCCCCAATCTTCCTCGCGATCGGGGTCGCGGTCGCGGTGTTCTCGATCCAACCGCTCGCGAGCGGCGTCTTCTATCGCTCTGCAGGCGATGCGCTCCGCAGCGTCGTCAACACGCGGGGGAACGACATACCCTACATGCTGGCAGCGGTCGAAAAGCTGACGACCGCCTTCAAGGTAGAGGCGATCGCCGCCATCTTGACCCTCTTGATCGGCGTCGTGGCGGGCGTGGCCGTCCACAGCGCACAACACGGGTGATGGCGATGAATCAATATCCCCCGCCCGGTAGTCCGCCTCCCATGAACCCCAACCAAGCCCCGATGGCGCAGTATGGTGGCCACGCCCCTGGATACGGGCCTGCGTATCCGCAGCATGGATACGAGTTCGACGCGCGCGAAAACCAAGCCATGAGCGGCGCCGCGACGTGGACGATGGTCCTCGGCGTCATCTACCTCCTCGAGGCGGCCAGCGGGTTCCTGTCGGGAAACATCCTCTCAGTGGCGCTGGACGCAGTTTTCGGCGTGCTGATGATCATGGCGTCCCAGGCGTTCAAGCAGATCGTGACGACCCAGGGACAGGACGTAACCCACCTGATGAGGGCGCTCGACAAGCTCACCACACTCCTCCGCATCCGAACCGTGGTCTTGACCGTGGTGGGGGTTCTCGTCTTCTTGGCCTTCGCCCTCCTCATTGCGGTCTACCTGCTCCTGCACGACCTCTGACTCAGCTCACACCCGCTCGCGTGGTGCACCGCATGCGCGCGAGCGGCGCACGCCATCGAAAAGGGTAAACTCGAGGCAAGCTTCCTGGAGGAGCCCCGAATGACCAAGCCATCCAAGCCGCAGACGAAGCCTCCCCGCCGCGAAGACAGCCCAGGACACCTCGATCCGGCGTATGCGGCGTCGCTGCGCGCGCTCGGGGGTGGGAAGCGCGACGACGGAACCGCGTTCCTCGACGACGCTCGCTCGTCCGAAGATCTCGCCGAAGAGCTGGGTGAGCAGGCGGTCGTGGCGATGACCAGTGGCGAGGACGGTCTCGGAGACGATCTCCAGGCGGACGTGATCGAAGAAGAAGGCGGTCCGTTCGTGGTCACCACGGCGCGGAAAGAGCTCGCCGACGACGTCGACGCGTCGAACCCAGAGGGGGCAAACCGGGAGCCGTTTCCGACGACGCGTTGAGCCCGCAAGCTCGCGCAGGATGCCGATTCGAGCTCAGGCGCGGATCGGCATCGGCACGACGTCGACGTGGAGCGTCTCTTCGAACGCGGCGATCTCTTTGAGGCACGCCTCTGAGGGGCGAGCACCAACGCGGAGCTTCGTGCAGACGGCGCGCGCGCCATCGAAGACGGTGTTGGAGATCTCTTCGATGTTGATCCCGTGACGCTTCAACACCGCGAGCGTATTCGCGAGCGCGCCGACCTTGTCGAGCTGACGCAGGACGACCACGTAACGCGCTGGCGAGGCCGCGCAGACGTTGATGACGTTCGGTACGTTTTCTTCCGTCAGGAAGGATCGCACGACGCGGGCGACCTCTTCGGAGACGGCGCGCTGCGCTTGGCGCGTCGTGGCGGCGAGATGAGGCGTGAGGAGCGCGCCGGGGATCTTGGCGAGAGGGGTCTCGAACGCCGCGGATCCTTCTCGCGGCTCGTTCGGGAACACGTCGAAGCCGACACGCAGGCCCTTCTTCGGCGCGAGCTCGACGAGTGCGTCCAGGTCGAAGAGCTCTGCACGCGCGGTGTTCACGACGATGGCGCCCTGCGGGAGCGCCTCGAGCACTTGGCGGGACACGATCCCTTTCGTCTGAGGGAGGAGCGGCAGGTGCACCGAGAGCACGTCGCTCACGGCGGCGAGTCGCTCGAGCGTCGGTGCGCAGAGGACGTCGAGCTTCTGCGCCTTGCCGGCCGTCAGCGAGCGCGACCACGCGTGGGGCTTCATCCCGAAGAACTGCGCTCGAGAGACGACCTCGCGGCCCGTCGCCCCGAGGCCGACCACGCCGATGCGCTTGCCGATGAGCCCGCTCTCGCCCGAGTACTTGTCGCGTTCCCAGCGGCCCGCGACGAGGTCCGCGTGGGCGGACATCAGTCGACGATCGAGCGCCAGAATGAAGCCCATCACGAGCTCGGCGACGCTCGGAGCGTTCTTGCCGGGGCAGTTCGCGACGTAGATGCCTCGCGCGCTCGCGACCTCGACATCGATGTTGCCCACGCCGCCTCCGGCGCGCACGATGAGGTTGAGCTCTCGCGCCGCCGAGATCGCCGCATCTGTGACGTCCGTGCCGCGCACCACGAGGATCCCCACGCCGCCGAGGGCCGAGGCAAGCGTCTCTCGCGTCAGATCGAAGCGCGGGGCGATCTCGACGCCGAGCACGCGCAACTCTTCGAGCGGATCACGGTCGACCGGGTCAGCGAGAAGGAGCTTCATGTGCGGGCCGAGGTTAACAGAGTCGAGCGTTCGTCGCGCCGGGCTCGCGGTGATTGGCCTGGCACTTTCGTGTAGCTCGGCACCCCGGATCTCGCCGTGGGGCCCTGGCGGCGCCGTCCCCCTGCGCCTCTACGCAGAGACCCCGGACCTCGACGCGCGCGGGCGCACGATCGACGGTGAGACGGCCGCGCTCGGTCTCGAGCTCGACAAGGAGATCGCGTTCGCGGATCGCAACGGCACCCGGTACCTCGTCCGCAGCTACGTCGGTCACGACTCTCTCGGCCGCCCCACGCACGCGTGTCGCATCGCGAGCCCACTAGGAGTCGTGCTCGCCGTGGGCCCCGAGAGCGAAACCGACTCGCCCGATACGACGACCGAGCTGGTCCGCGCACTCGATACGCACGGCGGGCGCGCCGTCTCGAGCCCAGCCGATCTCGACGGAGACGGCTCGTTCGAGGTGATCTTGCGGTCCCGCTCGGGGACGCTCTCGATCGCGTCGCTCGGTCCGAACGGGGCGCGAGACATGGCCATCGCGCTCGCCGGGCCCGTGCGTGGGTTCGTCGATCTCGGCGCCGACGGCGTGGCGCCGAGCAGCGTGGTCTCTGCTCCGGACGACGCCCCGCTACGTCCGCACCTCGTCGACGTCGCAACGGGCGAAGACGGTGCTTTTTCGAACAAGACCCGCAGCGCGCGCGCCTTCCACGCACGAGAGCGCGATCTCGCGGTGGCTCCGAAGGACGCCCTCCCGAAGGTCCGAGCGGAGCGCGCGCTCGAGCACGCGTGGCACGCCATCTTGGCGGGAGACTCGAGAGACGGCGTGCTCGATATGCTCGATCACGCAGAGGTCGGCGCGGATCTTCGACCCAGCTTCCAGACCTGGGCCGCGAAGATCCGCGCGCTCACGCGCTGAGCTCAGGGAGGGCTGCCGCCGCCGCCCATGCCGCCCGCTCCGCCCATGCCGCCAGCTCCGCCCATGCCGCCAGCTCCGCCCATGCCGCCCGCTCCGCCGGTGCCCCCGCCGCCGGTGCCGCCCATGCCAGCCCCGCACACGCCGACGTCCGGCGCGCCAGAGCCGAAGACGCCCTTGGTGCAGATGCCGCCGTCGCAGTCCGTGTCCTCACAGCAGTAGCGGAAGCACGTGCCCGAGCCCGTATCGCAGGTGTTGCCGGGCACGCAGAAGTCCGTGGCCGAGCTACCGCACGAGTCGCAGAGCGCCTTGGTGTTGCCGTCCGGGTAGCACTGGAACCCTGTACCTCCGACGTCACACGACTCGCCGTTCGCGGCGTCGCAGCCCTCTTGCGTGACGGGGTTGCAATCGAACGCGGCGCCGCATGCGCCGGCCGCCGGCAGCGTGTCCGAGATCGTGCACTGCGGCTCCGGGAACGGAGGATTGAAGCACTCCGTCGCGCAGCTCGCCTGGGCGCAGGCGCCGAGATCGGGATCGGTTCCGGCGCCGCCATCCACGATGAGCTCTGCGCAGCAGTTCTGCTCGAGGCACGGACCGCACGCGTCGCCGAACGAACTGCCGTCGCACATCTCTGCGCCGGTCGTGGTCGGCCCGACCGTCGCCGTCACGGTGTTGCCCGTCGTGGTGCCGCTCCCGCCAGCGCCGCCCCCGGTGGTTTCTCCGCTATCGCCGCAAGCGACCGGAACGAGCAACGCCAAGGGAAATGCGAGCTTCAGAACGCGCGACGAGATCATTCTTGATACCTATCGGGGTTCGACCCGTGCCTCAAGCGCCTTCGGGGCAAAACGCCACGAAATGTAGGATCAATCGACCGCAGACGGCGCCGCGACTGCAGGCATCGGGAAGGCCTGGCTGAACGTCACGACGAAGCGGCCCGGCAAGAGCGCGTCGACCCCGACCGACGGATCCGTCTCCATCGGGACGGCCCAGTCGACGCGCATCACCGTCCGCTCGAGCTGCGGAAACAAGATGCGAATCCCCGTCCCGATGGATTGGCGAAACACCGGCGTCTCGTCGCGATCCCAGGCCGCTCCCGTGTCGACGAACGCGGCGGCGGCGAGCTGCACGGTCCACGCGACGAACGGCCGCGTCCGAAGCTCGAGGTTCGCCGCGACGACGTTCTCGCCGCGATAGGCGCCGGACGGGTATCCACGCAGTCGCCCGTCGCCGCCGAGGGAGCTGCGTCGATTCAGATAGTTCTCGAAGCGCTCGAAGAAACCGCCGTCGAAGAGGAGTCGTCCGAGGAGGAAACGCGGGCTCGTCACGCGGAGCCCGCCGCTCAGGTTTGCGTCGTAGACGCGCTCGGGCGACGCCTCGACCACGCCCTCTGCGTACGCACGCGCGAGCCCGTCCCCGAGCTTCACCGTGTACGCGGCGCCGATCGCGTTTCCGATGAATGAGCGCGTCGAGCCGAGCGCTTCGAGGACCGGGTACGTCTTGATGTAGAGGTCGTGACCGCTGCGGTAGTCCTCTTGGAGACCGAGCGTGTTGAGATCGACGTAGCTCGAAAAGTCGGTCGAACGCGTGGCGTAGCCCACGTAGGGATAGATGCGGGTGTCCGAGAGCGGGATCTCTTTCTCTACGAACTCGCGCGCCGCGGCCGGATCGAAGCGCCCGAGATCGAACGGCCGATAGACACGCCGGCTGGCCTCGACGCCGAACGTCACGTCGTGCTTCACCGCGACGCCGTACGAGCGAGCGAACGCGAACGCTGCGGCGAGCTGGTCGGTGTCCCACTGAATGGGGATGCCATCGTCGGCGGCGGTCGCGTCGGCGTCGTAGCGCAGCGGCTCGAGCCCTTTGAAGTAACGCGTCTTCTCTTTCAACCACGTGAGCGTGGCGACGTACTGCCACTTCGCCTGTGTCGACCAGAGGGGTTGTCCATACGTGAACGTCCCGCTCGTGCCCTCGACGTCGCCGCTCTCGCGGCCGACGATCATGTTGACACCGACTGCCGTCGCAAGCCGACTCGCCCCGATTCGCGGGACCTTGTAGGAAGCGCCGAACGTGTAGGTGTCAGGCTCGAGCTCGAAACGAAGACCCGCCGAGTGATGCAACCCGCCGAGGTTTTCCTCGCTCGGCGCGAGCAAAAGCTCTTCGAGGCCGCCGTTCGCGATCCGAAAATCGGAGTTCAAGCGGAGACTCCAGATGTCCTTCGTGATGACGAGGGCGCGGACCTTGTCCGGGCTCGACCCTTTCATGGGGATGATGAGGACGAGCGAGAGCTGACGTATGCCGCGGAGGTTGCGGGCGGACTCGTCGACCAGCTTCGTGTTCCACGTGTCGCCCTGGTGGAAGAGCAGCTCGCGTTCGATCGTGAACGGCAAGCTCGTCGCATGGAAGACGTCGAGAAAGTCGATGAGGAACCCGGGCAGCGGATCGCGCTGCTCGAGGACGTCGAGAGGCCGGAGGACGACCGCTTCGATGGCCTTGCCGTCTGGGCTCGGATCGACCTCGAGATGGAGCGCGGTCTTCGCCTCGGCGATCGTCTCGCGCTCGTACGACGAGTACGACGGCTCCTCCGCGACGGCGGACCGCGCGAGCGAAGCGATCGAGAGAAGACCTGCCGCGATCGCGACGGCGATCTTCGCGCTCGAGCCGGCGAGCGTGCCGGCCACCGGCTAGCCCTGCTTCTTTTTGACCGACGACTTCTTCGACTTCGACTTCGACTTCGTCGGCGCGGAGTGCGGACGAGGGCTGGGTTTCACGCCTAGGCTGTCACCCTGCGAGTCGACGTCGGTCGTCTTGTCGATCGGGGGATACGTCACGACCGCGTTCACCGTGTACTTCTGGTGCTGGTGCGGGATGCGATCCCAATCGGGCGTCGGCATCTGCGACTCGACGCATCGAAGAAGCTCGCGGCGCTTGCTGCGCGAGAGGGTCGTCGACTTGCCGAAGAAGAGGTTCGTCCGGCGTTTTCCGAAGTGGAACTCGAGCACGAAGCTCGTGACGTACCCCTTCTTCGACGTGGGAGCGCATGCGGCGCTGTCACGGATGGCTCGCGTGAGACCGTCCTCGAAGAAGCGCACGCCGTCGCAACGCTCTGGGGGGGTCTTACCAGGGCCCGGATCTTGGCATTTCAGCGTCTTGATCGGCGAGACCTCGACCTTGGGGAGGTTGCTCGTCCCGACGAGGATCGGCGCGCCCGATTGATCGGAGCCGAGCGACGAGCCGACGCCGGTGGGAAGCGGGCCCGGTACGCTGGACGCCGTCGCCGCGTCGGCAGAAGGAATGCCTGCGGGCTGCGGACGGCGCCAGAGATAGAGCGGCACGGCGACCAAGACGAGCGCCGCCACCAACGCCAGAATGATCTGCACGCGCACGGGACGCTCGCCACCACCGCGACCGAGATATCGGTACGGAGACGGTGAAGACGGCGGTGAAGATCGGAGAGGGGGCCTCATCGATGAGTGCGATGGACGGGCTTAGCCGACCGTGAACCTGATTGAAAGCCCGAACCATCCGGTAGAGTGAACCGATGGCGAGCGTCGAGATCGGAGACGTCCTCGAAGATCGCTACCGAATCGTCGCCGTTCGCGGGCGCGGGCAGATGGGCGACGTGCTCGAGGCCGAGGACCTCGCGAACCGGCGACGCGTCGCGCTCAAGGTGCTGCGTGTCGAGGTCCGTGACATCCCGCAGGTGGCCGAGCGGCTCGTGCGTGAAGGTCGCCTCGCCTCGCAGCTGACGAGCCCACATGTCGTGCGCGTGTACGGCGTCGGACATGCGCCGAGCGGCGTCCCGTTCGTCGTGATGGAGCTGCTCGAGGGGCGCGATCTCGGCAGCGAGCTCGCCGAGCGCGGAAGGCTGCCGCTCGGCGAAGCCGTACAATGGATCCGCCAAGCGTGCGAAGCGCTCGACGAGGCGCATCGCGCCGACGTCGTGCATCGCGACGTCAAGCCGTCGAACCTGTTCCTCGCCGAGACGCGGGCCGGTCGCGTGCTGAAGGTTCTCGACTTCGGCGTGTCGAAGGAGATCGGCGCCGATGCGGGTCTCACGATGACGCACTCGATGCTGGGCACGCCGCTCTACATGTCGCCGGAGCAGGTGCGTAGCGCCAAGAGCGTCGACGCGAAGAGCGACGTCTGGGCGCTCGGGGTCGTCCTGTTCGAGCTCTGCACCGGGCGCCCGCCGTTCGACGGTCCGTCGGGGCCCGCAGTGATGGCGTCGATCCTCACGGACGCGCCGCTCGGCCTGCGCGCGGCCGCGCCCGATCTCCCCGTCGCGCTCGAGAACGTTCTCGCCGCCGTGCTCGAGAAGGATCCGTCTCGCCGCATGTCGTCGGCCCGAGCGCTCTCGGATGCGCTCGCGCAGTTCGCCAAGGCCGAAGATCCCACGACGATGGCGACGCTCGTCGGCATGCCCGCGATCGAAGTCGAGGCGCCGCAAGACGCTGCGGCCACCAGCGCCGCCGGGGGCGAGCTGGGCGCCGCGCCGCTCGACGGAGGCCGCGCCGCGAGCTCGCCGGGGGCGAGCGCCGCGCCGCTCGCGGCGGCGGCGCCGTCAGCGGCATCGGACGCGCTGAGCCCGCGCGCGAAGAGGCTCGTCGGCGTCGCGCTCGCCGTGCTGCTCGTCGGCGCGATCGTCGGCGCCGTGCGCCGGTTCGATGGCAAGCGCGGCGCGCGTGGCGCGAGCGCCGCAACGGGCGCGACGTTCGGCGACCTGCTCGATCACGCTCGCGCGGCGACGGAGGAGCAGCGCCGGGTGCGCTGGCGCGGCTGCCTGCTCGGAGCGGTCGACGGATCGCCAGAGCTCGTCGCCATCGCACCCGAGGCGAACGTACCGAAAGCCGACGGCGATCTCGACGCCGCGCTGGCCGCGAGCCCGGCTCGTCCGCTCACGATGGCTGGGCCTGGCGACACCAGCCCACCCGATGCGGTGAGGCTGATCCCGCTGACACCCGCGCCGTCAGAACCGAGCGGCGCGTCGATCCCCGTCCTCCTCGTCACGGAGCGGTCACTCGAGCTCGGCATGCTCGGCGGAACGATGCGCGAGCCGCTGACGACCGACGCTCTGCGCAAGCGGGTCCGCGACGAGCTCGCCGCCGACGCGCCCGCGTGGATCGTCGCCGTCGATCGCGGCGTCCCGCTGGACCAGCTGCGCGACGCGCTGACGCTGCTCGAGCACGCGCACGGAACCGTGGTCCTCGCCGTCGCGGCCGGCGCGTCCGATAGCGCCGCCCCGCTCGAAGCGCCTGATGCGCCCGGCATGTGCCGACAGGCCGCGACCGAAGCCCGCCCGCCGACGCCCGCCGAACGCGGCGCCTACTCCGAGGCGCTCGGCGCGCTCGCGGCGTCGTGCGCCGAACGGCTGCCGTGGGTGGCGGGAAGCACGGTGCGCCTGCGCTTGCGCTTCGAACACGGGAGCGCTCCGCTCGTGTGCGTCGAGCGCGACGACGCGATGTCGCCCGGGCTACGCCGCTGCTTGCTCGACGGAGCTCGCGATCTCCCAGCGGTCGACGTCCCGGCTCAATCGCTCCGCGGCTTCGCGACGAACGTCGCAATCCCGGGGCGAAAGATGCACGCGCTGTGCGGCGCGCAGCACAGCGAAGGCGACCCTGGAAGCGCGCCTCGATGAGCGCGCGGGGCGCCGCGAAAATCAGTCGAGGAGCGAGCGTCCGGGACGCCCCGGTTCGCCTTTGATCAGCGCCGCGGCGAGCTCGAGCGTGTCGGGGACGATGCCCTGCACCTGAGAGACGACCTGCTCGACGATGTGGCGCGCCTCTTCGAGCGAGGGGCCGACCATCGAGACGACGAACTTCAATGGGCCGGTTCGACCCGCGACGACTGGCGTGATGCTCATCATCAGGGTCTCGGAGAGCTCGATCACCCGTTGCGCGGCCTTTCGAAGGGCGAGCATCTCGAGGATCGTAGGTCGATCGCTGACGTGTCGATTCGGGCCGCGGAGCTCGTAGCGCGCGAGATGGAAGGGCAGCTCGGACCAATCTGCGAACGCGGCCTCTTCGTCGATCGACTTGAGCATGTGCTCGCGGATCAAGAGGCCCGTGAGGCCGTCGCGCTTCGCAAGGAACTGCCTGGCGCGACGATGGTGCGGGCTGTCGGGGCCGAAGCTCACGAGCTTCAAGCGAAGCTCTCCGGTCTGTCCCTCTCCGCCGTGAATGAGGGTGACCTGCTGACGGCGATCGTAGCTGTGGTCGGCGTACGAGCCGTTCGTGCTGCCGAGATCGTCGATGACCCACGAGCCCGATTGCCAGCGAAGCGTCGCATGGCCGCCGGAGACCGTCGCTTCCGCGACGACGAGATCTTGATCGCTGCGACGACCGAGCGTGAGCTGCGGTTTCGAGAGCGCGAGGAGCTGGCCCACGACCTCGGGAGCGTTCGACGCGTAGGTGATGAGGAGCGCCTGCGCCTCTGGCGAGAACGTCTGCGTCTGCGCGCGACCGGGCGGCGGCCCCGGATCCAGGCGAGGA
>Ga0164241_10002951_pt1 | contig 17763 bp, 16 predicted proteins | sample OricomyardsoilBY_FD_108780 | JGI IMG/M metagenome (GOLD analysis project Ga0164241, IMG submission 108780) | Backyard soil microbial communities from Emeryville, California, USA - Original compost - Back yard soil (BY) | ecosystem: Environmental > Terrestrial > Soil > Unclassified | place: USA...
CTATATCGGCATCCGCAAGAACATCTTCGACAGCCGGCGTCATGCCGCGACCATCAACCTCGAACAACTCCAGCTCGCGGAAGTCGCATGAACACGTCGAATTCGAATGATTCGGTGCTCTAGATCGTGCCCGGAGAGGGCGATGGCCTTCCTCTTGTGGAGGACGGGCTTCCCCGAAGAGAACACATGCTTCTTGACCGCTGCGCCGGGGGGCCAATTCATCGGGGCCGGCTGATCGATACTGGGCTCTGGCTTGAGATGGTCGATAAAGCCGCCTGCCGACAGCGCTCGCGTCGTCATATCCGGCTCGATCGAGACCGGACAGGGGGAGTTCGGGCCCGCGGTCAGGGCCTTCATTGCCATGAAAGGAAGTTTGCCGAAAACGGTCTCTCCGATGAACGAGCTCATGCGACGCTTCTCCTCGTGCGAACCACAGCGCGCCGCGGCGCGCCGATTGGCGGAGGGACGACGAAGCGCAGCCTGTGGACCATCACGAAACGCCCATCATCGGGAAGGAGAATGAGCGCGTGAGGTGTGGCCCAGCGCGTCCCCGTCCGCTCTCCGAGGATGTACTCGATGCCGAATCGATCTTCGGGGATCTCGAACGTCACGCGACCCTCTGGCGAGAAGCCCTCGAGCTCGACCCAGGCGGGTGATGGGGGCACGGCTGGCAGCACCCAAGCTGGATGAGCGCGGTGGTGGATGCGCGTGCGCACCTCGGCGCTCGAGGCATTGGGTTCTGCGCCAGCCCCGGTGTTCGCGCGACCGGCCAGGTCTTGGTAGAGCGCCCAGCCAGGCTCGCGCGGGTCCCAGGCCTCTGCCACTGGCACGTCGCCCCATTGGGTGACGCGGTCCCCGGGGACTTCGACGTTCGGCAGCCAGCGCCGTCGGTCGAGCTTCGGATAACCCGGCGGACACTGGAGGGCTTCATCGAGACTCGCAGCCATCGCGCCGGCATCGAAACCGCGGCCGCGCTCGTTGCTCGGGGCGGACACGTCGACGAAGCTCTCATGATCGACCTCGACCTCTGCCGAGCCCCCGAAGGCGCGATCCCAAGAGACAGGCATACTCGTGAAGGGCACAGGGTCCGAGATAGTGGCGGACTCACCCTCTCCGACCCAATGGCGATCGCCATGGACGACGAGCTCGCGAGCGACGCCGCCGACGGAGAGGTGGACGCGCATCTCGCGCACCGGCTCGCCCCGAGGAGCGCGCGCAGAGCCGAGCAGAAAGACCTCGAACACGTCGTCCCGCCGGGGAACGTCGTCCCGCGGCAAGACTCCCAGCGGTGTTGCCTGGTCCTCGAAGTAGAGCGGCAGCGGGGATTCATCGTCCAAGCGCACGCTCCCCCTCGAGTCGAAGAGGAAGGTCGCTTTCGCCAAGAAGATGCCACGGCGCTCGCCGTTGGGCTCGCGGCCACCGATGTCCATGCGCGCAGCGACGGGTAGGCGATTCTCAAGCTCCATGGCGAAATATCGTCGAGTGTTCCGAGCGTATCGACGTGAACCATTCAGCAGGTGAAGACGGCGGTGCCATCGAGATCCGTGTGTGCGTATCTCCAGTGCAAATCAACCTCGCCTCCTGCCCCGAGTGCCGCGACAACGCAGGAGTGACGCGCCTATGCGCTCCACCCTCTGTTGCGGACGCTATCGAAAGCGCCCTATCGCGTCAAGCGAGGCCGGGACGCCGAAGGATAGTTACAGTAATCGGGATAGGTCTCCGCTGCGAAAGCGGGTCGCCAAAACTGCTTGTCAAGTCGCCGCACGCCTCGTAGCGTCCTGCGTCGGGGGACGTATGGCCGACGACCTGAGCGTGACGCGATATGCCGAGGCACTGGCGCACATCGAGCATTTTGGGGGCCCACACGCCTCTGAGGTCCTCGAGCGGCTCTCCATTGACCAGGCGGCGTTCGCACAAGCAGGCAAACGCGTGCCTCGCGATCTCGCCGCCGCTGCGACGAACGGTGCCCTGGACTCCGTGAAAGCATTCGGCGACGCGTTGAAGGCGACGAAGACCGAGCTGGGCGCCAAGCAACCGAGGCTCGAGGACATCGGCCCGGTACATAGCCCGAACGCGGGGGCCGAGCGTCCGGCTGGGACGAGCGCCGATCCCGACACGACGCTCGATCCGGTGAGCGCGGGCTCTCGCGGCGCGGCGTTGCCTTTCAGGCGCGGACGCCCCGTCCCACCGCCGCCCGCGGCTCGGGTAGAGCCCAATCGGTCGGGCCGGACTGTCGCGCTGTCCTCGTCCGCCGGCGGCGCAGAGGCGACCCCGTTCGAGGGGCGCGCGCTGGATGCGTGGACGGTAGAGCGCTACGCGGAATTCGTCGCGGACCGTCGGGCTGGGGACATCGAAGCCGTTCGCAAGGAGTACGACGTCCACGGCGAGGCGTTCGAGCAGGCTCTGCTCGCGAACATGAATCGACGCTTCGGCAAGGATCCTGCGCTGCGTGCGCGATGGGTCGCGCTCATCGCCGAGCGTGATCGCCAGATGGGGCGGGGCTGATCGGCAGATCGGACCGACCAATAGGGAGTGAGGCAGCTCGATGCACCGTTCGGAAGAGTTCTTTTTTGCATGGGAAGGCGCGACGGCATCGGCGGGCCCTTGGGCACACCTCGCGGTCCTCGAGGCCGTCGGGACAGAGGCGATGAACCGTCCCTACGAGTACACCATCGATCTCGCGCGGGTCAGCGGCACGCCGGACGTGGCTCTCGAAGACCTCCTGGGTGCGCGGGCGACCCTCAAGATTCGGACCCGAATCGACCCGCCCGTTCGACTGATTCACGGCGTCATCTCGGAGGTCGAAGAGCTCGCCGATGTCCATGGCGACGGTAGGTTTCGGGTGCGGCTCACCCCTCCGTTCACGATGGCGAGAATGTTGCGGCGGTGCGCGGTACACGTCGACAAGCGGCTCGTGGACATCTTCGACGAGACTCTGACGCGCGCCGGTCGCGGCATGGGGCTCGAGCGCAGCACGGGCGAGAACGGGGAGCGGGCGAGCGACCATCCCGACTACCGCACCGTCAGGGCCACGTACGTCTGGCGAGTGCGAGACACTTCGCGGCTCTACGACGAGAAGGCGCGGCCGTACTGCGTACAATACGAGGAGAGCGACGTAGCCTTCGTCGAGCGTCTTCTCGAGGAAGAGGGCATTGGTTACCACTTCGAGCACACGGACACAGAGTGCCGCTTGGTGCTCTCGGACGTCGACAGCTCGCGACTCGACCTCAGCGGCGATCTCACCCTTGCTCAGGACGGGCTCAACCGCGAGGTCCGCGACCTGCGCCTGGGCGGGCGAATGCGACCGATGGCATATGGTCTCGTCGACTACGACTGGAGGAAACCCGATCTGTTTTTGGCCGCAGTTGGGGGCGACACGAGCGAATCCGCGCAAGGCACGCTCGAACAGCCGGGGCGCTTCGAGTTCACGAAGGATCTCGGGCAGCGGCTCGCCGACGTACGGTTCGGACGGCTCGAGACCGAGCGGCGCTACGGATCTTTCGCGTCGGGGTGCCGCGCGCTCGGGGCTGGCGTCGTCGTCTCGATCGAACACACGCGTCACCAATTCTCGGGGAAGTACTTGGTCGCGTCGCTTCATGTCCGCATGCGCCAGCCCGGCCACTTTGCAGACAGCGCCGAGGCCGAGCCCACCTATGAGGTGAAGGTAGAGGCTGTAGCGTCGCGCGCGCCCGACCAGGCAGCCTTGGCCGACAGCGGGTTTCGTCCCGAGCGGCGCACGCCACGCCCACGCATTTCGGGCTCGCAGACCGCGGTCGTCACCAGCGAGACGGACGTCGAACAGGAAATCAACGTTGGCGGCGACGCTGACGTCGGTTCGGTGCGTCTGAGGTTTCACTGGGATCTCGCGCGCACTCCGAAGGACAAATCCCCGACGTCGTGCTGGGTGCGTGTGAGTCAGATGTTTGCCGGCGGAAAAGGCCACGGGGCGATATTCAACCCGCGCGTGGGCGACGAGGTCGTCGTCGAATTCCTAGAGGGCGACCCCGATCGACCTCTGGTCACGGGACGTGTGTACAACGGTCGCAATCTCCCACCAGAGAACATCACGAATCGACCGACGTACAGCTGCATCAAGTCGATGACGAGCCCGTATAACGGCAACTTCAACCTGCTCTCGTTCGAAGACCAGCAGGACGAAGAGCTCATCATGATCCATGCCGCGAGGGACTTCGAGGTCAAGGTCGAGCGAAATACCAATGTCTACATCGGGGATTTCAGTCTCATCCACGTGCACGGTAGGCAGCACACGATCGTCGATGGGTTTCAAAAGACCGAGCTCAAGGACAGTCAGTTCGTCCAGGTTACTGGTAGTCAAGAGGTCGTCGTCACTGGCTACCAAAGCACGAGAATCGGGGCCGACCAGGACTACGCAGTCGTGGCAGATCAGCGGGTCACGATTTCGGGTGTGCAGTCGACGACGGCGGGCGTCGCTCAGAAGACTGACGCGCCGACGATCTCGGAGACGGGCAACGTCAACCTGACGGACGCGAACGTCATCGTGGAGCAAGCCTCGACGGTGCTGACCGACGCGACCGCGATCACGCACACCGCGGCCGTGATCTTGATCGACGGTGGGATCGTGACGGTTTCGGGCGGAACGGTCATCGTGGACGGTGGAACGGTCAACGTGAGCGGTGGCAGCATCAACCTGAACTGCTGATCCAAGAGGCCCGGGCGAGCGCCAGTCTGGATCTCGACGCGCTTGCGGGGTGGGCCGCGTCTTCGCTTCGCGTGAAATCTAGCGAGCTCCCATCGCTGAGCTGTGCCGTTCGCGCCCGCGCCCTACTGACACGCGCCGAGCGAGGCGCCATCCGACGTGCACGCTTCGCTGGTCGGGCAGTCGGCCTTGGAGAGGCAGCCGATCTCGCAGAGGCCCTCGGCGGTGCACACGCGTTCTCGATGCGCATACCCGAGATTGCATTGCTCGTGATCGAAGGGCGCGCAGTCGGTGTCTTTGGGTTTGAGCTGGTGGTCGGCGCCCCAGTTCGAGCAGACGGTGACGCCCCAGTTGTCGACCGCAGGCGCATAACCGCACATCGACGGCGGCGCGCCGTAGACCTCGCAGTCGGTGGCGGTCTTGCAAGCGGGCATGCAAACGGTCACCCCACCGTGGGATACGCATTCGCTGGTGGGGTAGTCGCAGTCGCTGACCTTCTCGCAGGGGCGCGTGCAATATCCGAATTCGCAGACGTTGCTCTGGCAGTCGACGTCGTCGCTGCACGGCCTCAGAAACGGGAGCGCGTCGGGATTGGGGACGCCGCCCCCTTCTCCTGCGCTGCCTCCCCCGCTCCCCTCGACGTCGGGACGCGGATCGCACCCGGCGCACGCGCCGAACGCATCGCCGTTCGCGTTGCAGGTCTTTTCGCCTGGGTCGCCGCCGGGGCAGCGACAAAAGATCTTCTGGAGTGGCTCGCAGAGCGAACCCTCCGGCGTCGCCGGATCACCGCATGCCACGACGGTCGCGAACGCCGCGAGGCCGAGCGCTCCGAGCCCGCCGGCGATCAGCCGCAGGTCTCGTCGCACAGGTCGACCGCGTGTTCGACGCACAAGCTGTCCCACTCGGTGTTGCAGCAGTAGCCGTCCGCGCCGCACACGGTGGCCGCGCAGTCGTTGCAGCTGTCCTCGAGGAGCTCGCCGGCGCTGCACACGTCGTGGACACAGGTGTCGATGGGGCCGCACGCGCAATCGGCCACGGTCGCGGCCTCTGCGACGCAGTAGTCGTCGTACTCGGTCGTGCAGCAGTAGTCGTCGATCGCGCAGACGCCGGCGATGCACGAGTCGCAGGAAGCATCCATCGCGGCGCCGGTCTCGCATGCCTCGTGGGGGCAGAGCGGTCCGGGATCGCCACCGCCGGTTCCGCCGCCGGACCCGCCCACACCGGGTCCGTCTCCGCAGACGCCCTCGGTCGCGAGGCCCGCGACGCAAGCCGCCCAGCCTTCGTCGCAGCCATCGGCCGTCGTCGCGAGGCACTTTGTGTGCTGGGTCGCGCACGCCTCGCACGTGTCCTCGACGCTCGGGCCGGGGCAGCTCGCTGGGGTCACTTGGTTGGCGTTGCGACAGCTGTAGAAGCTCGCTTCGCAGACTGACTTTTCCCCGCCGCCGAACGAGCACGACGCGAGCGTCTCGACGCACGTGTCGCAGTCGCCGAGCACCTCTTCGGGCTGCGTCGTGCAGGCGTCCTGGTCGCGGGTCATCAAGAAGGTCTTGCAGACGCTGAAGCCGACCTCGCAGGGCTTGCTGCCGTCCGGGCAGCTCTCGAGTCGATCGCGGCAGAGCTCGCAGGCCTGCTTGTTCGAGGGGCGGCCACACTCGTCGGGGCCGAGATGCATCTTGTCTTCGCAGGTCTGGAAGAGGTCGCGACACCCGACGAACTGCTCTTCGTTCTTCGCGGTCGAGGTGCACTCTGCCAGCGTCCGCATGCACTCGAGGCAGTCGGGTTGCAGCTCGGTGAGCTCGTTCTCAGGCGCGGTCGTCGCGTCCTCCGAGCACGCCTGCGCTGCGAGCAACGTGGCGCCGAGGAGCAGCGAGGTGGCGAAGAATCGAGTGTTCATCGGAGTGGGGTAAGGAAGCGCAGTATAGGTCGGAAAGGTCAGTTCGCGGGGCAGAAGGACTGAGCTTCGCTCGCGGCGATCGCGTCTTCGGCGACTTCCTTCTGGGCGCACGGCTCGTCCTCGCTCCAGTCGAGCCAGTCGCTCGCGCGGCCCATCTTCGCGGCGTGGTCCGCCCACACCGCATAGCCGTCGGCCTGAGCGCGGAAGACGGTCGGAGCGCGACACACGCCCTCTGCCTCGGCGGCTTCTTTCTCTTCACGCGCCAGGTCAAGGATGATCTCGGCCATCGCGGGCGTCGTGCTGTTCCAGCAGCAGGTCTTCGACTTTTCGTACTCGAGCTCGCCGAACACGTAGTCGTCCGTCGTCCGGAGCTCGGCGTCGATGTCCTCGGCGGATTTGCCGAGCTGCGGCGCGAGCGAATAGAGCGCCTCGAACGCCTTCTCGCGCGTCTCTCGGGCCGAGCAGCTGGACGGGTGCTCGAGGAGGTGCTCGCGCGCGCCCTGAATCTTCGCCGTCAACGCGATGACCTGCTCGTCGGGGCTTCCGGTGATGAGGAGCGCATCGAACTCTTTCGGGCGCGCAGCGATCCCTTCGAGGTCCTTGTCCGAGATCGCGATGTCGCTGTCGCCCTTCGGGATCGCGTTCGTCCACCGACCGTTTTGCGGAGTGGCGACACGCCAGCGACGGATGCCGCCGCCGAGCTTCGCGTAGGGCGTGCCGTCCGAGGCGTTCCCCTCTCCGCCCGTCGCGTTCATCGTGAAGTAGTAGCGAGACTGGAGCGCGTCCTCGTACTTCGGCTGTCGGCGAGGCATCGAGCCGGTCGCGATTTCAATCGCGAGCTTGCCCTCGATGGGGGACGTGACGCGCAAGACCGGGATCGTGTGGCCGATGCCTTCCTTCTGCCAGCGCTCGAGGAGCACGTCGCCTGCGCGGACGGCGTCGGGTGCGATGTGGAACATGTTCGCGCCGTCGGCGAGGTTCGCGCTTCCGAAGTAGAGGAGCATCAAGCGCATGAAGTAGCCGGTGCGCTTGTTGAGATAGAGCTCGTCGAAGTACGCGCCAGCGCCGACCTCTTCACCGTTCGGTCCGGAGAGAAACGTGACGGTGTCGTTGGCGCCGAGGTGGCGCAGGCGAAGCGTCGGATCGCTCGGCCACGCATCGCCGGGCTTCCAGCCCTTCTCGTAGTCCTTGTACTTGCCCTTGAAGCCGGGGAAGCCGCTCAGGACGTGCCCGCTACCGTCGACGAAGCCGAAGTGGCCTGCGTAAAACCAACGATGGTTCTCCGCGTCCCAGCCCTTCAAGAAGAACGGCAGGTGGTACCAAGACGCGAACGTCGCTCGCAGGGTCATCGCGACCTCTGCACACTCGAGCGTCGGTCCGGGGAGCGTCTTGTCGCCCCACGGCGTCTTGATGCTGATCGTCGTGCCCCAGCCGCTCGCGCTCGGGATCGTCTCGAGGCTCGAAAGCCAGACGCCGTACTTCTCTTCCCAGGAGAGGCCGCTGTTCTCTTCCCAAGCGATGCCGGCCTTCTTCGCTGCGGTCGTGTCGGTGTCGCTCCACGCGTTGTCGGCAGACCAGACCTCGCCGGCGCCGCCCTTCGTGACCGGCGGGCCGCTCGCGTCGGTCGCGTCCGCCGAGTCGGTATCCACATCCGTCGGCGCACAGCCCACTGCCGCGAGAGCGAGGAGCACGAGCAGGAGCAGCGCCTTCTTCATGGTGGGGCTATTCGCAACACACGTGCCACGTGGGGACAGGGTGTACTCGTGTCCTACATAGGGGATTTCGTGCGCTGGATCAGGCCCTACCGGGGGTCAGATGGATCCGAAGTGACCCAGGGCGAAGTCTCAGGGCTGGTCCGCCGAGCCGAAATTCGGGACAGCGCCTAGACTCGTCCCGGTGGCGGAAACGGGGATCATCGCGGCGTGGCATCGACTGAGTCGAGTCGGCGCCGTGGGCCTCGGGCAGGAGGCAGAGCGAAAGGCTCGCGCGCTCAACCAGTTCGTCGTCATCGCGATGGGCTCGGTGATGACCTACGGCATCGCGTTCCTGTTCATCGACTCTCGCATGCTCATGATCCCGGCGCTGGTGAACTTCGCGACAGCGGCGATTCACCTGACGTCGTTCCTTCACATGCGGGCGGGGCGTCACAGCTTTGCCGTGTTTCAGTTCCTGCTTCTGTCGAACGCCCAGCTCGCGTTCGGCGCGTTCTACGCCGGCCCCGGAGTCGGCTTTCACTACTACTTCTTCGCGTTCGCGACCGTGGTCTTCCTGGTCGTGCCGCGGCGCCTGTACGTCCTCTATCCGTTCGCGATCGCGAGCGTAGCGGCGTTCGTCTACTTCGACTTTTACGCGACCGAAGCGCAGGCGATCGCGCACATCGGAGCGTCGTGGGCGAGCGCGCTGCGCATGGTCACGGTGGTCGCGACCGGGTTCACGTTGGGGCTGATTGCGTATCTGTTCGACGACGACGCGATCCGCGCCGAAGACAACCTGGCCGTCGAGCATGATCGGAGCGAGCGACTCTTGCTCAACATTCTGCCGGCCTCGATCTCGACGCGGCTGAAGGGCGGACAGCAGTCGATCGCCGACGGCTTCGCAGAGGTGACGGTGCTCTTTGCCGACATCGTCGGTTTCACGGAGCTCAGTCAGCGCATGCCTCCGGCCGATCTGGTGCGCGTGCTGAACGAGGTCTTCAGTCGCTTCGACGAGCTCGCCGAGAAGCACGGCCTCGAGAAGATCAAGACCATCGGAGACGCGTACATGGTGGCCGCGGGCCTGCCGGTTCCCCGAGCGGATCACGCCGTCGCCGCCACGCGCATGGCGCTCGAGATGGGCGCCGCGCTCGAGAGCGTGAATCGTGCGCAAGGCACGACGCTCGAGGTTCGCATCGGGCTCAACTCCGGCCCGGTCGTCGCGGGCGTCATCGGTAAGAAAAAGTTCATCTACGACCTCTGGGGCGACACCGTGAACACGGCCAGCCGCATGGAGTCGCACGGCGTCAAAGGCGCGGTGCACGTCAGCGCAGAGACGGCGAAGCACCTGGGCGCCGGTTTCGTCCTCGAGGACCGAGGCACCATTGCGGTGAAGGGCAAGGGCGAGATGCGGACCTACCTCGTCACGAGCGGCCCGGCCGGAGCGTGAGCGCATATCGCGATCAGCCCGTCAGCGTGCAGATCGAGATGTTGCGCGCCGACCGATCCGCGTTTCTCGCGGCGGCCGATCTTCTCTATCGCGTGCGACGCTCGCCGGTCGCGACGTGGGTGGATCGGGTGCGCTGAATCTCTCCAGCGCTCCCGGTCCGGACAGGAAGCGCGCTCAGGCGCTCTTCTTCACGACATCGACGATGCCCTGCACGCTGGCGGCGCTCTTCGCGAGCATCGCCTTCTCGCCGTCCGTGAGCGTGACCTCGACGATCTTCTCGATGCCGTTGCCGCCGATGACGACGGGGACGCCCATGAAGAAGTCTTTGTAGCCGTACTGGCCGTCGAGATACGCGGCGCAGGGCAAGAGGCGCTTCTGATCGAAGAGGTACGCCTCTGCCATTTGGACCGATGCGCTCGCGGGTGCGTAGTAGGCGCTCGTGCCCATGAGCTTGACGAGCTCGCCGCCGCCGGTGCGCGTGCGCGCGATGATCGCGTCGAGGTTGTCCTTTTGGACGAGCTCGGCGAGCGGGACGCCATTGACGGTGGTCGCCGAAAGGATCGGCACCATGTCGTCGCCGTGACCGCCGAGCACCATCGCGCGGATGTCCTTGACGTTGAGACCCGTCTCGCGCGCCAGGAAGTGTGAGAAACGCGCGCTGTCGAGGACGCCCGCCATGCCGGCGACCTTCTCCTTCGGGAGGCCGGTGCGACGCCAGAGCTCGTAGACCATCGCGTCGAGCGGGTTCGAGATGACGATGACGAACGCTCCGGGGCAGTGCTCTTTCACGCCGTCGGCGACGCTGCGGATGATCGGCAGGTTCGTCGCCACGAGATCGTCGCGGCTCTGGCCGGGCTTACGCGGGACACCGGCCGTCACGATGATGACGTCCGACCCTGCGCAGTCTTTCCAGTCGCTGGTGCCGGTGATCTTGACGTCGGTGCCGTTGATCGCGCCGTTCTGCTGAAGATCGAGCGCCTTGCCCTTTGCGTATTCGGCCTTCGCCGGGATGTCGAAGAGGACGACGTCGCCGAGCTCTCTCGAGGCGCAGAGATTGGCGAGCTCACCGCCGATGTTGCCGGCTCCGATGATCGAGATCTTTTTGCGAGTGCTCATGGCGCGCGGCTTACCACGGGGAAGACGACGAGGGGAGGGACCGATACGCTCACGACGCAGCCGGAAGAGGGCGCGTCAGGGCAAAGAGGGGCAGGCGTCGGGTCCAAGCATGAAGGCGCAGCTCTCTAACGATGTGGGCACGTTTGCCGAAAAGGCCATCCCGTTTTTCATGCAGCAGGAGGTCGCCTCGACGGTTCCGCTGAGCGTGCTCCTCGCTCTCGCCGCGGGTCGCAAATACGGCGATGGCACGCCCGAGCTTTGGACGGTCGAGGACGGGGGAGCCGCCGTCCTCTTCGCGCTCCGGACGCCGCCGTTCTCGCTGACGATGGCGCGCGGCTCGGTAGAAGCGGCCGCGGCGCTGGGGCGCGCCCGCGCACACGCAGAGGCCGCGGGCACGGTCGAGACGCTGCCCGGCGTGACGGCTCCGAAGGCACTGGCGAAGGCGTTTGCCGAGGCGTTCGCCGCCGAAGCGGGGTGCGCCCCGAGACTCGCGACCGAGATGCGCCTCTACGATCTCGAGCGCGTGCAGCATCCAAAGACGCTGCCGGGTGGGGCAGGTCGCCTCGCGGTGTCGTCCGACCTGGACACGGCGGTGGAGCTCTACTCGGCATTCGTGGACGAGCTCGATGTGCCGAGCGGCGGCGTTCGTTCGACCGTCGAGCGCGGCATCGCGGATGAGAGGTTTTACCTCTGGACCATCGACGGCCGCGACGTGAGCATGGCGCTTCGGGGTGGCGACACTCCGAACAGCACGCGCATCGCGCTCGTGTTCACGCGTCCGGAGGCGCGTGGCAAGGGCTACGCCGGAGCCTGCGTCGCGATGGCCACGCAGGCCGTGCTCGACAGCGGAAAGCGTTGGGCCTGTCTCAACGCCGATCTCGCCAATCCGACCTCGAATGCCCTGTACGTGAGGCTTGGGTTCAGGCCCGTCTGCGACATCGACGAGTGGAAGCTCTCTCGCTGAGGAAAACGACCTTTGGCGCGGAAGCGGGGGGGCGCATCTGCTAAGAGCGGCGCCATGGTTTCGGTGGAGACGATTGCGCGCGGGCTCGAGACGACGCTCGACGGCGCCACCGCAGAGTCGCTCGGGATCCCGTCTTCGTGGAAGCGCTACGAAGGAAAGGTCCGCGACAACTACACCTCGGCCGACGGCCGGCGCATCTTGGTCACGACGGACCGCATCAGCGCGTTCGACCGTGTGCTCTGCTCCTTGCCGTTCAAGGGACAAGTGCTCAATCGCTTGGCGGCCTTCTGGTTCGAGCGGACGAAGGACGTTGCGCCGAATCACGTCATTTCGGTGCCGGATCCGCAGGTCGTGCTCGCGAGGGAGTGCACGCCGCTGCCCGTCGAGATGGTCGTCCGGGCCTATTTGACCGGCGTGACCTCTACCTCGATTTGGACGCACTACGCTCGGGGTGAGCGCGTCTTCTGCGGGCATCGTCTCCCGGACGGCCTGTCGAAGAACGACGCGTTGCCCGAGCCGATCCTCACGCCGAGCACGAAGGCCGAAAAGGGCGGGCACGATCGGAGCGCCTCGCGAGAAGAGATCCTCGCAGAGGGACGCATCCGCCCCGAGGTGTTCGATCGGGCCGGCGAGATCGCGATGGCCCTCTTCCGCGCCGGGCGAGAGCACGCGAAGGCGCGTGGTCTGATCCTGGCGGACACGAAGTACGAGCTCGGCGTCGATGCCTCGGGCGAGATCGTCGTCATCGACGAGATCCACACGCCGGACTCCTCGCGCTACTGGCTCGCGTCGAGCTTCGAAGAGCGACGTGCCCGGGGCGAAGAGCCGGAGAGCTTCGACAAGGAGTACGTTCGCCGCTGGCTCGCCGCGAAGGGCTTCACTGGCGACGGTGACATCCCCGAGATCCCGGCCGACGTGAAGATCGAGGCCTCGCGCCGCTACATCGCCGCCTTCGAGGCCATCACGGGCGAGGCGTTCGTACCGGACACGACCGAGCCCCGTGCACGCATTCGGGCGGCGCTCGCCTCGATCGTCAGCGCCTGAGTGCGGCGAGCCTCAGAGCGCCGAGGCGACGGCGCGCAATGTCGCCGCCGCGTCGGTGTCGACCGTCTCGTGATGCGACACGACGATGCGGACGAGATTAGGCAGCGCCGCCAGGCGCTCGAGGTGTGCGCGGAACGCGGCCTTGTCCTTCATCATGAACGTACGGAAGATGCGAGAGACCTTGGGGCCGCCGCTCGACCCGGTCACGCTCTTCAGCATGAAGCCCGTGAAACCGGGCAGATGCGGCATGTTGAAGACAGCGTCGTTCAAGATCAGCGTCGTGCCTGCTTCGTCCGTGACGATGACGGCTCCCTCGCTCTCGTTCGTTCCGTCGAGCGTCGTCACGGTCACGTGTGCGTCGCCGGCGAAGTCTTCGTAAGCGCCGTCGACGGTGACGACATCGGCGACCTTCTTGGTCGCTCCGCGCGGACAGAGGATCTGCGCGCTCGGGTATCGCTGCTTGAAAACCGGTGCGTCCAGGCGGTGGAAGCCGTTGGGCACGATGATCGTCTTCACGGGGCCCCAGGCGTCGATCTGCTTCATTGCACCTTCGTCGAGCGCGATGGCGTTGTGGACGACGAGGTCGCCACTGTCCTTTTTGACGATGGTCATTACGCGCTTCAACGGGCCGAGATCCCCCTCGACGCGCCAGACTCTCTCCGAGAGCTTTTCGATCTCGCGGTGCGGCAAGATCTTCCATTCGGTGTTCGCCTTCGCCATCGGGCGGACGATAGCAGGGGGTGTTGCACGAGCGCCCGCATCGTGTGAGAACCGCGCTCGTGAAAGCGACCGTCCTCGTCCGCCTCAAGCCTGAAGTGCTCGACCCTCAAGGGGATGCCGTTCGCCGGGCGCTGACGGTGCTCGGCTTCGAAGGCGTCCGAGACGTGCGCATCGGCAAGCTCGTCGAAATCGAGATCGAAGGCGCGGCCGACCCGGCCAGCCTGAAAGACAAGCTCGGCAAGATGAGCGACGAGCTGCTCGCGAACCCGGTGATCGAGGACTACGAGATCCGGATCGGCTGACTTCGGCCGATGAGACGCCTCGCGCTCGCGGCCTGCATTCTCGCGACGTCGTGCGCCCCTCGTCCCACGACGAGCGAGGGCGTCGCGCCGGGCGGCTGGGACGACGAGAAGCACGCGGCGGGCGAGGTGGCAGAGGTTTCGCCACCACCAGAGGCGGCGGTCTCGACCGAGCCGCGAGACTTCGGCTCTGACGTGCGCGTGCTCTACCGCGTCGTGGCGTGCGCCGGCGACGAGCCCCTCCCGAGGAACGTCAACCCGGCGATCGTCGACACGTACTGCAAAGATCTCGAGCCGAAGATCGCCGCATATCGAAGGCGCTACGTCTCGGTCGCGCAGCCCTTCCTCGTCAAGCTCCCTCAGACCCGGCCGCCCGAGCGGGTCGTGTATCCATTCTCTGGGGGCGATCTCGTGACCGCGCTGACGACCTACCCCGACGCGCGTGAGATTACGACCGTATCGCTCGAGCTCGCGGGAGATCCTCGCCGGATCGGCGCGCTGCGTGACGACGCGCTCTCGGAGAGCTTGATGAAGCTCCGCTTCGAGCTCGAAGAGCTCATCGCCGTGGACGACTACTCGAAGAGCGAGACCTTGAAGCACACGCAACGCGGTGACATCCCGGACGAGCTTGCGTTCTTCCTGGTCGGGCTCGCGGTGCATGGCTACGAGCCGCTGAGCTTGCGGTACTTCACGGTCGATGCGGTGGGCGAGATTCACTATCTGTCCGGGACCGAGATCGACTCGATGGAGGGGTCGCTCGCCGAGCGCCGCAAGACGACCTGGATCGCCCCGGATTTCTCGGAGGCGTTCGCGAGCTCGGAGATCACTTTTCGCGAGATCGGTGATTCTTCCGCTCCCGTGCGGGTCCACCGACACATCGCCGCGAACCTGTCGAACGACGGGCTTCGAGACTCGCCTGGTCTGCTGGCCCACCTCTCGAAGAAGGGAGACGTCGCTGCGATGACGAAGGCCGCGAGCTACCTGCTGTGGCTCGATGCCTTCTCGGAGATTCGCGACTACCTCGCGAAGCAGGCGGTCGTCACGATCAGCGATTCGACTGGGATCCCTGCGGATCTTGCTGCGGCGGCGGGCCTGTCTCAGCGCACCTATGGCACGTTCACGCGCTCACTGTTGCGCGAGAATGCCACGCACAACGCTGCGATGAAGAAGCTCTGGGATACGCAGCCGAAGCGCCAGCTGCCCTTTCGATATGGATACAAGGACGGCTCGGGCCACGATCACCTGATGGTGACGGAGCGCGCGGCGCCGCGCGGCTGAGGTCCTACGCCAGAGCGCGTTCGACGAGCGCGCGGAGCTCGTCGGGTAGGCTGGGCGCGAGCGCGAGGGCCGCGGCGTGTCCAGCGGGCGTCATCTTCGCCCACGTCTTCCGGACGACATCGACCACCTTGTCGACCGGGTGCTTCTTCGCGAACGACGCGAAATCGATCTCGAGAAAGGTGAGCGCGATCGCGTCCTCGAAGAGCATCACCTCCGGATCGGTGCGAAGGCCCTTCTTCAAGAGGAGGTCCCCGACCCGGAGCGCGACCGGTTCGTCGACGCCGGCGTGGCGCAGCAGCTCGAGCGCGAGCTTGCGGTGCTCGAGCGCCGCGTTCGCGCGCCACTTCTTGTAGCCGAGCACCCCCTCAGGGAACGCGGAGCGCGGCGTCTCGGCGCGGCGGAGGTGCTGGCACCTTGCGGCGAGACGAAGCGCGTCGCTCGGCGTCTGGGACAGGCGATCGACGGACGCCGCGAGCGCGGCGTGGTAGCGCGTCGCGTGACCGGTGGGATCTTCCGCGTGCGCAGCGTCGAACACCGACGCCGCGCGCGCGAAGACCTCTGCGGTCAGTTGTCCGCGAGCTTCTTCGACCACACAATCGCGTCTCGGCGGCCTGCCGCGACGTTGACGTGAGAGGCGAGGACCGCGGACTTGCGAAACCCGTTGGCCAGGAAGCACGAGGCGAGCAGGACGTCGTCCGCCGGGACGATGGAGAACGTGCTCACGGCGCCGATCTCCGGCAGCCGCCCGAGCAGGGTGCGAATGGCCGATACGGTCAGCATGCGCTCGCTCTCGTCGCGCGGCGCTTGGAGGATGTCCAACATCGCGCTCGCGAACGACGGCTGAAGCTCGTAGGACGCGTACAGCTCGAAGCCGCCCTTTCCGGTCACGACGAGGTTCGTGCGCTCGGCGTCTCGGCTGAAGGTCTCGAACCCGCTGATGGCGCGCCCGTTCTTCGTGGCCGCGACGATGGCGCGCTGGACGGCGTCGCGCCGAGCAGGCGCGACCTTGGTCGCTGGGACGGCCTTGTCGGCAGTCTCTTTCACCAGGCGCTTCGCCTTCTCGATGACCTTGTCGGCGCGTTCGGCCGCGACGAACGGCTCTTCGATGTCGTCGTCATCGTCGTCGTCGTCATACGCGCGCTCGGGGCGCATCGGACCCACGTTGCCCACGACGGCGCCCATGATCCACGCGTCCGACCTGCGATAGAAGGCGGGGATGCTGCCTTCGCGGCGGAACCCGAGTCGACTCCAGGTGTGAACCTCGTCGCGCTCGACGAGGACGAAGAGCTTCTCGATGTTCTCGCGTTTCGCGGTCGAGACGACGAACCTCTGCTTTGCGGCGGTCGCGCCGGCGCGGAAGTCGATCACGCGCACGGTCTGATGTCGGCGGTTGACGAGCATGCACAACGAAACGGCGTCGTTGTGAAAGGTGAGCTCGTCGAACGCCTGTTGTTCATTTCGTTGAGTCGTTGCTGCCATTTCCACCCACCCGCCGGGAGCGCGCCCTGGCGATTCTTTGCTGCGTGTTGCGGCGGCCCCGTGAAAGGCCTCCTTGCTTCGACCTTCTTCAGCGCACCCACACGGTCGCGTCGAAGAAGGTGCCGGCGTGGCACGAAATCCCCACCCCGGCTTTCCCACGACGGGGCTCGCACCCCATCACAGGCTGCGGGCAGTTACCGAGGATCGGATTCAGAGTCAACGCGCCGCGGGACCCCGTGGGGCCCACTTTTTGGGGCAGTTTGTCCGCATATTGCGCCGAAACGACGGCCCGCCAACGCTGGAGGCTGAACAGAGATCAGGAAAGCTTCGGCATCGCGCCGGGCGAAACTCCAAGCGCTGAGAGGGCCTTCTCCATTCCTTTCTTGGGTATGGATACGCGCGTCGGCATTCCCCCTGAGAGTCCGAGCAGCTTCAGGAAGTTCAGTCCCGAGTCGAAGGCGGCGGCAAACGTGACGTTGTCGCCGTCCAGAACCGCCGAGATCCGTGCGCGCTGCTGACCGAGCAGAAGGAGCGCGGTCTTGTCGTAGGGACCCCCACGAACGGTCGCGTCCACCCAGGCGACTCCGCCGTCGAGCACGCGATACGTCGAGGCGATGCGGTCGGTCTCGACCTCTTGGGCGACGAGCTCTTCGCCGGCTCGGTCGATGGGCTCCCACGAGCTTTCGTCGGCGAGGCCGGTGGCGAGGTGGCGCACGACCAGGGTGAACAGCGCCGCGTCACGTGGCCGAGCACGCAGCGCGCGATCGAAGCGCACCCCAGTGGGCGATGGCGTGCCGATGCGTGTGTCGACCGCGCGGGCGTCGTCGTCGGCGCCGGGATAGGGCTCGACGCCGCGTCGAAGCCACTTGGCTGCACTGGCTAGGCCGTCGAAGTCGCTGTGACAGACGATGGTCTCGACGGGGCCGATGCGCGCCACCAGCTCGGGCGTCACCATCTCGGGACAGGCGCCATGCTGTGCCTTCGTCGCGAGGACGAATCGATCGTCGTCCCGGTACCTCTGGTGATGGTCGCTGTCGTGATGGTCCACCCACCCGCGGAGGCGTGGTCCGAGCGCCTCGATGAAAGGAAGCGTCGTGCCTTCGAAACCCGAGCTACCCGCCTCTGAGGCGAACGCGATGTCGAGCACGAC
>Ga0164241_10002952_pt1 | contig 17759 bp, 15 predicted proteins | sample OricomyardsoilBY_FD_108780 | JGI IMG/M metagenome (GOLD analysis project Ga0164241, IMG submission 108780) | Backyard soil microbial communities from Emeryville, California, USA - Original compost - Back yard soil (BY) | ecosystem: Environmental > Terrestrial > Soil > Unclassified | place: USA...
CCCCGCGAAGGCCCATTTGAGCCATCAGCCGCTCCACGGTGCAACGAGCCGTCTTCACGCTCTCGCGTTTCAACTGCCGCCACACCTTGTTTGCCCCGTAGACCACGAACTGCTCGTCATAGATGCTAATTCATCAATGCAGATCGACCCCCGCAAGAATCCACGAGCTGCCTGGCATCGCCGACAGATAGGCTATATCTGTTGCCGGATTCCAAATGCGATCGCAATTCGTATCGTGATACACGGTCGTCCCGGAACCAGCCCCGGTGGCGATACAATCGGGATGCGACGGGGGAAATTTCTGAGCTGCATCGCCAAAGGCGTTCACGGAACTTGTAAAGTCGGGTGGCTCTACCCACTGAAGATTGGTGTTGTTGTCAAAGAACCAGGTAGCCGTACCAGCCCCGATATCTTTTCGTGTGAGTGCAAAAACATGTTCCCAAGTAGCGTTGGGCGCCCCTGACGACACTCCTGCGGGAATGTCGCCAGAAAGTCCGAGTCCCGCCGTGTTAGAGAGATCGCAACTGCCAGGAGTAAAGACGCCATCACCAGTTCTATCCAGAAACACTGAGGTACCTCGCTTGATCCCAACCATGGGACCGGTGTTCTGGAAGCCGCTCAGTTTTCCGCACGCCGAACCGCCACTACCTGCCCAATAGGCAGCCGTCAGGACGAAGGGGAGATCACCGGACTGCGGGGTCATGAACACAATTCCCGTGTCGGAGCCGCCCCACACGCGATTCCCATCGCGATCCAGGTAGAATTTTCCATCGCTGGGACGATACGTTCCGACCTGCACTGACGCGCTGTTACTGCGCGGTTCCCAAATGAACGGAATGTCCCCCGCTTGCCCGAAAGAGTTCGCCGCATTCTGAGCGGTGACAGTGGTCGTTGCATTTGGCCATGTGTAGTCCCGCGTGGCCCAAGCACCATTGCTGAAGGAGTATACCACGTAGTGGTCACCCACCGCCGCTTGCTCTTTACTACTCACGCCCTCTTCGATTTCGATCGCGCATCCCATCACAGCGCATCCCAAAACCACTCCGACTGTCGATCCAAAAAATCGTTTCATTCGTTTATCCCCTCTTTTCAAAGAATCCAGCACGCCGATGCCGTGTTTGCAAACCACGGACACTAGCGTTTAGAGGGCTCGCGCAGATCGACCAAGTCCCTGATTCCATGACAAGCGGGACTGAATCACCCCGAAAATCCGGATGGCAGGTCTACAGGAATCCACTCGCTGGAATCTAAGACACATCACTCAGCCTGCATCAACTGTGGGATCGATCCACCACATGTGCTGCGTACCCCACCACTGCCGTTCGATTTTGGATGCTCACTGCCAGCGAATTTGTGCGGATCTTGAAAGGCCTTTCGTGGCACCCTTCTTGCTCAAGCAGGCGTCACCGAAACCGGTCGAGCTATAAACAACGGGTCTCGGATGCAAAGGCTGACATTGGTCACCCCCCAACTAGACAGCGTCGAGGCATGCGAACCCGTCGAACTCCAAGAATCAGGAGTCTTTCGGGCCGTAAAGTCAGTTGAGGAATGCGGTCCTGAAGGACGAAATTGGCGTTTGCGGGAGGCGCTCGCCGCGTACGCTCTCGAGTTCGGCCTCAGCTCGCAAGAGCAGCGCCTCCTCGAATGCGCAGTTCAGGGACTCAATGACAAGACGGCCGCCAATGTGCTCCGATGTTCGCCCAACACGGTGGGAACCTACTGGCGGCGCATCTATGTCAAGGTTTCGTGCTTCGGGGCGCGAGACGTGCTCGCCCATTTCTGTCGGGTAACCCTAGCGAGTCGCTGATCCACATGGCTAACGCCCCGGCCCTAGGGTATTTTGAACCTGAGGTCGGGAAGGGAAATGGTTGTTAGCCGCTCGAAGCCACGCTCGCGAATCGTCCTATTGCTTCTTGGGTTGAGCGCGCCTGTAGCTGGCTCCTGCTCTAACCTGCTAGGATTCGATGACTACCACTTCGCTAACGACGGCAATTCGTGCGGTCGCGACCCATGCGAAGACGGCGCCGCAGGAGCCTTTTCAGAGGGCGCCTTAGGAGGAACGCTAGCTATAGGTGAGTCTGGCTTAGGAGGCTCGCGTAGCGCAGTCTTGGGCGGTGCGGCGTCGGGCGCGGCCGCGTCCGGCGGCCCCCAGTCGGGGGGAGCCAAGGCGACGCCACAGTCCCGGAGCGGAGGGGAGGACGGCTTGGGCGGAGCGGGGGGCGCTGTGGCCGCTGGCGGGAGCCAAGATCCAATGGGAGGCGCCGGAACTCTGGCAAGTATGGCCCTTATCCAAGGGGGAGTGTACCTCCAGCCAGGCACGACCGGTGCCCGGACGGTAGCGGTGCCCTCCTACTATCTCGACCTCCACGAGGTCACGGTGGAAGAGTATTTTTCGTGCGTAGCCGCCGAGGAGTGCAGTTCGACAGGCAGCCAAACGGATTGCCATAATTCTCTAACGCTCGAGAATGCCGATCATCCGGTCAATTGCGTGGGCTGGATCGACGCTGATCGCTATTGTCGTTCCATTCACAAACGCCTTCCTACTGAGGAAGAGTGGGAATTCGCCGTCCATCGTGGAACGGGCCGTCCTTATCCGTGGGGAACTGCCAGCGGAGATGCGACCTATGCGAACTTTGCGGCGGATGAAGTGTCGGGAGGGGCAACGGCCTGGGGGTCAGATACATATCGGACTACCGCACCAATCGGGAGTTTTCCGCGCGGCGCAACACGCGAAGATGAGATTCACGACTTATTCGGGAATGTCTACGAGTACACTTCTAACCTATATTGCCCCATCGGCACGGCATCGTGTAGTACCTGCCCTTCCGACAAAGTTTGTGCGGATCGATGCGATGACTGTTCGACCGCCATGCGCGTCCACAAGGGGCTAGGTTGGGGTGATGCGCCGTCCGGCCTGGCAGTAGCCCTCGCCGTCCGTGGCTATGGTCCCATTGACGGCTACGCGCCTTATCTTGGCTTTCGTTGTGCAAAAACTTCGAAATAGATGTAAAAAGTTGAAGTGCAATCCGAACGGGGTCGGCAGGAGACAACTGAAAAGGCATCAACTACCAAGCGACGCCTGGGCCACGTCGTCGTTCACGTGGACGCCCCGGCAAACCCGCAATCGAAGAGTTTCTCTTCAGGCAGCCTGCTCATTGGGGCTGGCAATGGCTGCGACCTCGTCATCGAAAATAGGACCGTCTCGCGGCATCACGTTCGCCTCTCTATTGCCGATTCTGGTGTCGAGCTAGTCGATGTCGGGAGCCGCAATGGCACCTTCCTAAATGGTCAACGCATTGGAACCGCGCTCATCAGCAGCGACGCTGTCCTTCGCTTAGGAACTGTCTCAGTTCGTTTAGAGCTTACGGGCCAAAACGCTAGTACAGGAGGCGTCGCGCAGTTCGGGCGATACGCCGGAAAATCGGCCGCCGTTTACCGAGTCGTCGAACAACTCAAGGCAGCTAGCCAGTCGGACATTCCTTTGCTCCTCGAAGGCGAATCCGGAACTGGCAAGGAACTTGTCGCAAACGCGATCCACGAGAACTCGCCTCAACGCAGAAGGCTGTTTATCGCGACAAATTGCGGCGCGCTCGATCGTCAGCTGGCTTGTTCGGAACTGTTCGGCCATGCACGGGGCTCGTTCACAGGCGCGAGCCAGGAGCGCGTTGGACTCTTCGAGCAAGCTCACGAAGGGACACTGCTCCTGGATGAAGTCGGCGAGCTCCCCCTAGATGTGCAGCCGATCCTGCTCAGAGCGCTTGAGACAGGGAGCATCACCAGATTGGGAGACAGCCGAGCACGCGCAGTTCGCGTTCGCATCATAGCCGCGACAAACCGAAATCTACGCGAGGAGGTAAGGTTGGGACGATTCCGACAGGATCTGTTTTTTCGCCTGGCAGCGCTGAGAATCGAACTTCCTCCTCTTCGCAGTCGCAAGGAAGATATCGAGTACCTGGCGCTCGGGTTTATGCAGGAGTTCGGAATGCTTGAGCTGCCGAGTGAGCTGCTCGAAACTTTCAAGGTCTATTTTTGGCCTGGAAATGTCCGAGAGCTACGGAACGCTATCAAGGGTTACTCTGTCGTTCATGCGCTTCCTCCTGAAATACTAGAACGGCGATCTTCTATCCGATGCGACGCGCCGGCTCTCGACGTCACAGTTCCGTACCACGAGCATAAGAAGCGCCTCAATGATGTGTTTGTTCGATCATATCTCGAGTTGCTTCTGCGGCAGACCTCCGGCAACCAGTCTGAAGCCGCGCGCATTTCAGGGCTAGACCGCTCTCACCTCAACCGCCTCGTCGCGCAGTTTTTAAGATAAAGACCCCCACCGATGGGCCTCCATTGTCTAGAAAGAACCGGCGACGCCCCACGAAACTCCGCTCATGCCGGGCGAACCCATTGTCCCGCGAGGCGTAACCCAGAATAGAATTCCCGACGTTGCTAGGCCCACACCACCGACCGCAAAACCAACGGTGGAGAGTTCGGCCCAACGCCTGCCGCTTTCCTGATGTTCTCGAGCCTCTGCTGGACAGGACGCGCCGTCGCAAATCTCGGCCAATGTCTGATGCTCATTCACTGCCGCAATTCCGGCGACTACTCCCAGGCCAACGCCTATCAACCCGAAACCGGCGGCTACTATCGGAGCCAGATATGAAGGCGAGGAGGGTAAGCTTTGAGGCTGGTTAAATCGCGGCTCCAAGCTCCCTACAACGATTCTACGGAGGCTTAATGTTGCACGAAGCGACGGGGGTGGGACATCGACCACTGCAAGGCTCGCTGCAGCGACGGTCACCACGCTCTCAAACCTCTGTCTCTCACCCTGAAACACCCGCAGCACGTGCTGACCAGGGTCCGTATTGAACCAGAAGTTCGCCGGAACTGCACGGCCGTCCCACGTGATCGTTTCGGGACCGTTTTTCGATGCCGAGATGAGCATCCTCGGCAAATTCGCAGACAGCAGACGCAGCCTGCCCTCAGCGTCGGCTTTGGCATCGTGCCATTGTCGCGGCCAGTTCGGGGCGGCGTTCAGCATCACCAGTTCCCAATACGCGCCCACCGCCTCTACCCACCGACCTTGCTCTTCCAAAGCCTTAGCCCCAAACAGCTGGAAGACTGGCGAATGAACTCGCCTTTCGGCCTCTTGGAAAAGGAACAACGCGCGCTCGTACTTGCCGGCGTGAAATGCTTCTAGGCCTTCTTCACCTAGCTCAACCGCAATTCTCGCACTGTCTATTTCTAGGGCCCAGGATACGTCAGTAGCGGAGAGAATGACTACAACAACGGCCATACTCGCTACACGAGCTCGGGCCTCACTCAGACACTTACTCCTCATGGGCGATTCCAAAAATGGGGTGCACTGATGCGCCCTTGGCTTCGCGTTCCCGATGGGACATGCGCGAGGGAGACGCAACAGCAGGAGGCAGGCGTCGCCGCGGAGATTTCTCGACGGACCCTGACGCGTGGCCCGTATCCGCACGCTTCAACTCGGTTTCACTCGGTGGCGGAAGCTCCATCGCTAGCTGCGGCTCGGTCGGTTGCTTCGATAAGGTACCCTCTTTGACGACTGAGGTGGCGAATCGCATTTCGAGACCAACAGGCCGCTCGGCTCGCTCACTCTTCGATGCGAGATTCTGAGTAACAACGCCCACGACCCCTGCAACGCCAACACCAAGGATTAGTGCCGCCAGGGAATATCTACGACCTATGGCATGCCGAACCGCCTTCGCCTCTGCCTCGGTATCAATGGTACATGCCGTCATATTCACATTAGGCCCGAGCCAGGTGGCGCCACCTTTTGCGAGAGCGGCAAAAACAGCCGCCAATTCCGTCACCGACTGGAACCTACGGTCGCGGTTGCGGGCAAGGGCCTTGTCAAAGAAGGCGTCATAGTCGCCCGATAGCGTCGGGACCAGTTGGCTGACTTTTGGAATGCTTGCGGCACAAACCTCCAGTAAAATATCGGTCGTGCAGTTGCCGTTGAAGACATCTCTCCCAGCCAACATTCGAAAAGCTATGGCCGCGAGCGCCCAGCAATCCGTGCGCGAATCAAGGACTTCGGAGCGGGCCTGTTCGGGACTCATGTAACGAGGCGAACCGATGATGGTCTCGGTCACAGTTGCAATGTCTGAACCTTCTTCAAGACGTGCGATACCTAGATCGATGACTTTCATGGAGTACGGACGCGCGCTGCTGGTTTCTGTCGTCTCTGCAGTGTTCTTGGCAGCGAGCACGAACAGATTGCTCGGCGATACGTCTCGATGGATGAGGCCAACCGAGTGAATGGCAGCGAGCCCTTCGGCTACTTGGAGCAGAATATCGGCCACCAACGGCGGAGCAAGCCGAACCCCCAGTGGCACTCGCTGCGCGAGCGTGGCCCCGTCCAAGAACTCCATCGTCAGATACGGATCTGGTCCATCAAAGGCCGCGTCCCAAACGCGAACCACATACGGCGAATTGACTTGGGCCAAAGCTCGGCATTCGCGACGAAAGCGCTGCGTCTGGACGTCATCATTGAACCCTTGACGAGGAAATTTCAACGCCACCGAAACGCCCAACGAAGTGTGCTCGGCCTCCCAAACCTCTCCCATTCCGCCCGCACCGAGCTGGCGCAGAAGTCGATATCGCGATGAAACCACTTCACCGGCGTGACGCGTTTGGATCCACCCCATAGCAGCATGCTAGGGTCCCAAATGGAACGAAGGCAAGCGACCGCTCGGCTCCGGACTGTTGACGCAGAGCAATGAAGCGAGTGCTCGGCCGAAGCGCACTCACCGAGGCGCAAGGAGCACGATTCCGATTTGACGGCCATGACTGGCCGGTATCCCTTTGCGCAATCGGCGTCGAAGTGCAGCTGGCGACACCCGACGAAGCCCGCGGCCTGCCGAGCAGCTACGATCGCTGCCTACTCTTTGCGAGCGACGACGCAACATGTAGCTAGGACGATCTCAACAAGCTCGCTGTATCGCAGTGTTGAAAACGCTGAGCGACAGCCCGTCGATCTCAAAGTGCGGAACGAAGCGAAGCGTTCTTTTCGACGTCGTGACCCCGTTTGGCCAAGACGAATATGCCTCGCTTTTCAATTACTCCAAAGGTGGCGTCTTTGCCGAGCAGTGCCCTCTTGAGCAGCGGCTTCTCGTCGGACCGAAGCTTTTCTGGATGCGTCCAAAATAGGAGATACTCAGCGTCGAGGATCCCGAACCGAAGTGTGTAGGCATCTCGCCTGTTTGAAACATGGGAGACAAGCCACTCGGAAGCCACGAGCTTTGCGCTAGGGGGCACCTGCTTCGCCAGCTCCATGAAATCCTGATGATTCTTTCGGTCTTCGCTGGTGACTTCGACCCTTACCGGATCAAAGGCTCCACGCAGCGTTTCAGTTTGAAAGATTGCGCCGTAGCGATTCGAGGTCAGAAGGAGGGCGATCGCGATGGCGACGGCACGACCGACTTGAACCGCATTTGGAGTGAAGAAGCGCCCGATGGAAGGCGCCTTGAGGACCTCAATCAAAGCGAGAAAAACCATAGGCGTCCAATACGAAGTGTATTGGAAGCTCGTCATGATCAACGCAGGATAGCCGGTCGACAGCAGCGTGAAAGTGCACGCAGGGGCGAATAGAAGTAAGGCCTGAGAGCGCTTGAGGGAGAGGAAACTGACCGGCACGAAGATTTGAAGCACGTAGAGCAGCTTCTCACGCGTGAGCAGGCTCTCCATTACGAACAACGGGTTGGTCAGGACCGTCTTCAATACCCCACCGAAACCGCGCTCGCGAGATGGCAAGAGGTCCTTGTACATGTAGGCGAACGAGCTTTCGCCTCCCATGAAGTACTGCGGCATGATCCACAACTTAAAGGCCACGAAATAGCTGGCTCCGAGGAGCATCAGAACAAAAGCAGACCGACTCCGTCGCCCCGACAGCACGAAGAATCCACCAAGCGCCGCCAACATGGCACCCATATCTTCGCGCACGCTGAGCATCAAGAACACCGCTAGGCCAAGCCAAAGCTTGCTAGCCCCTTTGAGCAGAAGGTAGGCAATGGTGAACGTGAAAAAGATACCGAAGGGCTGATAGTGAAAATCGTAAAGATTCGCACCGTGCAGCGGCGCATAGAGCAAGTAGCCGAGCGACACCAAAACCGCGAGCGCGGCGCCTAAGAACTCAGCGGCGTAGAGATAAAGCGGAATGGCCGCGGCGCCCAGAAAGACGGACTGAACGATGAGCAGCGTCTCGGCGCGCGGAAAGAGCACATAAATGGGTACCAGCGCGTACGCGAAATAGGTTTGATGGTTGCCGCCATGCAGCATACTCCCTCCCAGCGGAGCGCTACGAAATAGCGCCGTGCCATGAGTCGCACCCCAAAGCAGATTGTCTTCAATGCCGAGGTCAAACGCGGACGTGCAGAAGTTATAATGACTCGCGAGAGTGATCTTGGAGAAATAGATGGCGTAACTAACAGCTCCGATCACGGCCAAGAAGAAGCCGAGCGGCTGAAGACGCGGTGAACGGAGGAACCGAAGTGCACGAACTCCTAAGGGCAGGGCTCGAGCTTCACTGGCGGCACTGAACGAGATCGCGGCGAGTGCGCTCGTCACCCAAACGGCAAGCAGGAACAACAAGTCCCGCTTGCGAAACAACCGCTCGGAAAGGAGCAAGGGCAAGACCGCGAGGCCCGCCAGCGGACATAGAGTCTTGCCAAGGCGGATACCCCATTCCGCCGAGCGAAATAGGACAGCCCAAACCGCAAGCAACGCGCCAACCCCCGCGCCGCCTAGCGCAGTCCAGACAAGGAGCGCGCGGGCGCTGGGTGCAAGCTGGTTCTTATCGAGGAATGGGCCCAGGCCGTCTCCCAAGCCGAGTAAGCCTAGCCCAAGCGCCGCGCCACCAAAGGCGGGAGCAAGAAGGAGAAGCGTCACTAGCAAAGCTCTCGGCTTAGCCTGCAGTTCTCCGGGAGAGGCGAAATTCACGGCCCGGACGTTAGTCTTGCGGGACGGGTGCGCGCAAGCGACCCGCCGCCCGTCGGTTCAATTGGTTCGCTCACGGGGGCCAACTGCGCTAGTTAGGCCCGATGAAATCGATCCTCGAGTCCCCGCACGTCTACATCGCTTTTCAGCGATTAGTCGGGGGTGCCCGCATGCGCGAAATCTGCCTGGAGATGTTGAAGCCTCAGGCGAGCGAGCGCATTTTGGACGTCGGTTGCGGGCCCGCATACTACCTCTCCGATTTGCCCCTGGTGGAGTACTACGGGTTCGATACCGATAAGCGTTATATCCGACACGCGCGAACGAAGTTCGGCGAGCGCGCACAGTTTTTCGATGAGACTTTCACGCGCGAACATGCAGTCCGACTCGGAAAGTTCGATGGCATCCTGTTAATGGGACTCCTCCATCACCTCGACGACAAAACCGCCCACGAGCTCTTATCGCTAGCCGCCGATTCATTGCGCCCCGGTGGGCGAGTGATTGCGCTGGATACCACCGTTCACCCCGGGCAGTCGTGGTGGGAGCATAGGTTAGCTGTGGGAGATCGAGGTGAGTTCGTGCGTACGCCTGAAGCATTCACGGACCTCGCCACTTCCCATTTTTCCGAAGTTCATGGCGAATTTAGACCCACTGGTTCGTGGGTGCCCAATGTTCATTGGATCATGACGCTGCGTTCGCCACTCGCTCCAGCCACGAACTCTGCATGAACTCTCAGAAGCTAGCGCGCGCCCTCTTTGGCGTAGGGCTCGCGGCGCTGTGCGCGCTTGCCCTTTTGACAAGTCTAAAGCTCGTCGGTGACTTCCAGATCGACGACGCCTACATTACTTTTGCGTTTTCAAAGAACGTCGCGTTGGGACGCGGAGCCATCTACGGCTATGACCTGAAAGTTGAGGGCTACTCCAACTTCTTGTGGATGCTGTTGATCTCGCTCGGCCTCAAGCTGGGAGCTGGTGCGCTCACCACCGCCCGTGCTCTCGCGCACATCGCGAACTTGACGCTTCTTTTTTCAACCTACAAAGCAGCGCGGTCGTTCACCCGCGCCATTCCCGGAGCTCTCAGTGTGGCATGTTTGGCAGCCACATCCGACCTCGTTCGTGCGGCGCAATCTGGGCTTGAGACCTGCCTCTATTCAGCTCTGATCGCCACGGCGCTTTGGGCCTATGTGAGTGAGAATGCCGGACGTCGCCATTGGTCGATGGTGGCCCTACTTCTGGCCGCCCTCACGCGCATTGACGGCTTCGTGCCCCTTTTCGCCGTGGCTGGGTTCGAGGCGATCCGGCAAATCTCGTCTGCTCGCAGCTTGTCGCTCAGCTACCTAAGATGGCTTGCCATTGGCATAGTTCCGTTAGCTATCTATTGGCTGTGGCGCTATTCGTATTACGGATTGCCATTGCCCCTCCCATTTTATGCCAAAGCTACTCAAACTATCGGCGGCGCAAGTAGTGGGCTTGGCTATCTGTGGAACGGTGTTCAAGATTTGGGCCTTTGGGTACCGCTCCTACTCGCCGCACTCGGTGTTCCTCGACCGCTCCATCAGCGGGCTGCGGTGCTGCTTGGCTTCCTGGTGCTTGGCTTTTCTTACGTCGCCTACGTCGGTGGAGATTGGATGCCCATGGAGCGCATGTTCTTGCCGCTCCTTTCTCCGCTTTGGGTGCTCGCGAGTCTGGGACTCGAGGTGCTTTGGGAACGCCTGAGTCGAAGGGGCCTCGCACAGTGGGTTTGTCGTGGCACGGCTCTTCTGCTCTGTGTCTTGGCCAGCCGCTACGCGCATGAAGGCACCGTAGATACCTCCAACGAAAAGGCCAAGATTGCCCACGCCGCGGAGCTCTCCGTACATACTCGCCGCTTGCTTGATGCCCTGCCCTTCCTGCAGGCCATGCTGCGCAAACCAGGGGAAAGGCTTGTCACCGACTACGGCGGAGTATTCGCATTTGGCACAGACGCCTCCGTGATTGAAATGTGGGGCTTGTGCAACCGAGAGATCGCTCTGCATGGCACTAGTCAGGGCATCAATCCCATCTACGGCAAGACCTGCGTGCCTTGCTACGCAGAGTTTGACCCAGACTATTTCCACCTCGTCGTGCCCTTGCTTCGTTCGCCAGCAGCCATACCGAACCAGCGACGTGCCATCAGCGAAGTCTTTCAGGGCAACGCCATCGATAGGTACGTCCACTTCAAGGATCGCTATCGGCTTGGCCGGGTTACAAGCCGACGCACGAAAGAGAGCTTCTTTTTCCTAGAAAAGCGTCGCACAGGACTCTCATACGAGCCACGAAGCAAGGGCGACTATCGAATCAACTATATCCAGGATAAACTTGAGAGTTCGCCCTCTTCACCCGAGCGCAATTGAGGCCTGTTCGAACGATCGCGGCTGAGTTCAGAATCGATTGTCGGGACGCGATAGAGACTCAGGAGGCGCTTCGAACGGCAAAGACGCATCGGGCCCGGGTGCCAGGTTGACGCGCTCTGAAACGGTATAGAGCGGGCGCTTCTTGACCTCTTCATAGGTGCGACCCACATACTCGCCCAAAATCCCAGTGACCAGCAGCTGTGCCGATGAGCTTAGGGCGATCAAGACCATGATTGTCGTCCAACCTGGTACGGTGGGCGCGCCCACCCAGGTACGCGAAAACGACCAAACAGCGATCGCAACGGCGATGAGCCCCGCCACGATACTGAGATAGGTGGCGATACGCACCGGTACGACCGAAAATGAAGTGATGCCATCTATCGCAAACTTCAGCATCTTCGAGAGCGGGTACTTTGTTTCACCGGCAAATCGCGCAGGTCGCTCATAGAACACTTTTGTTTGCTTGTAGCCGACCCAGGCTACCATGCCGCGGACGAAGCGATGTCGTTCGCGAAGGGACCGAAGGGCGACCACCACTTTGCGAGCCATCAGCCGAAAGTCGCCTGCATCGAGAGGAACTTCGAAACCGAGAAGCCTGCGCAAGATGCGGTAATAGACAGCGGCGGTGATTTTCTTGAAAATGGTTTCGCCGTGCCGCTTGGTGCGAACGCCGTAGACGACGTCGTAACCCTCGTGAAAGCGCGCCAGCATTTCGCCAACAACCTCAGGTGGATCCTGTAGGTCGGCATCCATCACCACCACGGCGTCACCATCTGCGATGTCGAGTCCTGCGCTGATCGCGATTTGGTGGCCGAAGTTGCGCGCAAAACTCAAGATCTTGTAACGCGGCTCGCGGGCGGCAAGGTCGCGTAACATGGCAAACGAACGATCTTTGGAGCCGTCATTGACGAACACGACCTCCCAGCTCACGTTGAGTTGGGCCAAGAACTCTTGCAATCTGCGGTCAAGTTCGGGGATCGTATCTTCTTCGTTGAAGATGGGGATGACCAGGGAAAGATGGGGCGCCGCTTCCATGCCAGGGGCCATATACGTCGATTTTCCTAACGGCGCGAGGAGCGTGTTGTTACGCGCGTGGGCGGAAGCTGAATTCACCTTCCAATAGGGACTCAATGAATCGGAGCTGACGATCAAATGGAAAGAACTGCACTTCCGCGCCGTCAAAGAGAGGCGTAGTCGCAGCCAATCCGACGCAGGCAGTCGCAATACCGAACGCCAAGAGAGGCAGCGAGGTCTCCCGTCGTGCAGAAGGGAAGCTGGTCTTCAACGTCAGCAGCGAGGTGAACGTCGCCAGTAGGACGACCGCATTCCAACGATTCCAGTCGTAACCGACAAGGTTCAAGAGCAGCGGCGTTAGTGAGGCTCCCATGAACAACAAAGTCAGTACCGCTCTCGCGAGTAGGCCCGGTGTAGCCCGCACAATGGATGCCACGCCGTACCAGAGCAGCCACGAGAAGCTGGGTAAGAACGCCTGCCACGACAAGACGGCCAAACCAACGTTATAGGGTTCGCGCCAATAGCGGGGCATGATGCTTTGAAAAGCTGCCCCTGACGAAAGTCGCAGCACGTCGAACCCTTCCTTGCGTACGCGGAAATCGGCGTGCTGCTGAATGTAACGCTGCAAAGCCAGTACGCGGCTATCGTCGTGCCCCAATCGGCTCATGAAGATGGACAAGCCAAGGAGTAACATGGCAACGAGCGCCACCGAGCAGGCAGCCAGAAGCCACTTTCGCGATGGTTCATTCGAGACGCGACGGCGACGAACTTGGTCGCAGGCGAGCATGAAAACTAGCACCGGCGCAAACATCACTCCCAGGACCTCGTGGATCATCACCATGGTGACGCCCGCGGTGAGCACGAGAAAAAATGCACTGTGGCTCGCTTTCAAGCGGCGTACCGCGAGCATGGCGAGCAGCGTGATTACAAGGCCAAAGTATTCGCTATAGCCAACCGCATGGACGAAAAAAACTAATGCCGGCGAACTTAGAAACACTAAGCTAGCGACGTAGAGGGACCATTCGAACGGATGAGCCCTAAGCGCGCGCCGAAGCACCAATACAAGGAGGCCAATCGCGACCGCCATAAGAGCAAAAGCGAAACAGACCACCGCGCCGTAACGGTAAAAGCCGTCGTTGAACCAACGAAATATTTCGCCAACGAGCCCCCGGCGAACGAACCCCTGGCTGTAGTTGAAAGCCAAATGAGTTGCGACCCATAGGTTCGGTAGCCGAAATCCCTTCAGGAAGCTGAGCGCAAATACGACCGTGAGAATCCACCCCATGGCCCGCCCCAACGTGGCTTCAGAAGGGACCTCTGCCTTCATTTTTTGGGTGCCAAGCCGTACGGAGGAAGTACGACTTGATGTTGAGGAGTGAAGGCGTTCATCCAAAGTGACGCGACGCTAGCCGAAGAGTCGTCTTGGGGCGACCGATCTGTGCTCGCGCAGCAGTTCACTGGCTTGCTTGGGTCCAAGCGCCCCTGGGCCTAGCGCGTCGCATGGCGTAGAACCTTGGTGCGGTCGCCCTCTTCAAGTGTGAGTGCAGGGCTCGCTCGCACCTCGGCACGAATCCGGAGACGACGCCGAGCGACTTGAAAGACGAAACTCGGAAGCCAGTAGAATAGTTTGATCCTTGCCATGCCAAGAACCTCTGCAATGGCTCATAAACGGAACAGGCAAGATTTGACTAGTGCGACGATTGCCGGTGACGAATGGAGGTGTGCTGCGCGCACAGGCGTTGCGGCCATGCTGAAACCCAGCCGACGCCGAACAACTCTACGAGGGTTGCTCGCGAAGCGCGGCGGCGTTGGATGTAGGGGCAATTATGCAACTAGCGTGAAATTTTGCTCCTGACTCCTTTGCATTCCCAGCAAGTTTGGCTCTGAGCGCCGAACTCTCGTGTCTCACGAATCAGAAGCAGCTAGGCAGGGGTTGAAGAGACTTTCTGGGCTCGACCATCCTCGAGCGCGGCGAAAGGGCACAGAACAGCGCATGCGAGAATCGGCATCGAAAAGGCAAGGACACCCGCGGAGCTACGCGCGGCGAGCCGCACTTGGCGCGACTTTGGCGGCAGTTTTGGGCGGGGCGGCCTGCATGAACTCCGCCGATGCCTCCGACACGGGTGGCAACGCAGATGGGTTCTCGGACGACCTGGCCGTCGATGACGGAACGGGCGGCAGCGCGTCGAACCCGAACGAGATTGGTAAGGATCAGGATGGTGGACGCACCGAGCTAACTTCGGATCAAGTCGACGACGTGCTCCATGCCGAATGCACAGGTTGGTCCAAAGAAGGCGAGGCTCAACCAGCAACGCTGGAGCTAGTGGTCGATACGAGCGGTTCGATGACCGATGACGCTCCCGGGCAGGACGACAAGAGCAAATGGGACGTCACCCGCGCCGCGCTTGAGCAGGCCGTAAGGGCTCTACCGGCTTCGACGAACCTGGGTGTGCTCTATTATCCGAACAAGAACGTGACCTCGAACGGCGCTACGATGGGCGACGTCAACGCCTGCGTGAAGACAGACGCCGCCGTGCCCATCGCTTCCCTCGGTAACGAGGACTCCGAACAGCGGAGGCGCTTCGAGGACTCGCTCGATGAGGCTTCGATCGAGAGCTACACGGCCACATTCGACGCCTATAACTATGCGCTAGAGAAGCTGTTGGTTCCTTACCAAGGACCTAACAAATTCATCTTGCTCATCACTGACGGGGCTCCAACCATCGACGCGGGTTGCACTTGGCCCGGCGAGCCGGTGGTCGAGGGTGAGCTCTGGGATGGCGCGGGATCGATGGACGGTCAGACCGACCCCATCGTTCAAGCCATCAAGAGTGCTCGTGCCCAAGGCATAGCGACCTTCGTGATCGGCGCGCCCGGGAGCGAAAAGAGCGTCGAATCGGAGACCGACAAGAGGCCCTGGCTGAGCGAAGCTGCGCTTGAGGGCGGCACAGCCCCCCCTAGCTGCAAAGTGGAGGGGCCCAACTATTGTCATTTCGACATGGCGGAAGAGACCGATTTCTCGTCCGCGCTCACGAGTGCACTTTCGGACATCCGAGGGCAGCTCATCGATGAGTGCACCTTCGAATTGCCAGAGCCCCCCGAGGGCGCGAGCATTGCGGCCGGGCTCACCCAGGTCATCATCGAATGGGGCGACGGCACGAGCAGCCTGATTCGGCCAGATGGCAACGGCGGTTGCAAAGACGGCTGGGAGTTTGACGCAAAGGCGGGCACCATCACGCTCTGCGCTGAGACCTGTGATGACATCAAAGCGGATGCGCGCGCGCGGCTCTTTCTCAGTTTTGGCTGCACAGACAGCGAGCTCACCGGCATATTGAAGTAACCGAGCTGGGCCAACTGTCACCGGAAAAACCCCAGATAGCCCGTTCTATAAGCCAAGGCGGCGGGGCAAAAAACGGCGAGGTCCGAGCGAGAGCTTACCCTCGCTCGAGGATCGGGCGTAACCTGACGGAGAATGATGAGGTTCGACCCGTGCGACCCCTCGGCCCGGCGAGGCTTCGTCCCTCGTCTGTGGGGGCTTTTCTTCGCGCTCGCTCTCACAACTCCCTCACAGGCTCGTGAGCTCACTCCCATCCTCCGTTCGACGACTCCTGCCGGGCACACCATGCTGTCGTTCACGCCGGAACTCCTCTTTGGTGATGACGACCTCCCCGATTGGGTCATCAACTCCCGGCTCGCGAATAGTCTCGTGCCCCGCGTGTCCTACGGCTTCGACGATCGCTTACAAATCAGCGCCTACCCACTTGGGTTCGCAGTTCGCCTCGGTGAAAGCAACGCCACCGAATTCCTCCCCGCTTTTGCCCTGAATCCATCGCTCGTGCACTCCCCCGCCCAGGGCGCGTCATTCGCGGTGAATCCGACGCTCTCGCTCGACGCACGGCAGTGGATCTCGCCGGGCTCGAGCTTGACTCTGGGAGCCATCGTCTCTCCGCGCATAGCGTGGATGGAAGGCTGCGATCCGTTGGGAGGCGAATGCGATGGTAAATTCGATGCGCTCCATAATTGGTACCTCGGAGGCCAGGGCGGGATTGTGCAAAACTTCGGGAGCGTGACCGTCGCCTTAGGGGCTTCCCTTCAGTACACGTTCAGTACGGCCTACTCGGGTCAAGACACGAGCGCGTTCAGCATCGGCTCGCGCGTTCGCCACGGCCTGCTTTACGATCCGCTGCTCCGAATTCACGTCTCGAACGTCACCTCGCTCGATCTAAACCTGGAATATACGCGCACCCTCACCCGCGGCACCGGGATTGCCACCGCCAGCGCTGGCGTCAACTTCATTTGGTGAAAGCCCGAACCGGCTCAGCCGTTTGACAGCAGAAAGCCCCTCGGCTCACTCTTCGAGCCGTCATGTGGAAGAAGATCGGAATCGCCGTTGGCGCGGCTCTCGTAGTGTTGGTGATCGCCATCTCGCTTCAGCCAGGCGAATTCAAGATTCAGAGGTCGCGCAAAGTGATGGCGCCGCCCGGCGTCGTCTACCTGTTCGTTCAAGACTTCCATAGGTGGTCCGTGTGGTCGCCGTGGGAAAAACTCGACCCCAACCTCAAGCGCGAATACTCTGGCGCAAAGTCCGGAACGGGAGCTGTTTATGATTGGGTGGGTAACAATCAAGCCGGTCAGGGCAGGATGACCATCGAGAAAGCGACGAACTCGCGCGAAGTGCAAATCAAGCTAGAGTTCATCAAGCCCTTTGCTGCCACCAATCAGACCGTTTTCTTGTTCGAAAAGAACGGTGAAGCGACGGTTGTGACGTGGACGATGACGGGCAAGAACAGTTTCATGGGCAAGGCCTTCTCGCTGCTCATGGACATGGATGAACTGGTCGGCAAAGACTTCGAGAAAGGGCTCGAAGGGCTCAAACGAGCTGCCGAGGGCGAGGTGAAGCGTCAAGTCACCGAGCAAGCAGCGCGTGAAGCTGATCTTTCGCGAGCACTTCTGGCTGACCAGGCCGCTCGTTCGGCGGCCGCCGACAAAGCGGCCGCGGCCGCTTCGGCTCGCTGAGGAGTGCGAAACGCGGGCCGCTGAGTCTCCAAGTTCCCCAAAATTTTCGCGTGGGGGCTCACCGTGCAGCCACTTTCAGCTCGGTTAGCAACCTGATCACCACCCAGGCGCTCACGATCCAGCCTAGGCTACGGCCATGAGGGGCTCGCCGCTCGGCCATCCAAGTCAAGCTCTGCTCTTGGCACCCGGTGCAGGACTTTCGCCTCGCGTGCCTCAGCGCGCACGACTGATGGGTTGCGGCCTAGTCGTAGCTCTCGCGCTTGGCTGCTCATCCAGCCCCGGGGATACTGGCGACGGCGGAGGAAGTGCGCCGAGCGGCTCCGGTTCAGCTTCGAGCTCCGGTTCGGCTTCGAGCTCCGGTTCGGCTTCGAGCTCCGGTTCGGCTTCGAGCTCCGGTTCGGCTCCG
>Ga0164241_10002953_pt1 | contig 17758 bp, 16 predicted proteins | sample OricomyardsoilBY_FD_108780 | JGI IMG/M metagenome (GOLD analysis project Ga0164241, IMG submission 108780) | Backyard soil microbial communities from Emeryville, California, USA - Original compost - Back yard soil (BY) | ecosystem: Environmental > Terrestrial > Soil > Unclassified | place: USA...
GGAAACTTCCGCCTTCACATCGCGCGGGCCTCGCATCGCCAAAGTTGAGCAACTGCCACCTGGAGAAACAATATGACCAAACGCCTTGATTTAATCTTTAACGGCAAGGGCGGTGTCGGCAAAAGTTTCTTTGCCGTCAACTTCGTCCAATACCTCAAAGACAAAAACATCCCGTTTTCCGCCTGCGACTGCGACAACGAAAATTCCACGTTGAAACGCTTTCATGGCGACGACGTGCAGTTTCTGGATCTGTCCCATCCGCGCGGACTCGACGCCATGATTCGGGCGCTGGACAAAACCGATCTCGTCGTCGTGGACTGCCGCGCCGCGTCCACCGAAGTGTTCTTCAATTATTTCGACGAGATTGATTTGCCGCTGACACTCAAAAACCTGTCCACCGCGCTCACGCTCGTCACGCCCATCAACCAGGAGGCGGACAGCATTGACCAGCTTAACCGCATCACCGACAAACTTCAAAACGTGTGTTCCTACGTCGTGCTGCGGAACACCGTTCACAGCGACAGTTTCCCTCTTTTTGAAAACACGGTCATCCGCAAGCGGTTGTTAAAGGAGCTTGGTGCAAAGGAAATCACCATGTCCAAATTGCAACCCTGGCTCGTTGAAGAATTGAGCCACAGCAATCTTACCATCACATCCGCTGTGGCCGACGGCCGTCTGCACTTGTTGGACCGCCAGCGGTTGCAAACGTGGCAGCGTAAATTATACGGCCAAATCGAATCCGTCACCGATTTACTATTGCCGATAAAATCATGAGCGCGCCCGACCAGACCACGCCGCCCGATTTTGACGAGGATTTTTTGCAGGCACTCGCCAAATGGAAGGAACAGCACAAAATCAAGGATGACGACCCGGTTCTGTTGTTGCTGGATCTGTTTCGGATTCATCAACGCCATTGGGATGAAATCCGCCACCGCGAAATGCCCTCGCTCGATGAATTTAAGGCGGACATCGCGGCCCTGACGGAAGCCGCGACAATCTTGAAGGAACGGGCGTCGAAAGAAATTCGGGTGGTGGACTTGGCCACCGCCATTATTGCCGCCTTCACCGCTTCCATCGCCGGTTTTTTGATTGGAAAGTTTTTATGAATCTCAATTTTGTTCCATTCCCATCGGTTCATCTTCCGGCATTGTCCAATTCACTGCGGGGTTTCGCGCTTGGTTATGCGATTTTGCTGGCAATCATCACCGCCCGGCTTTTGCTGTTAAGAAAACGCCATGTTGCCAAGCTTGGCGGACTGACTTGGAAACGCAACCAGTTTTGCCGTGGCTGGCTCATCACCGGTGACACTGGCAGCGGCAAAACATCTTCCGGCATCAATCAACTGGTTCATCAGGTGTTTCAAAACGAGGATAAATGGGGCGGTCTGTGCATTGACGAAAAGGGGGTTTATTGGGAAACGCTTTCGGCAATGGCGCGTCATTACGAACGCGAACACGACTTGATCCACTTGCAAATTCACGACGGTCGCAGCGAACAACCATTGCATCGGTTTAATCTTACCGGCGACCGCAGCATTCCGTTCACGACCTACGCCAAGTTTGTCGTGGACACGGCCACCAGTCTCGGTCAGGGCGGGGATAAGGGATTTTTCAAAAGCCAGGCACAAACGCACATCGCTCATGCACTGGAATTGCTCGCCGAATTGCAACGGCCAGTGACGCTGTCCGCCGCAATGGATTTACTTTCCAACAAACCGAAGCTGGACGAAGAATTGGAATTTCTCACCAAACTGGATTTGCAAACACCGCGCCGTCGGGTGCTAAACGACCATTTCAAACATCGTTTCCTCGACCAGCCGGCGGAGCAGCTTGGCGGCGTTCGCGAGACCATTGGTAATTATCTGCAATACTTCCTGACGCCCGAAGTGGCGGAAATTTTCTGTGTTGAAGAAAGCACGTTCGATTTTTCAACCATTGACCAGGGCAAAATCATTCTTACCACCATGCCGCAAAAGTTTCAAACCGAGCGTCGCTATGTGAACACGTTTTTGAAGCTGCTTTTCTACCATCATGCGTTGCGCCGATTCGACCAGACCAAGACCCAACGCGGGAAAAACAATCTGCTGATCCTGTGGGCGGACGAGGCGCAGCGATTTATGACCGCCAGCGAGGACGGCATGAGCGATTACAATTGTGTGGACGTGATCCGCGAAGCGGGCGCAACCATCGTTGCCGCCGCGCAGTCCACCACGTCACTAATTCCGCCGCTTGGCAATGACAAATCCAAAGTGCTGACATTAAATCTGCGCAATCGGATGATTTTCCGCTCTGCCGACGAAGCCGACGCCGTTCAAGCCGCCGACTTTCTCGGCAAGAAACAAAGGATGAAGCGTTCTTGGGGTTCAAGCGCCGGCAAGCGCAATGTGAATTATTCCGAAACCGAGGAACACAAAATCAAATCATTCAAACTCCGCAAGCTCCGTGACCATGAATGTGTGCTGGTGCATTGCGAAAAAGGATTTCGTCGCGTGATTCTGCCGCCGCTGGAAGCCGATGGCAAAATCACCAAATGGTTTCCTTGGTGGAAAAAGTTATTCTAAATCAAGCTGCCCATGAAAACTCAAAGGGAAATTCTCAAATGGTTGCAGGCCAACCTTGGAAAACGCTGCACGGCACCACTCACCAGCACTGATTGTTACGCGCTTGTAACCAGTGTCAACCTCTGCAACCTCATCGGTTACGCATCTGCACCGCCAGAGCTTTTCATTGCCTATGGGGCCATCGTCCGACAAATGCAACCGCACACGCGGGGATTGGCGTATCACGCCATCGCCTGTGAATTGGATTGGCCGCATCGTGACATGATTTGGGAATTGGCAGGACTTCCGGTTGCCGACAAGCCCAATTACAAATGTGTGTTTGATCGCTGAAACAAATCACGTCACAGATAATGGCTCTATTTCACCACCCAAATGAGCAAAAGCTGCATTGAATCGTCGGCAGACTGCGGGGTTCCGCACCGGGCTGCGCCGCTGGTTTCTCCGATACCTTCGGAAGCCCGCAGACTGCCGCCGCCGTTTGAAAATGGCCTGAGTCCGTCCGGTTCGGGATCGCTTCACTTCTCTGCACTTCGCATCCGCGTCCGACCCTTGCCCGCCCGCCGGTTGCTTTCGCTCCGTTCCGTTCCGCGATACTGAATCCGGCGGACACAGGCAGCAAGACGAAACAACGAGACAAACTGCCGTGGCAATTTGCCTGGCGGCTTGCGCCAATAAAAAATCTTAAACTATTTTTCACCTGGAAAATATTGAGCGCAAATGGCGTCGAAATCAAAAATCAGCCAAGCGACCCCGCGTGAAATCAGTGTGCTTTCGTGTCAAGCATCGGCGGCGACAACGATTTCGTTCAATGTTTGCAATGTGCCGGTCGCCAAATCCGCGATCCAGCAAAAGTGCGCCTGATAAAATGTTGGCGTCGTTGAATGAATCAACGATGTAACCAAGAAAGCAAATTATGGAAACAACTGAAATGATGGACACACTCAAGAGCCTCAATACAACTCCGCACCTTTGCCGGAGCAAGGTGAAACAAACCGCGCTGGAAATTGCCGCCGCGATCCGGCCAGCCAATAAATTCGGACGGGTCGGCATGAGCTTCGTTGAACGCATCGAAGCGAAAGTTCGTGCCGCCATCCGGGAGGAAGTTAGGATTCATCCCAGCAAAGGCAAGACTCTTTTGTGAAGCTTCCTCACACGAAAGCGGTTGGCGAAAGCAAGGGAAGGAGACGCGCAGGCATGAAATCAGTGTAATCTTGTGTCAAGCGTTGTGGGCGTAGCTTTCGCCGCTTGAAGCGGACGGGACAGTTGCGAAATGGTTTTCGTTGTGGCGAAAATGGCTTTGACAGAATCCAAATTCATTCCGCACACCGACTGTTCTTAACCTCATAATGCCGAACCATGTCAACATCATCGGCTCCATCCACATCGGTCACCACCAGCATGGTCAGCACCGAGTTGTAACCGTCCAGCGCCCAACTTTGTTCCGAGATTTCAATTTGACGTTCATAAGAATTGTGAGCAATCCACGCCTCTGGCTTGACGATGTCTGGTCCCGCCTCGCCAGCAGGTTCGGCAACATGAAAGGCCAAAGATTCTGAATGTAACCGCATCCCTTTTTCGATTCTCAAACCGGACCGTTTGCCCTGCTGTTTTGACCACGCAACAGCCTTGTTTGTTGAAAGCACGAGGATGCACTCGTGTTTGTTGATGTCCACAAACTTCATCCCTGTTGCGGTCAATGACGTTTTAAAAGTGCCGGCCAATGATTTGACCCGTTCCAATCTTGGTTCCACATCGCGCGCAAGCGGTCGAAATAAAGCGGTCGGCATCAAAAATTCAGAAGCAAAAAAGTTTGCCTCCACCTCCATTGGACTGCCTTTGTAATCACGCATCTGCTCGGCAGTGCAGACAAAAATTTGTGATTCAGTCTCGTGCAGAAACCAGTGCCCCATTTCGTGGGCGATAGCGAAGCGCTTTCGGCCCTCTTCGCGAATACATCTGTGCGTCCGAATGATTCCACGTTTGCCCTTTCGCACCAGACGCGCCAGGCAACCAGTGAGATTAGCCTCCAAGCATAAAACGCCCCGATCCATTGCGATGTCTTCAACAGGCACCGGCGCAGGTTTATCAAGGCAATAATCCTGCGTAATTCGATACGCAGTTCCTTCAGCGCGGATTTTGTGAATCTCCCTGGCCATTGTCGGACGCTTCCATTTCCAAAAGAGTTAAATCTTCTTCAAGAACCGCTAAATCTTCCGGGGTTGCTTTCTCAAATTCGCGGGCATACACCTGTGCCTGATCCGGGTCGTGCTGGCCCAAGTTCTGGATCATTGCGCGAACTTTTTCTTTAACAGCTTCAATGGCATCGGCACCAGTGGATAATATGGTTTTGCTTTTATCCACAGCCTTTAGCCGCCGTTCACGGGCCAGTTCCAAACTTTGCCGGGCTTTAGATTTTTTTAGCACCGCCAAAAAACGCTTTTGTGGATTCGACATATCCACTTTGCGAACTTTGAGATACTGCGCGAGCTGTTCGGCATTCATCGTTTCTGAATCAATGCCATCATCTCGCAGTAGCGCCGCCAAGCGCTCTAGCTTCGTCAATTCAATTGGTTTTTTATCGTTCATCTGACCTCTTTCCGATCTTCTGTCTTGATGTTGTTTTTGTGACACCACTCGGTCAGAAACTTGGGAGCGGCGCGTTGTATGCGCTTCATTGCCGCGTCGTAATCCCCCTCTGAAACAGCCAGCTTTTCGCGGCAATGTCCGCGGCGAATACATTCTCGATCATCGTGAACCGCCATCAAGATGGCTTGTTCGTGGCTCTTGTCGGTCAGGCTCAAGGCAAAATCCTCAAGCAACTGATTGCCAAGTGCTCCACCATTGCGAAAGCGAAGCACTTCGTAAATGTCGCTCCCATCCGCTGCGGTGTTGATGGGATTGGAATCCAACTCACCGTTCTCCCCATCTTCAAGTATTGGCGACATGGTCGTCATTCGACGATTTTTGGTCAGCCAATTGGAAAGAATGCTTTCTGCCCGCGACCAACAGAACCAGTAGAAATCCGGCTGTTTCTTTTCGTCCCAAGTGTAACTGCCATCCAAGGACTTTTCGATAATGTCCACAGCCAGATCACCCGCTGATTTCCCGCCCGGAAGATCAACATCTTCATTGTTGAACGGGTTGTAAAAACCCTTTGCCGCCGCGAGTTTCATAATGCGAACCGTAAGCCGCTCAAGAAAACCAGCAGTTTCCATCGCCTTGATGGCAACAGCCAGCCTGGCTCCCGAAAGGGGAACCTTTTCTTGAGCCAATTCCATGTTTGGCTCTCCATTATTACTGACAAGTGTGCTCATTCCGCCGCTATTCAGCCATTTTATGCGATTTTTTCTGCCCGCCCACAAAAAAATTCATTTTCTGCGGCGGAACTGCAAACCTTGCCAGTGATAAGGGGTAGTTGCAAAATGGTTTTGCTGCGGTTGGTCACATGGCGTGTCCAGCAGCAAACCGAAAAAACTTGAATCGCGTATGCCAGCGCAGGAGAAATAAAAAATGAAGCTCAATGACAGTCAAATCAACATCTTTGTTTCCAAGGTTCTTCATCTCGGCCAAGGAAAGCGAAAAGAATATCTCGCTCAGGTAGATTTTTTGATCGAGAGCCTGGAAAAGAAAATCAAGGAGGATGCGTCGTTTAAGGTAAAAGGCTTCAAAAAGACCGGTTCAATCATGAAGGGAACCGTTCTCAAGCCCAGTGGAGATTTAGGCGTGGATGCTGACATAGCAGTTTTTTTGGATATTTCAGAGTCCGAAAAAGATGACGTTGATAATTTGCACCAAATTATTCGAAAACTTCTGGTCGCAGTTTATCCGACAAAAAAGGCCGACGATTTTCAGATTCAACCCAGAACTCTCGGTATTCATTTTCACACGTCTGGCCTCGATGTGGATCTGGTTCCTGTGATTCCGATTCCAAAGCAAGCGGGTTACGGATGGCAGCCCTCTTCGCAACGCGGGCACCCGGTGAAGACCTCCATCCAAGGACAATTGGATTTTATCAAGAGTCGGCGAGATGCTGACCCGCGATTCAAGACCATTGTTCGGTTGTTAAAGAAATGGCGGAATGAGAATGAGCTCGACCGTTTTCGCTCGTTCACAATCGAGCTTATTGTGGCGCACCTCTACGACCGGGACGGGGTAACGCAGTCTCTCGAAGACGGACTCCAGCGTTTCTTTTTGTTCGTTGCGCAAACTGGACTTACCAAACCCATCACGTTCCCAGAGCTTGGCAAAATTACCAGTTTCCCAAACGATCCAGTGGTAATCCTCGACCCCGTCAATAAAGACAACAATGTCGCTGCGCGCCTCACAGGCGATGAACGGAAAGAAATTGTCGCTGGTGCTGAAAAGGCATGGTCAACTATCGAAGCTGCAAGTTGGAAAGGCGGAAAGGGTGACACGCTGGATCTTTGGAAGGAAGTTATGGGACGTTCATTTACCATTGACGAAGACTAATTATGAGCTCAACAGGCACACAAACTACCACTTATACAGTCGCTGATATTCGAAAGGTCGTCGAAAATTTTGCGGCAGATTTCTCCATGATGGCGCAAGCTACCGGACTGCGAACGCGTGAAGGTGTCGCAGCAGTTGTTTCTGACCTAAACAAATTTGCTGAACATAGCTACCTTGTCTCAGTGACGCTGTTCCTTTTGGACAAAGACGGCAACAAACTGCGAGTCGCTGTCTATAAAGTTGCGGATTCTGCCGCCGGTTGGAAATCTGATGCGCCGGGCAATAATCTATGGCCAAGAACAGAAGGCGGATCGTTGTGGGTTCTTGGGACACTTGCTGACGCATGGTGGAACAAGATTGAATCAGACAAGGATGCGTTCATCAAAAATAATGGCTTGAATTCCCCGTGGTCAAAGACCGAAAAAAATACCTCTTTAGGGGGATTGACTTCGAGCGCCGGCCAAAAATACGCCAGCAATGGATATGGCTGGGAACGGACAAATTACAGCAAGTAAAATATGAAAGAAGGAAATGCAGCACTGTTTGAATTTGAAATTCCGCTACCGGATGCCCGCCTCAAAGACCAAGCTGAAAGGCTCGTTGGATTTAAGGCTCGCTATGACCGGATGCACCAAGACTTGCGCCTTTTAATTGATAAAGAAGGCTTGGAAAATTGGAGCAAAAAAAATTATCACGTTCGCATTCCTCTGCTCGACGCACTGCTTGACCGTTACCCGCTGGCTATTTTCCACGGCGATGTTGGAACTGGAAAAACAGCCACCGCCGAAGCGGCTTCAAATCGGATTGCAAAAGAACTTGGGAAGGAAGCAATGCTTTTTAAGTTAAGCACACGTGTTCGCGGCAGCGGAAACGTCGGTGAAATGAGCACTCTCATTAACCAGGCTTTCGAGATAGTCGGCAAGGAGGCTGGCAAGGCGAGACTTTCATTTCTAATCATTGACGAGGCCGACTCGCTTGCAGCCAGCCGTTCTGGCAACCAAAGCCACCACGAAGACAAGGTAGCCGTAAATACACTGATTCAAAAGATTGATGATGTTAGACGATTCAATGGACGCGTGCTCGTCATTCTTTGCACAAACCGCTATGAGGCACTTGATCCCGCAATTGTCAGACGCGCGGCATACGTTGAAGAATTTCAACGGCCAGACGATAATGAGCGACGCGAAATTTTTAATCTCGATTGCCAAGGCTTGGGCTTGTCGGAAGCCACAATCGAAGAACTGGTCAAGCTCACCGGCCCGCACGGCCCGCACAAACTTGGATATACGTTCTCTGATATTCGCACCCGTCTTTTACCCGAAGCTCTTGCACAAGCTTATCCAACACGGAAGCTCAACCATGCAGATTTGATTGAGGCTATTTCCAGAGTTGCACCGTCCCCTGCAATGAAATCACCGGAGGCACGCGCATGAATATTCGTGGTCGTCGAATACACATAGTGGGCAGTGCGGATGTCATGGCGGATGAGAAAAAGCTTATTTACGTTCACTCACTCGTATTTGAATTAACCAAAGCGCTTGCTTTGGAAGGTGCCAACTTCGTCATTCCATTCGGTAAAGAGCCGTTTCTTAAGGATCGCACCGATGGCCCCGCAATAATTTTTGATTGGACCGTAGCTGAAGCTGTATATTCCGCAAACAAAGAAGGTCATGCGACAGCATCGGGTCCGAACGGCAGACTTATTGCATCGCTCGCGACAAGCAAATCGGACAGCCAAATCCCGCCGAACCGCCGATTTATTTATGACCAATTAAGAGAAGTAAATTGTATCAGCCTTGAGTTTCTGGAACCGGGTTGGAGCGCGGGAGCACTTGTTCGTTCCCGCCTAGCCCAACTTGCCGACGTCTTGATTGCCATAAGCGGCGGGCAGGGAGTTGAGCATCTTGCAATTGAATATTCTTCAAAGGGCAAGCCGGTCATTCCCCTCGACATAAATATAGGGTCGTCAGCACGCGATGGTTCTGGTGGAGCATCAAGACTTTTTGATCGTGCCCGGACGAATCCGTCTGATTTTTTCAGGGTGTCGGAAGCGGCATCTGCTTCTGACCTGCTTGACCGAACCCAAACGCGGAATGGTGAAGTCGAGGCAGCTAAAGTTGTGGCAGCAATTCTAAACCTTCTTCACGCGCTTGTTCCGCCGCGCGTTTTCTACGTTCGACTTCTAAACGAAGCCGTTCCTGAACATTCATCAGTTGAGTCTTTCTTCAGAAATACTGCCGACCAACTGATCAAAGAATTAGGGTATGAGCCTCTTCAAATGGGAATCGGCAAGAACGAGTTTGCATGGATGAACCAAGCCATTTTTGACTCCCTGCATCATAGTGCGGTCGCCCTTATTGACCTGACCGGACTTCGGCCAAATTGTTTTATGGAATTGGGCTATGCCCTTGGAAATAAGCAGCGAATTATTGTCACAGCCCGTGATGACACGCGTATTTCATTTGATGCTTTTGCTCTTGAGGCATTTCAGTGGAAAGAATCTGAGGATCCTGCTAAAAGGCTTGACAGATTTCGCACCCACTGGGAAAGAAATATCAATATGCCAACGCTTGTTCGTCCAAAGGAAGCAAAATGAAACAGGAATGTTACTTTTCAGTGGACATTGAGTCTGCCGGACCAATACCCGGCAAATACAGCATGCTTTCTTTAGGCGCGTGTGTGGTCGGCGATCCGGCAGTTTCATTTTATGCTGAGCTTAAACCGCTCTCGAAAGAGTTTGTGCCAGACGCTCTCAAAGTTTCCGGATTTGATCTGGACCGTCTCGAAAAGACAGGAAGGCCACCAAAACAAGTGATGCAAGATTTCCGGCGTTGGGTGGAAAAAGAAGCCGGCGATACCAAAGCTGTTTTTGTTGGATTTAACGGTTGTTATGATTGGCAGTTTGTAAACTGGTATTGTGAATCATTTGCTGGCGGCAATCCATTTGGCTTTGGCGGAATAGACATCAAGTCATATTTCATGGGTTTTAGTGGCGAGCCGTGGGCTAAAACAACTTCGAGCCAGCTTCCGCAAGAATTTCAACCCGATAAACCACAAACTCACAACGCGCTCGATGATGCACGAGCACAGGCGTCAATTTTCCAAAAGCTGTTGGCCAAGCAATTGTCAAAGTGATGCAGACGCGCCATGAATTCCCCTACCGAACGTGATGTAAAAAAGCTTTTCGCGCTTTCATTGAATCAATGCGCTTTTCCCAACTGCATTGCTTCGATCTTTGGCTTGTCTGACGAGATGATCGGCGAAATATGTCACATCAAGGCAAGAAATCCAGAAGGCCCCCGATATGATGTGGCCCAAACCGACACTGATCGTCATGGTTTCGGAAATCTGATTCTACTTTGCCGGAACCACCACAAAATTGTTGATGACGATGCTACAAAATATTCAGTTGAATGGCTGAAAAGAATCAAACACGAGCATGAGGCAAACGGGGGCAATGAATTAACCCAGCATGACGCACGTCTGGCGCGACAATTACTGGATTCACTTTTGACGGCAATGCAGTTTGAGTCGAATCAAACAACCATCAATCAAACAGCGACTGGCACTAAGATTACTCAGGTTGCGGGGGACTATCATAATTACGAAAAACCTCCCAAGCAAAAAATCATCATTACCCCTCCAGCGGGTGCTGTTACTCCCGCAGAGCTTCACCAAATCCAATTGTGGATTGAAAGTTTGGTCGCGAACACGACCGGCATGGCGCAGAATCGCGCGTTTGGAATGTGGCGCAATAGATTCAAAATTCGCTTCAAACTGGCGAAATCTGAGCAATTATTGTCATCGCAAATACCGGATGCTGAAGCGTGGTATCGCCAACAATCTGCCATACTAAAACGTGGACTAAAAACTAAAGCACCAGATGTTTGGCGCAATGCCCGGTATGCGGCCATTCACATGGCTGTTGAAAAAATGGGGGCGGATAAGCTCGCATATTACGCAGAGATTTCGTCACGCTTAAACATGAAGAAGCCCTTCGATTCACTGACGAAACTCACAAAAACTGACCTGGAGAGGGTTTATACAATGGCTCTTCGTGACGCCCGCGTGAGCTAGGCCAAAGCGTTGCTTGCCTTTCACATCGTGCGCAGCAAAATATCGTCGGTGCAACCGGGCAAACTTGAAACCCTCGACGACTTGCTCGCCCAGGCCGCGCATTACGCGGAATTCTGTATGCGCAACAGCGGGAAAATGGCCCCCACGCTTTTTCTGATTGGTGCCGACGGGCCGCTCATGTTCGTCCCGGCTTCACTGGTGGACGCCGATGAAAAAGACGCTTTCGCCACGACCGCCCGGCTGGTGTGCATCGCCCACGCGGCCACGGCCTGCGTCATGGCGCTGGAAGCCTGGATGAAGACTGCCACGCCCGGCGAGAAAATGGACATGACCGAACCGCCGTCCGAGTCGTTCGACCGGCAGGAAGTCATCGTCTTGATGGGCGAATCGCGTGACGGCCAGAAACAAAAATTCCTGCCCATCATCCGCCACGATAACGGAAAGTTTTTCAATCTCGGTGAAACCACCGTTCCGGGCATGGACAAAATGGAAGGCCGCTTCGCCCAAATTCTTCCGCCGAACCAGCCGGACGCCTCAACTCGTGAACTTGCCAAAATCATGCTGAAGGTCAAAGGCGTTAAAACCGCAAAGCCTGTCGGAACTGTTCGGCTTCCGCGCTCGCGACGCTAACCCATCGCTCAGCGAACCGAATCAATCAGTTTGAATTCGCCAATCCGTTCCCGCATCATGCGGTCAGGCCATGCGAACAATTTCCTCTGACCTAACATTTATCACCAATGAAGCGGGCAAAAGCCTATGCGACCGCTTCGGCGTTTTGCTGAGTGATGACACGCGTTTATTTGATTGTCTTGTAGGTTATTTTTACATCAGCGGCTTTTACAAACTTTATCCGGCACTCACGAAGTCTGAAAAAATCCGCATATTGATCGGCATTCAAACCGACGGAAAAACCTACGAACTCATTCAGGAGGCGAAACAGCAGGAACTTGTTTTGGAATCACACGCGCAGGCACGGGCGGCGGTGTCTGGTGCATTGCGCGGCGAACTGGAAAAATCCGAGGACTCCGCCAACGTCGAGGAAGGCGTCAGGAAATTCGTCGAGTGGATTGCCTCTGGCAAATTGGAAATCAAGGCTTATCCGTCCGAACGGGTTCACGCCAAGCTTTACATCATGACGTTCCATGAGGACGACCGGGACAAGGGCCGCGTCATCACCGGTTCGAGTAATTTCACCGAAGCCGGGCTGATGGACAATCTGGAATTCAACGTCGAATTGAAAAATCGTTCGGATTACGACTTTGCGCTGACCAAATTCAATGAGCTTTGGGCGAAAGGCGTTGAAGTCTCGAAAGATTTTGTCCAGATCATCGAAAAACAGTCGCCCTACGCTCAATTCACACCGCACGAGTTGTATCTGAAATTTCTTTACGAATATTTCCGCAACGAACTCAATTTGCCGGACGAGTTGGATAATTCCTATCTGCCGAACGATTTCAAAAAGTTAAAATATCAGGAAGATGCGGTTTTGAACGCTGCCCGCGTCCTCGATGAATTCGGCGGCGTATTTCTTGCGGATGTCGTCGGGCTTGGAAAAACTTTCATGTCCGCGTTGCTGGCGCGTCATTTGGACGGACGTTCCATCGTCATCGCGCCGCCGCATCTGTTGGACGAACACAATCCCGGCTCCTGGCCGAATGTCTTTCGCGAATTTGGCGTGCGCGGTTACAAGTGCGAATCCATCGGCAAGCTCGCTTCGTTGCTGGAAGATGACCTCGATAAATATCAATACGTCTTCATTGACGAATCGCACCGCTTCCGCACCGAGGACACGCAAAGCTACGAACTGCTCGCCCAGATTTGCAGCGGCAAAAAAGTTGTTCTCGTTTCGGCCACGCCCTTGAACAATTCCCCGCAGGACATCTTGAGCCAGATCAAATTGTTTCAACCGGCCAAAAATAGTTCCATCCCCGGCGTCCGCAATCTCGAAGCCTTCTTTGCTGGCTTGCGCCGCAATTTGAGCGGCTTGGATCGTCAGGATGACCGGGAACAATATTTTCAGACCGTGCAGGACAACGCCCGCGACACGCGCGAAAAAATTCTCAAACATCTCATGATTCGGCGCACCCGGACCGAGATCATGAATTTTTACGGCGAGGATTTGCATCAGCAGGGTTTGAAGTTTCCCGAAGTCGCCGACCCCGAACCGCTTTTCTACGAACTCGACGCGACCGAGAACGAAATCTTCGACGAAACCGTCCGGCTGCTAACGAACGAATTCAAATATGCCCGTTACAAGCCGCTGGAATACTACGAAGGAGATCGCACCGGGCAGGAGATTCAAAGCCAAGTCAATCTCGCGAAGTTCATGAAAATCCTGACGGTCAAGCGTCTCGAAAGCAGCTTCACCGCTTTCCGGCAGACCTTGGGACGTTTCATCACCACCTACGAGCGCGTCATCGCCGAATTTGACAAAGGCCACGTTTTTATTAGCAAGAAACACAGCGCGAAGATTTTTGAACTGCTCGAAAAAAACGACCAAGCCCTCATTCAAGAACTTATTGACGATGATAAGGCTGAAAAACTTCCGGCCAAGGATTTTAAGGCCACGTTTACCACTGACCTCAAAAACGACCTGAAAATTCTTCACGCCATCCGCGACCACTGGAAAAAAATCACACGCGACCCCAAATGGGAAAAGTTTGCCGATGTTCTCAAAACCAAGGCGCATCTCAAAAAGGGCAAGGTCATCATCTTTACCGAGTCGAAGGAAACCGCAGAATACCTGGGCGCGCAGGTCGCGAAGGAAGTTGAACCGAAAGTCCTCGTCTTCACCGGCGTCTCGCACGAGAGCGTTCGTGCCGAGGTCATCGCCAACTTTGACGCCAAAGTCCGCCATCCCAAGGACGACTACCGAATTCTCATTGCCACCGAAGTTTTGTCTGAAGGTGTGAACCTGCATCGCTCCCATGTTGTCATCAATTACGACATCCCTTGGAACCCCACGCGGCTCATCCAGCGCGTCGGGCGCGTCAACCGCGTGGACACCAAGTTCGACAAGATTTACACCTTCAATTTTTTCCCGACCAAGAAAAGCAACGACCTCATCAAGCTCCGCGAAGCAGCCGAGGCAAAAATTCACGCCTTCATCGAAATGCTTGGCGCGGATGCCAAGCTCTTGACGGACGGCGAGGAAATCAAATCGCAAAGCCTGTTCTCCCGCTTGAATTCCAAGGAAACCATCACTGGCGAAAATGCCGGTGAGGAAAGCGAATTGAAATATCTCGCCGAAATCCGCGAAGTCCGAGACAAAAATGGCGATTTATTTGAGCGCATCAAACGTCTGCCCAAGAAGGCCCGCTCCACCCGGCTCTTGCCCGCTGCCGCACCCGCCAAACAACTGCCCGCGCTGCTCACTTATTTTCGCCGGGAAAAGCTGGATAAATTTTTCCTCTCGCCACCGGCCAGCGTTGATTCTGCCGAGATTGATTTTTTCACCGCTGCCAAAATCCTGAAACCTGCCGACGCCAGCGAGCCGCGCCAGAACATCCCGCGTGAGTTCTATGATTTGCTGGATCAGAACAAACAGAATTTCCTGACCGCCACCACCACCGACGCGGGACAGGCCGAACCCGCCCACCGGGGCGACCGCCACGCCGCGACCGTTTTGAAACGGCTGCGGACTAAAGAAGTCCGCCGTTGCCAGCAATTCACCGAGGACGACGAGGAATTTGTCGGCAAAATCATCCGGTTGCTGGAAGACGGCGCATTGCCCAAGCGCACCACGCAAAAAGTCGCCGAGGCGCTGAAAAAGGAAATCCAACCGCTCGCCATCCTGCGGATTTTGCGCCGTGACATTCCGCGTGAATTCCTGCGGGCAAACGCAACGCAAGCCGGCAGTTCCGGCAGTGCGCCGCGTGAAGTCATCTTGTCATCGTTCCTCGTCCAAGCCGCATGAATCCAGAACTCGCGCGCAAAACCATCGTCGAAACTTTTCGGCAAAAGTTCGATGACGCCCGCTTTCTCTATTTCATCCGCAACCTCGTCAACCACCTCGACGAAACCAAAAAGCAGACCTGGACGTGGAAAAAAGCCGCGTTCGAGGATTTTGTGAACCATTTCACGCGCCTTGGCACTTACACCGATGCCGGCGGCGAAGCCATTGACGTGCTGGTGATTCATCTGCGCAAGGATACCACGCTTGCGCGTGGGCGCGTGACGTTGCGCAATTTCGTGGCCGATTATCTCGCCACCGGCCACGGACAGGGCAAGGCCGCTGTCATGGCGGCGTTCGTTTCCCCTTTGGAAGAAGACTGGCGGTTTTCCTTCGTCAAACTCGATTACACTTTTGAGAAAACCGATCTCGGTTTTGTTGCCGAACGCATCCAACTCACCCCGGCCCGGCGTTACAGCTACCTCGTCGGCAAAAATGAAAATTGCCACACCGCGCAAAAACAGTTTCTTGCCCTGCTCGAAACGCACGAGATAAACCCCACCGTTGCCCAGCTTGAAGCCGCGTTCAGCGTCGAGAAAGTCACCCGCGAATTCTATGACCATTACAAGGATTTGTTCGAGCAGACCCGTGACGTGCTGGCTGAATTCCTCGACACCGCGCCCAAGATCAAAACTCATTTTGCCGAGCGCGGCATTGAGTGTGACGACTTCGCCAAGAAACTGCTTGGCCAGATCGTCTTTCTGTATTTTCTGCAAAAGAAAGGCTGGTTCGGGGTCGAGCGTGGCAAGCTCTGGGGCAGCGGCAACAAAAGTTTTATCCGGCATTTGTTCACGGAGCGAGCACACTTTGCCCATCTCGCCGCACGAAAAGCCAAACGCGACGCAAATTTCTTCAACGACATCCTTGAACCGCTTTTTTATGACGCCATTGCTCGTCCACGGTTGGAAGAAGACCATTATTATCCGAGCTTTGATTGTAAAATCCCATTTCTCAACGGTGGTCTTTTTGAACCGCTCTACGGCTACAAATGGGAAGACACGGAAATCCTGCTGCCCGACACCCTGTTCGCCAACGACAAGCCAAGCCCGGAAAAAGGCGAAACCGGCACGGGCATCCTCGACGTTTTTGACCGCTACAATTTCACCGTCAACGAGGCCGAACCGCTGGAAAAGGAAGTGGCCGTTGATCCCGAAATGCTGGGTTTGGTGTTTGAAAATCTGCTGCCGGAAAACGTCCGTCATTCCAGCGGCACATTTTACACCCCGCGCGTCATCGTCCATTACATGTGCCAGCAGGCGTTGCTGCATTACCTGACCACCCGCGCCGCCGACATTCCCCAGGCCGATCTTGCGCTGTTTCTCCGGCTGGCGGAACGCTTCACCGACTTTCAGGCCAAGGAAACCAAGAAGCACGCCGACAAACGCCTGCCGGAAAGCATCAGGCACAGCGCGGCACGGCTCGACGAATTGCTCGCGATCATCACGGTCTGCGATCCGGCCATCGGTTCGGGTGCATTTCCCGTCGGCATGATGCTCGAAATTTGCCGCGCCCGCATGGCGCTGGCAGCGGTTGAGGGAATGCCGGAGCAGACTTTTTACCATCTTAAACGTCACGCCATCCAACACTCGCTTTATGGCGTTGACCTTGACCCCGGCGCGGTGGAAATCGCCAAACTCCGGCTCTGGCTTTCAATGGTCGTGGACGAGGACAACATCACTGACATCCAGCCGTTGCCCAATCTCGACTACAAAATCATGCAGGGGAATTCCCTGCTGGAAGAATTTGACGGCGTGCGTTTGCTCGATGACAAATTGTTGCAGCCGCCCGCCGCTTCGCGCGAATCCGAAATCGCCGACCTGAAAAACCGCATCAGTGTGGCGTCACAGGAATTTGTCCGGCTGCATGGCGAAGGCAAAAAGAGCGCCGCCGCCAAGCTCGCCATTGAGCAGGAAATCAAGCGGCTCAAAAAACAACTTGCCGGTCTGGTGCATCCCGATGAAGCCAAGCCGGACGGCCAGGGTGAATTGAATCAGCAAACCAGTTGGGCGAGCTTGAAGCGGATTCAGGAACTGCATTCAAACTTTTTTGACGAAGATTCCCGCGCGGAAAAAGACAAGCTGCGCCGGGAACTGGACGGGCTGGAATGGAATTTCATGGAGGCCACCTTGCGCGAGTCTGGCCGCGAGGCGGCATTGGCCGAATTGAAACGCGCCAGCGCCACGCACCGCAAACCGTTTTTCCTCTGGCGTCTCCATTTTGGTGAGGTCTTCCAGCAGCGCGGCGGCTTCGATGTCGTCATTGCCAATCCGCCCTACGTCCGGCACGAGGAAATCAAAGAGTTCAAGCCTGCGTTCAAGCGGGCTTTTGAATGTTTTACCGGCACGGCAGACCTTTTTGTTTTTTTCTACGAACGCGCCGTGAAATTGTTGCGGAATGACGGCGCACTGGCGCTCATCACGTCCAATAAATACTATCGAGCTGGCTACGGTGAAAAACTGCGCGGCTTTCTGGCGCGTGAACTCACGCTGCAACAACTCATAGATTTTGGCGACGCGCCCGTGTTCGAGGCCATCGCCTACGCCTCCATTCTCACTGGGGTGCGAACCGCGCCTACGCCCAATGCAAGCGTCCTTGGCTACACCTGGGAAAAGGAAATGCTGTTCGACCGCATCGCTCAAATCGTTCCAGAACGCGGCCAGCAAATCCGCCAGAGCGAATTGAAGACTGAAAGCTGGCAA
>Ga0164241_10002954_pt1 | contig 17758 bp, 16 predicted proteins | sample OricomyardsoilBY_FD_108780 | JGI IMG/M metagenome (GOLD analysis project Ga0164241, IMG submission 108780) | Backyard soil microbial communities from Emeryville, California, USA - Original compost - Back yard soil (BY) | ecosystem: Environmental > Terrestrial > Soil > Unclassified | place: USA...
ACGCCCTCGGCAATGATGTCGCAACGCATGATGCCGCCGAAAATATTGACCAGAATGCCTTCGACATTCTTGTCCGACAAAATGATCTTGAAAGCTTCCGTCACTTTTTCTTTGGTCGCGCCGCCGCCCACATCGAGGAAGTTCGCAGGTGCCGAACCATAGAGCTTGATAATATCCATCGTCGCCATGGCAAGACCTGCGCCGTTCACCATGCAGCCGATCTGGCCGTCGAGCTTGATATAGTTGAGATCAAACTTCGACGCCTCGACTTCGGCGGGATCTTCTTCCGTGAGGTCGCGCAGCGCCACAATGTCCTTGTGGCGGTAAAGCGCGTTGCTATCAAAGCCGATCTTCGCGTCGAGGCAAATGAGGTTGCCCGCACCCGTCACGACGAGCGGATTGATTTCCAGCATCGACATGTCTTCGGCCGTGAACGCATTGTAGAGGTTCTGGATCAGCGCCACGCCCTGTTTCACCTGATCGCCTTCAAGGCCGAGCGCGTAAGCAACTTTGCGACCATGAAACGCCCGAATGCCCGACGCCACATCAACCGAGAAAGACAAAATCTTCTCAGGCGTCTTATGCGCCACTTCTTCAATGTCCATGCCGCCTTCGGTCGAGGCAATGAACGAGACGCGCGAGGTTTCGCGGTCCACAACGATGGAGAGATAAAGTTCACGTTTGATGTCGGAACCTTCTTCCACATAGACGCGCTGCACGAGCTTGCCCGCAGGCCCCGTCTGATGCGTGACCAACGTCATGCCGAGCATGCGGGTTGCTTCCGCCTTCACATCGTCGAGCGACTTCACGACCTTCACGCCGCCGCCCTTGCCGCGGCCACCGGCATGGATCTGCGCCTTCACCACATAGACCGGACCGCCGAGCTTCTTGGCTTCCGCCACCGCCTCATCGGCACTGAACGCCGCCCCGCCGCGCGGAACCGGCACGCCATATTTCGCCAGCACGGCTTTCGCCTGATATTCGTGGATATTCATGTTTGCTGCCCAGTCCTCGATGTCCGCTCTGTAAAGACCCGCCCTTGCGGGGCGACGCCGTTAAAGAGGGAGGCGGAAAAACTCATGTGGCAGCGGTTATAGCACCCAAAGTGTCGCATGCAATCGCAAAGTGGTGAATATAAGTTCACTTCTTCGACACAATCGCCGCTTCGCAGAAAGGCGCGCAATCCTTCAACAATTGACGAACCGGACCCTCAACCGCCCACCCCCCGCCCTGCCCCTGCGTCGCTTCCGCCGACAACAGCCCGCCGCAAGGTCTTTCCGTCGCCCGGAATGACCCCCGTATCGCGGGGTAGCGACAAAAGCGCCAAAAGCCGAAATTTTATATCCAGCCGTTGCAATCATGTTACAGTCGGCCCGTAATGAACCGTAAAGCCGCCGGACGTCAAAGTGTCGGCAGCCGTCGCGGTTCGGGTTCCGGGGGGAGCGTGTTCAGGGAGTTGGCCTAAGGGGCCGTCAATCATGTTCAGTATTGTGTCTAATCTGCGCCGTCGCACCCAAGCGATGAGCCCGCGGTCCCGCCTCGCGCTATTCATCGGCGTGGGTGCCTTCGTTACTTTCACGCTTCTGCGTCTTTTCCTCCTCACCGTGCTTGCCACCCAGGCCAGCGAAAGGACGTTCACGGACATCTTTGCCGCTCTCGGCGCGGGCGCGTTGCGCGATCTTGCCATTGCCTCCGTTTTCGCACTTGCCTTCGCATTTCTCTTCAACATCCGGCGCAAGGCCTGGCCCTCGCGCTGGGGCCGTGGTGTGCTCATCGGCTTTGTCGCCTTCGGCATCTTCCTTCTGCTCTTCAGCGCCATTGCCGAAGTGCTCTTCTGGGATGAATTCGACAGCCGCCTCAACGGCATCGCGCTCTATTACCTCATGTTCCCGCGCGAAGTGATCGGCAATCTGCAACAGTCCTTCAACATCGCGCTCTATCTGCCGATGGTGATCGCCGCCTCGCTCATCCTGGTCTGGCTCGTCCGCCGCCCGATTTCGGCGGCGTTGCAAAGCCCGATGGAAAAAGGCCAGCGCCTGCGTGAACTCGCCGTCGCCACCGGTTTCGCCTTTGCCGTTTACAGCCTGTCGCTGATGCTGCCCTTCTCCGTCAGTCCCAACCGCGAGATCAACCAGCTCGCCGACAATGGCTGGCGCACAATCGTTGCCGCAGGCTTCACCAATGATCAGGATTATGACGGTGTCTATCCGACAATCCCCGAAGCCGAAGCGATCAAACGCACGCGCGCCCTCGTCGCGCAGAAAAACACAACCTTCCTTGATCCCGATACAACCCGCTCCATCCTGCGTTTCGTGAACAACGGCACAGCCCCCAAAAAGCTCAACATCGTCATCGTCACGAATGAAAGCTTCGGCTCGAAATTTATCGACGTGCTCGACAACAAATCAGGCCTCACGCTCACGCCTGCGCTCGATAAGCTGTCCAAGGAAAGTCTCTTTTTCACAAACATCTATGCGTCCGGCGACCGCACCGTGCGCGGGCTGGAAGCAACCGAAACCGCTTTCACGCCGATCCCCGGCATCTCGACCGCGCGCCGTCCCGAATCCGCCGATATGTATTCGCTCCCCTATCTTTTGCAGAGCTTCGGCTATCAGACATCCGTGCTTTACGGCGGCCACGCGCTTTTCGACAATATGGGCACCTTCTGGTCCGGCATCGGCTTCAAACCCGTCTGGGACCAAAGCTCGATCCGCCATGACAGTTACACAACCGCATGGGGCGTCTCCGACGAAGACCTCTATACCGAAGCACTGTCGCGCATGGACGACATGACAGCGGAAGACAGCAAGAAGCCGTTCCTGCTCACCATGATGACGGTTTCCAATCACCGCCCCTATCGCTTCCCTGAAAACAACGTGAAGCAAAATCCCGACTGGCAGCCGCGCTACAATTCAGCGCGCTATGCCGACTGGGCCTATGGCGATTTCATTGAACGCGCAAAGAAACACAAATGGTTCGACAACACGGTCTTTGTCTTCGTGGCCGACCATAGCGAAAAGATCAACGGCGCAGCGCAGGTGCCGCTTCAGGACATGCGCATCCCGATCCTGATCTACAGCCCCAAAAACATCGCACCCCGCACCATCGACACAATGGGCGCACAGATCGACCTGATCCCGACCCTGCTCGGCCAACTGGGCTTTTCCTATGTGAGCCCCTTCTTCGGCAAAGACCTCACCATCGAACCCAAAGACGGCGGCTGGAGTTCAACGGCGCATAATTTCTCAATCGCCTTTGCCCGCCCCGGCCATATCGCGGTGCTGCTGCCCAATGAGCCGACACTGGGCTACAGCTTCGAACCCGGCCTCGGAGAGCTCACACCGGAAACACCCGACACCGAAACAATGCGCGACGCCATCGCCCTCACCCAGACCGCGCATCACATGTTCTATTCACACGAATATCACATGAGCGCGAACGGCAAATGGCCGACCTACACACTTCCCAGCAATGCGGTCGCGCATGAGCCGGAAATCAACCAGACCCAAACGCGCTAGGACGAACGGGCTACAAAATCAAAAAGGGCGGATGAAAAATCATCCGCCCTTTTTCTATTTACCTCCTCTAGCCCTCTCCCGTTGGGAGAGGGTATCTAAGGATACCCCCTCTAGCCCCCTCCCCCTCCTTCCTGTTCGCACCTACGCGCGAGTAGGAGGGGGTGAAGCCGCACCCACCGAACTCACCGCAGATCCGACACCACAACCTTGTCCGAACCGCCCGCAAGCGACACCATCATCCCGTCATAGGCGATCTTCGTGTCGCCCTTCCCGCGCGCATCCGCCACACCGCGCATGAACATATGTTCCGACAAAGCCGTCGGCAGCGGCGGCACGATATGCGAGAAAACGAGAAGCTTCACACCATCCTCATTGGCAATCTGCGCCGCCTCAACGGGCGAGGTGTGATAATTGATCGTGTCATGCGCCATTTTGCCAAGACGATCATTGCCGACCTCTTTAAGCGCATCGGAAATCAGTTGCGTCATATGATTGTTCAAAGCCTCATGGACAAGAACATCCGCATCTTTTGAAAACCGCGCGACGCTTTCGGTCTTCTTCGTGTCACCGCTGAACACAACGACACGGCCTTTATATTCGGCGCGATAACCGTAAGCAGGCTCGACCGGCGAGTGGTCCACGAGGAACGCCGAAATCTTCAGACCATCCTTGTCGTAAACGGTCACAAGCTCATCGATCTTCGGCGTCGGAATTTCATGGCCGACCATATCCGCCCCGTTGGGGATCAGATAATCAGCCCCATGATGATCAATGCGGTAAGCGGCATCCGCGTCATAGGCAAGCGCGAAACCCTTGACGACATCAAGCGTGCCGGATGTGCCGAAATGACGACCGTTATCATCCGCCGCCTTTGTCGGTTCGGGCAGATGCGCCGGTCCCCAAATGTCGAGCGGAGTCTTGCGACCGGCAATCCAGCTCTGCACGGCGAACTCGCCAAGGTCCCCGATATGATCGGAGTGCAAATGCGTGAGCAGCACCGCGTCAATCGCACCGGCAGGCAGGCGCGAACGGGCAAACTTCGCCCACGAGCCGGGACCTGTATCAATGATCACAATATGACCGCCCGCGATCACCGCCGAACAGGCGTTCGCCCGCGTCGGATCGGGCATGGGCGAGCCTGTGCCGCAGAAGAAGACATGCATCTGACCATCTTCAAGGATCGGATTGACCGCACCGGACGGCGCGCGCGCCTTGAGCATGCGCGTCATAACCCCGTCCTGCACCGACGGCACCGTCCAGACGACACCGAGGCCGACAATGGCCGCCACAACAGCCGTCCCCGCCACAGCAGCCACTATTTTCGTGATCTTCTTCATGTCGTCCGTCTTTCCCTTTTCTGTTTTAAAGAGTCTCAGCGCAGATCGATTTGCTTGATGTCTTTTGAACCCGTCGGCAGCACAAGCTGAAGCCCGTCCCAGCCGAGCACGACACCACGGGGACGCACATCCGACACACCGCGCAGGAACATGCTTTCCGTCACAGAGTTCACCGGCGGCGGCACCATATGGCTGTAAACGAGAAGACCGGCCCCTGCTTCATTGGCAAGCTCCGCGCCCTCGACCGGCGTCGTGTGATAGGCGGGCGTATCGCGCATGATATGACCGCGCTGCTCGTCGCCGTTCCGCTCCAGTGTCGCGGCAATCGCGTTGATCATCTCGACGTTCAGCGCCTCATGCACCATCACGTCAACGCCTTTGCCGAAGCGGACCATGTTCTGATCTTTGTGCGTGTCGCCGCTGAAGATCACAGAACGATCCTTGTACGTCACTTTATAGCCGTAAGCCGGTGACACAGGTTCGTGGCTCACGCGGAAGGCTTCAACCTTCACACCGTCCTGATCATAGACCGTGACGAGATTATCACGCGTCGGCACATCGACTTCGATGGGATTGGCCTTCTCGGCCGCCGCTGGCATATAGGCTTCGCCGTGATGGGCCTGACGATATACGGCATCAAGCTCATAGGCTTCGTTGAACCCGTTGGCGATCTTGTCGATGCCTTTGGGACCATAGATGTTAAGCGGCGTGCGCCGGCCCGAGGCCCATGTGTTGAGCATGATCTCGCCCAGACCACCGATATGATCGGAATGGTAATGCGTGAAGAGCACGCCCGTAATGCCGCCGACGGGAATACGCCACGTCGCAAGGTTCAGCCAACCGCCCGGACCAATATCAACGAGAAAGAATTTGCCGCCCGCAAAGACACCGATGCAGGCCGACGCGCGCGTGCGCTCGGGGTTTGGTGAGCCCGTGCCGCAAAAGACCAGACGCAAGGCGTCCTTGTCATAAAGCTCGCTTGTCGGCATCGGGATGCGCTGATCAAGCACACGCGCCAGAAGATAATCCTGCACACGCGCGGAATGATAGACCGCATACCAACTGCCAAGTCCGAAAACCACAACAGCCGCCGCGACGCCCGCCAATATCTTTTTCAGCATCTTTTTCCTCTCCCCCGTCTTGAGCCTTTGAACGCTCCACCTCGATAACCGAACCCTCGCCCGACCCCAAGGATCAAGACCCGAAGGATCAAGACCCGCAATCCCGCAAATCCTCACCCGCGCATAACGTCCCGCGCTAAAAATCGCCGTTCACGCAGAAATCCCCGCCCGAAAGAAATCCCCGCGCCCTATCCCCGCAAAACCACCCTCACAACCTCCGCCCGGCCCCCCATAACCCTATTTAATGATAAACATTAAACAAGTCGCAAAATTAATCAACCCCCGGGGATTTCCGGACGCAAAAAAGCGGACGGTGGGTCAACACCGTCCGCTATGATCTCTGCATGGAAACACGCGATCTTTCGCAAGAAAGACGTGTGTTGTCGTTACTTATTTCTTCTTGGCAGCCTTCTTCGCAGGCGCCTTATCCGCACCCTTTGCGACCGCCGGATCGATCTTCTTGCAAGCCGCAACGAGCCCCGCGACCGCATCGACCGACTTCTGGAAGGCTTTCTTTTCCGCGCCGTTCAGTTCGATTTCAACAATGCGCTCAACGCCGCCCGCACCGATCACCACCGGCACACCGACATAAATGTCCTTCTGGCCGTACTCGCCGTCAAGGTAAGCCGCGCAAGGCATGACGCGCTTCTGATCGTTCAGATAGCTCTCCGCCATCGCAATGCCGGACGCCGCAGGCGCATAGAAGGCCGAGCCGGTCTTCAGCAGGCTGACGATTTCCGCGCCACCGTCGCGCGTGCGCTGGATGATCTGTTCAAGCTTTTCTTTGGTCGTCCAGCCCATCTTCACCAGATCGGGAAGCGGGATGCCGCCAACCGTTGAATAGCGCGGCAGCGGCACCATTGTGTCGCCGTGACCACCGAGCACGAAGGCCGTCACGTCTTCAACCGAGACGTTGAACTCTTCGGCGAGGAAGTAACGGAAGCGCGCGCTGTCGAGCACGCCCGCCATGCCGACGACCTTGTTGTGCGGCAGACCGGAGAACTGGCGCAGCGCCCAGACCATCGCGTCGAGCGGGTTGGTGATGCAGACAACAAACGCATTCGGCGCATATTTCGCAATGCCTTCGCCGACCTGACGCATGACTTTGAGATTGATGCCGAGAAGATCGTCGCGGCTCATGCCAGGCTTGCGCGGCACACCGGCCGTCACGATCACAACGTCGGCACCCTTGATGCCTTTGTAGTCGTTCGCGCCCGACAGCGAGGCGTTATAGCCTTCGACGGGCGAAGCTTGCGCAAGATCGAGCGCCTTGCCTTGCGGCAGGCCTTCGGCAATGTCGAACACGACGATGTCGCCGAGTTCCTTCAAACCCGCGAGCAGGGCGAGTGTGCCGCCGATCTGTCCGCCGCCGATAAGTGCGATTTTCTTGCGCGCCATTTAGAAGCCTCTGTCTTTTGCGAGGGCGCGGAGAACGGGCTCGCCGCTCATGCGCACCATGTTGAATACTGGGTGCGACATAGCGCGAATCCGCCGGAATCGCAATCTCGCGCCCTCTTCGTTAACCAAGTTTTGCTAAGTTTGTTGACGCTAGGAAAGCCCGGGCGCAGTCTCTCATTTTGGTACAGGCCGTTAAGTGATCGTTCACCCGATCGCTTGGCGGTCCGTCGCGGGGGCGGCGATGTTGCGGTTGTAGCGTTGCATGAGGGGCTGAGAATGTCGAAATCACTGGGTTTTTTCCGCGTAAGCAGTTTGGCACTCGGCCTCGCTCTCACGCTGACCGGCTGCTCGGCCCCCACCATCAGCGGCTACACATTGAGCGAAACACTCGCCAAAATCAGCGCCGCCATCATGGGCGATGACGATGTGACAACCGCCTCCCTGAACGGCAAAGACTGCCGGACTTTGAGCACGCTGCTCCGCAATGCAGAGAGCTTCTGCGCCACCAACATCGCGCAATCCGATCCGCTCCTCCTCGGCTTCGCACCCGTTGACCGCCGCGCCGCTGCCGATTTCTCGCTCGAAATCGCACGCCGCGAAAACGCCGGTATCGACGCCCCCATGCTCGCTTTCGGCATGATCTCGGCCTCCAATCTGCCGAGCTATTCCTACAATGTGAAAATGCGCGATGGTGCGGCGACGAAGGCCGACAAGCTCGCCATGCTCCAGCCGACCACGCAAACGCTGCGCGGCGCGCGCTAAAAACTCCAACCTTTCAGCCAATTTCCAAGGGTCTCCCGATTTTTCGGGACGAGACCTCTTGTATTTGAAAGTCTAAGATATATCTTTTTTTTCGATATATCTTAGAAACACGGAGATACACCGAATATGTTCGGACACAACAAAGACCGCCATCGTGGCGGACACCATAAAATCTGGGGCCGCGGGCGCGACCATGACCATCATCACCGCCGCGGCGGACGCCGCCGTGCCTTTGAGCAAGGCGATCTGCGCATCGTCATTCTGAAACTCATCGCGGAAGAACCCCGTCACGGCTATGACGTCATCAAAGCGATTGAAGCGACCTTCGGCGGCACCTATTCCCCGAGCCCCGGCGTCGTCTATCCGACGCTGACGCTTCTGGAAGATCAGGGCTTTGCCACTGTCGCCCAGGAAGGCACGAAGAAGCTCTACACTGTGACGGAAGAAGGCCGCGCTTTTCTTGATGCCAACAAAGCAACGGTGGACGCGCTTTATGAACGCATGGACACTGCACGACGCACCTTCGGCGGCGGTCTTGCCCCTGAAATCCGCCGCGCGCTGGAAAATTTCCGCGCCGCATTTGAACTGCGCCTCAGCGGTGAGAATGTCGGACCTGAAACCGTCAACGCCATTGCCAAAGCCATCGACGATGCCGCCGCCGCCGTCGAACGGTCATAAGGAAAAATAAATGGGACGTTCACTTCTCGCCGACGACATCACCAACTATGTCACCGGCCTCATCGCCACCGAAACGGACGTACAGGCCCGCCTGCGCGAAGAAACATCAAAGCTCCCTTTCGCCATGATGCAGATCGCGCCCGATCAGGGCACGTTCCTGAGCCTCATCGTCGCGGCAATCGGTGCGAAAAACGCCATCGAGATCGGCACCTTCACAGGCTACAGCGCGCTGGCCATCGCCCGCGCACTGCCAAAATCAGGCAAGCTCATTTGCTGCGATGTAAGCGAAGAATGGACTTCCGTCGCCCAGCGTTACTGGAAAGAAGCGCAGCTTGATAAGCGCATCGAGCTGAAACTCGCGCCCGCGCTTGAAACCCTCGAAGCCCTTATTGGCAAAGGTCAGGAAGGCACATTCGATTTCGCTTTCATCGACGCCGACAAAACAGGCTATGACGCTTACTACGAAGCCTGCCTGAAACTCTTGCGCCCCAATGGTCTCATCGCCATCGACAACGTGCTCTGGTCGGGCGCTGTTGCCGACACGTCAAAAAATGACGATGACACAAAGGCACTGCGCGCGCTCAACATCAAGATCAGCAATGACGCCCGCGTCGATTGCTCGCTGCTCACCATCGGCGATGGTGTGATGCTGGTGCGCAAACGCTGATCAATCCGCCGCGCGCAAGGCCATGTAATCGACGCTCTGCATTTCCATGAGGCGCGAGACCGTACGCTCAAAAGCAAAAGCCCCGTCGCCTTTTGCATAAAGATTCTGCGGCTCTGCATCCGCCGACAGAATGAGCTTGGTCTTGCCCTCATAAAGCGCATCGATGAGCGTTACAAACCGTTTCGCTTCATTGCGCCGCTCAGGGCCCATCACCGGCACGTCGTCAATAAGAACAGTGTGAAAGCACTGTGCGATTTTCAAATAGTCGGCAGCGCCCAGAGGTTTGGCGCATAGATCACTGAACGAAAAACGCGCAACGCCATGCATTGCTTCCGGCACATGCAGCGCACGACCTTTGAGCGACAATACCTGTGGTTCGCCACGCGTGTGATCAGTGAGATGCTTGAAGGCTTCATCGAGCGCCGCATGAGCCGCCGCATCGGCGGGCGTATAATAGACAGGCAGTCCCATCAATCGGTCGAGCCGGTAATCGGTCGCGCTGTCGAGATGCACAACATCCATGCGGTCTTTGACAAGCGCAATGAAAGGCAACAAGCGTTGCCGGTTGAGCCCGTCAGCATAGAGATCATCGGGCGCAATATTTGACGTCGCCACGACGACGACACCCAATTCAAAAAGCTGCGTGAAGAGACGCCCGAGGATCGAGGCGTCGGCAATATCCTGTACCTGAAATTCATCAAAGCAAAGAAGGGCTGCCTCTTTGGCGAGCGAGCGAGCAACCGGCGGAATGGGATCGCCGCCTTTGACCTCGCCCGCCTTCTCGCGCTGACGCCACTGAAAAATCCGTTCATGCACGTCCTGCATGAAAGCGTGGAAATGAACGCGGCGCTTATGTGCGACCGGCGCATGATCAAAGAAGAGATCCATGAGCATCGACTTGCCGCGCCCGACCCCGCCCCAGATGTAAACGCCTTCAGGCGGCGTCACCGCACGGCCAAAGCCAAGCACAGCGAAGGGCCCGACCTTCTTACCCGGCTGCCAGTCGGACAAATCGTCATGCAAATGCTGAAGACGCTGTGCCGCGCGCGCCTGCGCCTGATCCGCCGCGATCTCGCCCGCCTCAATTCTGGCGCGATAAAAATGAAGAGGACCTTCACTCATACGTAGGGCGCTGCCTCATAGAACATTGCAAGAACATCACGAGCCTATTATCGTGGAAATATATCAAGGAGAAACTCATGAAGGCCTTGGCCGACCTCGCCGCCCGTTTTGAACAAGCCTCGATAGCTTATGCCGAAGGGAACGGCATAACGCGAAATGATGATTGGTTCATCCTGAAAATGCAGGAAGAGCTTGGCGAGCTGACGCAGGTCTGGATGAAACTCACTGAGCGGGGTCGCAAACGCGGGCGCTCAGACGAAGAACTCATCCGTGATATGGCCGATGAAACGGCAGACCTGCTTGGGCACATTTTATTGTTTGCCCATCGTCACCAAATCGACCTCGTGCCCGCCATCGCACGCAAATGGCGCTTTGATCCTTCTATCGATCAATGAGCTTCCATCGCCTGCCAGCCCTTAAAATAGGGCTCAAGCATCTCCGCCTTATCGGCTTTGCTCAGACGTAAATCGAAATGTTCCGCCAGCACGTCGGCAATTTCATCGACGCTTTTCAGCACCCGCGTTTCACCCTTACCGGCGAGATCACGGATCGTAAACAGCGTATTGAAAAGCGTCTTGCGCTCCGTCGGCGTCGGACGACCGACAATCAGGAACTGCTTGAAGATCGACGTCGGATGCGTCGAGGTGAACCAATTGGCCTGTTCATAGTCAACGGGACCATTGGGCTCCAGCGTGAAACGATAGATCGGTGCCCATATGTCCGGTCCGAGCTTGGCCTGCAACTCGAAGCCTGCGCTGCCTGACACATCGCAGGCAAGAAAACGGCGCGGCTCATGCGGCGTCGGCAATTCTTCATTGAGCAGGAAAGGCACAGGGCCCGTCATGGTGATGCCGCCGAAACCAATGTCCGCAAGGAATTGGCCTTCAGGCAGATCAACAAGGCTCATCATATGCGAGCGGTTGGTGAGTACGTCGTCAGGCGCTTTCCAGCGCACGCGACCGATCAGCGTTGTGACATTGAAACCCATTGCGCGAAGGACAGAAGCAAAGAGACCGTTCACCTCAAAGCAATAACCGCCACGATTACCTTCGACGATTTTCTTTTGCAAAGACGGCAAATCAATCAGAACCGGCGCGCCTGCCAACACGGTCAGATTCTCAAACGGGACCGAAGTGGAATGCGCAAAATGCAACGCCCGCAAAGTCTCCAGCGTCGGCGCGCGCGAGCCTGTGTAACCGATGCGGCGAAAATAGGCGTCGAGGTCGATGAGGTCTGACATCATTGTCTCCGTGAAGGGCGTTCAGAAAAACAAATGGCGCAACCGTTTGGAAGCGCCATTTGCGAGTTCATTCCGCCAAAACCTATCCCATCGTCGGGATCACAAAGGAAGACCCTTCCTTGACGCCTGTGGGCCAGCGCGAGGTGACGGTTTTAACCTTCGTCCAGAACTTCACGCCTTCCGTGCCGTGCTGGTTGGTGTCACCGAAAGCCGACCGCTTCCAGCCGCCGAAGCTGTGGTAAGCCAACGGCACGGGGATCGGCACGTTGATGCCGACCATGCCGACCTGCACGCGCGACGCAAATGAGCGCGCCGCATCGCCGTCACGCGTGAAGATCGCAACGCCGTTGCCATATTGGTGTTTGGTGGGAAGCTCGGCAGCCTCCTCAAAATTTTTCGCACGCACAATCTGGAGCACGGGGCCGAAAATTTCTTCCTTGTAGGTCTTCATATCGGGCGTGACATTGTCAAAAAGACACCCGCCGAGGAAGAAACCGTTTTCATAGCCTTGCAATTTGAAACCGCGACCGTCAACAACGAGCTTCGCGCCTTCCTGCACGGCAAGATCAATATAACCACGCACTTTTTCCATGTGCGCGCGGCTGACAAGCGGGCCGTAATCACTTTCAGGATCCGTTGATGTACCAATCTTGAGACCCTGCACGCGCGGCACGAGCTTTTCGATAAGGCGCTCGGCTGTTTCATTGCCGACAGGCACGGCCACGGGAAGCGCCATGCAGCGTTCACCAGCCGAACCGTAAGCCGAACCGATAAGATCGTTCACGACCTGATCCATATCGGCGTCGGGCATGATGATCGCGTGGTTCTTCGCGCCACCCATCGCCTGCACACGTTTGCCGTTGGCCGCACCCGTTGCATAAATATATTGTGCAATGTCAGACGAGCCGACAAAGCTCACCGCCTGTACGGTGGGGTCGGTGAGGATCGCGTCCACCGCTTCCTTGTCACCGTTGACGACATTCAGCACACCGGCAGGCGCACCCGCTTCCATAAAAAGCTCAGCAAGACGGATCGGCACCGAGGGGTCTTTTTCAGACGGCTTCAGGATAAACGTATTGCCGCAGGCAATCGCCACGCCGAACATCCACATCGGGATCATGGCGGGGAAGTTGAAAGGCGTGATGCCCGCGACCACGCCAAGCGGCTGACGCATGGAATACATGTCAATGCCGGGACCGGCCCCTTCGGTGAATTCGCCCTTCTGCAAATGCGGGATGCCACAGGCAAACTCAATGACTTCAAGGCCGCGCTGCACGTCGCCGCGTGCGTCCGCCAGCACCTTGCCGTGCTCAAGCGAGAGCATCATGGCCAGATCGTTCATATTGGCCTCAAGCAGACGCTTGAATTCGAACATGACACGGGCACGACGCTGCGGGTTCGTCGCCGCCCATTCGGGGAAAGCAGCGACGGCAGCGGCCACACCGGCGCGAACTTCGGCGATGGAGGCAAGCGGCGTGCGGGCGGTCACCTCGCCCGTATTGGGGTTTGTCACATCAAGGAAACGGCCGCTTGTGCCCTTCACATGCTTGCCGCCGATAAAATGCGTCAGTTCCTTGGCCACGACTTCACTCCCTTGCGCTCACTGTTATGCATCCGCCTTCGATCACGGGGACCGCGGCTCTTTTCAGGGCAATAGTTAGCCCCTGCCGCCCTCAAGGGGCAAGACGGGACGGGCCGCGAATCAGGTCTATACGTTGCATTTTTGCAAGGGATGCGCGTGGAGACCCTGGGTAAACACAAAATCTTGCGTTTTGGTCCCGTTTCGACGTGGCACAAATCACTCTTTGCACTAGCATAACCAACCGGAGCCTCCGGCCGTCCGAGCAGAGGCAAAACCAACCCATGGCCCATTGCGGGCAGGGAACTCTGGGGAAAAGAGGAAACGCGAATGTCCAATATGGTGAAACTGATTATCGCCGTCGTCGTGATCGTCGGCGTCTTGTATTTCGGCTACACGAAAATGCACCAGGATGCCGGTGGCGACGCCATGGCTCCGACGAGCGAAATGGCTCCGGCAAGCGAAATGGCACCTGCTGCTGAAGCGCCTGCCGCTGAGGCTCCCGCCGCCGAAACACCGGCAGCACCGGCAGAAGAGCCCGCTGCTGAAGCACCGGCTGCACCTGAAGAAGCACCTGCCGCCGAAGCGCCCGCCGCACCGGCGGAAGAACCAGCCAAATAAGGCTCAAGGGAACTTCAAACAATCAAAGCCCGCGCACAGATTTACGGTGCGCGGGCTTTTCTTTGACCGGCATTCAAATCCGCAAGACAGGAACGCCTTATGATTGTCATCACAGGTCGCATGGCGATCCCCTCAGAAAAACAACCGGCCTTTCATAAGATCGCCGAACAACAGGTCCGCCTTTCACGCAAGGAAACGGGCTGCCTCAACTATTGGTATTTCGAAGATCAGATGGAGCCCGGCACGTTCTTTTTCTATGAGGAATGGAAGGACCGCGACGCAGTGAGCTTCCATTTCGAGCAAGCCTATTGTCTCGACTTCGTGAAAAATTTGCGCGATCTGACAGCGGGCAAACCCGACATGCATATCCGCACCATCGCGGAAAAGCCGGACAAACCGGCGGTTTAATTTTTGCGGGTTACAAAATGGTAACCGAAGCTTTTACGTCTCCTTCAGTTCCGTTCATCTGACATTCAACTTCACCCGCTAAACTTGTCCTCACGTCGCCGCACACGACGTCGTGCAAAGTTTGAGCATGTCGGTTGCATGTTCAGTTGTGTATGGGCGGAGCCCCGTAAAGCCTTGTCAGGCCCCGGCATATCTCCGGCCTCTTTTATAAGACCCGCATCACTCCTCTGATGCGGGTCTTTTCTTTTTCATTTGCCTCGGACGGACGGCTAGCGCAGCATGATTATGTCATTGCAAGGAGCGTCCCCCATGCCTTTTGTCAAATGGTTCGTACCCGCTGCTTTCGCCGTTCTGCTGTCAGGTTGCTTTGTTTCCGTGATGCCGCTTTTCAGTCCCGACGAGGCGGACCTGCCGCTCATTGACGGAGCAAAGATCACCGCCTACGCGCTCGATGAGCAAGGCGCGCGCAAGGATCAGGCACCTTCGCATATGGTTGCGACGCGCAAGACAAAATCCTATGTCTTCACGCCGGATAAGGACGAACCCTTCCGCGCCATGTTCGACAAGCTCGACGATAATTTCTATGTCGGCGTTATCCTTGATATGGGCATCAACAAGCCCCCGCTCTACGGGCTCTTTCATCAGGTCGGCAACAAATGGCTGGGCTATTCGCCTGTCTGCGCCGACTTTCAGAAACTCGCGCAGACAAAGGGCAAGACGCTTGCCGACTTCAACATCGTCCACAATCCGAACGGCAGCGATTGCCAGTTCCGGAAATATAACGATCTGAAAAACGCGCTGATGTTCCTCGCCGCCTATGGCAAGCCCGACATGGAATATATGGTGGGGAAATGAGCCTCAGTCTTTGCTGAGATGGCTCAGCGCCTCCGCATTCGCTTCCCAGTTCTGACCATCAAAGGGACGTATCTCAACGTGACCGAATTCATCGCGGGCAAGGCAGCGAAAATTGACGCTCCAGCCATCGGGATTTGAGCGCGGCACATAGAAAGGTTTGACGCCGCAGGTCTTGCAGAAGAGATGCTGCGCGACACCTGTGTTGAACGTGTAAGTCGTGAGGTTGTCTTTACCCGCAACAATACGGAAACGCGAAGCCGGAACGATCAGGTGCAGAAAACCGGTCTTAGCGCAAACTGAACAGTTGCAATCATCCACCACAACATCATGCGTGGTTTCGACTTCAAACTGAACGGCGCCGCAATGGCAGCGGCCCTGATGTTTCTCAAATGTAGCCATGGGATCACCTTAAAACAAAAAAGGCCGCCTCAACGAGACGGCCTTTTGAAATTTTGCACCGGTCACAATCAAGCCTGACGCTCGACCATCATCTTTTTGATTTCGGCGATGGCCTTGGCAGGGTTCAGACCCTTGGGGCAGGTCTTGGCGCAGTTCATGATCGTGTGGCAGCGATAAAGACGGAACGGGTCTTCGAGATTATCGAGACGCTCGCCTTTGGCTTCATCGCGGCTGTCGGCGAGCCAGCGATAGGCCTGCAAAAGCGTCGCCGGTCCGAGATAGCGGTTACCGTTCCACCAATAGGAGGGGCAGGACGTGGTGCAGCAGGCGCAGAGAATGCACTCGTAAAGCCCGTCGAGTTTTTCGCGGTCATCATGTGACTGCTTCCACTCTTTCTCAGGTGTCGGCGATTTCGTCTGGAGCCAGGGCTCGATCGACGCATGCTGCGCATAAAAACCCGTAAGGTCCGGCACGAGATCCTTAACGATAGGCATGCTGGGCAATGGATAGATTTTGACGTCGCCCTTGCACTCGTCGATGCCCTTGGTGCAGGCGAGTGTATTCTGGCCGTCAATATTCATGGCGCAGGAACCGCAAATACCTTCACGGCAGGAGCGGCGGAACGTCAGCGTCTGGTCGATTTCATTTTTGATCTTGATCAGCGCGTCGAGCACCATCGGACCACATTTATCGAGGTCGATTTCATATGTGTCGATGCTCGGGTTTTTGCCGTCATCGGGCGACCAGCGATAGACCTGAAATTTCTTAATGCGCTTGGCACCTTCAGCTTTGAAGGTGCGGCCCGTGGTCGGGCGCGAATTTTTCGGCAGATTAAACTGAACCATGTCTCAACCCTTTGCCCGTCAGTAAACGCGCGCTTTTGGTTTGATGTAATCAATATCGCCCGACATTGTGTAGGTATGGACGGGCCGGTAATCGACTGTCGGTTTGCCGGACTTATCATCGACCCAGCACAGCGTGTGCTTCATCCAATTCGCATCGTCACGATCGGGGAAATCTTCGCGCGCATGAGCCCCGCGGCTTTCCTTGCGGCCCACCGCGCCCTCGACGGTCGCAATGGCCTGCACGATGAGATTGTCGAATTCGAGCGTTTCGATGAGGTCCGAATTCCAGACGAGTGAGCGGTCTGAAACGCGGATGTCCGGCAACGCGGCATGGACTTCGGCAATGCGCTTGCGGCCCTGCTCAAGCGTTTCTCCCGTACGGAACACGGCGACATCATCCTGCATGACGCGCTGCATACGACCGCGAAGTTCGGACGTCGGCGTCGAGCCGTTGGCATTGCGAAAATGATCAAGACGGGCAATGGCATTGTCACCTGCGTCCTTTTTCAGTTCCGGCTGACGCGCACCCGGCGTCACGAGCTCGGCGGCTTTGATACCGGCCGCACGACCAAAGACAACAAGGTCGATGAGTGAGTTGGAACCCAGACGATTGGCACCGTGAACCGACACGCAGGCCGCTTCACCGACCGCCATCAGACCCGGCACCACCGTATCGGGATTGCCGTCTTTGAGTGTCAACACCTGACCGTGATAGTTGGTCGGGATACCGCCCATGTTGTAATGCACGGTCGGGAGCACAGGGATCGGCTCCTTTGTCACATCGACACCTGCGAAGATGCGTGCCGATTCCGAAATACCGGGCAGACGTTCGGCAAGGATTTTCGGATCAAGGTGATCGAGATGAAGAAAGATATGATCTTTGTTCGGACCGACGCCACGGCCTTCACGAATTTCAATCGTCATGGCGCGACTCACGACGTCACGCGAGGCCAAATCTTTTGCCGACGGCGCATAACGTTCCATGAAACGCTCGCCCGCAGAATTGACGAGATACCCGCCTTCGCCGCGCGAACCTTCGGTAATGAGGCAGCCTGATCCATAAATGCCTGTCGGATGGAACTGCACGAATTCCATATCCTGAAGCGGCAGGCCGGCACGCAGCACCATCGCATTGCCATCACCCGTGCATGTATGCGCTGACGTCGCAGAGAAATAGGCGCGGCCATAACCACCCGTCGCAAGGATCA
>Ga0164241_10002955_pt1 | contig 17747 bp, 9 predicted proteins | sample OricomyardsoilBY_FD_108780 | JGI IMG/M metagenome (GOLD analysis project Ga0164241, IMG submission 108780) | Backyard soil microbial communities from Emeryville, California, USA - Original compost - Back yard soil (BY) | ecosystem: Environmental > Terrestrial > Soil > Unclassified | place: USA...
AGGCGTACGGAATTTATAGTTACGGGTATATAAATCAGGTTTCTACATCCTGCATATTTAAAGTTGCATTTGGAAAAGTACTTGATGCTATGCTGTCATAAATATCCGAATCCCTAAGTGTTTCGTATATGTAATCGTGAAAGGGCTTTATTATTGAACACTGTAGTGTATCTTCACTATAATATCTCTGTTCAGGTGTGGCTTCGGCCATATAAAAACCCGAACAAAAACCATAATAGGTGCATTTGGTGCAAGTAGCCTGCATACGTTGCAAACCCTCTTGTTTTGATTTTGTATGGTTTGCCGATGTTAGTATTTCTGACATTGGTGTGGTGAAAATATTGCCATAATTGTATTGGCTGGTATAAGCATTTGCGTTTGAAAACAAATCGCCGTTGGTATTAATAATAAACAGTATTTCATCTTCCCTTTCTCCGTAATACTGCTTTATAATGTCATTATGGTTCATCATTCTTATTACATTCAAAATGTAATCTTGTATTGGCCGCACTTGTATGTTACTTTCAGAAATAAGCCATCTATTGAAAAGCAATTTATAGGCCTCAAGTATTTCGGCGGGGCTTACGCTATTCCCATCGTGTTGCAATTCATACGAGGTACGGTAAATAGGTAAAATCCTGAAACTTGTATTTATCTGCTCATAAAAATCATATATTTTATGCAGGTGGGGCAGCGTTTTCTGCGATAAGACGGTGATGCACCCAAAAGGTATACCATTATCCTGAAGTTTCTGCATGTTTTTAATTACCCTTTCATCACTTAGTTTACCGTAAGTATCTACGCGTTGGTCCCCAAATAAATCGATTGAAACACCTATGTTACTGAATATCCCTTTTTTAAATGATTCAATATGTCCGCCATTTAATATGGTTAAGTTGGTTTGTATGGAATTATTGAAAGTTATATTGGCCGGGTGTAAGTACCTTTTTTGTAGTTCGTAAATCTGTTCAAAATAGTTTTTTTCGTTTAGCATAGGTTCGCCGCCATGCCAAACAAAATCCATTGTAAAGCCCTTATTGTTATAGTAGCTTGCCATGTTAATTATCATGTTTTCCACCTGCGCTATACTCATCCGTTCTTTGTTGGCAAGTTCAGCGTATTCATAACAATACTTGCACCTTAAGTTACATAGTTTAGATGCTTTAATTACCCATTGTACTGACCTGTTTGTACCCATATTTTTATAGTTTAAATATTACGGGGCAGTAGAAAAGCCACTGCCCCGTATAGATGTATGTTATATTATTAATGGCTTGCCCTTAACCTGGCATAGGCGCCAAGTACATTCGATTGGCGCAGCATATTAGCCCTTTCGTCGAGCGTGTAGTTTTTTTGAAATTTGTCGGCCGGACACTTTTCATGCCAAGGTTGCCCATCACTATTATTTTCAACAAAAAAGTCGCAATAATCAGCCGAGGCGGTTGTTTTTTTGAATTTTGCTACATAGTCCATTCGGGTTTTCCCTGTAGCAAGTTTCAATAGTTCTTTAGGCGTTGAAAACAATTTTCCTGAAATAATATCAGTAAATGCTTCGTGCCAAGGTGGGCCTGATCCTTCTACAAAAAAATCTGAATAACAGTCCTGTGCCAAAATTCTGCGTGCAGCAGCAACTTCTATTTCCTTTAGCTGTAGCAGCCTGCTAAAGGCATTAGGTGGTATTTTTAGTGCCATAATAATAAGTTTTTTTGTTAATAATAAAACGAAGCTACATAGCCTATTAATCAATGTCAATCACCGAAACGGTGATTTTTCAATAAAGTGATTTGCTGCTCCCACCTTTATATTTGCTTGAGGAAGCATATTTTGGCGATTTCATTTTATATATTTATATATATGTACTGTTTTGCGCAAAACTTATTCAAAAAGAGAGTAATGGTACATTTTTTAGGTATCCAAACCCTTTTGAGTATCAATATTTGTGTTTAAGAGCGCATAAAATGTGCAAAAATTAACGCAGCGGAATTTCTACTTCCGTTCAATAAACCTACTTTTGCGCCCTGTAAAACCATACACAACATGACAACTGCACGTAAATCGGCCATTGAAACGGTAATAAACCGCGAACTGGTAAAACCTAAAATCGAGCAAGGTAAAGTTTCGGAATACTTTGGCTCAAATGTTTTTAACGACGATTCAATGCGTCACTACCTATCGGAAGATGCGTACGTGGCTGTAAAAGCTGCCATGAAGGCAGGTACTAAAATAAGCCGCGAAATGGCTGATGCCGTTGCTGCAGGTATGAAAAGCTGGGCGCTTGATAAAGGTGCTAACAGCTACACCCACTGGTTTCAACCATTAACAGGGTTAACTGCTGAAAAGCATGATATGTTTTTTACCCCTACAACTGATGGAAAGGGTATTGAAAAATTTGGTGGCGATGCATTGGTTCAGGCCGAGCCTGATGCTTCATCGTTTCCGAGTGGTGGTATACGTGCCACTTTTGAAGCCCGCGGTTACACAGCATGGGATCCGGGTTCGCCGGCATTTATCATGAAAATTGGCGATGGCAAAACCCTTTGTATACCAACCATTTTTATTTCGTACACAGGCGAATCGTTAGACTATAAAGCACCCTTATTAAAAGCTTCTCACTTTTTAGAGGAAGCTGCTTTACCGGTTGTTCACTTGTTTGATAAAGATGCTACCCGTGTTACTGCTACTTTAGGTTGGGAGCAGGAATACTTTGTGGTTGACGAGGCACTTTACTATCAGCGCCCTGATTTGATGTTTGCAGGCCGTACTTTAGTAGGCGATGCACCACAAAAAGGCCAGCAGTTTGAAGATCACTACTTTGGCTCAATACCTGAACGTGTGTATGCTTACATGTTAGACCTGGAAACCGAATGCCATAAATTAGGTATTCCAATCCGTACCCGCCACAATGAGGTTGCCCCTTCGCAATTTGAAGCAGCCCCAATGTTTGAAGAAGTAAACGTAGCGGTTGACCACAACCAATTATTAATGGACTTAATGGAGCGTGTTGCCCGCAGGCATAAGCTACGTGTGTTGCTGCACGAAAAACCATTTGCAGGTATTAACGGTAGCGGTAAACACAACAACTGGAGCTTGGGTACCGATACAGGTAAAAACCTATTGAGCCCCGGCAAAACACCAAAAACTAACTTAATGTACTTAACATTCTTTGTTAACGTAATTAAGGCAGTAAGGGAGTACAGCGACTTAATGCGCGCTTCTATTGCATCGGCTAATAACGACCACCGTTTAGGTGCTAACGAGGCCCCACCAGCTATTATATCAGTATTCATCGGTTCGTACATGACTGATGTGTTGAATGAAATTGAAAAGCGTGTTGCTAAGGGTAAATACGATGAGCTAAGCAATGCTAACCTTAAGTTGGATATACATAATAAGATACCTGATGTAATGTTGGATAACACCGACCGTAACCGTACCTCGCCATTTGCCTTTACTGGTAATAAATTCGAGTTCCGCGCTGTTGGTTCATCGGCTAACTGTGCACAGGCTATGACTGTAATGAATGCCATAGTTGGTACACAGTTATTAAAGTTTAAGGCTGAAGTTGATGGCTTAATGAAAGGTGGCGAAACTAAAGAAGGTGCCATTATGCGCGTACTTCGCCAATACATTACCGATAGCAAACCTGTATTGTTTGAAGGTGACGGCTACAGCGAAGCATGGGAAAAAGAAGCTAAGAAACGTGGCTTAAATAACGTAAAAACCACCCCTTACGCGCTTGATTTTTATACCACTAAAAAAGCTAAAGAAGCTTTGGTTGAAACAGGTATTTACAACGCCCGCGAGTTAGATGCACGGGTTTCTATACTTCACCACAACTATGCTTTGAAAATTGAAACCGAAGCAAAAATTATGGCAGATATGGCTATTAATCAAATACTACCTGCCGGTTTAGAATACATGAATAAATTGATAGAAAACATTAAGGGCTTAAAAGAAGTGGGTATTGCTGCGTCATCGGTTAAGGCGCAAAAAGAAATACTTACTACTTTGGCTACGCATGTTAACGCTATTAAAGATGGCGTTGATAAAATGGTTGCTGCTGCTGATAAAGCACACCATGGCAAAACTGCATCGGATGTGTCGAAAGCATACTGCGATAAGGTAAAACCGTTAATTGAAGAAGTACGTACCCATGTTGATGTACTTGAAACATTAGTTGATGACAGCATTTGGCCATTACCAAAATACCGCGAAATATTATTTATCAGATAATACTATTTATGTTTTAATTAGCAAAAACAGGCCTGTATTTACAGGCCTGTTTTTTTATGTACCTACACCTGGTAACAATTGTTACAAAGCAACACTTGTCAATAAGGTTATTGATGAACATCAAGGTATAAGCGCAACGCTGCACATAGCTTTACACTAAAATTATAATTTATGGAGCCACATTATTTTACCGTTGATGTAAACTGGGAAAACGGCCGACAAGGCATGATGAGTGCGCATGGTTTGCCACAAACTATTGAAGTAGCAACACCCCCTCAATTCCCGAGTGGTGTACCGGGTATTTGGTCGCCCGAGCACTTATTTACCGCTGCAGTAAGCAGTTGTTTAATGACTACCTTTTTGGCAATTGCTGAAAACTCGAAACTGGAGTTTAAAAGCTTAAAAATAGGCAGCATGGGTAAGCTTGAAAACATAGACGGCAAGTTTATGATGACAGAGGTAGTTTTAGAACCCGAACTGGTTATAATACACGAAAAAGATATGGAACGCGCTGAAAGGGTTTTGCAAAAAAGCGAAGCTGCCTGCCTTATCTCCAACTCAATAAAAGCTAAGGTAATAATGAAGTCTACCGTTACAATCGGATAAGTTAAAATGCCGAATAAAATATCGGTTACAATAAATATTAATCTATAAATTAGTCGCCTTCAAAGTTTAATAAACTATGGCTGATATTGACCAATTTACAGAAGTAATAAACAACGGGTACGCCATTAAAGGTGAATACATAACCATGGGGGCCGCTATGCTAAACGGGCAGGTGGCCGAGGGCGCATTAGTAAAAGCACCATTAAAAACATTCAACAGGCATGGTTTAATTGCAGGTGCCACGGGTACAGGCAAAACAAAAACTTTGCAAATAATAGCCGAACAGCTATCGGCCAAAGGTGTTTCGGTATTAATGATGGATGTAAAGGGCGACCTTTCGGGTATTGCTATGCCGGGCACTACTAATAGCCATATTGAGGAGCGCCATGCTAAAATCGGTGCGCCGTGGGTGGCATCGGGCAATTCGGTTGAATTTCTAACATTATCAAAAGAAAACGGCGCCAGGTTAAGGGCTACTGTATCTGAATTCGGCCCGGTACTTTTCTCGAAAATATTAGGGTTGAATGATACGCAGGAAGGTGTAGTAGCTATTATTTTTAAATACTGTGATGATAACAAATTGCCTTTGCTTGACTTGAAAGATTTTAAGAAGGTGATGAACTATGCTACCAATCAAGGTAAAGATGAGATAGAGGAAAATTATGGCAAAGTATCAACCGCCACTACATCAACCATACTGCGTAAAATAATTGAACTGGAACAGCAAGGTGCGGAAGTTTTTTTTGGCGAGCGTAGCTTTGACGTAGATGACCTTTGCCGGATTGATGAAAATGGTAAAGGCTATATATCAATAATAAGGCTAACCGATATACAGGATAAGCCTAAATTGTTTTCAACCTTTATGCTTTGCCTGTTGGCTGAAATATATACCACATTTCCGGAGGAAGGCGACAGCGGTGTACCTAAGCTGGTAATATTTATAGATGAGGCCCATCTTATTTTTGATGAAGCCAGTAAGGCACTTTTAGATCAGATAGAAACCATAGTTAAGCTGATACGATCGAAGGGGGTTGGTATTTTCTTTTGTACACAAAACCCTACCGATGTACCCGATAGCATATTGGCGCAATTAGGTATGAAGGTGCAACACGCGCTAAGGGCATTTACGGCCAAGGACAGGAAACAGATAAAACTTACTGCCGAGAACTATCCCCTAAGTGAATTTTATAATACCGAAAACCAGCTTACGGAGTTGGGAATGGGCGAGGCTTTTATTACTGTATTGAATGAAAAAGGTGTACCCACGCCTTTGGCTGCTACTATGATGCGCGCACCCGCTTCGCGTATGGATATACTAACCCAAGAAGAGGTAGATGAGATAAACAGGAAGTCGTTTTTAGTGCAGAAGTACAATGAAGAAATTGACCGCGAAAGTGCTTTTGAAATGTTGAATAAAAAATTGACGATTGTACAATCTTCGGCCCCGCAAGCAACCAATTCAACTCATTCAGCATCAAAAGAAAGGACAGAACCCGGGATGTTAGAAAAAAGTGCTGATATGGTGGGCGATTTTGCTAAAAGTTCAACCGGCAAAATCATCATCCGCGAGGTTACAAGAGGTATTTTGGGTGTGCTGGGTTTCAGCTCAAGGAGGCGCTAAAAAAAGATGTTGGCTTATTGTAAATAATATTTGTACAAATGCCATTCATTTATATAATTTTATACATTGCGTTAACCTGCAGGTAACACACAAGCACTTATAGAACAAGCATGAAGAAACATTTACTTATCCCCCTCCTGGCTTTCTTTTTTATAATGTTTTTTAATGATGCGAAAGCCACGCACTTAATGGGTGCCGATTTGCAGTACGAATGTATTGCACCCGGGCAATACAAAATACGCTTACAGCTATATCGCGATTGTAAAGGGGTGGATATAGGAACGGTTCAATCTATCAATTATCAATCGGCCCAGTGCGGGGTTAATAGCAACCTTACTTTACAGCAAGTTAGTGTTACCGATATTACGCCCGTTTGTAACCAAGGTACAAGTACTGCTTGTGGCGGCAACGGACAGTATGGTGTTGAAAAGCACGTGTATGAAGGTATACTAAACCTGCCGCCGGGTTGCGGAACCGACTGGGTTTTATCGTGGACAAGTTGTTGCCGTAACAATGCCATCACTAACTTATCGCAGCCGGGCAACGAGAATATGTATGTTGAATCATGCAGGTTAGATAATACTTTATCGCCCTGTAATAATTCGCCTGCATTCCTCAATGATCCTGTGCCATTTTATTGCAACTCTCAACCTGTAAGCTATAACCACGGTGTGGTAGATGTGGACGGGGACTCGCTTGTTTTTTCATCCACCACTCCTGAAAACGGGCCTAATAGTGGTGTTGCCTATTCAGGTGGTTTAAGCCCCAACAATCCGTTTGTGGCCAGTGTGCCTTTAACCGTAAATTCGGTAAACGGCGATATAAACTTTACCCCTTCGCAACAACAAATTGCTGTAATGGCTATTAGGGTTGATGAATACAGGAATGGTTTATTAATTGGTTGTGTAACGCGCGATATGCAGTTTACTATTATCCCTTGCTCGAACAACTTGCCTACAGCAACAGGTGTAAATGGCACTAATAATTACACCCTTACTTTACCCGCTTGTACTGATACCTGTTTTACCATTACCACCGCCGATGCAGATGCAGGTGACAATGTAAGTATGGTGTGGAACAATGGTATTGCCGGGGCTACCTTTACAACATCAACGGGATCGAGGCCAACGGGAACTTTTTGTTGGAATACTACATCAAACGATGTGGGTACTAATTTTTTTACGGTACAAGTTAAGGATAACCACTGCCCAATTATTGGTTCAAACACCTATTCTTTTACCATTAATGTAATACCCAGTAGCGACCCTCCGGTAGATGCCGGGCCTGACGTTTCGTTATGCTCAGGGCAAAGCACTACTTTAAATGCGGTTGTTAGTGGCGGCACGGTAACTGGCTACCATTGGAGCGACGGTACCAATAGCTGGAATACCCAGTCAATAACAGTAAGCCCTACTAATACAACTTTATATACTGTAACGGCATATTACCCAAGCGGCTGCGAAAAAATCGATAATGTATTGGTAAAGCGTGTTACAGCACCTACGGTTAGCTTATTTCCTCCTAATATTACCTTATGCTCGGGTGGTGCAGTTAACCTATCGGCAACTACCACTACAGCAACACCAACATACCATTGGAACCCCACAGCTGATTTAAGTTGCACTAACTGTGCTAACCCTACAGCTACCCCATCGGCATCAACTACATATTGTGTAAGTGTTACCGATGCAAGTGGCTGCCCAAGTAATGTAGCCTGTTCGCAAATTGATTTGGCTTCGCCGCCCCCGGCACAAAGTTGTGCAGTTTTGTATGCTACTACTACCGGATCCGGCGATGGTACAATAGGTAATCCTGCAAGTTTGCAGGGGGCTATAAATTTGGCTCAATGTAATAACTCGATAATTAGGGTAGGCCGAGGGACGTATACATTAGATAATCCAATTACAAATATTACCAGCTACACTACTATTGAAGGTGGTTATGACCCTGTAACATGGGTTAAGACGAGTACGCCGGGTGCTACTACTATCTACCGTAGCGCTAATAATCCGGAAGGTACAGCTGGTAACCAGCGCATAGTATGTATATATATGAACTCTCAGAGTTATTTCAGATTTCAGGATGTTACTTTTCAAAATGCCGATTGCCCTGCCGGCAATGTGGGTATGTCAAATTATGTATTTCATATTGCCAATTGTAGTAACTACGACTTTGTACGTTGCCAGATATTACCTGGAAAAGCAGCTAATGGTACTGTAGGTACGTTGGGTGTTGCGGGTACAAATGGTGCTAACGGATTAAATGCCTCAGGGCAAAATGGAGCGGTTGCACCTACAGGTCCTAATGCAGGAGGCAAAGGTGGCAATGGCGGTAATGGCGGATTTTTTAGCGGAAGTGATGGTACTGCTGGTGCGGCCGGTACAGGCACCCCACCGGGTGGGGCAGGTGGCACCGGTGGTGCATACGGCTCAGGTGGAGTAGCGTGTCCGAGTGTAATAATAATTGGTGGCGGTGCTGCATCGCCCGGTAATGCAGGAACGAATGGCACAAATGGTACCAATGGCAGTGTTATAGCCGGTGCTGTAACATCAGGTTTTTGGGTGCCCGGTATTGGTGGAAACGGAACGGATGGTAGTGATGGCGGTGGCGGTGGCGGCGGTGGCGGTGGCGGTGGCGCAGGTGCAAATACACGCGGCAATGGTGGCGGTAGTGGTGGAAGTGGCGGCACAGCTGGCACAAGTGGTACCGGGGGTAGCGGCGGTGGTGCATCGGTGGCGGTATTTTGTTATAATAACGGGGCAGCCGGAAACTTTGTACAATGTAATTTAGGTACACCAATTGGCGGTATAGGTGGCGCCGGCGGCGCAGGTGGCGCAGGTGGAACGGGCGGTACAGGTGGGCAGGGCTTTACAGGGGGCTCAGGCTGCGATAATACACAAGGAGATGGAGGTAATGGTGGCCGAGGAGGCAATGGTGGTAATGGAGGTAGTGGTGACAATGGGCCTACAATCAGGGTTTTTGTAAGTGGTGGTTCGCCTATAGGAACTGCTGATACTGTTTTTGCGCTTACAACACAACCTGCTATAAACGTTGATAATGTTAGTTGTACCTACCGCAATGTAAATTTTACTACACCTACTTCGGGTACATGGAACTTAGGGCTGGGTGCAACACAGGCAACACCAACCGGCGCTAACGTAACAACACAATACAATGTTTTCGGACGTAAAGATATTTCGTATGGAGCTAATTTATACTCCGGCTTTCTTCTTGTACCTATTGATGCCAATAGCTATATACCTGATATAACCAGTACAGCCCGCCAACTATCAGCCGATACGTTTGTGGTGTGCCAGGGCGAGATAGCGAGCTTTACAGCTGCAATACCTGCGGCCGATACTTTTTTATGGAATTTTGGCGGTGCCGTAAATCCTAATATTTATTACGGAGCTGGGGCTAATTACCAAAACTTAAGCAACTTGCAATTTAATACAGTTGGTACTTTTCCTATTACGTTGGGCATACGTACCAGTTGTTGCGGTTGGTCGCCTTTTGATACAGCATATATTATTGTTGAGGCGCAACCTACTTTATCCTTTAATGGTTTATTTGGTTTGTGTGCCGGAGATTCGGTATCTATTACAGCATCTGGCTCGGTAACTTACGAATGGAGCCCCGCAGTGGGATTAAATACGACAACGGGTCCTATTGTTACTGTAAAACCTGCATCTACAATTACATATTTGGTTACAGGATACAGTGCCCTTGGATTTTGCAGAGCAGATTCGTTAGTAATGGTTTCAGTTGTAACACCACCTACCCTAACATTTACAACAGCACCTGCTACTTGTGGCGGTAACGGTTCAATTACTGCTAATCCAAACCCTGTAGGCAATTATGGCTATATGTGGAACGATGCTGCAACGCAAACTACACAAACTGCTACAAATCTTTATCCCGGTTCGTATGCTGTTACGGTATCCGATTTGGCTTCAACCTGTAAAGCTACAGGTGGTACAGCATTAGGCTCGGGCACTGGCGTACAAGCGTTTATTGACAGTAGTTTAAATGTGTCATGTTATGGCAGTTGCGATGGGGTTGCACGTGTTCGTGGGCTATTAGGTTCGGGCAGTTATACCTATAACTGGAGTAATGGCGCCACAACTGCATTGGTAAGCGGATTATGTGCAGGTACATATAATACTACAGTTACTGATGCTACCAGTAACTGTAGTGTAACCGCAACAATTACTATTAGCCAACCCGTACTATTACAATTGCAATTGTTAGATTCTACGCAAGCTACTTGTAGTTCCAAGGCTGATGGTTCGCTTAAAGCCAATGCATTTGGTGGTTCAGGCCCGTTTCAATATATATGGAACGACCCCGGAAATCAAGACTCATCGCACGCAGTTAATTTATTACCTGGTGTTTATACCGTTACGGTTATTGATAATAACGGCTGTACAGTTAGTTTAACTGCAAATGTAACATCGCCACCCACTTCAACTTCATTAGCATTTAATGTAACAAATGTAAATTGCTACGGCGGCAGTGATGGAGCTATTGACTTAACTATTACAGGTAATGCAGGGCCATATACCATTGCTTGGAATACCCCTAATGCCGATGTAACTGAAGATGTATCGGGCTTACCTTTTGGCTACTATTCGGTACAAGTAATTGATAGTGATAATTGCGCTGCAGCAGGGGGCGATTCGATATTAGTTGACCAACCACCTGTGTTGGCAGTGGATACTGATGTTGTTGATATATCATGTTTTGGAGCTACGGATGGTTGTATTACTGCAAATGCAAGCGGTGGCGTGGCTACCTATACTTATAGCTGGAGTAATGGTGTAAACGGTGCGCAAAATTGTGCCCTAAGTGTAGGAACCTACAAAGTAACAGCTACCGATTCCCATAACTGTACAGTTGAGGTAACCAATATTTCTATTGTTGAGCCTACGCAATTATCGGCAAGTCCTTTAATTACCGACGAAACTTGTCCCGGTGCAACCGATGGCCAGGTAAATGCCAACCCAAGCGGCGGCAACCCTGCATTTGTGTATGTATGGAGTAACGGAGGTAATACGCAAATTATTACCCAATTAGCACCAGGCACTTACAATGTTACCGTTACCGATTCGCGTAATTGTAGTGCAACTGCTTCGGGTACCGTTTTACAACTACCTGGTATTGAGTTGTTGGGTACACCGTATAATGTTTCATGTTATCCGCTTCAAAATGGATTGATAGATGTTACCGTGGTTACTGCTAATCCGCCGGCTATGTTTTTATGGAGTAACGGCGCTACTACCGAAGATTTATATTCATTAGCCGCAGGTAATTATTCGGTTACTGTAACCGATCAGAATAACTGCCAAGCTGATACTATGTTTACCGTAAATCAAGACTCGGCATTTACTATACAAGCTTTTCCCCCTGATACAGCTATTGATCTTGGGCAATCGGTACAATTGGTGGTGGTGCCTAACAATGGCAATATTGCATCCTTGTTATGGACACCATCGAATGGCTTAGATTGTTCCAATTGTATTTCTCCCAATGCATCACCACTTCAAACAATTAACTATTATGTTAGTGCAACATCCGATTCAGGCTGTGTAGCATGGGATTCGGTGCATATTCGGGTTGATCCTAAATACGAAATTTTTGTACCTAACGTATTTACACCAACAGGCGATGGTACTAATGATTATTTTGAGGTGTTTGGTAATAAGGAATCGTGGAAGGCATTTGAAGTTCAACTATTTGATAGATGGGGAGAGAAGCTATATGAAAGTAACGATATGAACTTTAAATGGAATGGCCGTTACCACGATGTGTTGATGACCCCGCAGGTACTTGTGTATGTAATACACCTAACATTTATTAATAACTACACGCCTAAAATATATAAAGGCAGTGTTACCCTGTTACGTTAATTGCCTAAGGGGTAACATTGTTTTTAAATGGCAGCAATTATATATCTTGCTGTAAATTTATGACATGACGGTATCATTTCATGGTGCAGCACAATGTGTTACAGGCAGCAAACACTTACTTGAACTTGAAGACGGGACGCAGATATTACTGGACTGCGGTATGTTCCAAGGCAACCCTGTTGAGGCGGCTGCTTTAAACAGGAAGTTTGGATTTAATCCGTATAATATCGACGTCCTGCTTTTATCGCATGCGCATATTGATCATTGCGGATTAATACCCAAATTGGTTAAAGAAGGCTTTACAGGCAAAATATATTGTACGCCTGCAACCTTCGATCTCGCTAAAATATTGTTATTCGATTCGGCACATATACAGCAATCGGATGCCTCGTTTTTAAACAAGCACAGGCACAAAAAGGGCGAAGCTGAAATTGAACCGCTATATACATTAGACGATGTAAATACTGCATTGGAATATTTTATTCCGGTGCCTATTAATGAGAAAGTGGAGTTAACCCCCCGTGCCAGTTTTATGTATACTGATGTAGGGCATATACTTGGGAGCACTGCTATTAATGTAACTATACTTGAAAACGGTAAAGAAATACGCATTGCGTTTAGTGGCGATGTGGGAAGGTATAACGATGAAATATTACATGCCCCGCAGCCATTTCCGCAGGCTGATTATTTGATATTAGAATCGACTTATGGCGATAGGTTACATGATAATATTATAGAAACCGATACAAAGCTGCTTGAAACCATAACGCAAACGTGTGTTGTAAATAAGGGCAAATTGGTAATACCTGCATTTAGTGTGGGCCGTACACAGGAAATAGTATATGCCCTTAACCGATTACAAATTACAAATAGGCTACCTGAGATTGATTTTTTTGTTGATAGCCCATTATCGGTAGAGGCAACGCAGGTAATAAAAGCCCACAGCGAATGTTATAATGATAAGCTACTTCAGTTTATGAAGCGCGACCCTGAGCCTTTCGATTTTAAGCGCCTGCATTATATAGAAAGGGTAGAAGATTCAAAAGCATTGAATAGTTATAATGGCCCTTGCGTTATTATATCATCATCGGGTATGGCCGATGCAGGCAGAGTAAAGCACCATATACGTAATATTATTAGCGATGCCCGCAATTGCATATTATTAGTTGGTTATTGCGAGCCGCGTTCGCTGGGGGGTAAGCTTATAGCAGGCAATAAAGAGGTAACTATTTTTGGCGACCCCTTTGAAGTAGAAGCAAAAGTGGAAACAATCCGATCGTTGAGTGCACATGGCGATTATGAAGACCTGTTGAAATTTATCAGTTGCCAAACCCCCGGGCTGATTAAAAACTTATTTTTAGTACATGGCGAGTATGAGGTGCAAAAGCATTTTGAGGAAAAACTACACAATGTTGGCTTTAAAAATGTAACCATACCCGCCATGCACGAAACATATACCCTATAAAAATGTTTACCGACGAGAACCGCGAACGACTCTTTTTTATACTTAGCTTATCATTAATTACAGCATGTGTAATTGTTGAAGTAATAAGCCTTTCGGGGGTGTATGCCGGTAGCGGGTATGCAGTAGCGGTAATGCTTACCTTGTATGCACGCAGTAAACTAAATACATTTATTACCGTTGCTGCTTCAACTGTGGCCATTCTGTTTTCAGTATTGTATTTACATAACGATGAGAGTTTTTACATAGTTACAGTTAACCACTTATTCTCGTTAGCCGGTGTGCTGATTACTATGTTTTTTGTGTTGTACGTTAAAGGGCTACAGGGCCGTGCCGAAGAAGACAATAAACAAGTGGGCGCGCTTTTTTCGCATGCTACCGAAGGTATTATACTTACAGGTAATGACGGTAATATTGTATTGGTAAACCCTTATGCCGAAAATTTGTTTGGCTACTTTAGAGATGAATTGATTGGCAAACCCATTGAAATATTAATACCCGACAATGTAAAACAACACCACCCTGCTTACCGCGATACATTTAACCAAAACCCCGTGAGCCGAACTATGGGCGCCGGCCGAGATTTATTTGCCCGCCGGAAAGACGGCAGCGTATTTCCGGTTGAAATTAGCTTAAGCCAGTACACTATAGGCAAAGAATCGTTTGTAATAGCATTTATAATTGATATAACTATACGCAAGCAAAGCGAGGAGGCATTGATAAAGCAGACTGCTGAAATGGAGCGTATATCAACCGAGATAAAAAAGTTGAATTCGGTGTTAGAGCAAAAGGTAGAAGACAGGACCATGATGTTGCGCGAAACACTGGCACAACTGGAGCGCTCGAAAGATGAGCTATCATCGGCACTTGCAAGAGAGAAGGAGCTAAGCGATTTAAAATCGAGATTTGTATCTACCGTTTCGCACGAGTTCCGTACGCCTTTAAGTACTATCCTTTCATCGGCAGCGTTGGTTGGCAGGTATAAAATGCAAGAGGAACAGGATAAACGCGACAGGCATGTACTGCGCATTAAGGAATCGGTGAGGCACATGAATGCAATGCTTGAGGACCTTTTATCGCTTGGTAAGTTGGAAGAGGGCTTAATTGTATCGAAACCGGAAACCTTTGAATTGGGTAAATTTTTAGATGATTTTGTGCTTGAAATGCATGAAATAGCTAAACCCGGCCAAAGCATACAGTGCACTAAAACCTATAATGGCTGGCTAAATACAGATAAGCGCCTCCTTAAAAATATATTAATAAATTTGGTGTCGAACGCCATTAAGTTTTCGGAGGAAGAAGGGCAGATTGACATTGTATGTTACAAGGCAGATAACAGGGTTTGTATATCTGTAAAAGATAGTGGTATTGGAATTTCGGAAGAAGACCAGCAACACCTGTTTGAGCGGTTTTTCAGGGCCCGTAATGCATCGAACATACAAGGTACGGGCTTAGGCTTGCATATTGTATTAAAATATTTAGAGTTAATTGGCGGAGAAATTGATTTAGAAAGTAAATTAGGACAGGGAAGTACATTTACTATTTCAATACAATCAATATAAATTAAACGTATGAAAAAGATATTACTGGTTGAAGATAACAAGGCGGTACGCGAAAATATTATTGAAATTTTGGAGTTGGCAAATTATGAAGTTTTAAGCGCCCCTAATGGCCGACAGGGTGTTGATTTGGCTACAAAGGAATTACCAGACCTAATTATATGCGATATTATGATGCCCGAACTGGATGGCTACGGTGTGTTGCACATGCTGAATAAGAATTCGAAAACATCATCTATCCCATTCATATTTCTTACAGCAAAAGCCGACCGCTCGGATTTTAGAAAAGGGATGGAAATGGGGGCCGATGATTTTATTACAAAGCCGTTTGATGACATTGAATTACTGAACGCCATTGAAACCCGCTTGCGTAAAAGCGACATGCTTAAAACGGAGTTTGCGGCCAACATTAATGGTATAAATGACTTTTTAACCCAAGCAAAAAAATCGGGTAAAATAGACCTTACATCGGGTGAGCGCGAAGTGCAGGAATTGAAGAAAAAGCAAATGGTATATACCAATGGCCACAGGCCAACCTATTTGTATTTTTTAAGTAGGGGTAAAATAAAAACCTTTAAAATGAACGACGATGGCAAGGAGTTAATTACTGCCATTTATAAGGAAGGCGATTTTATGGGATATAACGCATTGCTTGAAGAGAGCCTGTACACCGATAATGCCGAAGCATTGGAAGATGCGGAAGTGTTACTGATTCCCAAAGTCGATTTTATAACATTGGTAAGCAACGACACGCATATAGCACAAAAGTTTATTAAACTGCTATCGAATAACTTGGCTGAGAAGGAGGAGCAGCTAATAAGCCTTGCGTATAACTCGTTACGTAAGCGAGTAGCCAATGGCTTGCTACACGTACACAGTAAGTTTAAAAAATCGGTTACCGATAACCCGAGGTTAGAAATGTCGCGCGAGGATTTAGCACAAATGGTGGGTACGGCCACCGAATCGTTAATACGTACCTTAAGCGATTTTAAGAGTGAAAAGCTGATTGATATTAAAGAAGGTAAAATATCAATTGTTGACGAAGCCAAACTACGGAACCTGCTGAACTAAAAGGCTATATATTACCACCAGGTTTTCTTGATTTTGTAATCGCGTACCTGTAATACGTTAACATGTCTGTTTTCGAAATAATTGATAGTGGTATCGTTACTCATTTGCCTTGTAATATCAAACTTATAACCTAAGCCGGTATAACGCTGTGTTACTATTTGCGATAAAAAATCCTTACCGCAACATTGCAAGGCACGTAATACAAAGTTCATAACATCATAACCTAAATAGGCATTAGCGGCGGGTTCCATAAGATAGGTGGAGCGGTAGGCCGCAATAAAGCTGTCAACCTTTGCTTGTGCTTGTGGCGTATCAACAGCAAAGGGGCTTGTAATGTGCGATTGAAAATCGTTTACATAATCTAAGCGCATTACATCGCCATTCAACCAGGTAGGCATACCATAAGTTACTATATCGAATTTTTGCAGTTGGTTATACATTACCCTAAAGCTGCCATTTACAAACGACTCCTCGAACGAGGTAATAATCCATACGTTTTTTTTGTTCGGTTTCAGGCACTCGGCGGCAGTAGTTTTTTTGCCATTTACCATCATTGTTTTAGTGTTAAGTAACACATGGGTAAACTTGGTAAGGGCTGTTTTGTTATAATCAGTAAACAGCGAATCGAAACGTTTAGCCGAGCTAAGCCCTAATTCATTATCGGGCGCATAAATTATAATATTGGCGCCTTCAAATGAATCTACAATGGATTGAAACATATTATCAATGTGTGCATCAATAGTAGGCGCTAACTTTAGATGGTAAGGGTTATTATAAGTAATGCTTTTGGAGGGGATAAAGGGTTGTACGTTTAATATACAGCGCTGGTGGCAAAACTCTGCCACGGTTTTGGAGGTTTGGTAATTAACCGGCCCAATTATCATATTCAGGGCCTTTACGTCGGCAAGTTTTAAAAGTTCGTTTGTTACCGAATCGCTGTTATTATTATCATAAATGTACAATTGCAGTTTAACACTATCGTTACGATCAGATAAAGCAATGCTTAGTCCCTGATAAAAATTGAGTGAGGTAACTGCGTCTTCATCCAGTTGCACACGGCTGGCGGTAAAAAAATCGGGCGCGTTTAAAAAGGTATTCAGGTTATCAGTTGTAGCCTCGCTTTGAAAAGGAAGAATAAGGCCTATTTTATAATTTACGAGGGTATCGGGTTTAATGCTGCGCTTGCTTGTATCGGGTTTAGAGTATACCAATACGGTATCGGTTTGGGCGTAGGTATATGCACAAACTAATAGTAGTAATAACAATATGTTTTTTTTCATTGCAGG
>Ga0164241_10002956_pt1 | contig 17746 bp, 15 predicted proteins | sample OricomyardsoilBY_FD_108780 | JGI IMG/M metagenome (GOLD analysis project Ga0164241, IMG submission 108780) | Backyard soil microbial communities from Emeryville, California, USA - Original compost - Back yard soil (BY) | ecosystem: Environmental > Terrestrial > Soil > Unclassified | place: USA...
AGCGGGCGCAGAACGGAGGAGCGGATCATAGCGAAGATGACGAGAAGAAGCGCAAGAAGGATGCCGACGCGATAGGCCGTCGCGCGCAATACTTCATTCGTGATCGCGGCGCGCACGGCGGTGAGATCGGTTGCGACGATCATATTGGCGTTGAGCGAAGGCAGCGCCACGACATGCGCGCGCAGGGGCACGCCCTTGGCGATGAAATCGACATGACGGTTCTGTTGATCGGCAAAGCTTTGCGTCATCGCATCGCGCAGATCGACATTGGCGAGAATGGCAATCTCGTCCGAGGTTGTGGACTGCTTGCGTGAGGCGCTGGTGATGACATGATTTTGCGCGTCGATGAGAAAGATCGCGTCGGCATTGTGGAGACGTTCGAGATTCCAGTCGGCAATGCGCTTGGCATCGTGACGGATGAGGCGCGGATCGGTTTGCGCGATCAGCGTGAAATTACCGGCGACGGTTTCGGCGCGCTCCGCCGCTTGATCGAGCACCATCTGGCGGATGCTTTGATATTCAAAGCCGAACTGAATGGCCGTGAGCACAATGCAGGCTGCCATGAAGCGCAGCGCAAAAGCGCGCGAGAGGCGGGGCATGCGGAAAAAGGCCGAGAGATTGCTCATGCGCCCGCACCCCGATGCGGCCGCTCTTCAACAGACAAGAATGTCTTATGAAATGCGCCGCGTATCAGCGCCTGAAAATTGCCCACGTCCGCTCGCCCGCCCGGATGACGAAATTGCCCAAATGATCCGCTTCATTTTTACGGCAGCGGAGTTAACGTGAGGCTAAAATACCTGGTCAGCGGCTTTGGGCCGGAGCGGTGTTTTGCCGGATCGCGTGTCGAAACTCTTAATGAATCATCAAGAAAAAATTTCACTATTCCGGTTGCCATTCGGCGTTCCTGCCAGCACCCTCACGTCAGTGATGCAACATAATGCGATCCCCCGCCGGAGCCCTCGATGTCCGTCCGCAATCTCGACAAGATGTTTGCCCCCCGCTCCCTGACGCTGATCGGCGCGACCGCGCGCGAGCCGAGCGTCGGTCATGTTCTCTTGCGCAATCTTACGACGGCGGGTTTTCAGGGTGAGATCACGGCGATCAATCCGCGCGCCACATCTTTCGGCAACATCAAAGCTTACCCCGATGTCGCAAGCCTGCCCCATGTGCCCGACCTTGCCGTCATCGCAACGCCGCCCGCGACCGTGCCGGGCATTGTCGCTGATCTTGCCACCAAGGGCACGAAGGCTGCTGTCATCATCACGGCGGGCTTTGGCGAATTGGGTGAGGAGGGCCGCAGACTCCAAATGCAAATGCTCGAAGCCGCGCGTCCTGCTCTCTTGCGCATCGCCGGTCCCAATGGTCTCGGCCTCATGGTGCCGGGTGTCGGGCTCAACGCGTCTTTCGCGCATATCGCGCCGCTCAAAGGCTCTATCGCTTTTGTCTCGCAGTCGGGTGCGGTCGTCACCGCCATGCTTGATTGGGCGACGACACGCGGCATCGGCTTTTCGCATATCGTTTCACTGGGCGGCATGTCGGACGTCGATTTCGGCGACATGCTTGATTATCTCGCGCATGATCCGCAGACGAGTTCGATCCTTCTTTATGTCGAGCAGATCACCGAAGCGCGCAAATTCATGTCCGCCGCGCGTCAGGCGGCGCGATTGAAACCCGTCCTCGTGATCAAGTCCGGTCGTCATGCGGAAGCTGCCAAGGCGGCGCAGTCGCATACGGGCGCGCTGGCGGGGTCGGATGAAGTTTATCAGGCCGCTTTCCGCCGCGCGGGCATGCTGCGTGTGGACGGTATCGAAGATTTGTTTGACGCGGTTGAAACGCTTTCAACGCATCCAGAGAAAAGACTGCTTGCAGGCAATCGTCTTTCCATTCTCACCAATGGCGGCGGCATCGGTGTGCTCGCCACAGACTTCGCACTTGACGAAGGCGCGCGGTTGGCGAAGCTCACGCCGGAGACGATCGCAAAGCTTGACGCTGTATTGCCGCGCACATGGAGCCGCGCCAATCCTGTTGACATTATCGGCGACGCGCCCGCATCCCGTTATGCCGCTTCCATTGATGTGTTGTTGCAGGATCAGGGCACAGACGCTGTGCTGGTGCTGAACAGTCCGACCGCCGTTGTCGATAATGTCGAGGCCGCGCGTGTCGTTGCCGAAGCGGCGTTGAAAAGTCACAAACCTGTTTTCACAAGCTGGCTCGGCGACAGCGGTGCGCGGGCAGGGCGGCAGATTTTTCTTGATCGTCGCGTGCCGACTTACGAGACACCCAATCAGGCCATTCATGCCTTCATGTTGCAGGTCCGCTATCTGCGCAATCTGCGTCTCCTGATGGAAATTCCCTCCGACGGGCCTGCATGGCCTGACCGGAATTTGAAGGCGGCGCAGGCGCTTGTCGCACGCGTGCTGGCTGAGGGCCGTGAATGGCTCAATGAGTGGGAGGCGAAAGATTTGCTGGCGGCTTACGGTATTCCTGTTGTCGCAACGCGCGCTGTCAAAGACCCTGATGAAGCGGCGTCTGTCGCAGGTGAACTCGGCTTTCCTGTCGCGCTCAAGATATTGTCGCCCGACATCACACATAAAACCGATGTGGGCGGCGTTGTCCTCGATCTCGAAAATGCGGGCGCTGTGCGCGTTGCTGCGCAGCACATGCTTGAGAATGTGGCTATGGCCGCGCATGGCGCGCGCGTTGAAGGTTTCACCGTGCAGCGCATGGTGAGCCGCCCGTCTGCTTTTGAGCTGATCCTCGGCATTGTCGATGACGCGACTTTCGGCCCTGTGCTTCTCTTCGGTCAGGGCGGCACGGCGGTTGAAATCATCCGTGACAAAGCGATGGCGCTGCCGCCGCTCAACCGCGTGCTGGCCGATGACCTCATCCAGTCAACGCGCATTTCAAAATTGCTGGCGGGTTATCGTGACCGTCGCCCCGCCGACCATGAAGCCATCGTCGGCGCTTTGATGGCGCTCGGTGATCTTGCAACCGATCTGCCGGAAGTTTCCGAGCTCGACATCAATCCGCTTTGGGCCGATCAGACCGGCGTCATTGCGCTTGACGCGCGTGTGCGTGTGAAAGCGGCAACGGGTGACCGCACGCAACGCTTTGCGGTGAAGCCCTATCCGTCAGACCTTGAAGGCAGGCTCGCCGCGCGCGACGGCACACAACTGCCCATGCGTCCGATCAAACCCGTCGATACGCCGCTTATTGATGATCTTCTTGATCACACCGATCCTGAAGACAGCCGCATGCGGTTTCTCTCGCCGCTTCGCCGTCTGCCGCGCCAGCTCGCCGCGCGTCTGACGCAAATTGATTATGACCGCGAGATGGCTTTCGTTGTCTTCACGGACGAGACGCGAACGGCCGTTGCCGTTGTGGGGCGCTTGTCTGAAAGTCCGGGCCGCGAGCGCGCGGAATATGCGATCCTTGTCCGTTCCGACCAGCAAGGCAAAGGGCTTGGTTACGCGATGATGCTGCATCTCATCAGCTTTGCCCGCGCGCGTGGCGTCGGTGAGCTTTATGGTCACGTCCTGCGCGAGAACATTTCCATGCTCGATATATGCAAAGAACTGGGCTTCACGCGGGCGACACTTGAAGGTGAACCGAGCGTGCTGGAAGTGATCCTGCCGTTGCAAAATCCGAAATGAAAACGCCCCTCCGGTGAGGGAGGGGCGCAGTCATCTGATGCAAAGATTATTCAGCGGCGGCGAGATTGCCTTCGATCGCGGGCGCTTTCGGTGTGGCGGTGGTAATCGCAATCTGGCGCGGTTTCAACTGCTCGGGGATCCGGCGTACGAGGTCCACATGGAGAAGCCCGTGTTCGAGGCTCGCGCCTTTCACTTCCACATGATCGGCAAGCTGGAAGCGGCGCTCAAAGCTGCGACCGGCAATGCCCTGATGGAGATAGGTCGTGCCTGCGGTCTCGCCGCGTTTGCCCGAAATCGTGAGCACGTTCTGCTTCACTTCAAGGTTGAGGTCAGCCTCGCCAAAGCCTGCAACGGCAACCGAGATACGGTAATCGTTCTCGCCGAGGCGTTCAATGTTGTAAGGGGGGTAGGTCGGCGCATCTGCCTCGCGCGTCGCGCTGTCGATCAGCGTTTGCAGATGGTCAAAGCCGACGGTGGAACGGTAAAGGGGTGAAAAGTCGAAACTACGCATGGGTCATCATCCTTTTTTGCGCCTCCCCGCCTTTTCCGGTCGAGGAGAGCGAAAGCAATGCTATAGAGACATGGTCAAAATCTGATCTGCCGCCTTAATGGCCGACTTTCAGGTTTGTGCCATCGGGACCCGCGTCTTGCGGCGTCCGTGGTAAAGAGATGGGAAGCAGGATATTTTGCGTCAAGACCGGCCGGTGCCGGTTTTTGAAAATTCGGGGGCGTGAAGATGAAGTGGCGAGTTGGTGTTCTGGCGGTTCTGGCGGGGTTTGCGCTTACCGGTTCGGCTTTCGCGGATGACGCCGCGACCATCCGCCTCGGCGCTGCCGTTTCCCTGAGCGGCAAATATTCGACCAACGGCGTTTTCACCCGCAACGGCTATGATCTCGCGGTTGCCCGCATCAACGAGAGCGGCGGCGTCAAGGTCGGTGACAAAACCTACAAGCTCGAAATTGTTTATTACGATGATGAATCGACGCCTGCCCGCGGCGCGCAGTTGGCCGAGCGTCTCATCCAGCAGGACAAGGTCCAGTATCTCCTCGGACCTTATTCGTCCGGCCTTGTCGAAGCGATGGCGCCCGTCACCGAGAAATACGGCGTGCCGATGGTCGAGGCAAACGGCGCCGCGATCTCGCTCTTTCGCAAGGGTTACAAATATCTCTTCGCCGTGCTCTCGACGACGGACCAATATTTGAAAGGTGCCGTTGATCTTGCCGGCAAACAGAGTGCCGATCCTTCGAAGCTCAAAATCGCCATGGCCTTTGAGAACGATCCTTTCTCGCAGGATGTGCGCGAAGGTGTAACGGAAGATGCCAAACGTTTCGGCATGAAGATCGTGGTGGATGACAAGCTGCCGCCCGAACTCAACGACATGTCGGCAACGCTCACCAAAGTGAAATTGCTCAAACCCGATATTCTCATCGTGTCGGGCCACGAGAAGGGTGCCGAGACAGCGATCCGTCAGATTTCCGATCAGCGCGTCAATGTGCCGATGCTCGCCATGACCCATTGTGACAGTGCGCAGATTGCCGAGAAGCACGGCAAGATTGCTGAGTACACGCTTTGCGCCGCGCAATGGGCGCCGTCGCTCGGCTATTCCGACAAGCTTTTCGGCAAGGCGAGCGATTACGCCGCGCTTTACGAAAAGACATATAAGGAAGCCGCGCCTTATCAGGCGGCTGAATCAAGTGCTGCCGTGCAGGTCTTTGCCGATGCGTTCACGCGCGCAGGCAGCCTGGACCCCAAGGCCGTGCGCGATGCGTTGTCGGCAACGAATATCCAGACATTCTACGGCCCCATCCACTTTGACGAGACGGGCAAGAATGTGGACAAGCCCACCATTCTCTTTCAGGTGCAGGACGGAAAATATGTTGTCGTCTATCCGGAAAAATGGGCCGAAGCCAAGCTGCGTACGCCGACGCCAAGCTGGGACAAAAGGTAAGGCCCGCGCGTGACCGACAATCTGATCCTTCTTCTCCAAAATCCCAGTTTCGCGCTTGATGTTGTGCTGAACGGTTTGCTTGCGGGTGCGATTTTCGCGCTCGCAGCTTACGGCATGTCGCTGGTCTGGGGTGTGCTCAATATCGTGAACATCGTGCAGGGCGAGTTGGTCGTTCTCGGTGGCTATATCACTTTCGTTACCATCGGTGCCGGTGTACCCGCTCTTGTGGCTTTGCCGTTGTCGGCCCTCGTCATGTTCGGCGTCGGCTTTGCGCTTTATTACACGGTCATCTTCCGTGTGATCGACAAGGATTTGTTTATTTCGATCCTTGCGACTTTCGGTCTTTCCATTGTCATTCAGCAATTGATGAATACGGTTTTCGGTTCCGATGTGCGCAGCATCGACACGGGGCTTGGTTCTTTCTACATGCTCGACGGCGCGGTGACGGTTGCGTGGATCAAGATCGTTGCCTGCGCGCTTGCGCTCGTCTCCGGCCTCGCGCTCTGGACGTTTCTGCGTTATGCGCGGCTTGGTCAGGCGATCCGCGCCACAGCGCAAAACCCGCGCGCCGCTCATATTCTGGGCATCGACACGAGCCGCGTTTACGCCATCACCTATGGTCTCAATGGCGCGCTTTGCGGGGCGGCGGGCAGTCTCGCTGTCATGGCTTGGACGATCCATCCTTACATCGGGCTTCCTTATACGGTGCGCTCGTTCATGATCGTGGTTGTTGCGGGGCTCGGCAATGTCGGCGGCGTTGTCGCGGCGGGCCTCTCGCTCGGCGCGTTGGAAAATGTCGCGGGTTTTGTCTTCGGCGCTGAATATCAGATCGCCTTTGTCTTCGCGCTCATGGTGCTCATTCTCGTCTGGCGCAACTGGCGCGCGGCGCGCCGCAGGACCTATCTCGCATGATTGATATGTTTCTTGATCGTGTGCGTGCCGTGCCCGAATGGGCGCTTCTTGTCGGCCTCGGCCTTATTGCGCTTGCCGCTCCCTTTGTTGTGCCGAGCCTTGCCACGCAGCTTGCCATGCTCTGGCTCATGGTTGTCTTTGCGCAGACATGGGACGTGCTCGGCGGCCAGCTTGGCTATAATTCATTCGGCAATGTGATCTTCTTCGGGATCGGTTGTTATGCTTGCGCCGTTGTGCAGCGTGACAGCGGTCTGCCTTACTATGATGCGCTGGCGCTCGGCCTTCTCTTTGCCGCTGTTCTTGCGCTTGTCTCGGCGCTTTTGTTCGGTGCGGCGCTTCTCGGCATACGCGGCCACTATTTTGCCATTGCCACTCTGGGTCTCGGCATTGCGGCTGGTGAGCTTGCGGCGGGTTGGGACTATATCGGCGCAGGTTCCGGCCTTGCCATGCCGCTTTTTCCCGGCGCACTCGGCTCGCGTGAATTGTTTTTTTATTACGTGATGTTTGCGATTGCGGGTGCCTGCTTTTTTACATTGCGTTGGATCTACGGCACGCGCTTCGGCCTTGCGATGAATGCGATCCGCGATGATGAGGACAAAGCCGAAGCGATGGGCCTTCACACCACGGCGATCAAAACCGTGGCCTGGGCGATCTCTGCTTTGTTCCTCGGTCTTGCCGGTGGCGTCGCGGGCAACATGCTCGGCTTCATCGACCCGCGCGATGTTGCGTTCTCGGGTGCCACATTCGGCGTCTGGATGGTGCTGATGGCGATCCTCGGCGGCAAAGGCACGCTGTGGGGGCCGGTTCTCGGCGCGGTGATCTTTCATATCACCAAGGAATTTTTCTGGACCTATCTTCTCGGCTGGCAGCGCGTGGCACTTGGTCTTCTCATTGTCGTCATCGTTCTCTATTTCCCGCAAGGCATCATGGGTTGGGCGCGCGCACGTCAGCAGGCCCGCGCGGGGGTGGCGACATGACACTCTTGCTCGATGTGCAAAATGTCACCAAACGCTTCGGCGGCGTCACGGCGAATGAAAGCGTATCGCTGCAAGTGCGCGCCGGTGAAATCGCGGGGCTCATCGGTCCCAACGGGTCGGGCAAGTCCACGCTCTTCGGCGCGATCATGGGCGCTTTTCCGCTCGACGGTGGTGAAGTCATGTTCAACGGCGCGGCGATCTCCCATATTCGCGTCGGTCCCATTGTGCGGTCGGGTCTTGTTCGCACCTATCAGCAAACGCGCATCTATGGCGACATGACCTGCATGGAGAATATGCAAGTCTCGTCGCGCGCTTCGCAGGGCAATGTGCTGTCGCTGTTGCGGTTGAAAGCGCGCGGCGCGGATGCGCGGGCCGAAGACCTGCTGGCCTTTGTCGGTCTCCATGAAAAGCGGTTTGAGCGGGCGGGACGTCTGAGCTTTGGTCAGCAGAAGCTTCTCGAATTTGCGATGGCGCTGATGTGCGAGCCGAAGCTCCTTCTGCTTGACGAGCCGACCGCCGGTATCAATCCGACGCTCATCAACGGTCTCATTGACCGGTTGCAACGCGCCAACAAGGAACTGGGCGTCACGCTTCTCGTCATCGAGCACAATATGCGCGTCATTATGAATCTTGCCGAACATATTACCTGCCTTGCGCATGGCCGTGTGCTGGCGTCCGGCGCGCCTGATCGTGTGCGCAATGATCCGCGCGTTCTCGATGCCTATCTGGGAGCGCATTGATGTCCGACGACCAGACACCGCAAGATCGCAAACGCGCCGCCGGATATGGTGACGGCGGCGTTGCGCCCGCCATGTCGGTGGGCGATGTCGCGCGCGAAGCCGAAGCTCTTGTCCGGTCCGTCCCGCGCGACGAGCTGCTGGCGCTTGCGGGCGGCGCTCCGGTCCTCGAATTGCGCGGGCTTCATGCCGGTTACGGCGCGATGGAAATTCTCCACGGCATCGACCTTGCGGTCGGCGCGGGCAAAAGCCTCTGCATTGTCGGTCCCAACGGTGCGGGCAAATCCACCGTCCTTCATTCGATTTTCGGCTTTACGAAAATCACGGGCGGTCAGGTCATCTCGTCGGGTAAGGATGTGACGGCATTGACGCCAAGCGACAAACTACGTCACGCCAATATTGCCTATATCATGCAGGACAATTCTATTTTTCCCGACATGACGGTTGAGGAAAACCTGCTCATGGGTGGCTATCTTCTGAACGATCAGAGGAGAGCCCGCGTGGCGGCGGAGAAAATCTTTGCTCAATATGACCGTCTCGCCAAACGTCGCGGTGAACGGGCCGGTGTTTTGTCCGGTGGCGAGCGACGCCTGCTGGAGATCAGCCGTGCACTGATCATGGACCCGTCTGTTTTGCTGGTGGACGAACCCTCCATCGGGCTTGAGCCGCGCATGATCGACATGGTGTTCGAAATTCTGGCCGACCTGCGCGACCGGCACGGCAAAGCGATCATCATGGTCGAGCAGAATGCCAGGCGCGGTCTGGAATTTGCCGATACTGGTTATGTGATGGTCTCGGGCCGCGTCGCGCTGGCGGCAAAAGGGCCGGAACTCCTTGAAAACCCGCAGGTTGGCAGGCTTTTTCTCGGTGCCTGAATAGAATTTCGGGCGTCTGAAGCTCCCACAATTTATTCGCAATCTGAACGTCAGATGAACACGGACTCCAGCGAGTGTTCAGGCGCACCCCCTTATTGTCGCGTTCATGGGGTTCGTCCTCAGCATTTTTAACGGAGGCTGACATGAATAAGTTTTTTGCATCTGCCGCGATTGCCGCCACGCTCGTTATCGCTGCGCCGGTCGTCGCTCAGGCCGACAGCTACCGTCATCATGACAATCGCGGCTATCACCACAGTGATCGCCACGATCACCGTCGCAATGACTATCGCCGCATGCAGCGCCATGAATTCAGTCATTGGCGCCCACATCTCGAGCGTCAGCATTATCGCGGCTTCGGCCGTCCGGTCTATTACCGCGACTACTATCGTGTGCGTGCCTATAACCCGCGCGGTCAGGTCGTCTTCCTCAACGTCAATGCCTATACGGGCATGATCTTGTCCATTGGTTATTGATGACCCGATCCGGTCTCCCCTGAACCGGTGAACTCAACTTAAGGCCCCGCCTGTGCGGGGCCTTCTTTTTGTCTGGAATTATTTTTTCGGAAAATGATCTAATGAATGAAATCTGAATGTGTCGCCCAGCACCCGTTCAGGCAGCCGGTGTCAGTCTCGTTTTCAAGGATCGATATCCGATCCGCATCGTTTCAGGAGGCACATATGAAATCGCTCTTCAAAATCGCAGGTCTCGGCACCGCCCTTGTCATTGCCACGCCGCTTTTGGCGCAGGCCGCTCCCTATAATAACGGTCACAATACCAACGGTCAGACCCGCGGTTATGAAGCCGTCACCGTCACCAAAACACAGGTACGTGTGGCACAGGACTATAATGGGTATCGTACCCAGCGCGGCCACATCATGCCGCTGGCCAATGTCGTCGCGCTGCTTGAGAAACGCACAGATGCGATCGTCACCGACATTCAGCTCGCCAAGAACGGCAAGGTCTATAATTTTGAAGGCGTGACATCGCGCGGTTACATCGTGCGGGCCAATGCCGATGCCTATACGGGCAAGGTGACCAATGTGCAGTCGACGAAGTATCGTCCGAAATATGACGCGAGGGGCATCCAGATCACCCAGCTTCTTGCCAAATTGCGTCTTCAGGGTTTCCGCGACTTCGATTTTGTGAGCCTGAAGGAGCAGCAGGGTGTCTATGTGGTGCGTGGCTTGAACCGCATCGGCGTGCCGGTTCAGATTCTCGCCAATGCCAAGACCGGCAATATTTATGCGAAGAAAGCGGTCAACCAGTATAACGGCCCCTCCTATGCCCGCACCGAGTATCGTGATTTTGATGCGCTGCGTCCGGCGCTCGAAAAGAACAAATACTCGCGCTTTGAAAATGTCGTGGCCTATGACGACTACTACACAGCCAATGCGCGTGACGACAAAGGCCGCACTGTGCAGCTCATCATCAATGCCTTCACGGGTGCGCTGCTCTCGAAATAAATTTGTCCGCGAAACGAAAAGCCCCGCTCAGGCGGGGCTTTTTTGTGTCGGTCAGAGGGGCGTTGCCCGCCGCTATGCGTCTGAGGCCTTTCATTGGTTGGGGGATGACCATAGAAGATTTGGATATTCCCAGGCAAAGTCATTGAGTGCGCGTTGACAAGGTGGTGAAATAGTACCGAGGAGCCACAGCGCCATGACGCCGACCAAGGACGCAGGAAAAATCATCACCGAGATCACGAGCTTTCTGCGGGAAAAACTTCCCGCCGACAGGGCGCTGGGTGCGCGTTTGAAATTTGACTATGAGGGGGACGGCATCGTTTTTATTGACGGTCGCAAAGCTCCCGCCACCGTTCATAACCGGGACGAGGCGGCGGATTGTACGGTCGTCATCGCGGCCGGTCTTCATTTGCGGCTGCTGCACCGCGAAGCCGATCAGGGTCAGGCCTTCCGTCAGGGCCATATGCGCATTTCAGGCGATGTTGCGGTCGCCGTGCGGCTCGGGCCTCTTCTTTTTGCGTCGCAGCTCCATGGCTCCGGCGTACAGGGTGCGCGGTGAACGTCGCTCTTCAGACACCCCCCGTCGTTGATGTGCCTCATGCGCCTATGCCGCAAGGGTGCCAAGCGCTTTGGTTGCGCGCGGCAGACGGGACGCGGCTGCGGACCATCGTCTGGACAGCTCTCTTTGCCGGCATCTCCAATGTGCGCGGCACGGTGTTTCTTTTTGGTGGGCGCACGGAATATGCCGAAAAATATTACGAAGTCATCGGCGAGCTGATTGCGCGCGGCTTCTGCGTCGCCACCGTCGATTGGCGGGGGCAGGGCCTGTCCGAACGCGCGCTTGCCGATCCGCGCAAGGGTCATGTCGGCGACTATGTGGAGTTTGACAGTGACCTGCGTGCGTTCATGGGCGAGATCGCGCCGTCGATGCCGCGCCCGTGGATCGGCCTTGCACATTCGATGGGCGGCAACATTTTGACGCGCGCCATGCATGACCGCAGCGATATGTTCGCAGCCGTCGTGCTGACCGCGCCGATGCTGGGGCTCCGTCTCGGCAACCGTTATGTAGCGGCGGCCGTGAAAGCGGCCGCTGTCATCGGCAACAGCATCGGCCTTGCGGATCACTATGTGCCGGGCGCTTCGTCGCGCGCCAATGACGAGGTGCCGTTTGAACAAAATATTCTGACGCATGACGGCGCGCGTTATGAAATCCACCAGTCGCAGATCAGAACGGAACCGGCGCTCGGGCTCGGCGGCGCGACCTATGGCTGGCTCGCCGCGAGCCTCCGCTCGATCCGCAAAGTTCTCAATGCAAAATATCTGAGCGCCATCCGCACGCCGCTTCTCATCTTTCAGGCGGGCGATGATCAGTTGATAGACCGCGATGCGCTGGCCTTCGTAACCAAACATATTGTGGGTGCCGAGATGATCCGCATCGAGGGCTCGCACCACGAGATCATGATTGAGACGGACGATATACGTGCACAGTTCTGGGCAGGCTTTGATGATTTCATCGCCCGCAAAGTGCCGGTCTTAAAGATTTAGAGCGCGGGTTGAAGGCGCTCAAGGGCTGCGGCGTGAAGCTCGTGCGTTGCGGCAGCCACAACATGCCCGCCCATTTGCGGGTCGCCGCCCGTCCAGCTCGTGACGATGCCGCCCGCATTTTCAATGATCGGGATCATCGCCTGAATGTCGTAAGGTTGCAGCGAGGCTTCCACGACAAGATCAATCGTACCGGCGGCGAGCAGCGCGTAGAAGTAGCAATCGCCGCCGAAGCGACGGAGCTTTACTTCGGCGCTCAGAGCGCGAAACGTCGCGCGTTCCTTCTCTGTCTTGAACATAGCCGGATCGGTATTGCCGAGGATCGCCTCGTCGAGCTTCGTGCAGGTGCTCACCTTCAGTGTGCGGCGTCCTTGCCGGTTCACGAGTTCGCTGAGGCCCGGTCGTCCGACAAAGCGTTCGCCGATATAGGGCTGGTCCATCACGCCGATCACAGGCTTTTGGCCGTCGTTGAGCGCGATGAGCGTTCCCCAGAGCGGCACGCCGGAGATGAAGGAACGCGTGCCGTCGATGGGGTCGATCACCCAATAGTTTTCGCTCGTGCCTGTTTCGCGCCCGTGCTCTTCGCCATAGATCCCGTGGGCGGGATAGTGCCCGGTGATGAGCGCGCGGATCGCCGCTTCCGCGTCGCGGTCTGCCGCCGTCACCGGATCGAATTTGAAATCACCGCGCTTGTTGTCAACCGCGAGCCCCGAGCGGAAATGCGGCAGCGTCACGTCGGCTGCGGCGTCCGCCAGTTGTCCGGCAAATGTCGTCAGCGTTGCGATCTCATCAGGCGTCAGCATGTTCAAAAACCTTCAGTCGAGCCGGTACACGCGCTTGGCTGTATCATGGAACATCGCCGCTTTCTCGTCCGCACTGAAACCATGCGTGATTTTTTTCATTGCGTTATACATGACGGCATAAGAGCAGCTTTGTTTGTCGACGGGAAAATTGCTTTCCATCATGCAGCGGTCGGGCCCGAAAGCGTCAATCGTGTGGAGGAAATAGTCGCCCGTGGCCGTCACCAGTTCGTCCGATGTCGGCGGCAGGGGGCGCTTGTGCCAGTCAAAGCCGTTGACCGCCATATTGATGCCGCCGGTTTTGACGACGACATTTTCGCATTCGGCAAGATCGACAATATCCTTCATCCATTGCGCGAAAATTTCAGCGCGCTTGCCTTCATGCGACCCGATGCCGAGCGGTCCGCCGAAATGGTCAAGAATGATGGTCGTGTCGGGGAAGGCGCGCGCCAGAGCGGTTGCCTCAGAGATCTGGTGATGAAAACACCAGACGTCGAAGCTCAGCCCGTAGTTTGAGAGTTTTGCAAACCCTTCACGGAAATTCTTGTGGCCGAAGAGACCCTTGGGCGGATTGGTATGCGAGGGGCGCACGTCGTCGCTGTCGTCATAGGCGTTGGCATGGCGGATGCCGCGAAAGCGGTCGGGTGCCGCGATGATATGCGCTTCGAGCACGTCCTCGACGCTCGCGCCGAGTGCCAGATCGGCAAAGCCCACAATGCCCTTGCAGGCGCGCATGGGGCCATAGAGCCCGCTTGCCGATTGCGCGGCGATGCCGTTCACAAACTCCGTTTCGCCCACAGGCTTCAGATGGTCCGGCCCTTCGGCACGGTACATGGCCGTGCATTCGACAAAGACCGTGCCCACGATATTGTGGCCGGAGCCCGTGTCCGCGTTCAGCTCGTCCAGCATGTAGCGCGAGCCCGGGAAGTCCCAGAGGTGATGATGCGGATCAATGATCGGCAGATCGGGATCGATAATGTCCTCGGTGACCTGTCCCAGCCATTCGTCATCTGTCGGCATGTCGCTCCCCTTTATGCTTTTTCAAGAGAGTGGCATTGCAGATGGCACCTGACAACAGGCCAAAAGAAAAGGCCGCAAATGATGCGGCCTTTTCCAGTATTTAAGCGCGGGCAAATTAGCCAGCAAGAGCCTTTGCGTATTTCTTGCGCTCGTTCGGATCGAGGTAACGCTTGCGCAGACGGATCGACTTCGGTGTCACTTCGACCAGTTCGTCGGGTCCGATATAGGCAATGGCCTGTTCCAGCGTCAGCGGGCGCGGCGGCGTCAGGCGCACGGCTTCGTCTTTCGACGTTGTGCGGATGTTGGTGAGCTGCTTGGCTTTCAGCGGGTTCACTTCAAGATCGTCGGGGCGGGCGTTTTCGCCGATGATCATGCCGCGATAGACCTTCTCGCCGGGCGAGATGAAGAGCGTGCCGCGTTCTTCGATGTACCAAAGACCGTAAGGCACCGCGTCGCCGTCGCCGGTTGAGATCAGAACGCCGTTGCGGCGTCCGTCGATTTCGCCGCGGAAGGGCTCATAGGCTTTGAACAGACGGTTCATCACGCCTGTGCCGCGCGTGTCGGTCAGGAATTCGCCGTGATAGCCGATGAGGCCGCGCGAGGGGCAATGGAAAATGATGCGCGTCTTGCCTGCACCCGTCGGGCGCATGTCAACCATGTCGCCCTTGCGCGCGGCCATTTTTTCGATGACGACGCCGGAGAATTCATCGTCCACGTCGATTGTCGCTTCTTCGATGGGCTCAAGGCGCTTGCCGTTTTCGTCCTCTTTGAAGAGAACGCGCGGGCGCGAGATGCCGAGTTCGAAGCCGTCACGGCGCATGGTTTCGATGAGCACGCCAAGCTGCAATTCGCCGCGACCGGCCACATCGAAAGCGTCGCCGCTCTCGCTGTCGGACACGCGGATCGCCACGTTGCTTTCAGCTTCGCGCAAGAGACGGTCGCGGATGACGCGCGACTGCACTTTGGAACCTTCACGACCGGCCAGCGGGCTGTCATTGATCGAAACGGTGATCGACAGTGTCGGCGGATCGATGGGGAGGGCTTTCAGCGGCTCTGACACCGCGCCGTCGCAGATCGTGTCGGCAACCGTGCCTTGGGTGAGGCCGGCAATGGCGATGATGTCGCCTGCTTTGGCTTCGTCCACGGGAATGCGCTGAATGCCGCGATAGGCGAGCACTTTGGAGATGCGGCCTTTTTCGACGACGCCTTCGCCTTTGCGCAGAACCTGCACGGCGGTATTGGTTTTAACGACGCCTTTTTCGATCTTGCCGGTGAGAATGCGGCCAAGATAAGGGTCGTTTTCGATGGTCGTGACGAGCATCGCAAAGGGTTCTTCCTGCGAGCCGTCGTTCAGCGCGGTCGGCTCTTTGAAGTAAGAGACGATCTTGTTGAAGAGAACCTTGAGACCGTTGTCTTTTGCGTCAGGCGCGTTCAGGTCTTCGCAAGCCCAGCCCTGACGGGCGGCGGCGAAAATGCAGGGGAAGTCGAGTTGTTCGTCGGTGGCACCTAAAGCTGCGAAAAGATCGAAGGCTTCGATATGCACTTCGTCGGGGCGGCCGTCGGGACGGTCCACTTTGTTTACAAGCACGATGGGGCGCAGGCCGAGGGCGAGGGCCTTGGATGTGACGAACTTCGTCTGGGGCATCGGGCCTTCGGCCGCGTCCACGAGAAGCACAACGCCGTCCACCATCGACAGGATGCGTTCGACTTCGCCGCCGAAATCGGCGTGGCCGGGTGTGTCGATGATGTTGATGCGCGTATGCACGCCGTTGTCGTCCACCCAGTCAACGCTGGTGGGTTTTGCCAGAATGGTGATGCCGCGCTCTCGTTCCAGATCGTTCGAATCCATGACGCGTTCCTGAACCTGCTGGTTCTCTCGGAACGTGCCGGACTGCTTCAGGAGCTGGTCAACGAGTGTCGTTTTCCCATGGTCAACGTGAGCGATGATCGCGATATTACGTAAGGACATATTTTCCGCCGGGGTCTGTGGGCCAGCAGCACGGGAAATCACGCGCAAAAAGCGGCCAATCTGCGCGCCTTATATATCGGGACAAGGCTTTTCGACAAGCCTTGCCGGAAAAAGTTGCTGCCTGTTCGGGCGACGAACGCCCGCGCAAAGGTTAATCCTGACCTTTTAGCCACAGGTATAAGGCCTAAACGGGCAGAATTTGTCTTAATGTGCCGCCACCAGCGTCACATCGTCACTCGCTGCGGCACCCGGCACAGAATCATCCTTGAGCGCCAGATTGGCCAGAAATTGGCGGGTCGAGGCCCCCCAGGTGAAGTGCTGTGCATGGTTGAGTGCGGTGGCGCGCGGGATGGTCTGCGCGCGTTTTGCGGCGCGGCCAAGGTCTTCGTCGAGCGCGCCCGCCGGAGCGTCCCCGATGACATCGAGCGGCCCCTGCACTGGATAGGCGGCCACAGGCGTACCGGACGCGAGTGCTTCGATGAGGACGAGGCCGAACGTGTCGGTGCGGCTGGGAAAGACGAAGACGTCGGCGGCTGCATAGGCTTCCGCCAGCGCCTCGCCGAAAAGCGCACCGGCAAAATGTGCGTCGGGATAATGCGTCTTGAGATGCTCCAGTCGCGGTCCGTCACCGACGATAAGCTTGCTGCCCGCCATGTCGGCTTCCAGAAACGCATCAATGTTTTTTTCAATCGCCACGCGACCGACATAGAGATGGACGGGACGCGTGAGACCCAGCGGATGGGTGCCCTGCAATTCGGGGCGCGGGTGGAAGAGGTCGGTGTCCACGCCGCGCGACCAGATCGAGGGCGTCCCGAAGCCGCGCGATTTGAGTTCGGCTTGCAGGGAATGTGTCGCCACCATGATCGTCGTCGCTGGCTTGTGGAACCAGCGCAGGAAGCCGTAGGACCAGCTCAGAGGGAAGCCTGTTCGTGCGTGGAGATATTCGCCAAAGCGCGTGTGGAACGAGGTTGTGAAAGGCAGGCCGCGCCGCAGACAAAAGCGTCGTGCCGCAAGTCCCAGCGGCCCTTCGGTTGCAATGTGAATGGCATGCGGGTTTGCGTTCTGGATGAGGCGGGCGAGTCTGCGACCGGGAAAGAGCGCGAGGCGGATTTCTCTATAGGCGGGCATTGCCACCGTGTTGAAGAGATCGGGCGTCAGCATGACGACTTCATGCCCCATTGCTGTGAGGTCGCCCTTCAGTTGACCGAGCGTGCGGACAACGCCGTTGACCTGCGGCGCGGCGGCGTCCGTCACGATCACGATGCGCAAGTGCTTGTCTTCGCGCCCGAGGGCGGGGTCTGCAACTTGATAGTTCGCTTTATAAAACATCAGGCAGCACTCAGCACATTGGTTGCGTCGTCTTCTGTGTCCGGCGCGGGGAGGAGCGCCTGATTGTCCCAGGAGAAGCGCCGCCACTCGATGATGCTGAGCGTGCCTGCCTCGTCTTCGGCAAGTGCTGTACAGCTTTCCACCCAGTCGCCGTCATTGCAGTAGAGCACACCGTCGATGTCGCGCATTTCGGCGTGGTGGATATGGCCGCAGATCACGCCATCCACCTGCCGTTCGCGCGCTTCGCGGGCGAGTGCCACTTCGTAGCTTGAGATGAACTCGACCGCGTTTTTCACCTTGTGCTTCAGCCATGAGGAAAGCGACCAGTAATCAAGGCCGAATGTGCGTCGCACGTCATGCAGTACATTGTTGACGCGCAAGGTGAACTCATAGGCGCGGTCGCCGAGATGGGCGAGCCATTTGGCATATTTCACCACGCCGTCAAACTGGTCGCCGTGGATCACGAGGAAGCGGCGACCATCCGCCGTTTCGTGGATCGCTTCGCCCATCACATCGACACCGCC
>Ga0164241_10002957_pt1 | contig 17741 bp, 15 predicted proteins | sample OricomyardsoilBY_FD_108780 | JGI IMG/M metagenome (GOLD analysis project Ga0164241, IMG submission 108780) | Backyard soil microbial communities from Emeryville, California, USA - Original compost - Back yard soil (BY) | ecosystem: Environmental > Terrestrial > Soil > Unclassified | place: USA...
CTTGGCGCTTTTCGCGCTCGTCGCGGTGCTGGCCTGGTGGGCGCGCTCGCGCTGAAACGGGGCAACGCTGTTGCCGTAGCGCGCGGTGCTCCAACGGATCGACAGACGTTGCGCAATACCTCGGCGCGGCCGCCCGGGAGACGTGGCCGTGTTCCGCCTTGCATGCAAGCATAGGCTGGCATGCGCTATCACGTTCTGGCTTCAGACTATGACGAGACACTAGCCACCCACGGCCAGCTACCAGACTCGACGCGAAAGGCGCTGGAACGCCTGCGGCGCTCCGGGCGCCAGGCAGTGCTGGTCACGGGGCGCCGTGTCGACGATCTGCTGCCGTCGTGCCCGGATCTGAGTCCCTTCGAGGTGGTGGTCGCCGAAAATGGCGCGGTGTTATACAGGCCAGCGACCAAGGAGCGGCGCGTCTTGACGGAGCCGCCACCGGCGGCGTTCGTCGAGCGCTTGCGTGCGCTTGGTGTGAACGATCTCGCGGTGGGCCAGGTGGTGGTGGCGACATGGCAGCCACACGAGTCTGCCGTGCTGACAGCGATTCGGGAGTTGGGGCTGGAGCTGCAGGTGATCTTCAACAAGGGCGCAGTGATGGTGCTGCCCTCCGGAGTCAATAAGGCCACGGGCCTGGCCGCGGCATTGAGCGCACTCGGTTACTCCCCGCACGAAGCCGTCGCGGTGGGGGACGCGGAAAACGACCACGCCTTGCTCGCGTTCTGCGAGTGTGGGGTGGCCGTGCAAAATGCACTGCCGACGCTGAAGGAGCGCGCGGATCTGGTCACGCGCGCCGAGCGCAGCGCCGGGGTGGAAGAGCTGATCGGGCGCTTGCTCGAGAACGATCTGGCGGACCTCTCCCCTGCGCTCGCGCGGCACGATATTCCGATCGGCACGGCCAGGAGCGGCGCCGTCGAAACCTTGCCGGCCTACGGCAGCACGACGCTGCTCGCCGGCACCTCCGGGGCTGGCAAGTCGACGCTGGTCACGGCGTTCGCCGAGCAGCTCGGCGAGCGTGGCTATCAGTTTTGCATTCTGGATCCAGAGGGGGACTACAGCGGCGTACCGGGAGCTGCCGTGGTCGGCGATCGGCAGAGCGCACCCACCGTGGCGGAGGTCCTGAAGCTGCTCGAGCTGGCGACAGCCCATCTGGTCGTGAACCTGGTCGCCATCGGCATCGAGAATCGGCCTGCTTTCTTTGAAGAGCTCCTGCCGCAGCTCCAGGGCTTTCGGGCACGCCGGGGCAGGCCGCATTTCATCATCCTGGACGAGACGCATCACCTCGCGGGGAACGACGCACGCAGCAGCGCTGCGCGCAGCGGGGATTGGTCCAACGTGTTACTGGTGACCGTGCATCCCAAACATGTGTCGGATGCGCTGCTCGCGCATGTGGATACCTTGCTGGTGCTCGGCGCCGCACCGGCAGAGACGTTTTCGGAGTTTGCAGCCAGCGTGGGAGAGCAGCCGCCCGCATTGGGTGTTGGCTCGCTCGACGTCGGCGAGCTCCTGCTCTGGCGGCGGGGAGAGCGCGAGGCACGCCCATTGAGAACGATCGAGCCTGCCACCGAGCGCAAGCGGCACGCACGCAAGTATGCGGCGGGCGACCTGGAGGACTGCAGCTTCTATTTCCGCGGTCCCAAAAATGAGCTGAACCTCCGCGCCCAGAACCTGCAGGTCTTCTTGCAGATGGCAGACGGTGTGGACGATGCCACCTGGCGCCATCACCTGGAACGGGGAGACTACGTGCGCTGGATGCGCGAGTGCATCAAGGACGAAGGGCTGGCGGACGAGGTGGCCGGGCTGGTACGGGAGGGCGGCCAGCTCTCGCCCCGCGAAACGCGCGCCGCCGTGCGCGGCGCGATCGAACGGCGTTATACCGCGCCCGCCTAGCGGCCCTCTCTTTCATGGACCCTAGTTGAATCCGCGTTGCAGCTTGCGCCTTGCGCCCTCCTGAGCGGGTCCTACGTCTCTCGCCATGACCACCATCGGTTTTATCGGCGCCGGAAAAATTGGTAGCCAGCTGGCGCGGCTCGCGATCAAAAATGGTTACCAAGTCGTGCTCAGCAATTCACGCGGACCGGAAACCCTGGAGGCGTTGGTTCAGGAGCTGGGGCCGCAGGCGCGCGCGGCCAGCGCGCGCGACGCCGCCCGGGCGGGGGACATCGTGGTCGTGACGGTGCCCCTGAAGAACTATCGCTCCGTTCCGGTCGAACCCCTGGCGGGCAAGGTCGTGATCGACACCAACAACTACTACCCCCAGCGCGACGGGCAGATCGCCGCCCTGGACGATGAATCGACCACCACCTCGGAGCTGTTGCAAGCGCATCTGCCGCTGTCCAAGGTGGTCAAAGCCTTCAATCACATCTACGCCGCGGAGCTCACCACCCACGGGCAGCCTGCCGGTACCAAAAATCGCCGCGCGCTCGTGATCGCAGGGGACGATCCGCAAGCGAAGGACACGGTGGAGAAGCTGATCGACCAATTTGGCTTCGACACTGTGGATGCGGGTCCGCTCGCCGAGGGCTGGCGCATTCAGCGCGACACGCCTGGCTATGGGCCGCGCCGGACGGCCAGCGAGCTGCGCAGAGATCTAGCGGCGGCCAAGCGCTACGCAGACATGTAACTCGCCGAGTTCGCGCGGGTGGGGGACCCCCGACTGACCTCGCTACAGGCTCGCAGCAGCATCTTTTCTGGAACGGGCTGTCCTGTCCGCGACCTGAACGCCGTCCGTGCATCCTTGCGCCATGACGTTCCCCGCGTTGTGGGCGCCGCAGAAATCCACCGACCTTTCTCAGCCCTGGGCGGGGCGAAGTGTCCACTACATGGCCGCAGGCGCCGTCTTTGGCCTGCCGCTGTCCGGTCGGGCCAGCCTGACCTGCCATTCTGGAGAGCTCTGGGTCACGGGGCCCGGCACGGACGATCTAATTGTGCGACCCGGGCACTGCATCGGCATCACGGGTCCTGGCCGCATCGTGATCGAAGCGCTCGCCGAGTCACGCTTCGGCATTCGTCAGAGCGTCGGTGCTCCCCGGCGAGCTCGTTCCAACGGCCGCTGAATCCAGGACCCAGTCGAGGCTACGCTCGTGCAACTCTCGTTGCAGCGCCAGGTCATCGGCGAGCGGGCTCGCGGCGATGGGCTTGCTCTCGTCGTAGTACAGGCCGGATTCTGCTGCCGCTCCTTCGGAGCTGGCGCAATACACAGAGGTCGCGGCGCCCTCCTCGGTCGAGCGCATGAACAGCAACATCACGTGGCGCATTCCCCACGGCACCTGGCGCCATACGTCCGAGGCGATCACACCGGGATGCAGCGAATACGTGGTGACGCCGCTGCCGGCGAGGCGTTGGGCCAGATGTTTGGCGTGCAGCACGTTGCACAGCTTGCTCACCCCATACTCGGGGAAGCCCGTGGTGGTCCGGGTGGGCTTGCGCAAGGCGGGCCAATCGATCTGCTTGGGATCGTAGTGCGCTTTGCTCGACACATTCACGATGCGGCTCGGCGCGGAGCTGCGCAACCGTTCGAGCAGCAGCTCCGTGAGCAGGAAGTGACCCAGGTGATTGACGCCGAAGGTGCGCTCAAAACCGTCCGCCGTGAGCCCACGGCTGCCGGCCAGCCCCGCGTTGTTCAGCAACACGTGGAGCGGCTGGTCGAGTGTCAGAAAACGCTCGGCGCACGCCCGTACCGAGCTCAGCTCGCCGAGATCCAGCTCCAGATGGGTGACGTGCGCGCCGGTCGCTCGGGTTTGGGCGAGCACTTCCCGATGCCGCTCTGCCGAACGCCCCGCAAGGAACAGGCGGGCGCCTTGCTTGGCGAGCGCCACCGCGGTGGCCCGACCGATGCCGGAACTGGCTCCCGTAATCAATACGTTGCGGCCGCTCATGTCTGGGGGCGCTGTCATGCCGCCAGCATAGTGTCCTCGACCCGAACGCCAAGGGGCTGCCTCCGTGCGCGCCCCATCGAGCGGCTCGGCGGGGGAGCCTTCCCGCTGCGCCGATTCAAGTAAAGATCCTTACTAATAATGTTCGTTTCAAAAGGGCCCCCGGAGCGCGTCCCCCCGCTGCCCGCTGCCCGGCCACCGCTCATCGCCTGCCGAGCAAGATGGCGATGTCTTCTGGAAAGGTCGGTTCCAGGCTTTGCAGCTCCTCCGGGGTCAGCCAACGAAGCTCGGTGTGTTCGTCGTTGGCCAGGCGGGCGGGCGTGTCATCGAGCAGCTCGGTGCGCCACCAGTGGATGACCGCGCTAGCGTCGTGGGTATCGCACTGGGCCACCTCGTGCAGCGCCCTCACCCGCAATCCCGTCTCCTCGCGCACTTCGCGCACCACCGCCTGCGCCCGAGACTCCCCTGGTTCGACGCGCCCGCTGATCGGGCACCAGTAGCCTGGCGCGCTCAGGCGCAGCGGGCTGCGCTTGCCGAGCAGAAAACGACCCTCTCGTTCGATGATGGCGGCGATGACTTCGAGCTTGGCTGACACGCGCGCAGTCTACGACGGAGGGAGCCGCACGATGCGGGTCAGTTCGCGCAGGTCGGCGATCGTGTAGTCGGGCACGACGTGTTGCGGCCGAGCTTGCGCGTTGGGGTTGTACCAACACGTGATGAAGCCCATGGCGTTGCCACCCGCAATGTCGGAGCTCGCGCTGTCGCCCACCATCAGTACGCGCTCGGGCAGGACGGGGCGGTGGGTCAGCGAGAGCGCGCGCTCAAACATGGGCCGCGCCGGCTTGGCCACGCCCACCGCTTCGCTGGTCACGAGAAAATCGATGAACTCGTGCAAGGGAGACGCGGCGAGGCGTTGGGTCTGCACGGCTTCGAAGCCGTTGGTGACGATGCCGAGCGGATGCGTAGCGGAGAGCGACCTGCAGACGTCGACGGCGCCATCGAGGACGTGCCCATGGCGCGCGAGCTGCTCGAGATAGGTGTCGGCAATGGCGGGGGGCGACCAGCGGAAGCCTCCGCGCCGGGCGAGCTCGATCCAGCGGCCGACGCGTAGCTCCTCGGTCTGGATCGCGCCCTGCTCCAGTCGCCGCCAGAATACCGCCCCGATTTCTAGATAGTCGCGGTAAGCCCCATCGTAATTTCCCGCCCCCGCATATGTTTGCATGCAGCTGTCGAAGGCGAGCCGCTCACTGGCCGCGAAGTCAAAGAGCGTGCCGTCGGCATCGAATAAGATCAGGTCGAACTCGCGAGACATGGGAGGGGGACGGAGTGTAGATTCTTCCGCCCTCCTCGTTCACGTTTCTTTTTGAGCCGTCTCTGTTGCTGGCGCACGCGGTTGCGCGTGCGGCGTTGCTTGCGCACGCGGTGGCGCGTGCGGCGTTGCCTGCGCTTGCGGTGCCTCCTCTCCTGGAAGCTTCCGGGGAGTCTGCTGGTGATTTGCCAGTACGCCTGCGAGTGCTGCACCAACGTGGTAGTTGGCGCGCCGTACTGGAACTTGCTCGGCCGTGGAGCTGTTGCATTCGAGAAACAGCGTATCGGATGGGCCAGAAATTTGCCCGTCGCCAGCGTGGTAGCGTGTGCGACAGGTGGGATGCCGAGGTAAGATGTACGACTGTGTTTCGAACAATCGCAGCAATCGTCATGGCTATCCGGTTTGCTCATCCCGAAGTCAGTGAAGCAGAGGCAACGAAGTACGCGGCAGCGCTTCAGGTCGAAGCTCAGAACCACGACTTCGATCCGTTGACGGGCGTCGCGATCATCCACCACGAAAGTCGCTTTCGTCCGCGTGCGATCTCGCCGGACAAGGAAGACTTCGGCCTGGCACAGGTGCGGGCGCGCCATCTGGGGGCGTGTAAGAAGGACAAGAGCCCGCGGCGCAATCCCTCGGCAGCCTGTCGCGAGGTGAAGGAGAGCCTGCTCGATCCGGCGGAAAACATTCGGGTCATGGCGGAGCTCATCACCAGCCACCGCAAGCTCTGTCAGCAGAAGGCCGGCAACTCCAGCTTCGCCAGCTGGCTCGCCAGCTACCAGGGCCGCAACAGCGTCAAGGAAGACCGCTGGTGCACGCCGGGGGACGGCACTCACAGCGTGATCGCGTACCGGGAGCGCCTGGTGCGTGAAGTAGAGAAGCACGCCGAGGAGATCGAAGCGGACGACCGGGCGCGCGTGGCTCGAGGCCAGCAGAACCAGGAGCAAGACCAGGCCACGCTGGCAGACGCGCGCTAGTACCGGGAAGTCCGTTCGGCCGAACGCCGAAGTGCTTGCTTCGCGGCGCGCGCCGGACGAGCGTGCGGCGCATGACGCGCATGTTGTTGGTTCGTCACGGGGCAACGCCGCGCACGGCGGAGGATCGTTTCTCGGGAGATCACGGGATCGGGCTCTCGGACGAGGGGCGCGCGCAGGCGCAGGCCCTCGCCGAACGCCTGAGAGGCGTGGCGCTCGACCAGGTGGACGCGAGCTCGTTCACACGGGCGCAGCAGACGGCGGAGATCCTGGTGCAAGGGCGCCAGCAGCCCGTAGCGCTGCGGGATGGGCTGGGAGAGATCGGCCACGGGCACTGGGAGGGGCTGACGCGGGCCGAGGTCGAGGCGAAGTTCCCCGAGGAGTACGCCAACTGGGAAGAAGACCCGCTGACGTATGCGCCGGAGGGTGGGGAATCCGGCATCGCCGTGCTGGCGCGCGCCCTGCCGGTGCTCCGGGAGATTGTGGTGTCGCACCCGAACCACACGGTGCTCGTCGTCTCCCACAAGGCCACCATCCGCCTCTTGCTCGCGAGCCTGCTCGGCTTTGACGCCCGTGGCTATCGGGACCACCTGGATCAAGCCCCCGCGTGCCTGAACGTGGTCGAGTTCAAGGGTCCGGTACGGGCCCGGCTGATGCTCTTCAACGACGTCTCGCACTACGCGAACGAGCCGCGCCGGCCTGGCATCGACCAGTCGTGTTGGTGGGACCCGCCGAAGCTCTGAGCGGTCAGACTCGCAGCGAACGCAACGACTCGCGCAGGGATGGGCGCACCGAGGACTGAGGCGGAGGGGGCAGGGCCAGCGGGCTTTGCGAGGCGGGCGGGACCACGCGCCAGCGGGTGAGCTGCGCGGCGACGGGACTGCGCGGATAGGTTGCCAGGAAAGCAGCAAAGTCGCTGGCGGGCAGTGGACGGCTGATCAGGAAGCCCTGCGCGAGATCGCAGCCGAGCGTGACCAGGCGGGCCAGTTCAGCCTCCGTTTCCACGCCTTCGGCCACCACTCGCAAGCCGAGACCGTGGGCCAGGTTGATCACCGCGACCACGATCGCTGCGTTGTTTTCGTTTTGGTCGATGTTGCAGATGAAGCTGCGATCGATCTTGAGCTCCCCCGCGGGCAACGTGCGCAGGTAGGTGAGCGAGCTGTAGCCGGTGCCAAAGTCATCGATGGAGAGCCCGACGCCGATCTCGCGCAAGCGTTCCAGCACCACGGCGGCACGCTCCGGGTTGGCCATCACCGCGCTCTCGGTGACCTCCATGATCATGCGGTCGGGTTGCACCTGGCCCTGGCTCAGCAGCTCGTTCAGCCGCTCCGGCAGCTTCTCGTCGGTCAGGTTGCGCGCGGACAGGTTGATCGCCACGCAGGTCGAAATGCCGGCCTTCTCCCAGATCACCAGCTGGCGCAGCGCTTCTTCCAGCACCCAGCTGGTCAGGGGCTTGATCAGGCTGGTCTGCTCGGCGAGCGGAATGAACTCCCCCGGGGAAACCCGGCCGAGCTCGGGGCTGTCCCAGCGCACGAGTGCCTCGGCGCCGACCACGTCACCGGTCGTCAGATCAATCTTGGGCTGATAGTGCAGGAGCAGCTCGCTGCGCTGCAACGCGGAGCGCAGCATGCCGAACATGATCAGTCGGCGGCGGGCGTCGGTGTCCTTCTCGGGTCGATACAGCGCGTAGCGTTCCCCTTCGGCCTTGGCCTGGTTGAGCGCCAGCTCGGCCCGCTGCAAGAGCAGCACCCCGTCCTCGGCATGCGCGGGGAAGGTCGCTACCCCGCACTGCGCCTCCAGCTCGATCGGCGTCAGATCGATCTGGAAGGGCGTCTCCAGCAGTTGATACAGGCGCTCGGCAGCCAGGCTCGCGTCGTCCGGACTCACGCCGTGACGCAGGATCCCGAAGACGTCGGCACCGAGCCGCGCCACGGCGTCTTTGCCGGTCAGCTCCCCCTGCAGGCGCGTGGCGACTTGCTCGAGCAGGCGGTCGCCCGTGGCGTGGCCCAGCGAGCCATTGACCACCCGGAAGCGGCGCAGGTCGAGCAGGATCAGAGCAAAGGATGTGCCGGCGTGACGCGCCGTGTCCACCGCTTCGGTCAGGTGCTGGCGCAGCCAGATCCGATTGGGCAAGAGCGTGAGCGCGTCGTGTAGACCCTGATGCTCGAGCTCGTGATGGATGCGGCTGCGGTCGTCGAGTTCGCGAGCCAGCGGGCGGTACCAGAGCAGGTACAAAACGGGCAGCGGGATCAACAGCAGGCCCGTATCCATGCTCAGCGCGAGCCAGGAGGAGCGATCGGACAGCAGCCGCAGCAAGATCATCACCGTCGCATCCGTGCCGAGGATCACGGCTGCCGTGGCGACCATGAGTCGCATCGGCGATAGAGTCCTGGGAGCGGGCATGGGTGAGCGGGTCTCGGCGGGGCCCGGCGTGGGCTCGGGTCCTCGTTCTCGAAATACGGTTCGGCAGCGCCTGACGATTAGAACGGCCGATGCCGCTGAAATGAGTGGTGAAAGAGTGGCGTCGAATTCGCTCTGGGCCCATCGGCCAAGAGGGTTTTTCCGCTGAAATGAGCAGCGCTCGCAGCGGGACCGGGGCGTGCTTCGACGCCGGCATCACCCCGCCGGGTCAGCCGAGGAGTCGGATCGGCACCCAGCCTTCGCAAAGCGAAGGAAGCCCCCCGTCCGGTCGGCGCGTGTTAGCGTCCGCCCGTGTCAGCGCCCCTCGAGCCTGATCCCGACGACAGCGAGCCCGCCGACGACATGGAGCCTCACCCGCCCAACCGGGGTCGGCGCCGGGTAGCGGCTTTGAACAAAGAGAAGCCAACGATCCGCGTCGTTGCCGAGCGGGCACAGGTGGCGGTGAGCACCGTCTCGCGCGTGCTCAACGGCGGGTACGCCAGCGCCGCGGCCAAGGCCCGAGTGCAACTGGCGATTTCCGAGCTCGGCTACGCGCCGTCGATCACCGCGCAGAGCCTGGTGACCGGGCGCGCGGGCTGCATCGGCGTCGTCGCTTACACGACGCAGACCGCCTGGTTTTCCCAGATTCTGGCCGGCATCGAGGAGCAGTTGGCCGACAGTCGGCAGAGCGTGCTGTTGGCCAGCTTGATGCTGAACGGTCGCTACGACTCGGGCCGGGTCTCCGCGTGGATCTCGGAGCGCCGCGTAGACGGGCTGATGATCATTCGCTACACGCGGCGCGAGCACGGGCTGTTCACGATCGCGGCGACCGCAGGCTTGCCGGTGGTGCTGATCGGCCCTGACATCAAGGCGCCTGCCAGTTCGACGGTGCGCTGCAACAATCTCGACGCGGGACGGATCGTGGCCGAGCATCTGCTCGAGCTGGGGCACCGCCGCATCGCGTTTGCCGGTGGGCCGCGCGACTCGATCGACTCGCGCGATCGGCATCGGGGGCTCAGCCAGGCGCTGGCCCAGCGCGAGCTCGAGCTGCCGGAGAAGCGCGTCTGGTTTGGGCCCACCTACGGTCCGGAGTCGGGGGCGGAGTATGCGCAGCTATTTTTGGCCATGCCGGTGCGGACGCGGCCGAGCGCCGTGATCCTGGGCAACGACGCGATGGCGCTCGGGTTCATGCGCACGGTGCTGCAACACGGCGTAAAGATTCCCGAGGAGGTGTCCGTGGTCGGCTTCGACGGCATCCCGGAGGGGGGTCTGTACTGGCCGGGTTTGACCACGGTATTGCAGCCGGCCCATCGCATGGGGGCCAGCGGTTGCCGTGCATTGCTCGAGTGCATTGCCAATCCGGATCTCGAACGCACGGCGGATGTGCAGTACGGTGTCGAGCTCGTGATCCGTGAAAGCACGGGTGAGGCACGGAGTTTGAAATGAAGCAGCGTCAGCGATCGGGCCCCTTGAGAGTGTTGCACGTCGGGGTCGGCAACCGTGGGGTGTGGCCCCTCGAGATGTGCACGCCGGAGACCGGCTTTGTGCCAACGGCACTGTGCGACGTGCGCGAGTCGGCGCTGAAGGAAGCGCGCGAGCTCACGGGTTTGCCGGAGACGGCGTGTTACGAGAACTTCAGCGACGCGCTGGCTCGCTCGGGCCCAAACATCGACTGCATCATCATCTGTGCGCCGACCATCTTTCACGTGCCCTACGCGAGCCAGGCGGTAGAAGCCGGCATCCCCGTGTTGGTGGAGAAGGGGATGGGCCCCGACTGGAGAAGCGCGCGGGCACTGACGCAGATCACGAGCGATCGCGGCGGCAAGGTCTGCGTGGCGCAGAACTACCGCTACAATCGCCTGGAGCGCACCATCCGCCGCGCGCTCACCGACCCGACCCATCCCGGCCACGTCGGCCCCGTGCACCTCGTCAGTTATGCTCAGCAGCGCGTGCGCCCGTTGCCGCGCACGCTCACGTATCCCTTTGCCTGCGTCTGGGACATGTCGTGCCACCACTTCGACAACCTGGCGTTTTGGTTCGGGCCGATCGCCTCGATGATGGCCCAGAGCTGGAAGGCATCCTGGTCGGCCTACACGCACGACAATAACACCAGCGCGCACATCATCTTCGAGAGCAAGGTGCGCGGGCACTACATCCATACGCACGACGCGGCGCGGGCCAGCCTGCGGATCGAGATCCACGGGGAGCGGGGCGCGCTCGTCTACGACGACGACGCGGGCCTGACCTTCAACGAGCGCCCGCTCGAACAATTCGGTACCCGCCCGGTCCAGCCCATCGCCCTCGAAGAGGCGCACGGCGAGATGGATCTGCTGCGCGACTTCCACGCCTACGTTCAGAGCGGCACCGAGCCCGGCGTGAGCGTACGCCACAATCTCGAGACCATGGCGGCGTGTGAGATGATGGTGCGGTCGATCACCGAGCGGCGCGAGTGCTACCGCAAGGAGTTGAACTCCTGACCCACCGAGCTTCGGGACCCCCGCGCGAGAGCCGGGACAAAGGCGGGGTCCGGGGGCGCGGGCGGTGGCTCCAGATCTGGCTGTTGGGCGTGCCGCTGGCCGCTCTCGTGTTTGCGCTGGGTCTGGTGGCGCTGGGCAGTGCGCTGCGACCCAAGCTGGACAAGGCGCCGCCCGAGCGCTCCCGAGAAGAGGTGGCCCTCGCTGTTCAGAACCGGGACGTGAGCTTCGATCCGAAGGGCGGGGATGCGCTGCCGCGCATCGAAAAGCCGGTCGACCCGCTGCTCGTGTACGACGTTCCCTCGTTTCCGCAGGGCCAGTCCCCGATCTTGGAGGAGCTCGTGGCGGCCGGCAAGTTGCCGCCGCTGCTCGATCGCATCGGGCCGCAACCGGTCGTGCTCGATGGCGGCTCTCCCGGCAAATACGGCGGCACCTGGCTGAACGTCGCGACCTCCCCGTACGACGTGTTCATGATCGAGTACCGCATCGGCTACGCCGGCCTGTTTCGCTGGTCTCCGCTCGGCTATCCGATCGTGCCGCACCTGGCGCTGGGCGTAGACGCCTCCGAAGATCGCAAGACGTACGTGGTGCACCTACGCCCCGGCGTGCGCTGGAGTGACGGGCATCCCTTCGGTGCCGACGACATCTTGTTCTGGTGGAAGTACGACGAGACCAACAAAACGGTGGGCGACGGCGTGCCCCCCTCCTGGCTCATTGCGGGCAAGGGAGAGACCCGGCTGGAGAAGATCGACGATCTGACCTTCAGCATCAATTTCGACGAACCCTTCGGCAACTTCATGGAGGTGATGGCGGCCAACAGCGGGTCGATGACCCGCTTCCCCAAACACTACATGGAGAAGTATCACCCGGAGACGGCGGATCCGGCGTTCCTGGCGCAGGAGCTGAAGGCGTTTGCGCTGTCCAGCCCCTTCAGCCTCTGGCAGCGCTTGTGGCGGCACGACAATCCCGAGTGTCCGCGCCTCTGGCCGTGGGTGCCGCGCACGTTCAGCAATAGCCCGCCGTTCGTCTACGTGCGGAACCCGTACTACTTTGCTGTCGATCCTCAGGGCAACCAGCTGCCCTACATCGATCGCATGCAGTTCGACGTGAAGACGTCGCAGATGTTGCCGCTCGCCTTTACCAGCGGTGAAGTGACGATGCAGGGGCGCCACGTCAGCTACGACAACTACACGGAGCTGATGAGTCGCCAGAAGGACGCCGGCTACCACGTGCTGCACTGGTATCCGGCGTCTCGCTCCAACTGGGTGATCGATCCCAACCTGAATCGCCTGGTCGATCCCGCACGTCCCTCCACGGCCAAGAAGGCCGCGTTGCTCGGCGACAAGCGCTTTCGTCAGGCGCTGTCGTTGGCCATCGATCGCGATGCGATCATTCGCGCGCGCTTCGACAATCAGGTGCGCGCGTCCCAGGTGGAGCCCGGACCAGAGTCGCCATTTCACAGCCAGAAGCTCGCCGACGCGTTCATCGAGCACGATCCGGGGCGCGCCAACGCGCTGCTCGACGAGCTCGGGCTGCGCGGCCGCGACGTGGACGGCATGCGCACGTTCGAGGACGGCAAGAGCATGACCTTCTACCTGACCTTCACGGCGTTCCCCGGCATCGGCCCGGCGGAGTTCGTGGTCGACGACTGGCGTCAGGTAGGGGTGCGGGTGATCCTGCGCGAGCAGTCGCGCCTGCTGTTTCAGACGCAGCGGGACTCTGCGGATTTCGATCTCGTGGTGTGGACGAGCGAGAGCGACTTTTTCCCCATGCTCGAGCCGCGAGCGTTTGCCCCGCCCGACGCGGAGGCCTTGTACGCCACGAGCTGGGGGCGCTGGTTTGCACGCGGCGGGTTCTTCGACTCGCCTGCCTCGCGCGAGGTGAAGAACTCCTACGGGCCGCCCCAGGATCATCCGATGTACGCCTCGTACCGGGCGCTGGTGGAGGCGCGGCAGTTGCCCAGCATGCAGGAGCGTGTGGCGCGCTTCAGTGAGGCGCTGGACAACGCGGCGGAGAACCTGTGGTCGATCAACATCTCCGAGCCGACGCCGTTCCTCGTGGTCGTGGACAACGACCTGCGCAACGTGCCGCGCAACGCGCTGTTCACCAACGTCACCCGGACTCCCGGCAACGCCGGGATCGAGACCTACTACTTCGAGCATCCCTCCCACGCCGCGGATGCGGCCACCAAAGACGCGCTCTTACACCCCACGCCCCTGCCGCGTACCGGCTTGGCGGCGCCCGTGGCTACCCTGGCGCCGAACGCCCTCCAGTTCGCGGGGCATGGCATCGCCAGCATCATCCGCTGGAGCCTGCTCGGCATCGGCGCGCTGCTGCTGCTCTTGATCTCCGTGCGCCATCCGTTTGTGGCGCGGCGCCTCCTGATCTTGGTGCCGACCCTGGCCATCATCTCGGTGGTGGTCTTTGCGGTGATCGAGCTGCCGCCGGGCGACTACCTGAGCACGCGCGTGCTGATGTTGTCCGAGACGGGGGACGCCAACGCGCTCGCGCAGATCGACGAACTGCGACACACCTTCCATTTCGACGATCCGGTCTGGAAGCGGTACCTGCGCTGGATGGGCGTCGAGTGGTTTCGCACGCAGGACCAGGCGGATCTGGGGCTGCTCCAGGGCTCCCTGGGCCGTTCGATGGAGACCGGAGCACCCGTCAACGATCTGGTCGGGGAGCGCATCGTGCTGACGGTGGTGATCTCGCTCGCCACGATCTTGTTCACCTGGATTGTCGCGATTCCGATCGGCGTGTATTCGGCCGTGCGCCAGTACTCGTTCGGGGACTATCTGTTCACGCTGATCGGCTTTCTGGGCATGAGCGTGCCGCCCTTTCTGTTGGCGCTGGTGCTGATGGTGGCGGCGGGCGTGTCCGGGCTCTTTTCGCCGGAGTACGCGGCGCAGACCGTCTGGAGCTGGGGTAAGGTCGTCGACCTGCTGAAGCACGTGTGGATCCCGGTGGTCGTCATGGGCGTCTCCGGCACCGCCGGCCTGGCGCGCGTGATGCGCGCCAATCTGCTCGATGAGCTGAAAAAGCCCTACGTCACCAGCGCCCGGGCGCGCGGGATGCGCCCCTGGCGACTGCTGCTCAAGTATCCGGTGCGGGTGGCGCTCAATCCCTTCGTCTCCGGGATCGGGCACCTGTTTCCGCAGCTGATCTCCGGCGGCGCCATCGTGGGCATCGTGCTCAGCCTGCCCATCGTGGGGCCGCTGCAGATCGAGGCGCTGGTGGCAGAAGATACCTACCTGGCGGGCTCGATGTTGATGGTGCTCAGCCTGCTCTCCGTGCTCGGTACGTTGGTGGCGGACTTGCTCCTGCTCTGGCTCGACCCGCGAATTCGTTACGAGAAGGGGGCGGCGTAGCATGCTGGACTCGATGCCCCGAGAGTCACCCCCGCTCGCGACTTCGGACGCGCCGGGAGTCGAAACGGCGCTGCCGGACGGCGTACACGGCACGTCCCGGGCCGTACCCGTCGGTGCGTTGTCGCAGTGGCAGCTGATCGGGCTGCGCTTCCGCCGCCACCGGCTGGCGGTGGCGTCCCTGTTTGCGCTGTTCATCTTGTACGCGCTGGCGGTGTTCTCCGAGCCGATCGCGCCGTACGCGCCCTATGCTCGGCACCTCGACTATCCGTACGCTCCGCCGCAATCCTTGCACTTTAACCTGAAGCAGGGCCTGCACACCTACGCGCTCGAGCGCTACGTGGACCCGGTCACGTTCCGCAAGCAATACGTGGAGCTGCCGAGCGAGCCGCTGAAGATCCGCTTCTTTGCCGTCGGAGAGGCCTACCAACTGTGGGGTGTCATCCCGCTGCAGCGGCGCCTGTTTTCAGTGGAGCCGAGGGAGATCGCCCAGGGCGCGACGCGGGCGCCGTCCACCTTCTTCCTGCTCGGCGCGGATCGCTACGGGCGGGACGTCTTCAGTCGCACGGTGTATGGGGCGCGCATCTCGCTCTCGGTGGGCATGATCGGCGTGCTCTTTACCTTCGTGCTCGGCCTGTGTCTGGGCGGCCTGAGCGGCTACGTGGGAGGCCGGACGGACAGCGTGATCCAGCGCGGGATCGAGGTGGTCAACGCCTTCCCCCAGTTGCCGCTCTGGATCGCACTCAGTGCGCTCTTGCCCGGGGACTGGTCAGCGCTCGCCGTATACTTCAGCATCACGCTGCTGCTCAGCTTGCTCAACTGGACCGGCCTGGCGCGCGTGGTGCGCGGAAAGATTCTGTCCCTGCGCGAGGAAGAGTATGCGGTCGCGGCGCGGCTGATGGGAGCGAGCCACGCGCGCGTGCTGTTTCGTCACCTGTTGCCCGGCTTCACCAGCCACATCATCGTGGCGCTCACGCTCAGCGTGCCGGGAGTCATCCTGGGGGAAACGGCGCTCAGCTTTCTGGGCCTGGGCTTGCGCCCGCCGATCGTCAGCTGGGGCGTGATGCTGCAAGACTGCATGGACGTGAAGGCGGTGCGCTACTATCCGTGGTTGCTCAGTCCCGTGCTGTTCATCGTGGGCACGGTGCTCAGCTTCAACTTCCTGGGAGACGGCGTGCGCGACGCCGCGGATCCGTATGGTTGAGCCGGCCCCGGAGGAGGCCTCGTCCGCAGCGTACGCGCCTCTCTTGGAGGTGAACGATCTGCGCACCTACTTCCACACGGAGGAGGGGGAAGTGCGCGCCGTCGACGGCGTGAGCTTCCAGGTGGCGCGCGGCCGCACCCTGGCCTTGGTCGGGGAATCGGGCTGCGGCAAGAGCGTGACCGCTCAATCGGTGCTGCGGCTGATCCATCCTCCGGGCAAAATTGTCGGTGGATCCATCCGGCTGCACCGCAACGATGGTGAGCCACCGCTCGAGGTCTTGGAGGAGCGCGAGAACTCGGACGCCCTGTATGAGCTGCGCGGCGGTCGGGTGGCGCTGATCTTTCAGGAGGCCACGGCAGCGCTCAGCCCCGTCCACACCATCGGCAACCAGATCCAGGAAGCGATCCGCATCCACCAGAAGATCAGCAAGAAGGGCGCGCTCGGGCTCGCGCGCGAGATGCTGGAGCGTGTGGGGATCAAAGATCCCGAGCTCTGCTTGCGCCAGTATCCGCACGAGCTTTCGGGCGGGATGCGCCAGCGTGCCGTCATCGCCATGGCCCTGGTGAGCAATCCGGAACTGCTGATCGCGGACGAACCCACCACCGCGCTGGATGTGACGATCCAGGCGCAGGTGCTGCTCTTGCTCAAGCAACTGCAGCAGACGCTGAACCTCGCCATCCTGCTGATCACGCACGATCTCGGCGTCGTGGCACAGATGGCGGACGAGGTCGTGGTGATGTATCTGGGCCGCGTCGTGGAGAGCGGCAGCGTGCGCGAGATCCTGAAGAAGCCGCGGCACCCCTACACGATCGGGCTGCTCGAATCATTGCCCAGCCTGACCCCGATCGGTCAGCGTTTGCCGAGCATCCCTGGCTCCGTGCCGGCGCTGACGGATCTGCCGTCGGGCTGCCCGTTTCATCCGCGCTGCGCGTATGCCGTGGCCGGGCGCTGCAACGTGGGCGCGCCGCCGCCGCTCGAGGCCCTACCCGAACGGCGCTTCGTGGCCTGCTGGCGCACGCGCGAGGTGGCACTGGAGCGGCTGCTGCAGCGCAAAGGCGAGGCGCCGAAATCGGTGAGCAGCGAGGGTCGGCCGCCAGCGGTGGCCGATAGTCAGGCCGAGGCGGACTGGTTCGAGAACGCTGACCTCACGTCGGACGGCGAGTACGCCGACTCGGCGCTGAAGGAGCGACCATGAGCTTGCTGCAAGAAAACACGCCGCTGCTCTCGGTGCGCGGGCTCTGCAAATACTTTCCGGTGCTGTCCAAGGGTTTGTTTCGCCGGCAGATCGGCGTCGTCAAAGCCTGCCACGACGTCAGCTTCGATCTGGCGCGCGGGGAAACCTTGGGCATCGTGGGCGAGAGCGGCAGCGGCAAGAGCACGCTCGCGCGCACGCTCCTGCGCGTGACACGCCCCAGCTCCGGCAGCGCCATGTTTTACGGAGAAGATCCGGTCGATCTGGCGACGCTCTCCGCGGCTGAGCTCGAGCTCGTTCGGCCGCAGCTGCAGATGATCTTTCAGGATCCATTTAGTTCGCTGAATCCTCGCATGACGGTCGAACAGATCGTGGCAGAGCCGCTGATCATCCATCGCCGAGCCCGCGGTGCAGAGCTCGAGGATCGCGTCATCGGCATGCTGCGCCGGGTGGGGATTCGCCCCGAGTACCGCAGCCGCTATCCCCATGCGTTTTCGGGCGGTCAACGCCAACGCGTCGGCATTGCCCGGGCGCTGATCCTCGAGCCCAAGCTGGTGGTCGCGGACGAGGCAGTCTCGGCGCTCGACGTCTCGGTGCAGGCCCAGGTCGTCAATCTCTTGCGGGATCTGCAGGAAGAGTTTGGCCTGACCTATCTGTTCATCGCGCACGATCTGTCGGTGGTGCGGCACGTGGCCCAGCGCGTGGCGGTGATGACCCGCGGCGAAATTGTCGAGATGGGCGAAACCGCGCAGGTGTTTGACGAGCCGCAGCACGACTACACGCGACGGCTGCTCGGCAGCGTGCTCGAGCCGGACCCGGATCGGCCGGGGTACTAGTGCCTCGATTCTCTTGAATCGAGGGCACAAATGCAAAGGAAGTACCTGGCTCAGACCCCAGCAAGGCGAGGTATTTCGGCGCCCCGCCCCCATTTGGGGGGCGACGAAATACCCA
>Ga0164241_10002958_pt1 | contig 17738 bp, 19 predicted proteins | sample OricomyardsoilBY_FD_108780 | JGI IMG/M metagenome (GOLD analysis project Ga0164241, IMG submission 108780) | Backyard soil microbial communities from Emeryville, California, USA - Original compost - Back yard soil (BY) | ecosystem: Environmental > Terrestrial > Soil > Unclassified | place: USA...
ACCGCGGACGGGGCCGACCGATCGGGGTTGACCTCGCTGACCTATGCCGTCATGGGCAACTACGCCGTGGACGCGGCGCTCGCCGTCGCCCTGGCCAACACCCTGTTCTTTGCCGCGGCCAAGGCCGAGTCCAGCGGCAAGGTGCTGCTCTACCTGCTGATCACCGTTGCACCCTTCGCGGTGATCGCCCCGCTGATCGGGCCGGCCCTGGACCGGCTCCAGCACGGGCGGCGAATCGCGCTGGCGGCCTCGAGCTTCGCCCGCGCGGTCCTGGCGATCGTGATGGCGGTCAACTTCGACTCCTGGGTGCTCTATCCGTGCGCCCTGGGGATGCTGGTGCTGTCCAAGTCGTTCGGTGTGCTGAAGGCGGCGGTCACCCCACGAGTCCTGCCGCCGGACATCACCCTGGTCAAGACGAACTCCCGGCTCACCGTGTTCGGCCTGATGGCGGGGGGTGTCGCCGGCGCGCTGGCGGCCGCCCTGTCCTGGGCGTTCGGCAGCACCGGAGCACTGGTCTTCACCGCGATCCTGTCCGTGGTCGGCGGTTGGCTCTGCCTGCGCATCCCGGCCTGGGTGGAGTCCACCGAGGGCGAGGTGCCGGTCGACGGTGTCCGCGCGCGAACCCGCCGGGCGTTCCCGCTGACGGTCACCACGACGCTCTGGGCCAACAGCAGCATTCGGGTGGAGACCGGCTTCCTGGCCCTGTTCGTGGCGTTCGTGATCAAGAGCGAGTACGCGGACTCGAGCGCCTTCACCCAACTGCTGCTGCTCGGCGTGGTGGGCGTCGCGGCCGGTATCGGCGGCTTCCTGGGCAACGCGATCGGCGCGCGGATGCCGCTGAGCAAACCGGATCTGGTGTCCATCGGCTCGCTGGCCGCGGTCGCGCTCACCACGCTGATCGCCGCCCTCATCCCCGGATTGATCACCGCGGCGATCGTGGGGCTGATCGGTTCCACCGCATCCGCGCTGGCCAAGGTGTGCCTGGACTCGGTGATCCAGCACGAACTGCCCGAAGCGAGCCGGGCGTCGGCATTCGGGGTGAGCGAGACGGCCCTGCAGCTGTCCTGGGTGTTCGGCGGAGTCGTCGGCCTGCTGATCGGCGGCGTGTGGACCTTCGGCCACGACAGCGTCTACACGATCGGCTTCGCCGTGGTCACGGTGGTCCTGGTGGTCGGCCTGGTCCAGAGCTGGCTGGTTCGCAACGGAAAGTCGCTCTTCCCCTGGTTGCGGTACCCCAAGCTCGCCGGGAAGTTCCGCAAGGACAAGAAGCGGGGTTCGGTCGGGACGACCGGGCAGATGCCGGTCGACCCCGCGGCCGGGTACCGGACCCAGGCCGGCTGGGGTCAGGGCCCGGCGTCGTTCGGACAACCCCCCTGGGCGACCGGACCCTCGCATCCGCACACTCCGCCGGGGTATCAGGGCCCGCGCACCTACCCGCCGCCATCCCCCTCGACCTACGGACCGGAACCCGGCGCCTGGCGGCCCACGACACAGCAACCGCCCACGACACAGCAGCCGACCACACCGGGCCCGGGCGGCCGACGGCCGGACGGCGAGCAGCCCACCACGCACCGGCCCCCACCCCGCGACGCCGGGTCGAAACGCCGAGAGACCAGGGATCCGTGACCCCGACCCGAGACCAGCGCCCCCGACCGACGGGCACCATCCGCCGCCCGCGCCGCTGGATCGGCCTCGTCGGTGGCATTGCCGCGGGCTTGATGCTGACCGCCTGCACGGCGCCGCTGCCGGAGGTCACGTTCTACGGTGATCGCACCACGGTGATCACCGAACCGACCCGGTGGTGCACCGTGGACGTCGCCGCCCAGCAGTTCTCCTGCACGGAGGCGCCGACCGATCAGATCGAGCAGCTGAGCCTGGGAACCGGTCAGCCGGTGCAGATCAATGTGCCCGGTGACGTCGGCGATCAGCCGTGGGGCGTCTACTTCCGCTACCGTGACGCCGCGGGGGACCTGCGGGACGGTCGCAGCGAGCTCTTCAGCGACGGCCGGCTGGCGTACACGCTGCGCCCGTTCGACGCGGACGACCAGCTGGTATACGTCGAGGTGCGCAGTGGATTCGTGCCGATGGCGGGCACCGACTCCATCGACTTCGCGGCCAGCCAGGTCTGGCTACTGCTCGTCGATCCGAAACCCGCGCCGACCACCGCCGGCGAGTGACCCGGCAGGTGCCTGCGTCAGGCGTCGAAGTCGTTGGCGACCGCGCGCAGCACCTGGGCGATCCGTCCACCCAGGGCGCGGTCCGGGTAGCGCCCACGACGCAGGTCGGGCAGGGCCTTGGACTCCAGCAGCTTGATCATGTCGTCGACGAGTCCGTGCAACTCCTCGGCCGGGCGGCGGGTCGCCGCCACCACCGACGGCGGCGACTGCAGCAGCTTGACCTGGAGAGCCTGCGGGCCGCGTCGCCCGTCGGCGACACCGAACTCCACCTTCTGACCCGGCTTGAGGGTCGCCACCCCCGCCGGCAGCGCAGAGGAACGCACGTGCACGTCGTCGCCGCCGCCGTCCTGCGCGATGAACCCGAATCCTTTGTCGGCGTCGTACCACTTGATCTTGCCGCTCGGCACCCAACTCACCTGTCCTGATCGAGGGCGGACTCCCGCCCGGGTGCCACATCCGCAGCGAAAGCACCGATCAGCCAGTTTACCGGCGGGCCGGGGGTGCCCGTGCCCACCGCGCCGGGCGCGGCGCACGCCCGAGCGAACCCCTATTCTGAACCCCATGCCACCACCGTTCGGGGCCGGGTCGTCGTCCCTGCTCGTCCGCATCGGGATCGGGTGCTTCGCCCTCGGCCTGATCGCCGTCGCGGTCGTCTTCGGCATGTTCGCCGCCGGCGCGCACGACCTGCCGCTCTGGCTGAATCTGGCGGCGATGCTGGCCCCGGTCGGCTTCGGGCTCGCTCTGCTCGGCATGTTCCGCCAGGCCCGGCGCCGCGCGGCGCCGGCCGGACCCGTCGGGAGCTCGGCGTGATCGTCGGCAGGGGCCCGATGGTGGTCCAGGTGGCCCAGCACGCCGACGATCTTGACCGGGCCACCGCCTTCTACACCGACACCCTCGGACTGCCGCTGATCGCCCGGTTCGGACCGCTGGTATTCATCGACCTCGGTGGGACCCGGTTGCTGCTGGAGGAGGCCGCGCAGCCCGCCCTGCTCTACCTGCGGGTGGACGGGCTGGACCAGCAGATCGCCCAGCTCGAGCACGCGGGTGTGGAGATCGTCTCCCCGCCGCACGACATCTTCACCGACGACGACGCCGTGTTCGGCGGTCACTGGAAAGTGGAGTCACAGGCCTTCATCCGCGATTCCGAGGGCAACCTGCTCGGGCTGGTCGGGCACCGCAGCTAAACTCGCGGGTGCGCTTAGGATACTCGCGCGACTGCGGACGTTCCGGTCGCCGGGAGCGACGGATGTTCCGCGTGAACGGTTCCGGCGTCCAAACGTGGACCGCGCCGGGGAGTTGCGGAACTTGCGGTCCCCGGGCGCGACCCGATGTTCCGCGCGAACAGGCCCGGGCGGCCCACACGCGGTGTTCACGCCGAGTTGCGGAGCTTTCGGTCCCCGGGCGCGACCGAATGTTCCGCACGAACGGGCCCGGGCGGCCGACCTGCGCCGGGCGCCTAATGCACCGTCGCGACCAGGTAGGAGGCCAGCCAGGCCGGGAACCGCGTCAGGTCGCGGAGCACCACGTCCGCCCCGGAGGCCGCGAGGTCCTCGGCGCTGTTCGGTCCGGTGGCCACCGCGACCGCCATGGCGTCGGCCGCCCGGGCCGCGGTCACATCGCCGATGTGGTCTCCGACGTACACCTCGGCACCGAGATCCCGCAGGGCCGGAGCCTTGCCGGCGCTCCACACCTCGCCGACCACAGCCGCGACCTCGATGCCCAACGCGGCCAGATGGGCGGTCGCATCGGGCGCGAATTTGCCGGTGACGACCACCGCCCGACCGCCCCGCTCGGCGACGGCGCGGACCGCGTTGACCGCCCCCGGCAGCGGCGCCGTCCGCGGGATCGCGATCTGCGGGGTCAGTTCGCGGTACCGACGGACCAGGTGCTCGATGGTCGCGTCGTCGAGCCGGTACCGGGCCAGCTCATGCTGGAGCGGCGGACCCAGCCGGGTGACGAAGGCCCGCCCGTCGAGCGGGATCCCGGTCTCCGCGGCGAGGACGTCGAAGACCTCGACGATTCCCGCCCGGGGGTCGATCAATGTCATGTCGAGATCGAAGCCGACGGTGAAACTCACGCCGGCCCCCAGCTGCAGCCGCCATTGCACCCAGAACCGGCCGACCGAATCATGGACACCACGCGCACCGAACGAGGGTATGTGCCCGACCGGGGCACCAAGCGCCAAAGGACCACCCTGAGGCCGGACGGTGACCGAGATGTTACGCGTCGTCAGAACGAAGGCGCTCGACCTGCCCCGCCCGGCCCGCCGGTTGGACCGAGACGTTTCCGGCCGTTGGCGAACGGCCGATAGGATGGCGCGATGCCCAGTCGGCCCGCGTCCGCCGAGCCGACCCTGCGCCGGCTGCGCATCGCCTCCACCATCGCTTTGGTGACCTTCGTCGGGATCATCGCGGTGATCACGTTGTGGCCCGGACCGCCGGCCGCCGCCGGTCAGGGCTGGCTGCGGGACTTCCTGCGGCAGGCCCACGCCCAGGGACTTCCCTGGTGGATCACGTTCGGCAAGATCGAGTTCGGTGCCAACATCGTGATGTTCGTGCCGATCGGCCTGTTCGGTGCGCTGGCCATGGCCCGTCACCGATGGCTGATCGTGCCGGCCGCGCTGGTCGCGTCGGCCGGCATCGAGACCGTCCAGGCGATGGCGTTGCCGCTGCGGTACGCGACCGTCCGCGACGTCGTCGCCAATACGACCGGCGCCCTGCTGGGCTACCTGCTCGCGGTGGCGATGGTCGCCTACCTGCACCGTCGGGCCCGGCGAGTCGACCGGCCCCGGCCAGCCCCGATACCGGCGCTACCCCAGGTTCGCTGACGTTACCTACCAGACCGGTGAGACCACCCGGAACGGGTCCTCGGTGTGCCCGACCAGGTCGGCGATCGAGTTGAGAATCAGGGTGGGCCGGAACGGGAACTCGGCGACGGTCTCCAGCGTCGAAATGCCCGTCATGACGAGCACCGTCGGCATGCCCGACTCCAGCCCGGCGATCACGTCGGTGTCCATCCGGTCGCCGATCATCAGCGTGCTCTCCGAATGCGCGCCGATCGCCCGGATGGCCGACCGCATCATCAGCGGGTTCGGCTTGCCCACGAAGTAGGGCGACCGACCGGTTGCCTTCTCGATCAGCGCGGCCACCGCCCCGGCTGCCGGCAGCACGCCGGCGCGGCTCGGCCCGGTCGGGTCGGGGTTGGTGGACACGAACCTGGACCCGGCGAGGATCAACCGGATCGCCGTGGTGATGGCCTCGAACGAGTAGGTGCGCGTCTCCCCCAGCACGACGTAGTCGGGGTTGCGGTCGGTGAGCACGTAGCCGGCCTCGTGCATGGCGGTGGTCAAACCGACCTCGCCGATGACGAAGGCGCTGCCACCCGGCCGCTGGTTGTGCAGGAACTGGGCGGTGGCCAGCGCCGACGTCCAGATCCGCTCCTCCGGGATGTTCAGCCCGCTGGCCAGCAGCCGGGCCCGCAGGTCGCGCCGCGTGTAGATGGGGTTGTTGGTGACGACGATGAAGTTGGCTTCGCGGGCGGTCAGTTCCGAGATGAAGGCGTCTGCCCCGGGGATCATGTGCTCCTCATGGACCAGCACGCCGTCCATATCCATCAGGTAGGACCAGGTCGTGGGAGTCTGGGTGTCAGTCACGCGACCATGATTGCGTGTGATCGGACGGAACACCCACCCGGGCGACCCTCGGACGGCCTCGCGCCGAAGCGGGAAGGGCGGAACAACCCAAGATGCAGACGGACGTCACGCCGTCGCTGCGCGCCGTGCTGGAGACGGTCGGGGCGATTGCCGCCGACCTGGACCTGGACGTCACCCTGCAGCGGATCATCGACGCGGCCACCGAGATCGCCCGGGCCCGCTATGGCGCGCTGGGCGTGCTCGACGAGATGTCCAACGGCAGCACGCTGCGGGAATTCGTGACCCACGGTGTCAGCCCGCGCGAGCGGGAGCTGATCGGCGATCCGCCGACCGGGCACGGCATCCTGGGCGTCCTGATCGACGACCCGGAACCCGTGCGCATCGACGACCTGTCGCAGCACCCGCTGTCCTACGGGTTTCCGCCGAACCATCCGGCGATGCGCACATTCCTGGGGGCGCCGATCCGGATCGGCAACCGGGTGTTCGGCAACCTCTACCTGACCGAGCGGGCCGGCGGCGGTCCGTTCACCGACGACGACGTCGAGTTGGTCGTCGCGTTCGCCGCGGCCGCCGGAGTGATCATCGAGAACACCCGGCTCTACGAGCGGCTCTCCCGGCGACGACGATGGCTGGAGGCGGCCGCCGAGGTCAGCCGGATCGTGCTGAGCAATCAGGACGATCGGCGGCCGACCGAGGTCGCGGCGCAGCTCGCCCTGGCCGCCGGCGAGTCGGACGGCGTGGTCGTCCTGCTGGACTCGCACAGCGGAAGCGGGCTGCGGGTGGCCGCCACGGCCGGTGTTCCGGTACCCGATCCGCTGGCCGACCCGCGGGTCGACGAGGTCTGGCAGACGGGTGAGCCGGTCCCGCCCCGCCGCAGCGGCGGGGAGATGCTGATCCGGTTCGGCAGCACCAGCCGGATCAATGGGGTGTTGTGGCTGCGCTGGTCGCCCGACCGCATGGACAAGGTGCACGACTCCACGGTGGAGTCCGCCCAGGCCTTCGCCGACCAGGTCGCACTGATCCTGGAAGTGGCGCTGGCCCAGGACGACCGGGCCCGGCTGGCCGTGTTCGAGGATCGCGACCGGATCGGCCGTGACCTGCACGACCTGGTCATTCAGCGGCTCTTCGCGGTGGGCCTCACCCTGGAGAACACGGCCAGGATCGCGGGGCCGGGTCGGGTCGCCGACCGGGTCAACTCGGCCGTCGACCAGTTGGACCAGACCATCAAGGACATCCGCCGGACGATCTTCGAGTTGGCCAATCCGGATCGCCCGGACGATCTCTACGACGACGTGCAGGCGACCGTCGGCGACATGGTGCCCTCGCTGGGCTTCCGACCGTCGGTCACGCTCAGCGGGCCGTTGAACACGGCCGTGCCCGACCAGGTGCGGTCCCACCTGCTGGCGGTGCTGCGCGAGGCGCTGTCGAACGTCGCCCGACATTCGCAGGCGAGCGGCGGATCGGTCGCCGTCTCGGTGGACAACCCGGCCGGCGGTGCCACCGAGCCCGCCGTGATGCTGGTCGTCGAGGACAACGGGCGCGGAATCGGCGGAGCCACCCCCGGCAACGGGCTGCCGAACATGCTTGCTCGGGCGGATGCGTTGGGCGGGACCTGCTCGCTCAGCGCGGGCGGGCACGGCGGCACCAGGGTGATCTGGCGAGTCCCGCTGCACTGAGCCAACCCGGGTTGCTCGACGGGTCGCCGCCCGGCCGCTCGCCGGGGAATTTCCGGTCGCCCGAAGCGACCCGATGTTCCCCGCGAACTCGGACCCGGTCAGCCCTCGGGCAGGTTGTGCTTGGCCGCGAACAGGGCCGCTTGGGTCCGCCGCTGCAGGCCCAGCTTGGCCAGCAGGCTGGACACGTAGTTCTTCACGGTCTTCTCGGCCAGGAACATGTTCTCGGCGATCTGCCGGTTGGTCATGCCCTCGCCGATCAGCGACAGCACCCTTCGTTCCTGTTCGGTCAGCGGGGCCAGGGCCGGGTCCAGCTCCGGCCCCTTGCGCACCCGCTCCAGCACGCGAGCGGTCACCGCGGGATCGAGCAGGGACTGCCCGGCGGCGACCCGGCGCACCGAGTCGACCAGGTCGCTGCCGCGAATCTGCTTGAGCACGTACCCCGCGGCGCCGGCCATGATCGCCGCGAACAGTGCCTCGTCGTCGTCGAACGAGGTCAGGATCAGCGCCCGGATGTTGGGGTCGCGCGAGCGCACCTCCCGGCAGACGTCGATGCCCGATCCGTCCGGGAGGCGGCCGTCCAGCACGGCCACCTGCGGCCGCAGGGCCGGGATCTGGGCCATGGCGTGCGCGACCGAGCCGGACTCGCCGATCACCTCGATATCGCCGTCGCTCTCCAGCAGGTCCTTGAGGCCGAGTCGGACGATCTCGTGGTCGTCGAGCAGGTAGACCGTGATCTTCCGACCCGGTGCTGTGGTGCCCACGATGCTCTCCCCTGTCATGGTCCTACCGTACGGAAATGACGGACTCCCGCCGCCCGAACGTTCGGGGCGCGGGAGTCCGGTTGATCTACGCGGGAATCCGCGATCAAGTGCCTACCGCAGCCAGGCCTTGCCACCGGTCACGCGTGCCCACCACGGCGCGATCCCGAAGTAGCGTCCGGCCCCGATGACTGCAAGCACGATCAGCACCAGCGCGTAGATCAAGTGATAGTCCATGAACGGGTTGGTCGAGCCGCTGGCCTCCCCGGACGAGGTGAACTGGGCGAGCGGCCATTCGGCCACCCACATCAGCACCATCATCAGCGTGCCGGCGATCGCCGAGACGTTCATGAACACACCCAACATGACGGCCAGGCCGACACCCAGCAGTCCGAGCATGAACAGCGTGTCCGCCCACCAGGTGCCCGCGATCGAGTGGAACGCGGACTGGAACGGACCGATGTCGACGTTGGACAGGAAGCCCTTGGTCGGCGAGCCACCGTTGATCCAGGCCCGAGCGCTCGGGGTGGCGTAGCCCAATCCGAAGAACTTGTCCAGGAACGCCCACAGAAAGACGAATCCGATGGACAGACGGAGCAGCGCGATCGCGATGCCGCCGCCTGACGTGATCTTGACGGTCGTAGCCCCGGCTCCCTGGACCGAGGTCTGGCCGGTGATGCTGGTGGCCATGATGGTCATCTCCTCTGACTTCCGATCCCGACGCGGTATCGGACGATTCATATGTTCGTCCCATGGCGTTACCCGCACCTGGGCCGAAGGTCCTGACCTGACGGGACGTTGGCGTCAACCCGGTCCCCCACCGGCCGGCACCACCGCCGCCCCGTACGGTTGGCCGTCATGACGATGAAGTTCGGGGTCTTCATCCCGCAGGGTTGGCGGTTCGATCTGGTCGGTATCGATCCGGCCGACCAGTGGGCGACGATGTCCCGGCTCGCCCGGCGGGCCGAGGCCGGGCCGTGGGAATCGATCTGGGTCTACGACCACTTCCACACCACGCCCACCGCAACGGTGGAGGCCACCCACGAGGCCTGGACGCTGATGGCGGCTTTCGCGGCGAGCACCTCACGGGTCCGACTCGGCCAGATGTGCACGTGCATGTCGTACCGGAACCCGACATACCTGGCGAAGGTGGCGGCCACCGTGGACGTCGTCTCCGGCGGCCGCGTGGAGATGGGCATCGGTGGCGGCTGGTACGAGCACGAGTGGCGGGCCTACGGCTACGGCTTCCCGCCGGCCCGGGAACGGCTGCGTGCGCTGGACGAGGGCGTACAGATCATGCGGCAGGCCTGGCGGGACGGGGTGGCCACGCTGGACGGCAAGATCTACCAGGTCGACGGCGCGATCGTCCGACCGCTACCGCTGCAGGACGACGGTATCCCGCTCTGGATCGCCGGCGGCGGCGAGCAGGTGACCCTGCGGATCGCCGCCCAGTACGCGCGGTACACCAACTTCGACGGCACCCCCGCGGGGTTTGCCCACAAGTCGCGGGTGCTTGCCGAGCACTGCCGCCGGCTGGGCCGGGACTACGACGGCATCGTCCGCTCGTCCAACTACAACGTCATCATCGGGCGGGACGAACGGGAGGTCGCCGACAAGCTGGATCGCCTGCAGGACAGGTACACCGGGCTGGTCGGCGCCGGGAAGGCGGTCGGCCAGCTGGCCGCCTACCGCGGTATGCCCGGGGTCGGCACCCCCGAGCAGATCGTGGAGAAGCTGACCGCCCTGAAGGACCTGGGGATGACGTATGCGATTACCTACTTCCCCGACCTCGCCTACGACACCTCGAGCCTGGAAATGTTCGAGTCCGAGGTCATCCCCGCGCTGAGCTGACCGTTTTGCGGCGCCGAACGAGCTGCCCGGCCGGATCGTTCGATCCGGTTGCGGCGCGATCAGGCGCCCTCCTCGTGGAGCACCTCGCAGGCTCGGTCGCTCCACAGCGGATGCCGCCACTGTGCTCATGCTTCGCTCGGCAAGCCTCGCTCAGGCGACGAGTTCGAACCGCATGCCGAGGGCCACCGCATGCGCCCGATCGTGCGCGCCGAGCTTGCGGAACAGCCTGCGCGCGTGCGTCTTGACGGTGTCCTCGGACACGAACAGTTGCTTGGCGATCTCGATATTGGAGTACCCGTCGGACATTCCGCGCAGGATCTGCAGCTCACGCTCGGTCACCGAGAGCCCGCCGGGCCGCTGCGTGAGGGGTGGTCCGGTGTGATCGGCACGCCATCCACCGGGGGAGCCGATCGACAGGGCGTCCGTCCCGTCGTGGTCGAGGACGGCCAGACCCCGGGCGCCCGCGGCGATGGCGGCGCTCATCGCATTGGCATCGCCCCGCGTGCCGACCGCCACGATCCGGGCAGTGGGACGGACCTGGAGCAGGCGCTGGATGACGGGCAGGCCCGGTCCGCCGGGCTGGCGGATCCCGATGAAGACCATGTCCGGGGCCGAGTCGACGAATCGCCTGACCAGGTCGTCGACGTCCACAGCCAGGTCGACGGCCGCCGTCGGTATCGACCTCGCGATGACCGTGGCGATCGATGCGACCGGGCCCGCCCCGTCCCACAGCAGTACCCGAACCACCGGTCGCCATACCGGATCCATTGCTGCGCGGTCGCGCATCTTGCCCCCTCGAACCCCCGGACGCGGCGACCAGGCCTCGACGTGATGACAGTGCGCGCACGTTCGACTACAGAAAGTACACCATCGTGACGGCCCGCGACCAGCACCGCGCGCGTCGTGGCGTCACCCGCTTGGCATGACGAGGGCCTCGACACGCTGTGCTTAGATCGACTTCGCGCGAGCCGGATTCGGCCGCGCCGACCCCCGACGCCGAGGTCGGGTCGTGTTCGCACGATGCTCGCTCGATTCCTCGGCACCGGTCCGCTTTTCGACCGCTCCAGGAGGAGAACATGTCCGAGCTGATCGTCATCGGCTACGACAACCACGATCAGGCCACGGCGGCCTACAACGAAGTCCTGTCGATGCAGGGCGATTTCGTCGTCGAGCTGCAGGGCCTGGCGATCGTGAACGTGGACGCCGAAGGCAAGAGCCACGTCGAGACCCCGCAGAAGATCGTCGGGATGAGCGCCGCGTCGGGAGCGCTGTGGGGCATGCTCATCGGCCTGCTGTTCTTCGTACCCTTCTTCGGCCTCGCGCTCGGCGGGCTGATGGGTGCGTTGTTCGGCAAACTCGGCAAGTCCGGGATCAACGAGGAGTTCCGGTCCCAGGTCAATGCACTGCTGGAGCCGGGCAATGCCGCGGTGGTGATCATGGCGTCGAAGATCACCGACGACAAGTTCGCCGACCGGATGAGCAAGTTCGGCGGCCAGCTGCTGAAGACCTCGCTCTCGGAGGAGGACGAGAAGGAACTCGCGCACGAACTGGGTGACACCGGAGTGCCGAACACCGCCTCCTGACTCTCCCCGCCGAAGGACCGGCGACCGGGACGAATGCCTCGGGCGCCGGTCCTTCGCGCTGACCGACCCGAGCACGGCAGACTGGCCACCGCGCCGAAATCGGCGACCGACCGGCCGTCGCGGACGATCTCAGCGGATCGTCGGCCTTCGACGAGGCGGTCGCCGACTACGCGATGGCGTATGCCGCTCGCACCGACGCCGATCACGCGGCCCCGCGCCGGGCGGCGGACGCCGGCCGGCTCGTCGCGCGCGAAGGGGTCTGAGCGACACGGTGTTCCACGGACCGGAAGCCGGGGTGGAGCCGGCCAGGGTCGGGTCCATGCTGGTCGGCATGACCGAGCCCCGGCCACGCAGTGTCACGTCCAAGGCGCTGGCAGTCCTCGGCACGTTCGACGCCGCCCACTCGCGGCGCACCCTGTCCGAGATCGCCGCGGCCACCGGCCTGCCGCTGTCCACCACGCACCGGCTGATCGCCGAGCTGGTCGCCTGGCAGGGATTGACCCGCGGCGCGGACGGCCGCTACGAGATCGGCCGCCGGATCTGGGTTCTCGGTTCGCTCAGCGCCGTCTCGCGGGAGTTGCGGGCGGTCGCGCTGCCGTTCATGCAGGACCTGTCGGCGACCACCGGCGAGAACGTGCACATCGCCGTCCTCGACGGTGACCACGCCCTCTACATCGACCGCATCTCCGGCCGGCGGGCCGTCCCGGTGGTCAGCAAGCCCGGCGCCCGGCTGCCCCTGCACGCCACCGGCGTCGGCAAGGTGCTGCTCGCCTACGGCGCCGACGAGCTGCGCGACCGGGCCCTGCAGCGGCTGCCCAGGCTCACCCCGCTCACGGTCGTCGACCCGAAGCGGCTGACCCGCCAGCTGGACGAGATCGTCGCGCACGGGTTCGCCACCACGCACGAGGAGATGACGCCCGGCTCCAGTTCGCTGGCCGTGCCGGTGTTCGACCGGGACGACCGGGTGGCCGCCGCGCTGGGTCTGGTCACCGCCAGCACCCGTCGCGAGCTGGCGAGACTGATCCCGGCGGTGCGGCTGGCCGGGCGCGGGATCAGCCGGATGCTGGGCTCGACGCGCTGATCCGGTCGGCCACCGGGTGGGTGTGATGGATCGCCCCGTCCGTCCGCGACAACGGCCGGCCGGCGCCGTCCCAACGCCGCGCCACGATCTCCGCGGCGATCGAGACCGCCGTCTCCTCCGGGGTCCGGGCCCCCAGGTCCAGACCGATCGGCGACGCCAGCCGGTCCAGCTCGGCCGCCGTCAGGCCGGCCTCCCGCAGCCGCGCCAGCCGGTCGTCGTGGGTGGTCCGCGAGCCCATCGCCCCGACGTAGGCGACCGGCAGCTTCAGCGCGTCGGCCAGCACCGGCACGTCGAACTTGGGATCGTGGGTGAGCACGCAGATGACCGTCCGCCCGTCCAACGCACCCTCGTCCACCTGCGACCGCAGGTACCGGTGCGGCCAGTCGACGATCACTTCGTCGGCGTCCGGGAAGCGGCGGGCGGTGGCGAACACCGGCCGGGCGTCGCACACGGTCACCCGGTAGCCCAGGAACGACCCGATCCGGGCCACCGCGGCGGCGAAGTCGATCGCTCCGAACACCAGCATCCGTGGCGCCGGCGCGAACGACGACACGAACACCGACAGCCCCTCGCCGCGCCGCTCCCCGTCCGGCCCGTACGTCAACGTTGCGGTTCGGCCGCTGGCCAGCAGGCCCCGGGCGTCGTCGCGGACCGCATCGTCCAGCCGGGAGCTGCCCAGCCCACCGGCCACGTCCGACGTCCAGACCACCAGATGCCGGCCCAGCCGATCCGGCCGCCCCGCGGTCACCGTGGCCACCGCGACCGGCTCGTCCGCCCGGATCGATGCGGCCAGCTTCCCGAACTCGGGAAAGCCCGACAAGGAGACGGGTTCGACGAAGACGTCTATGATGCCGCCACAGGTCAACCCGACCGAGAAGGCATCGTCGTCGGACACCCCGTACCGCTGCGACACGGGCACGCCGGAGGCCACCACCGCTTGGGCCAGCTCGTACACCGCGCCCTCGACGCACCCGCCGGACACCGAACCGACCGCGGTGCCGTCCGCGCCGACGAGCATGGCCGCACCGGGTGGCCGGGGGGCGGACCGGAAGGTGCCGATGACGGTGGCCATCCCGACGGTGTCACCGGCGGACCACCAGCGCAGCAGATCTGCCAGCACCTCACGCACGGCTTTTCCTCCTCGTCACCCCATCCCACTATGACCCATTCGCCGCGCAGGTGGTGGCGTGGCTACATTGGCTGTGTGACCGCGATTGCCTTGGGTATCCCACGGGTGGGTGCTGCGGTCACGCCTGCTCCGGTCGATGTCGGCGACCGCGGGCCGTCTCCGTTCCTGATCGACAAACACGGCCGCCGGGCACGCGACCTGCGGGTGTCGCTGACCGACCGGTGCAACCTGCGCTGCACCTACTGCATGCCGGCCGAAGGACTGAGCTGGCAGCCGACCGACGAACTGCTGTCCGACGACGAACTGGTCCGGGTGATCGCCGTCGCGGTGGGGCGGCTGGGCATCGAGGAGATCCGGTTCACCGGCGGCGAACCGCTGTTGCGCAAGGGCCTACCCGAGATCATCGCCCGGGTCGGCGCGCTGCGGCCCCGTCCGGAGATCTCGCTGACCACCAACGGCATCGGGCTGCACCGGCGGGCCGGGCAGTTCGTCGACGCCGGCCTGGACCGGATCAACATCTCGCTCGACTCGCTGGATCCGGATACCTTCGAGCGACTGACCCGACGTCGGCGTCTGCCGGACGTGCTGGCCGCGCTGGCCGCCGCCGCCGCCGCCGGCCTGAACCCGGTCAAGATCAACACGGTCCTGCTGCGCGGGGTCAACGAGCACGAGGCGCCGGACCTGCTGCAGTTCAGCCTCGACCACGACTACCGGCTCCGGTTCATCGAGCAGATGCCCCTGGACGCCGGCCACGTGTGGTCCCGGCAGCGGATGGTGACCGCCGACGAGATCCTGGACCGGCTGTCCGCCCGGTTCGACCTGACCCCGGACGACGCCGCCCGCGACGGCGCCCCGGCCGAGCTGTTCCGGGTGAACGGCGGCCCGGCGACCGTCGGCATCATCGCCTCGGTCACCCGCCCGTTCTGTGGGGACTGCGACCGCACCCGACTGACCGCGGACGGGCAGATCCGCACCTGCCTGTTCTCCCGTGGCGAGACCGACCTGCGGGCGATCGTGCGCGGCGGCGGCAGCGACGAGCAGATCGCGCAGCTGTGGCGGGCAGCGACCTGGGGCAAACTGCCCGGCCACGGGATCGACGACCCGTCGTTCCTGCAACCCGATCGTCCGATGAGCGCCATCGGTGGTTGAGGCCGTTCCCGTGTCCACAGTGCGGGTCACGGTCCGGTTCTTCGGGGCCGCCCGCGCCGCGGCGGGTGTCGCCGAGGAGAGCGTGCCGGTGGCCGCCGTCCCGGCGGCGGCGGGTAAGCCGTTTGCCGTCACCGACGTGGGCTCGGTGATCACGGAACTGACCGCGCGGCACGGCGACGGGCTGGCCCGGGTGCTCGCCCGCTGCTCCTACCTTCTCGACGAGACCGCCGTGCACGGACCGCAGACCCCGGTGCAGGCCCATCAGGTGCTGGACGTGCTACCGCCCTTCGCCGGTGGATGAGCAGGCCGGCCCGGCGACGCCCCGCCCCACATCCACACCAGCAGCGCAAGAAAGCTGCCCCTGTGGATCTCGCAGATCAAACCGGCGGGCAGCACACGCGAACCGACCCGGGTCCCCGACGCCCCGCCCCACATCCACACCAGCAGCGCAAGAAAGCTGCCCAGGTGGATGTCGGGCGCGCGAGCGTCATGACCAACCTGTTCATTCCGGTTGACGGGCCTCGCCAGGGCGGCCCGCACCGGCGCCGGACCCGTGAGCCGGCCTATCGGTCACCGAAACCGCAGGTCTGCCCACCGGGAGTGGTCATCGGACGAGCGTGTCCGCTACCGATGCCCACCCGCCCGGGCTACCTTCGACAGTGGGCTGTGCGCGGATTCCGTGCCCGGCCGAATCGTTATCGACCAGGAGGTCCGATCGTGTCCCAACCACCTCCCGGAGGCTCCCGGCCTTCGGGCGAACCGCCAGACGCAGGGGCTCCGTCCGGCCCGCCCGGAGGCGGGAGTGACGCCACCGGGCACGGCTCGACCGGCCCGATCCCGACCGTCCCACCGTCGCTGTCAAAGAACCCGCCCACCGGTTCCACCTCGTCCGGCGCACCGTCCGGTCCGGCGGATGCGACGCCGCCGCCCACCACCTATCAGCAGGCCTACCAGCCGGGCTACCAGGCCGGACCGCCACCCGGCTACCAACAGGGCCCGCCGCCGGGCTACCAGGCCGGACCGCCACCCGGCTACCAACAGGGCCCGCCGCCCCCAGGGTTCCAGGCGGGTCCGCCGCCCGGATACCAGCAGGGACCGCCACCGGGCTACCAACAGGGACCCCCACCGGGGTACCAGCAAGGTCCGCCACCGGGCTACCAACAAAGTCCGCCACCCCAAGGGTTCCAGGCGGGTCCGCCGCCCGGATACCAGCAGCCCGGTTATCCGCCGCCCGGTGCCTACGGGCCGCCCGGAGGGCAACCCGGGTACCCGGGTGCGCCGGGTGCCTATCCGCCGCCGGCGGGCGGTCCGAAGCCGAGCTTCGACATGTCCAAGCTGACGATCGCCGGGTGGGGCGTGCTCGGGTCGTCCCTTCTCACCCTGATCGTCAGCTTCTTCCCGTTCTGGTCGGTGTCGGCCGCCGGGTTCATCACGGTCACCATCTCCCTCAACGGGTGGTCGCTCTGGTGGTGGCTCCCGGTCCTGCTCGCCGTCGCGGTCGGCGTGACCTACGCCCTCGAGTTGTTCGGCGTGATCAAGCCGAACCAGGTCAAGCCCGAGTGGCTGGTCTACGCGGCGGCGGCGTCCTTCGTGCTCATGCTGATCGCCATGATCCAGACGTTCTTCTGGAGCGGACCGCTGGGTGCCTACGAGGGTCTGCCGCACAGCCCGTCGTTCGGTGTGTTCCTGGCCGTGGTCACTACCGCGGCGTTGACCTACTTCATGGCCCTGGTTGCCCAATCGTCCGGTGCGAAGCTGCCGATCAAGGTGCCCGGCCCCGCCTGATCCGCTGACCACGGCGAAGGCCGCGACCCGCTCGGGTCGCGGCCTTCGTCGTTTCTCGGGCCCAGTTCTCGGTGCTCAGACGGTGATCCGCCGGATCGTCAGGTAGCCGCCGAGCGTCACCATCACCGCGACCAGCGCGACTAGCAGGATGGCGCTCATGATGTTCAGGTCGACCAGGAACTGCCAGACCCGAGACCACGCCTGCCACCAGGTGATCAGGATCGCGACGCCCACCAGCACCGTGGTGATCACGGCGAAGAACAGCACCGAGCCGACCAGCGCGAATCGGCGGAAGATCAATCCGGACCACAGGCCGAACAGGAACACCAGCGACAGCAGCACGAAGTTGGTCAGCAACACCTGGTACCAGGGACCGGACAGGATCCACGGAACCCGGAAGAAGTGCAACTGCATCCACCAGCCCCCGGTGAGTCCCTCCAGCCACCACAGCACGGTCAGCACCGCCGAATACAGCGCGCACAGCCCGAGGACCAGCGTGACCGTGCCCACGTAGTAGGTTCGCCTGCTCACCCCGAGGGTCATCGCGAACGGCAGGAACTTCGTCGCAGCCTGGACTCCGATGACCGCCATGAAGATGTAGATGGTGACCAGGGCGCCGGTGTAGTTGCCGTCCGGCTGCGTCTGCGGCAGTGCGGCGAAGATCGCCACGTTCACGACGAAGGTGAACGCAAGCACGCCCCACACCAGCCAGGTGTAGCTGAAGCGGTCCACCAGATGCAGGCGGGCCACCCGGCCGATCGCTGCGGTAGTCATGCCGCCCCCCTTCCGGGGCGCCTCGCCAGCTCGGCCGCCCCGGACCGAGCGCCGGCACGACGGTATCGATTGTTCGCTCGCTGGCGCTCACTCATGGCCGCCCCCCTTCCGGGGCGCCTCGCC
>Ga0164241_10002959_pt1 | contig 17738 bp, 13 predicted proteins | sample OricomyardsoilBY_FD_108780 | JGI IMG/M metagenome (GOLD analysis project Ga0164241, IMG submission 108780) | Backyard soil microbial communities from Emeryville, California, USA - Original compost - Back yard soil (BY) | ecosystem: Environmental > Terrestrial > Soil > Unclassified | place: USA...
AGTCCGGGGACCCCACGTGGCCCGCGACTCAGAACGGTCCGGGGAGCACACGCGGCCCGCGTGTGGAGGCCGGCGGCCCGCCGGCCACGGCTCGAAAACCCCGTCGCCCTCCTCAACGCCCCGCCCCTCACTGCGGCCAGTGGCCCTGTCCGCCTGCTCGGGAAGGCCGTTGGCCGACGCCGCACGCCGGAAAAACGCCCCATGGGCGTTTTTCTATGAGCGGTTCGTCTCTCCGGTTCCCCCTCTCCACCTCACCTTCGCCTCCGCTCGCAAAGCCCATTCGCACCGCTCGCTCAGCGCACGATGCGGGTCGCTCCAGCCTTCGTGAATTTCAACGCCGACGGCACTTTGTCGAACGTCGTCAGCACCTCTTCCACCGTCTGCGACGATTGATCTTCGTTCGTCGCGATGAAGCGCACTTTGATCGAAACCTGTGACCGCAAAAACCCCCGCGTATTCGCGCGCACAATCACGCGACACGGCGTTTTCCCGCACGGTTTCCCATCGATCACCACCGTCGCTTCCGGCGGATCCGATTCGATCATCAACGCATATTCACCCGGCTGAAGCGCCTCATCGTTTTCCTCAGACCGCGTGACCGGCTTCTTTTTGATCACCGGTTTTTTCGTGATCGTGGGCTTCACGGGTCTTGGTGCGGAAATTGTTTCCTCGTGCGGAGCAACTGGCGCCGGAGCGAGCGCGGGCGTTCCAGCGTTTTCCACAGGCGCGGCCGGTACGGGCGCGGGCGCGCGGGACGTCGTCGAACAACCGGTGAAAAAAACGGTGCCGGAAAGCAGGCACCAAATACTCAGTCTAAAAATCATGGGGCGAAGCTATGGACCATGAAAACTCCCGCAGTTCCGCAGCTTCTGCGCAAGTTATACAATCCCGCGTCATCCGTCGTTCACTTTTCCCCGCATCGCTTTGGTCGCCGCGTGCTGGCGCTTCCCCGCCACTTGAATCGCTTTTTGCCTCCGGCTTTTCGGTCGTGCTCGCCGCTTCGCCTTCGCCGCCGCCTGCTGCCGCGCCGTTTCCATCGCGCGTAATCGGTCCGTCAGTTTCTCGCACAACTCGATCCACGCGAGTTCGCGATTCGCCGCCTGCGAACGCTCGCGCTGCACACGCACATCGATGCCCGTGGGCGCATGACGCAGATGGACGGTGGATGATGTCTTGTTGATTTTTTGCCCGCCCGGCCCCGAGCCTCGCACGAAACGCTCCGTCACGTCGCTTCGCAGCACGCCCAGCGCATTGAGCTTATCTTGAATTTGGGTTGGTAACTCCATCTGCCCCCGTTTTTTCTCCACGAAACACTTTCAGCGCAAGCGAGTCCTACCCGCTCCCGGCGCCCACCTTCGGGATCCCCTTTTCACTCTTCACCGTTCACCCGTCACTCTTCTTTCTTCCTCATGATTACTGGTCCCTCCTGGTCCCAAAAACTCCGCGATGAAATCGGCAAAGCCGTCATCGGTCAGGATGCGGTCGTCGAGCGCCTGCTCGTCGCGCTCCTCGCCAACGGCCACGTCCTCCTCGAAGGCATGCCCGGCCTCGCGAAAACCCTTTTGGTCAAATCCCTCGGCACCGCCTTGGGCGTCCAGTTTGAACGGATACAATTCACGCCCGACCTGCTCCCAAGCGATGTCGTCGGCACGATGATCTTCCAGCCCAAGTCCGGCGAATTCACCGCTCACCGCGGCCCCATCTTCGCCAACCTCGTCCTCGCCGACGAAATCAACCGCGCTCCTGCCAAAGTCCAAAGCGCACTCCTCGAAGCCATGCAGGAACGCCAGGTCACCATCGGCGGCCAGACCATCCTCCTGCCAAAACCGTTCTTCGTCATGGCCACCCAGAATCCGGTGGAGCAGGAAGGCACGTATCCACTTCCTGAAGCCCAGACCGACCGCTTCCTTTTCAAGCTCCTCGTCGATTACCCAACCGCCGACGAAGAAACCCTCATGATGACCCGCTGGGGCCAGGTCACGAAACAACCCGCGCTCGTCCCCGCATCCAGTGGCGAAGAACTCCTCTCGCTCCGTGTCGCCGTGGACCAGATACACGTCGCGCCCGCCGTCCAGGCCTACATCCTCGCCCTCGTCCGCGCGACGCGTGCGCTGGCGATCGATCCTAAGAACCAGCTCAACCCCGGCGTGCGCCATTTGACCTTCGGCGCCTCGCCCCGCGCCTCCCTCGCCCTCTTCCAAGCCAGCCGCGCCCTGGCGTGGCTGCGCGGCCAGGACTTCGTCAGCCCGGCCTTGGTCCAAGACATCGCCCCCGACGTGTTGCGCCACCGCATCGGCCTCACCTACGAAGCCGAAGCCGAAGAAATCACCACCGACAAAATCGTCGCCGGCGTCCTCGACCGGACGGCCGTGCCCAAGCTGTGAATACGTCGTCCGATCCGCAGGTCCGGGGAGCACACGCGGCTCGCGTGTTGGCTTGGGCGGCCCGCCCAAGCTTCCGGATTTTGACCCGCGTCCGGTGGGACGCCGGGCGCCACACGCAAGACGCGTGTGCTCCCCAGACTTCAAATTCCGTCCACTGAGTCTTTCCGCGATCCAAGTTATGAAGCCCCGCTGGCTCATCATCACCGTTCTCCTGGCGTTCCCCTTCGCCTTCGCGTTCTTCCTGCGCGAAGCCCGCCTCGGTGAGAAACGAGTACCCAAGCCCGCGCCGACCGTTCCAGCGCCTCCTGTCGCCCGCGATTCTGCTAAGCGCGCACCCACCTCCTCCGACATGAGTCCTATGACTCCCATGGGACCCATAGGCGCCATCTCCGAAACCACCAAACCCACCGCTCCATCCTCTGACGAGCAGGTCGTAGAGCTCTCCAATGGCGGATTCACCGTCTCCCCCAAACCCACTCTCTTCGAAGGCACCGTCACTCGCGAAGGCGGCAATCTCCTCTATGAATCCGACGCCAAACTCCGCCTCTCCGGAAACGTCATCCTCTCCTCTCCGACGGGTGTGATGGTTTCCAACGAAAAACAAACGCTCTTCGCCGGCGACATGCAGATCGAGGCCGCCAAAAACACCATCACCGCCCACGAAGGCACCCTCGATACGACCACCGGCAAAATGACCGCACTGATCGCCTCGATCAGCTTCACCAACGACAACAACCAACTCATCCGCATGACCGGCGAAAACGTCACCCTTGAGCTTCCGTCGAACCCGTCCTCGACCACCACTCAACCGCTCGTCGCCGACGCTCTGGACATCAAAACCGTGCCCACGACGACGCCCACCAACGCTCCTTCCCCCGCGCCTTAACTTCGCACCGACCTTAGCGTCTTCGCGTCTTTGCGATTCAATTACCCACCGCATGCCTGCCACCGCCGCCCAACCCACGCCTCTCCAAAACCCCCTCGCACTTCTGCGACGGCTCGAGTGGCGCGTGCGGCACGCAGTGGAGAATGTTCTCAGCGGCGAGTACCGCTCCGCCTTCCGCGGACGCGGCATGGAGTTCGATCAAGTCGTCAGGTATTCATTCGGCGACGACGTCCGCGACATCGACTGGAATGTCACCGCCCGCCTCGGCGAACCTTACCGCAAAAAATTCGTCGAGGAACGCGAAGTCACGCTGATGATCGTCCTCGAAGACACGCCCAGCCTCCAGTTCGGCTCCGGCGCGCAATCGAAACGCGAAGCCCTCCTCGAACTTGCCGGTCTCGTCATGCTCCTCGGCGCCGTCAACCGCGACCGCGTCGGCTGTATCCACGCTTCCCCGACCGGCTACACGTTCCGTGAACCCGTCCGTGGACGCGGCCCGATCATGCACGCCGCCGCCAACTTACTCAGCCAGCCCGCCCCCGACTTTTCCGCCGCCGCCGACACGCCTTCCACCGCGACGATTCCCTGGCGCCTCATCGCCAAAACCGCGCCCAAGCACAGCATCCTCATCTGGCTCGGCGATTTCGCCTCCCGCCCCGCCCCCGACGGCTGGCCGCTCATGCAACGCCGCTACCAGACCATGGGCTTTCGCGTCGATGACCCGTGGGAACGCGAACTCCCCGCCGGCGACGCCTTCGCCGCCTACGATCCCGTCAACGGCCGCCTCGTCACCCTCGAAGGCTCCGCCGCCGAACGCGCCGCCCACGCGGAATGGCGCGACACTCGCGACGCGTCTTATCGCGCACTTTTCCCCGATCCGCACAGCCGCCTCGTCGTGAGCACCGAAGAAAACCGCCTCGATGCCCTCGTGAAATTTTTCCACCGCAGAATGGCAACCCACTGACGTGAGCCCGCTGCGCGCGCAAAATCCCAAACGCCAAATGGCCAAACGCCAAAAAAATCCCAGACCGGGAACGCCGTCTCCCGTAGCCGCGTCCCTTAGGACGTGGCCGCTTGGGCGAATCGTCCGATGGGCAGCCACCTCATCATCCGTGGCCCGCAGCAACGTAGCCGCGCCACTTCAGGCGCGGTCCGCTTCGTCATTGGAATTTGATTCTCTTTCTTTCGCCTTGGGCACTTGGGCGTTTGGGATTTCAGCTCCTTCGCTCCGCTAATCCGACCAACGTTCGACCAACCCCGCCACCTACCACACGATGCTTCCCGCCTCCGACATTGGTCACTGGTCATTGGTCACTGGTCATTCCCTCCCGCTGTCTGCCTGTCACTTGCCTCCTGGCCCTTGGACCTTCTCCGAAGGATCGCTCCCCCTCGCCCTGCTCCCGGCCCTGGATCTCCCCGGCGGCTACCGCCTCGACTCCCCCATCTGGCTCTTCGCTCTCCTCCTGATTCCATTCGCGGTCTGGCTGCGCTCGCGCCGCGCCGTACCCGTTTTATTAATACCGTTCGCCGCCGCTTGGCACCGCCCCAGCCTCACCACGGCCTCCCGCTGGCCCGCCATTTTGGCCACGCTCGGGTTGATCGGCGTCACCCTCGGCCTCGCCCGCCCGCAACGCGTTGAAGACAAACGCGAGGTCCATTCCCAAGGTTACGACATCGTCCTCGCGATCGACCTTTCCGGCTCGATGCTCACGGAGGACTACGAGCGCAAAGGCGAGCGCATCAATCGCCTGCAAGCCATCAAGCCCGTCATCCAGGCGTTCATCAACCAGCGCACCAACGACCGCATCGGCATCGTGATTTTCGCCGGCCGCGCTTACACGCTCGCTCCGCTGACCTTCGATCATCCGTGGCTCGAACGGCAGACCGAGCGCCTTCGTCTCGGCCTCATCGAGGAAGGCACCGCCATCGGCGACGGCCTCGGCGTCGCCCTCACCCGGCTCGAACAATCCGCGCGCGAAGAACGCGGCCGCCGCCAGGGCGCCTTCGTCGTCTTGATGACCGATGGTGCCAACAACAAGGGCGCGCTCGCCCCGCTTCAGGCCGCCGAGATCGCCAAGTCCCGCGGCATCCCCGTCTACACGATCGGCTCCGGCCGCGACGGTTACGTGCCCTTCCCGATCATGGATAACGAGGGCCACAAAACCGGCCGTTACCAAAGCGTTCTCTCCGATCTCGACGAGCGCACCTTGCGCCAGATCGCCAACGACACCGGCGGCCGCTACTTCCGCGCCGACGATATCCGCACCACGGAAAACGCCTTCGCCGCGATCGACCAGACCCAGAAAATCGAGTTTCAGGCCAAGTCCTACCTGCTCACCTCCGAGCTCTTCGCGTGGTTCGCGATTCCCGGCGCGGCCTTCTTCGCACTCGCCGCCCTGCTTCTTCGTTCCCGCCAGCGCCGGCGCCCCCGGCGCCCCAGCGCGTCTTCCGCCGCCAACCCGGCCGCCTCGTCAACCGCTTCGACTGCTTCCGCCCGATGATTTTTCACTGGTCCCACGTTCTCTGGCTTCTGGCCATCCCGGCTCTCTGGTTGGCGCTCGATCTTCTGCGTAACCAAAAAATCACGACAGCCGCCGCGCCCTCGAAAATCATCCACGCCGAGGCCACCCGCACCGCACTCCGTCTTTCACCCCAGACCCCTCGCCCTTCGCCCTCTTCCAAACCGCGCTGGCGGTTTTGCCTCGGCCTCGCCTTTGCCCTCGTCGCCCTCGCCCGCCCGCAGTGGGGACGTCTCGAAGAGCCCATCTTCGATCAGTCGCGCGAAATCCTCCTCGCCCTCGATCTCTCCAAAAGCATGAACGCGCCCGACGTGAAACCCTCCCGCCTCGATCGCGCGAAGCTGCTTATCACGAGCCTGCTCGACCGCCTCGAAGGCGAACGCGTGGGCCTCGTCGTTTTTTCCGGCACCGCTTTTCTCCAGAGTCCGCTCAGCGCCGATTACGAAATTCTCCGCGAACTTCTGCCCGAGATGAAGCCCGGCTTCCTGCCCCAAGGCGGGAGCAATTACCGCGATCTGCTGGAAGCCGCGCTCGGAGCCTTCGGCACGAGCTCCAGCGCCGATCGTTATCTCATCATCCTCAGCGACGGCGAAGCGACCGACGACAACTGGAAACCCCTCGTCGAGGAATTGAAGAAAAAAGGCATTCACGTCATCGGCCTCGGCGTCGGCACAGCCGAAGGCGCGATGATCCCCGAAACCGGCGGCTCCTTCGTGAAAGACGAGCGCGGCGCCGTCGTCATGTCCAAACTCGAAAGCCGCACCCTCCGCGAACTCGCCGAAGCCACCGGCGGCCTCTACACGGACGCCAGCACGTGGGTCGATCTCGCCCAGCTCATCAACAAAACCGTCGAGACCGGCCGCAAGGGCGCGTTCATGGAACGCAACCGCGTGCGCCTCGCCGAGCGTTTCCAATGGGCGCTCGCCCCCGCGCTGCTCTTCTTCGCATGGAGCTTCTGGCGCGAATTCCCCGTGCGTCCCCGCACGCGCGACATCGCGCTGAAACCGTCGCAGCCGTCGTCCCTGCCTCCACCCCTCCCGTCACGAAATCGCCCCACCGCGCTGTCCACGACCACCACCGCTCTCCTCGCGCTCCTCTGGCTCCTTTCACCGTTCACCCTTCACTCCTCACTCCTCGGCGCGAGCGCCGCAGACGCTCCACCGCCCGCCGGCGAGACCGATCCCGTCGCCAGCATTTCCCAACCCCTCAGCACTCTCGTCGGCCACTTTTCCACCGAGGAAACGCTTTCCGCGCGCGACTACGCCGAGATCGCCCGCACCACCGTCACTTACGGCGAACGCCTCGAATCCGCCAAACAGCCCGTACCCGAAGGCCCGATACGCGACGCTCTGCTCGCCGTGGACCGCGGCCAGTCACTCGACGCGGCCGCCGCCGATTGGGCCGACCTGCGCACGAAGTTGGAGAAATTCCTCAAGAAGCCGGAGCAGCCACCGCAACCCGACAAGGACAAGAAACAGGACGATAAAAAAGATAAGCAGGACAAAAAGGACCAGCAGCAGGACTCGAAAAACCAGTCCGGCGGAAACGACCAGAAATCCGATTCGCAAAAGTCCGATGATCAAAAAAAACAGGACGGCCAGAAGCCCGGCGACGACTCGAAGAAAGAGGGCCAGCCCCAATCCTCCGACCAGCAGCAGCAGCAACAACAACCTCCGCAACAGTCCGGCCCCGGCTCGGAGAAAAACGATCCGTCCAAAAATCAGCAGTCCGCTTTCGGCGACATGAAGAAGCCCGGGGACGACCAAAAAACACCCGACTCCGCGAACGCCGGGCCGCCGCCTTCCGACTCCACGCCTCCCGGCGAAACTCAAAAATTCGGCGGCGCATCCGAAGGCAAATCCAGCCAGCCCGTCGATCCCAACCTCGCGCTCCAACTTCAGAAACTCGACCAAGTGCGAAGCAAGGATTCGCCCGCCCAACTTTTCCAACTGCTCCAAGATCCGAAATCCAAACCCGCCCCCGCGGGTAAAGATTGGTAAGCCGCCATGCGTTCCCTCCTTTTTTTCCTCTGCCTTTTCTCGTCGTTCGCCGCGTTGGTCCGCGCTCAAAGCGTTCGCTGGAGTCCGTCCAGCGGGAGCCTCGCGTACAATCAGATGAGCGAACTGAATCTCGTTTTCGAGGGCTGTGAACCCTCCGGCGCTCCGGCACTTCCGACCGTCGACAATCTCGCATTTCAAAATGGCGGCGAGATGCGCAACACCAGCATCGTCAACGGCCGCGTCTCCCAAAGCGTCACGCTCTCCTTCGGCGTTCGCCCCAGCCAAAAGCAACGCGTCACAATCCCGTCGTTCGAGGTCGAGACCGACAAGGGCCGCCTCACCGTGCCCGTCGCCTCGTTCGAAGTGGGCGACGCGAAAATCGGCGGCAGCGTGTCGCTCGATTCCGTGGTCAACGCGCATTTCACCGCGCCCGACACCGTCTGGGCCGGCGAAGTTTTCCCGCTCACTTATCAGCTCAGCGTCATCCGCCGCTACATCCACGGCGTCGGCCAGCTCGACTGGACGCCCGCGCCATTGCTCGTCGAGGACTGGACCAAGCCCGAGCAAAGCGAACAGGTGATCGGCGGCGAAAACCGCATCGTCATCTCCCAAGCCACCCGCGCGCTGCTGCGCACTCCCGGCCCTGCAACGCTCAACGCCGGCACCCAGCTGGTGAATGTGATCAAAGGCACCGACATGTGGGGCCGCCCCAATCTCGACCAGTTCGCCATCACCAGTGACCGTCCGCAAATCACCGTGAAACCGCTCCCCGGCGGCGCGCCCGCTTCGTTCAACGGCGCCGTCGGAAAATTCACGCTCGAATCCAAAGTCGTCCCCGTGACCGCCAGCGTCGGCGATCCCGTCACTTGGACGCTCACGCTCAAAGGAACTGGAAACTGGGCCGACATCCCCGGCCTCCCCGCGCGCGAAGCCTCGAAGGATTTCCGCGTCATCCAGCCCCAGGCAAAACGTATCAACAAAGAGGGTACGCTCTTCGAGGCGACTCTCACCGAGGACGCCGTGTTGATCCCCACCAAGGGCGGCACCTACACGCTCGGCCCTTCCAACTTCTCCTTCTTCGATCCTTCCACCGGCAGGTACGAAACCGTCACCGCGCCCAGCACCGTCGTCACAATCACTGCCCCCGCGCCGGCGGTCACGCCACCCTCGTCAACGACGACACCGCGCCCCGGCATCGCTCCTCCCACGACCGACTCTTCCACGACAACGCTCACACCGCCCGCCGCGCCCGCCGCCATCCCGCGCGATCCACTTCCCGGAAATGGCGACGCCCCCGCGCCGCTCAGCCAGCGCGCGCTCATTCTCGCCGCCCTCTCGCCCGTGATCCCGCTTTTCGCGTTCTGGTGCTGGCTCGCGCTTCGCCGCGCGAAAGAGACCGATCCGCTCCGCCCGCAACGCGAAGCCCGCGCCCGCCTCGCCGCCACGCTCACCGAACTGCGCGCCGCGAATAACGACCCGGCGAAAACCACCGCGCTCCTCCAACGCTGGCAGCGCGACACCGCCACGCTCTGGGCACTCGACCGCGCCGTCCCCGCTCCCGCCGACTTCCTCCCTGCGAGCGTCGACCTCCCGCACGCTCCCACGCTCGCGCCGGGGAGCGCCGACGTGCCACCGCGCTCCGACTCCGCCGTAACCGCGTCAGTTCAGACCCGGCCCGAAGCGCCCGTCCCACCCACCGCCTCATCCTGGTCCACTCTCTGGCAGGACGCCGAGCGCTGTCTCTACCGCCCGGATACGCCGCTGCCACCCGACTGGATCGCGCGCGCCGAGTCCGCCCTCGCCGCACGTCCGATCAAGCCGTTCAGCGCCTTCAGCATTTTCCGCCCCCGCAATCTACTGCCTTTCGCCGCCCTGCTCATCTTCGGCGCCATTGTCGTCGCGCCGCACGCGCAAGCGCAGGACGCCGGCAAATCCGCCTATGACCGCAGCGACTTCGCCAACGCGGAAAAATCCTGGCGCGCCCCGCTTGCCAAAAACCCCACCGACTGGATCGCGCACTACAACGTGTCTCTCGCGCTCGCTCAACAAAACCGCTGGCAGGAAGCCGCCGGCCACGCCGCCACCGCGTTCGTCCAGCATCCGGGCGACGCCTCCGTGCGCTGGAATCTCGCGCTGACGTTGGAGAAAGCCGGATACACACCGACGACCATCTCGTCGTTCATCAACCCGTCGCCTGCGCACAGCTTCGCGCGCGCGTTTTCCCCCGCCGTCTGGCAATACGTGTTGATTGCCGCCGCCGCCCTCCTCGCCCTCGCCATCGCGCTCGCCCTTGTCCGCGTTTACGGAGCGTCTTCTTCCGCGCTCAAACCCGCCGCCTGGACCCTCGCCGCGATTTCCGTTCTCTCGCTCGCCGTCGCCTCGATCAGCCTTCACTTGTATTCACCCACGTCCGACATCCGTGCCGCACTGGTCTGGAAGCAGGCAACGCTGCGCTCGATTCCGACCGAAGCCGACACCGCGCAAAAAACCACGCCGCTTTCTGCCGGCTCCATCGCGATCGTGAATAAAGATTACCTCGGCTGGTCCCGTCTCGCATTCCCCAACGGCCAGACCGGCTGGGTCCGCAAGGAAGAGCTTCGCCCTCTCTGGCGTTGATCGGCAATCAGGCGCATCCGCTGCGTTACAGCGGTATCGCTAAAGTCCCAGCCGTTTGTCTGCGCGAGTTGGTACCGATCACTCGTGAAACCGGGCCGGGTTTCCGAGGAGCACATGCGGCCCGCGTGTTGACTTGGGCGGCTCGCCCAATCCTCCGAACTCCGATCCCTGGCCGGCGAGCCGCGTGTTCCTCCGGGACCGACTCACGATGAAAATTCTTTGTTCGGTTTCGCCGTTTCCGGTTACCCACAAGTAGCTCGATGACGCCCGCGACCGATTCCGAACTGCTCCTCCGCTACGCGGAAACCCGCGACAACACCGCCTTCGCGTTGTTCGTCGGTCGTCACCTCGACGCGGTCTACTCGGCCGCTCTGCGTCGTGCCGGCGGCGATACACATCTCGCGGAAGATATCGCGCAGCAGGTCTTCCTCGCGCTCGCCCGCCAGTCCCGCGCGCTCGCGACTCATCCGCATCTCACCGCCTGGCTCTACGCCACCACGCGCAATCACGCCGCCAACGCCGTCCGCGCCGAATGTCGCCGCAAGACCCGTGAAGCCGAAGCATCCGCCATGAACGAGAACGAATATTTTTCGCCCGCCGCCTCCGCCGACTGGAGCCAACTCGCCCCAATCCTCGACGCGACCATCGACGAACTTTCCGCCCCCGACCGCACGGCGATTCTCCTTCGCTACATCGAGCAAAAACCCTTCGCCGACATCGGCGAAATGCTCCGCATCACCGAAGACGCCGCCCGCATGAGGGTGGATCGCGCCCTCGAAAAACTGCGCGTCCGCCTCGCCCGACGCGGCCTCGCCTCCACCAGTTCCGCCCTCGGCATCGTCCTCGCGGCCAACACCGTCAACGCCGCGCCCGCGTCGCTCACCGCCAGCGTCGCTGCCTCAGCGACCGCCGTTCCAGCAACCACTGCCGTGATCGCCACTCTCGTCACCTTTATGAGCACCACTAAAGCAACGCTCACGCTCGCCACGCTCGCCTGCTTGCTGGCCGCGGGAACCGCCACTCGCCAGCTTCTCGCCGGTCGCTCAGCCGCAGCCGCTTTGGCCGCAGATCAAAAAAGTTTCGATGCGCTGCTCGCCCAAAATCACCGATTAAAAATGGAGGAGGAAGCCGCTGAACAAACGGGAGCGACTCCGCCCGCCGCACCTGTCGAAAAGCCGCTTTCGTCTGCGCCCGTCGTCGAAGATCCGCGTATCACCGGCGCCGCGTTTCTCGTCCGCCATCCCGAGGTGAAGCAGGCCCTCATCGAACGGTCACGAGCGAGGATCGCGCTTACCTGGGCTCCCTTCTTCAAAAGCGAACAGTTCACGCCCGCTCAAATCGAGCGGTTCATCCAACTGATGCTCAGCTACGACTGGTACGGCCCGGGAACGATGCCGGGCCAAAAACCAATGCTTCTTTTCGCGGGTGACATCACCGATCCCAAAGACGCGGAAAAACAATTCCGTGACTTTTTCGGCGAAGAACTTTTCCGAAAGCGCATCGAGTTCGGCCGTACCACAAAGGCCCGGGACTTTACTCAACTGATCGCTACCGCCCTCGCTTTTTCACCGGAGCCGCTGACCGCCGATCAAGCCGCGCGGCTCACCTCGATCATTCAAAGCAGCAAGGCGGACAAGAGCTCCGGTGCCGCAACCTACTATGATTGGGACGCCATCATCGCCAAGTCGCAGCGCTCGCTCACGGCCGCCCAACTCGACGCCCTCGACGGCATGCGCGCACAAGACGAGTACCGCGTCGCTTCAGCTGAAACCGATAAACGGATACGCGCGGCCGCCGTCAAAAAATCCACGCCCGCGTCTCGCTGATCATGAGAGCCAAAACCATCATTATTTCCGCAGCCCTTGTCGTTTCCTCCGCCTGTCTTCTCGTCGGTTGGCACCAAGCCCAGTTCACCGCGCGAATTCGCGACGCACGATCCCATCTGAGGATCGAACGAGCCAAACTAGAAGCCCGGCTTCAGAAGTCAGAAACGCGCCTCGCCGCAGCGGGAAACCCGACCGCGCACGCCGAGAGATCTCCCGCCTCACTCACGCCATCAATCAGTCAGACGGAAATCCAGACACTGCTCGCCCAACTCAACGTCTTCGACAAAGACCCGCGGCTGCAGGCGTTGTCGCTCAAAGCCAGTCGGGCACAAACGCGCGCGACATACGCGCCGTTCTACCGCCATCGTCATCTGACGCCCGCGCAGATTTCCCTTTTCGAAGACATCGTTTCCACGCGCGAGGAAAAACTCCGGGACATCGTTCCCGCCGCGGTATCCCTCGGCCTTCGCATCGACGATCCCGCAATCCGCAAATTCAACGACGACGCCCGCAGCGACTATCATGAACAAATGAAGTCGCTGCTTGGCGACGACGCGTATGCGACGCTCATGGACTACGAACGCGCTTCACGTGTCCGCCAGCTCGTGAGTTCCATCGCGGGCACCGTCACCATCGCCCGCGCGCCTTTCTCGTCCGCGCAAACCGAGCGGTTGGTCGCCATCATCGCCAACGCCACGCCGAAATATGCTCAAGGCGGTTCCGCCGACACCAACGCCGTCGATTGGGAAATCGTCGACGCCCAAGCCCGCACGATCCTCTCCGAGGAACAGTTCAAAGCCTTCACGACCATCGAAGCGCCGAACGGAGGCCGTTACTCGGCGAAGCTCGACGGTGCCCTGGCCGTCGCCATGAACGCTGACTTGGCGAAGTCCCCTTAACGCGGAATCACTTTCACAGTCCGCAGCAAATCGACCGCGGTGCTCCAAGAAAACCCGCGACCTCCTCGCTACGGATAATCGTAGAGCTTCGGATCCCGCCGCATCGGGCGGTCGATCGCCTTGTAGCGATGGCGCTTTTCCTTCGCCGGCGCCGGCTCGCCCGACGGTCCGAAACCATCGGGCTCCCCGCCTTCGTCGTCGCCACCGCCCAGTTGATCTTCGAGCGATTCCGGATCGGCGCCTTCCTCCAATTTGCGAACGACCTCCTCCATCTCGCCGTCGATCTTTTCCCCGGTCAGCTCGGCCATGCGTCGCATCATCCGTCCCATCGCGCGCGGATCGTTTTCGTCCACGTTGGAAAACTCCTGCTCCATCGCGCCCATCGCCGCCTCCATCCGCGCATCCTCCGCGGGATCGTTTCCCTCTCCGCCCGCATCGGCCGGCGTCTCGCCGTCAGCGCCTTTTCCCCCGCTCGTCACGGCAAAAGCCGACACGGATTTCTGCATCCGAAATTTCGGATTGTCGGGGCAACGCGGGATCGTCTGACCCTGCGCGAGAGTCTTCGCGTAGAACTGGTACAGCGTGTGATTGTCCGGGCAGTAATACTCGTAGATCGGCATGATCGCGCGACCTTGGCCAACCTCCGGGGATTCTCAAGCCGGGCGGCTCCGCGCCCGTCATTTTTTTAGCTGCGCGCCGCGCACAATGGCCGCGCTGCCGCGCACCGCCTTGAGCGCGTCCATCGCCGCGGCGAGCCGCTTTCGTTTTTCGTCGGACGCCGCAAACATCTCCAACTGCGCCGCGTGGCCCTCGACGCCGGAAAGTTTTACGCTCACCAATCGCAACGCCTGCCGGCGGCTCCACGCCTGCCGCAGCAGAGGCGCCACCAGCGGGTAGAACGGCGTTTCGATATCCGACGCTTCCGGCAGACTGCGCGCCGAAGATGTGTGATCAAAATTCGGATACCGGACTTTCACCGTCAGCGTTTTCACCCGCTTCCCATCCGCCCGCACTTTGGGCAGGAGATCGTCGATCATGCCTTTCGCGATCCGCTCGATTTCGTCGAAATCCGAAATGTCGCGGGAAAAAGTCTCCTGCTGCGAATACGACTTCGCGTCCTCGTGCTCCGTTTCCACCCGGCTGCCGTCTTCTCCGCGCGCCATCGCCAGCACGTTCCGCCAGCTCTCGCCAAACGCGGAGAAGAGCTCGTTTTCGCTCTTCGTGAAAAGATCGGACACGCTCGCAATGCCGCGCGCTTTCAACGCCTCTTCAGTCTTCGCGCCGATTCCCGGCAGCCGGCCGATGTCGAGCGGCGCGAGGAACGCCGTCTCTCCGCCCGGTGGGACCACCGTGAATCCCCGTGGCTTCCGCAGCTTGCTCGCGATGCCCGCCACGAGCTTGTTGGTCGCGAGCCCGAATGAGACCGTGATCTGCAGTTCGTCCCAAATGAGTTTTTGCAATCCGCGCACGGCCGCCTCGCACTCTGCGCCTGTCTTGTATCCACAAGGTCCGACATCGAGATAACCCTCGTCGATCGAACGTCGTTCGACATACGGCGTGAGCTGTTCGCAGAGATCGAAAAGGCGGCGCGAGTAGTCTCCGTAACGACCCGAGGTGTGCCTCACCAAAATCAAATCAGGACATACCTGAAGCGCGCGTCGCGTCGGCATCGGCGTGTACACGCCGCACGCCCGCGCCTCGTAACTCGCCGAGGAAATGATGCCGCGATCCCGCCCGCCCACCGCGACTTTCTTCCCGCGTAACGACGGATCGAACGCCTGCTCGACCGACACGAAAAACGCGTCGGCATCGAGGTGGACAATCGTCGGCAGCATGGAGGCAGAGAAATCCCAAACGCCAAAATTCCAAACGCCAAAAGCGCCACGCCAATAATTCCGAACCATAGGAGCGGTTTTAGGCCGCGATAGCTCGACGTCGAAAACGGAAGCACGGCAATCGCGGCGTAAAGCCGCGCCGACAATTTCAGATCACCCTGTCGCCACAGCCATCGCGGGCAGATGATCCAGGAAGAGATCGAGAATCGCCGGATCGAATTTCGTTTCGCGCAAGCGACGCATTTCGGCGACGACGAGATCTTCCTCCCACGCGGGTTTGTACGCGCGTTGCGACATCAAGGCATCGTACACATCGGCGACTGCGACGATGCGGGCTTCCAGCGGGATTTCCTCGCCCGCCAGTCCCTGCGGGTAACCAGAACCATCCCAGCACTCGTGGTGCGAAAGCGCGATGCGCGCCGCGCACTGGATCAGCGGCCACGGACTGCATTCCAACATGCGGTGACCGATCACGGAGTGAGATTTGATTATCTCCATCTCTTCGCGCGTCAGGCGGCCGGGTTTGTTGAGCAATTCCTGTGAAAGACCGATCTTCCCCACATCGTGCAACGGCGTGGCGTGATGCAACTCCAGCAGCCGCGCGTCATCGAGACCCATCAGGCGTCCGATTTCGCAGGTGTAGCGACTCACGCGATCGAGGTGCGAGCTGATGGAAGTGTCGTGCGCTTCACACGCGAGACGCAGACGCACCGCGATTTCCACGCCCGGATTTTTCGGATCGAAGGTGCTCATCGGCGATCCTCCTGCGCATGAAATCCGGCTTGGGCGGGCGCGCGCAAACGGCGGCGGCGCTCCTTGTTTTGATAGAGAGCGGCATCGGCGGCGGCGCTGAGCTCCTCGATGTCGAGCGACGCGTTCTTGTCGAAATACGTGACTCCGTGGCTCGACTCCAAATTGAAGAGAACCCCGGCCTGCGCGTTGCGTACCGAGAGCACGACGTCGAGCGAGGACAGCGCTTGCTCGGCTTGGTCGGGCTGCGTCTCCACACCCATGGCGACAAACTCGTCGCCACCGAAACGCGACAGGAGCGAGTCTTTGCGAAAGACACTCTGCAGCGTCATCGCAAATTCCTTCAACGCCTCATCGCCCTTCGCGTGCCCGTGCACGTCGTTGATTTGCTTGAAGCGATCGAGGTCGAAATAGCAGAGGTATCCACGAAGTTCCGACTTCTTGATCTTCTGGATGACGTCGGGATTCAGTGTGTTGAAGCCGCGGCGATTGTAGAGGCCCGTGAGCTCGTCGATGACGGCGAGCTGGCGAATGGTGCGCTGGAGGCGGTGGCGTTCGATCGCGTAGACGATCGCGCGGTCGAGCGTGAGGTAGTTGAAATCTCCCTTCAGCAAGAAATCCTGCGCACCGATCTTCACCGCCTGGAGACCCACTTCGTCGCTGTTGTTCGCCGTGAGCACGATGATCGGCACGTCCGGCGCGACTTCGATGATGCGGGCAAGCGTGTCGAGTTCGCGGCTGTCCGGCAGGTTCAGATCGAGCAGAATGACGTCGAACTCCTCCGTCTTGAGTGTCGCGACGGCGTCGCCGAGACGCGCCTTATGAGTGGCGACGTAGCGATTCGACGGCGATTTTTTGAGCATCTGCTCCGTGATCTTCGCGATCATGAGCATGTCTTCCACGAGGAGGACTTTGATGGTCTTGTAGATCATGGGGCAGCGATCGCCGTTGAACGGTTGGGAACTGTATCGGCTATTTGCTCACCGTCTTAACCGAGATTTCCGACGCCACGTCCTTGATGATCCGCGGCGTCAGGAAAAAAACCAATTCCGTGCGATCCTTGCTGTCGTACTTTCCGGTGAACGCTTTTCCGAGCAGCGGAATATCGCCGAGCAGGGGAATTTTCCTGCGCGTGGTCGTCGCCGTGTCTTGAACGAGTCCGCCCATCACGATGGTCGCGCCATCGCGGACACGCACGATCGACGACGCCTGCCGGATGTCGATGACCGGCGCATTCGTATTTCCCGTGGCCGAGGCATCCATGCGCACCAGCCGGCTCACCGCGGGCGTGATATCCAGCGTGACCAATCCATCGGCGGACACCTGCGGTGTGATCGAAAGCACCGTGCCGACCGTGACGGTCGTGATGGTTTCGGTGATGTCGGTCTGGCTGACGCCGCCGTTATTCTGGGTCGTCTTGGTCGTGGTGAAAATCGGGAGATCCTGCCCGACGCGCACCACGGCGGGTTGATTGTTGAGTGTGCGTAACCGCGGCTTCGATACCACGCTTAGATGGCCCTGCTCTTCCAGTGCGTCCAATACCGCCGAGAAGTCGCCGCGTTGATGCGTGACCCGCACCGTGGGCGCGGAGGGAGTTTTTCCAAAAATGGGGTTGGTGATGATGAGCCCCGCGCCGTCCGGAAGTCCGAGTGTGCCGGGGATGCTGCTCACGGTGGAATCGAGCCGCTGTGAAATATGCTGCCAGTTGATGCCGAGCTGGAACGCGTCGTTCAACGCGACCTCATAGATCTCCACCTCAAGGTCGATCTGGCGGACGATGCTCTTCGTCACGCTTTCGAGATACTCGCCGATCATCTCGATATTCCGATGATTGTCGCGGACGAGCACTGTGCCGGCCAGTGAGTTGATCGTGTAGCTGCCGCCCGCCGAAACGATCGTCTTCAACTGATCGCCTAGGTCGCCCCAAAAATTAATCGTGGACGTGTTCGTGACCGTCATCGTCGAACCTTCGGTGCCGCCGCCCGACGATCCGCCGCTGCCGCCGCCGCCGCCACTTCCGCCG
>Ga0164241_10002960_pt1 | contig 17737 bp, 12 predicted proteins | sample OricomyardsoilBY_FD_108780 | JGI IMG/M metagenome (GOLD analysis project Ga0164241, IMG submission 108780) | Backyard soil microbial communities from Emeryville, California, USA - Original compost - Back yard soil (BY) | ecosystem: Environmental > Terrestrial > Soil > Unclassified | place: USA...
GCTCAAATCGAGCAAATAGAACTCAAGGAAAACACCGGCGCACTCCCCGCGAGCGAGGCGAAAGACGCCATCCAAAGCATCGGCGTCGCCTATCAACTCGTCACCGACCACACGTCGATGGTCCTCCTCGACGACGCGACTTTCGCCAAACGTGGCATCGCGCGAAACAACCAGCAGCGCATCGCCACCGAGCGCGCCGCGCAAAGCGTCCGCGCCTCGCAGCCGGCGAAAAATTATCACGTCGATGCGGCTCGCCCGACCTATCCCGCGCCCGCGCCCCACGTGAGCCACGGCGGTGGTGGTGCCATCGATCCGCGCACGCTCACCGCCATGCTCTTCCTCTTCGTCGCGGCCGCCTCGTTCTACGCGCGCAAACACCTGGGCCGCTGTTCGGGTCAGAAAAAAAGGTGATCATGCCAGTAGGAGTGAACCGCATCCTTCTCGCGCTGCTGGCTTTCACCAGCGGCGTAATGAGCGTCGGCTGCGCATCAACGCGTTCTTCTGTTACCGTAAACAGCCGCCGTTCTGGGCAGTCCATTCGCGAACAGCTGCTCGTCCTCACCCCGATCGGCGCAAACGTCCGTGAAGTCGTCGCAACCATCAACACGAGGCTTCGGCATGAGGGCGGATGGTTTCCCTCAAGTGACCAAATCAACCAACGCGTCGTCGCGTCATCGGAAACGCCAACAAGTGAGTTCGAGCGCTTTCTGATTCCGGACCTGTCTCCCCGCTTCGCGGAAAAGTGGAATGGAGAAACGCTCAATGTGGAAATCGTCGTCGCGGTTCATCAGGGCATCCCTTTTCGCGTATGGACGATCGCGACCTGGCAGTTTGGACGTGATGGAACCTTAAGAGACATTGCGGTTAAAAAGCTTATCGATGGCCTATGAAACGACTCCCCTTCCTAACGCTGCTTCTCGGCGCACTAGCTGTTTCGATCCATTGTTCGTCCGCAGTAGAAACGGCTCTCCAGTTCGACCGCATGGCGCTTGTTCATGGGGAAATCTGGCGGTTGTTCACAGGGCACTTCACGCATTTCGGAGGCGATCACCTGCGCTGGGACGTGATCGCGTTTCTGGCGTTTGGATCGCTTGTCGAAATTCGTTCTCGCACGGGCTTTGTCGTCTGCCTGGGCGTCTCGTGCCTCGCGATCACGCTCGGCGTCGCGCTCTTCCAGCCGCAGTTCGCGATCTACCGCGGTCTGTCTGGAGTCGATTCCGCGATGTTCGGCTTTGTATCGGCGGATCTGTTACGCAGTGGCTGGCGCGAAAGAGACCGGGTTATGTTCGGGTTGGGCGCGCTCGCGCTCGCAGGCTTCGCCGGGAAAAGCGTCTTCGAACTCGCAACCGGCTCCACGCTCTTCGTCGCCACCCACTCCGTCTTTCAAGCGGTTCCCCTCGCGCACTTGATCGGCGCGATCACCGGAGCCGTCTGCGTGTGGGCCACCCGTTCGCGACCAGTGGAACTCACAGTTTCCGCTGCGACATGATCAGCTTCACGAGCGAATCGACCGCCATGCCGCTAAAGGTCCCTCTCACGGGAAAATTTTCCGACAACGCCGTGTAACCGAGCGGATCCGGCTCACTGCGACGAAGCAAATTCAGCGTGCGAAAATCCTCCGCCTGCTGGCCGCGCACGCCCATCTGAAGATCGAGATTGATCGCGCGTTTGAGCAGAGAAACCCCCGGCGTGTTGTCCACAGTTCCGCTTCCCAACAATCGTAGATCCGGCGAGAGCAGACTGAACGTCTTGATCTGCGTGGCCGCTTCCTCCGGTCGGTGCGCGATGTCGATGTTGAGCTGGTCGAAATTGAAATCGATCAGACGATGGAGCGAGTCGGACACCGCCTTGAATTTATCCGCGTCGCGCGCCACTGCGCCTTTTCCCAACGCGCTGCCGAGGATGCTCACCGCGCTGGCGATCTTCGAAAGTCCTTCCTGTCCTTTGCCCAAATTCGCCGCGAGCGCGGAGGTGGCGAAGCCGTGAAAACGTCCGCCCCGGCAGACGAGCTGCGCGTCGATCGCCGCTGTGTCCGCGAGGCGATCGAGCGATGGCGTGCGGCCGGTGAGTTTGCCCGCGACATCGAATTTCCCCTCGACCGTCGGCGGCGTGCCCGGGTTCGCCGCGCTCAAGAATGGAACGGGATCGACGTTCGACGCCGTCACCGAGGCGTTGACGTCATAGGGTTCGGGCGCCGACGCCTGAAACTGAATCACGCCATCCGCCTTTGCCGCCGCGCCATCGGGAAAGGCCGCGTTAAACGACTCCAAGGTGAGCGCATCCGGGGTGATTTTCACCGACGTTGAAACCTCCACCGGCGGCTGCCCGGCGGCATAAACAACCTTCTTCATCGCGACTTTTATCCGGCCGGTAACGGCATCCCACACTGGCTTGGAATCGGGCGGCGCCGGTTCGGCGGGCGGCTGTGGACCGGACGACGGCGATGTCGGCGGTTTATTCTCCACTGGGGGCGCGGATGCCGGCGTGGGTTGCAGCGCGGCGAACGACTTCAAATCGTCCACATACAGTTCGTTGCTCACGAGCTGCGCATCCACCTCCCAGCGCTCGCCGGCGGGCTGGAGTTTGGCGGCGAGTTCGAGATCCGATTTGCGTCCTGCCAAATCGAATACGACCGGCACGTGCGCCTCCAGACGGCCGCCGGTATGTTGATCCGCGCGGAGGTCGATCGTAATGGACGGCAAATCCGTGCCGTCTTTCGAACGCAACGAATCGATCGTGAGCTTGGAGGAAATCTGCTGGAGCGCCGCGACCACGCTCGCGGTGAAATCCATTTCCGCGACGCCTCGCGATAGGACGGAGAAGTCCGCTGCCGCCGGCTGGCCGAGCAAGCCCGCCAGATCGGCGCGCAGATGGCCGGTCGCCTTGATCGCTTGGTCGCTCCCGGCGGCTTGTCCCGCCCGCACGGAAAGCACCAGAAGATCTTTGCCGGCGCTGCGTGCCGCGATTTCGGATACATCGGCCTGCCAGCCGGCCGGTGTGTAGTCGCCCGATGCCGTGATGGAAAGGTCGAGCGCCTCGATCAGCGGCTTGCCCGCTTGCGTGACAGAGAGATTTCCCAAAACCAGCGGTGACACCGCGCGAACCGTCACGCCCGCCTGATTAGGGCGCGCGACGAATTCGCCGCGCAGATCATCGCCCGTGGCAACCAGATCCTTCGGTGCAAAAGGACGCGCCCACGCGAGCGGGAGGCCGGCCAATTGAATCCGCAGAAGATCCTCCTCGGGTGCGGCGACTTTGATTTCACCGGTCGCCGGGACGATTTCCAGCACCTGCAAAACTTCCGCCGAGATCACCGGCGACTTGCCGGCGACTTCCACCGAAAACCGATTCACGCGCACGCCCGAACTGCTCTGCGCAAGATCGAAGGCCGACTGCACACGGATGCGGCCGAGGACGGAAAGTCCCGCGTACACCGAATCGAGCCGCTCGGTCGCGAGGTCCGTTTTCCCCGTCAGCTGCACTTCCTTGAAGAGATGGTCCGCGTGAAAATTTCCGCCCGCAGTCAACGTGAACGTCGGCAAACTCTGCCCCAGCGCGAACGGTGCGACATCGGGGTCGCCCACGTCCACCAACCAGGTTCCGGTGATCGGCGCTTTCGCCGACGGGTTGCTCGCGTGCAGCTCGACCAGTTTTTTCTCACCGCTGTCGGTCAAATTCTTGACCACGACATCGTACGTTTCCCGTTCGCCTTCACGCGACGCCGTACTCTCGGCGATCAGACGCGCGCTGTGCGCCAGACCGGGACCGGAGGCGGTGGATTCGTTGGTCACGCCGATCCGGCTGAAGCTATGTGGCGTATCCATTTTCAGGATCAGCGTGCTGACATTCGACAGATGAGAGACCGGCGCTACGCCGTCCGCGAGCGCCACGTCGGCGCGGATGGTGAAGCGGCCCTCGCGACCCTCGGCGAGATCGCCACCCGAAATCGCGATGGCGGCGCGGCCGGGAGGCTCGGCTGGTTTGACGGGGAAAATCACTGTTCCCTCAAGATCGATTTTGTCGGCCGCGACATCCATCGGAAGGTCGAGCAGTTTGAAGACGCCCTCAAATCCCGCGGACCGAGGCGCGGCTTCGTTTTCCGCTACGGTAGTGACGCCTGGGGGCGTGGTGATTTGCGTGGGCGACGAAACAGGCGCTGTCGCCGGCGGCGGTTGCGGCGTGGTCAGATCGAGGGTCCAACCCTTCGCGACCAGATTGTGGAGGTGAACTTTTCCGCGCGCAGCCGAGATAAGGGGGAGCTCGATCGTGGCCGAGGGCAGCGTCAGCGAGAACCCGGGACGGGAAACGGTGACATCCGAAATTTCGATACGTTGGAAGCCGGCCGAAACGCGGCCCACATGCGTGACGCCGAGTGAGGGATCTCCGGCGATGATACGTCGCGCCGCCCATGTTTGCACCGAAGGAATCAGCGCGGTGGCGAACAGGATAACGGCCAGAGCAGCGAGGACGCCGGCGCCAATCAACAGGATGCGGAGGACCTTCATGGGAGAAGCGGATCGCACTTAGACGCGTCGGATGCCAGCGTGTTACGAAAGAATATTTTTGAACGAGGTCCGCCAAAAAAAACCGACCGCGCGTCCTTCGGGAACGTCGGGCGGAGGTCGGCTCCGCCGCAAAGGTTGAAGGCCCGCATCCGCGAAATCGAACGACGGGAAACGCGGCGGGCCGGCGCGTTTCCCGTTGAACAGCCTTACGGCTTCATCACGAACGGATCGGCCTGGCCGATCGCCTTGCGCATCGCGGCGACGGCGACGTTGTGGCTGTAGTTTGCCTGAAGCTGGTTGTTGCGCGAATCGGTCAACGAGACGCGGGCTTCGAGGACGTCGAGCTGGGTTGCGGAGCCGGCGGCGTAGCGAGCGTCGGCGAGACGCAGCGCTTCTTCGGCCTGCTCGACGACCTTGGTGGCGGACTCGGCGAGTTCGGCTGCTTCCTGGAGCGAGGAGTAGGCTCGGCGCACCTCGACCTCGACGGCGAGCGTCGATTCAGACGTGAGCAATTTCGCCTGGTTCAACCGCGAGCGCGCTTGGGCAACGCGACCGGCGGTGGCGCGACCGTCGAAGATCGCCCACTTCGATTCCAAACCGATCGACCAACCATCGAGCGAATCGTTGAAGCGGTCCGAGAAATTATTTTTTCGGAACTGATAACCGCCGACGACCGAGAGATCCGGTTGATAGTCGGCGCGGGCGACTTTCACCGCGGCTTCGCGCGCTTTTTCCAATTTTTCCAAACGCTGAAGTTCCGGCCGGTTGTCGCGGGCTGTACGCAACGCGTCCTGGAGATCGTAGCTGACAGGCGTGAAATCCAGCGTGCCGACGAACTCGGGGAGCTTGCGCGCGCTTTCCATGCGCGGGTTCGAATAACCGATCGCCTGACGAAGTTCGTCGATGGCGATGCGATAGCCGTTGCGGGCGCGGATGAGGCTGGGCTGCGCGTTGGCGACGGCGACCTCGGCGCGGAGCACTTCGAAGTTCGACGACGCGCCGGCGTTGAAACGGTTCTTGGCGGTCTGGAGCTGTTCGCGAAGCAGGCGCACGTTTTCTTCCTGCACCTTCGTTTGCTCGCGCATGAAAAGCACGTTGTAGAAACGCGTGCGCACATCGAGGAGCGCGGTGTTGATGACCCCCTGGAGTTCGAGCAGCGCGGATTCGCGGGCGAGCTTTTGCGCGTCGAGGGCGTTCTTCACGCCGCCACCGGAATAGAGGACCTGGCGGACTTCCAGCGCGATGCTCCAATAACTGGTATCGCTCGTACCCGCGCCCGGGGCGGCTTGATCGCGGCTGAGCTCGCGATCGGTCAGCCGGTAAGCGGAGTCGATCGAGGCGTTGGGCAACGCGCGCGCTTTGATCTCCACGATCAAGCCTTCTTATTCGCGGATGCGTTCGCGCGCCTGGCGGATGGCGAAACTATTATCGAGGGCGAAGGCGATCGCGGTTTCCAGATCGAGGCGATCGGGGACATCGGGCGTTGCCGCGGCGGCGGGAGCCACCGGACGCGGCCGTGAGAACGGCGAGGCCGAAACGGGCGCCGTCAACGAGACCAGTGAGGTGATCGCCGTCAGACTCAGGAGTGAGCGGCGGGACATAAACGAGTGGTTCATGCGAGTGGGAATTTCCTGGGTTTACTTGTGGGCCTGAGCGGCCGTTTGCGGAACGCCGAGGGGAAGTCCGGCATGACGATTTTTGGGAAGATCGCGCGCATGATCGCGAGCGATCAGGACGTAGAACGCCGGGACGACAAAGAGCGTGAACACCGATCCGACGGCCATGCCGACGACGAGCACCCAGCCGATGCTGTTACGTGCGGCGGCACCGGGGCCGCTGACGAAAATCAGCATCAAGTGACCGAATACAGTCGCGGCGGAAGTCATCATCACGGGGCGCAGACGGGTCGCGGCCGCGCGGCGGATGGCGTCGAGTTTGGCGACGCCCTCTTCCTGGAGTTTGTTGGCGAACTCCACGATGAGGATGCCGTTTTTCGCAATGAGGCCCACCAGCGTGATCAGCCCGATCTGCGAGTAGATGTTGAGTGACGTCTCACCAAGGAAGACCGGCAGCAAGGCTCCCGTGAGCGCGAGCGGCACCGAGCCGAGCAGGATGATGAAGGGATCGCGGAAGCTGTTAAACTGAGCCGCGAGGACCAGGAAGATCAGGATGAGTGCGAGGATGCCGGCCTTGCCCAGCGCGGAACCTTCGAGACGCAACTGGCGCGACTGGCCGCCGTAATCGACCGTGTAGCCAGGCGGCAGAATCTCGGCGGCTTTGGCCTCGAGCTTTTTGAGTGCTTTGTCCACGTCGGGGCCGACGCCGCTGATCTTGACGGAGTTGAGCTGCTGAAAGCGATTAAGCGAACGGGGTTTCACCGTGTGCTTGAGCGTCGCGATCGTGGAGAGCGGAATGACTTCTCCGTGCGGTCCGCGGATGTGATAGTTGAGCAATTGCTCGGCGTTCAGGCGCTGGCCGCGCTCGACCTGCGGGATGACGCGGTAGCTGCGGCCGTCGTTGACGAAACGATTCACGTAACCGCCGCCCAACATCGAGCCGAGGTCGCGGGCGACGTCGCTGAGGTTAAGGCCCATCGAGGCGACCTTGTCCTTGTCGATTTCGATCTCGACCTGCGGAAGGTCGAATTTGAGATCGGCGTCCGCGTAGAAGAACGTCGGCATGCCGCCGCCGGCGTTGGCCTCGGTGTTCGCGTACAAGGTGAGCTTTTGCGCGTACTCGAGCATCTCGCTGTGATCGGCGGTGGAGCGGATCACGAACTCGATCGGCATCGCGCCGCCGGAAGGCAGCGGGTCGGGCGTTTTCACGACGACGTTCATGCCGGGAATGCGTGAGGCCGGGCCTTGCATCGCCTCTTGAATCTCCGTCGCGCTGCGCGAGCGTTCCGACCACGGCTTCAAGATGACGCCGGAGAAACCGAAGCTCGTTGAAGTGAGCTGAAACGAGTTTTCGTACTCGGGGATGCTCGAGAACATCTTCTGCACCTCCTCGGCGAAAATGACGTTTTGATCGATGGTCGAAGTTGGCGGTGGCAACAGCACGCCGAAGACGACGCCTTGGTCCTCGATTGGCGCGAGTTCACGATTCGCCATCATGCCGAACGGGATGACGAGCAGCGTCAGGAGAGCGGCCAGCGCGAGAACTTGAGGCACCGTGGCGAAGCGGCGATGCGAGAAGAAGTCGAAGATCAGCATGAACAAGATGCCGAGAACGACGACGGCGGCACTGCCCATCGCGAGACCGCCGAAAACCTTCTTCACTGCGGCGCCGTCGAACAGGCCAAGAACAATCAGAGCCGCCACGATAGTGAACACGGGGATGAGAATCAGCCCGGCGAGCAGCAACTTGCCAAAGCTCATGCGTTGGGTTCGCAAGGCCAGCATGTGGCCGATCGCGCGGTCGTACCGATTACGCACGCGATCGAAGGTGCGATTGATGAAGCCGCTGAGACCTTGATCCTCGTGGGCGGCGTCCTTGAGCAAATACGCGCTCATCATCGGCGAGAGCGTGAGGGCGACGAAGCCGGAAACGGACACTGCGCCGGCGAGCGTCATCGCGAATTCGCGGAAGAGCGCGCCAGTGAGGCCGCCTTGGAAAGCGATCGGCGCGTAAACCGCCGCGAGCGTGATCGTCATCGAAATGACGGGGCCAACGAGTTCGCGTGCGCCGAGGATGGCGGCATCGATCGGTGCTTTCCCTTCGCGGATGTGTCGCTCGACGTTTTCGACGACGACGATGGCGTCGTCCACCACGATACCGACCGCGAGCACGATCGCCAGGAGCGTGAGGAGGTTGATCGTGAAGCCAAACGCGAGCATCAGCGTGAGCGCGCCGACAAGAGAAAGCGGCATGGCCACGACGGGAATCATCACGGAGCGCAGCGAGCCCATGAAGGCGAAGATGACGATCATGACGATGATCAGCGTCTCGATGAGTGTGTGGAGAATTTCGCTGAGGGCGTCGTCGATGTATTTGGTTCCGTCATACGCGATGGTGGCGTGGAGACCGGCGGGCAGCGCGCGCTGGACGTCGGGCATCGCCGCGCGCACGCGTTTGATGACCTCAACCGTGCTCTCGTTGGGAAGCACCCACACGCCCATGAACGTGGCGGTTTTGCCGCCGAAGCGGACTTCCTGGTCGTAGTTTTCCGCGCCGAGCACGACGTCGGCGACATCGGCGAGACGGATGATGGTGCCGTTCTTTTCGGCGACCACGAGCTGCTTGAATTGCTCGACGCTTTTCAGGTCGGTGTTCGCGATGAGGCTGATGCTCATCATCGAACCCTTCGTGGAGCCGACGGCGGCGAGGGCGTTGTTGGCCTGCAGCGCCTGGCGGACTTCCGCCGGGCTGATGTTGCGCGCGGCGAGTTCGTCAGGCTTCAGCCAGACGCGCATCGCGAACACGCGGCCACCGAGCACGTCGGCCTTTTGCACGCCTTTCACCGAGGAGAGGCTCGGCTGGACCATGCGGTTCAGGTAGTCGGTGATCTGGTTTTGATCCATCGTGTCCGAGTAGAAACTCAGGTACATCGAGGCGAACTGGTTGTCGCTGGACTCCACGCTGATGGTCGGCGCCTCGGCTTCCGGGGGAAGCTCATTGCGGACCTGGTCGATCTTCGCGCTGATCTGCGCGAGCGCGGCGTTGGTGTCGTAGTTGAGCCGCAGGTACACGTTGATCGTGCTCATGCCGGCGGCGCTGGTGGACTCGATGTAATCGATGCCGTCGGCGCTGGCGATCACCCGCTCGAGCTGGGTGGTGATGTAGCCGCGAACGGTTTCGGCGCTGGCGCCGAAATAGACGGTGGAAACATTAACAACGGCGCTGTCGCTGCGCGGATACTGCCGGGTGTTAAGCTGGAAGTAGGCGACGATGCCGACGATCAGGATGGCCAGGTTGACCACGAGCGCGATGACGGGCTTGCGGACAAAGAGGTCCGTGAAACTTTTGGAAATCATATCGGGAACGAGACGGTGTCAGGTTTGAGACGACGCGAACGATGCGCCGCGCGAGAGTGAAAACTCCCTGCGAACGCGCCGGGGCGGAGCTCAGGTGTTCGCTGGTTTCGGGTTCGCGCTAGCCGACGGCTGCACGGTGTTGTTGACCTGGACGGGAACGGCATTGCGCAGTTTGAAGACGCCGGACGTGACGACCACTTCGCCCGGCTTCACGCCGCCGCTGATCGCGACGAGATCGCCGCGCGCAGTGCCGAGCGTGATCGGCTGCTGACGCACGCCGAGATACTCTTTGCCCGCTTGGTCTTTCATCTTTTCGACGATGAAAACGGAGTTGCCGTAGGACGCGTACGAAATGGCGGTCGCTGGGACGACGATCACCGACTCCGTTTTGGGAAGCTCGACTTCGACCCGCGCGAACATACCGGAACGGAGAATTTCCTTCGGGTTGGCGACGATCGCCTGGACGGTCACGTTGCGCGTGGCGGGATCGATCACGGAGTTGATCGCATTAATCTTCCCCTCAAAAGTGCCGGCCTCGGACGCGTCGATGTTCAGCGTGACTTTCTGGTCCACGGCAAGCGAGGCGAGCTGCTGCTGTGGCACCGAGAAGTTAACATAAATCGGGTCGAGTTTTTGCAAAGGCATCAACGGGCTGCCGCGTGAAACGTACTGGCCGACGTTCACCATGCGGATGCCCACGCGGCCATCGAAAGGTGCGCGCACGAACTTCTTCTCGATGGTGGCTTTGATCGACGCGACTTCGGCCATCGCCTGTTTGTACGTGGCGTCGGCGACATCGAATTCGGACTTCGCCACGGTGTTGTTGCCGAGCAAACCCTGGGTGCGGTCGAGGTTGATTTTCGCCAGGCCGGCTTTGGCTTCGGAAGCGGCGAGTTGTGCGGCTTCGACGGAGGAATCAATTTCGACGAGGAGGTCACCGGCTTTTACCGCGGTGCCGTTCTCGACGGGGATTTTCACGATCTGGCCGTCGGCATCCGCGCTCAAGGTGACGCCTTGAACCGGCGCGAGCGTGCCGATGGCCTTGATGTATGTGCGCCATTCAAGCTGTTGCGCTTCGAGCGTGGTGACTGACGCCGCTGGCTGAACATGCGGCGTCGACATCGCTTTCTTAACTTGAGCGGTCTTGACCGCGCCGAGGCCGAGCACGAGCACGGCAAAGCCGCAAAGGGCGATAACGAATTGCTTAATCATGGTGTGTGTCTGGTGATGCGAACTGAATTGGGAAAAAGGAGAGCGGCGGCTCAGGTGGCGGGCGACTGACCGGGCGCCGCGGGTGGCTGGGAACCGATGGCCGAGGCCCGTTCGAGGATCTTCAGGAGGAGTCCGACCAAGGTCTTGCGCTCGGGAACTGTGAGCCCGGCCATCAATGCGGCCATGCGGCGAAAATGTCCGGGGAGCACCTCGTTTAGGCGCTCGACCCCGCGCGGCGTGAGTTTCACCGACATCATGCGGCGATCCACCGGATCGGGTTCACGCGTGACGAGCCCATCCCGCTCCAATGTATCGATCAACCCGGTCATCGTGGCACGCGTGACACCGCAAAGCTCCGCGAGTTCGGCCGGCGTGCGTGGTTGAGGGCAACCTTCCGCCTTGTTGAGGAGCAGCATCAACACGGAGAACCTGCCTTGAGAAATATGATGCGCCGACAAATTCTCGTCTGTGATGCGAAATGCCTCGTCGCCGGCGCGTAGCAGATAAAGAAAAACCTCGCTCGCCGACGGGTCGAGATCGGGAAACGTCTTGGCCGACTCGAGTAAACACTCGTAGCGCGGGAGATCTTTGAGGAGCAGCAACGGCATGATGAAGTTCGGCGGGAAAACTGTAAGGAGGCTTACAGTTAGGAGGCTAATCATCTTTTCAAGTCCGCTTTTGCAAAAATTTTAAGCGTCCGAAAAACGCTCGAATGATAGCGTCTACCCCTCAAAAGGATCAGGAAACCTCGCTGCCTTTCAATCAGTAGCGCAGCTGCCCCGTCTCAGGCGACGGGAGCTTTCTTCGCGGGAATTCCCAAGCCGTACGAACGGTCAGCACGTTGCGGCGGCGCGGCGAAGCCTTCTGAACAAGTCCGTGGGCCTCGCGTCACCTCAAAAAAAACCCGCCACTCGAAGGTGACGGGCTCTGGAAAACTCGGGCGGCGGCTCGCCGTGTGAACTGCGATCGACGCGCTTACTCCCCGGGTACGGAGACCAAAGCGGCTGCTGTCGATGCGGTGGCGGCCTGCGCGGCCGCAAGCTCCGCGAGCACGGTGCGATCGCAAAAATCTCCGAAGTGTTCGCCGGGGTGACGCTCGCCGGCGTAACGCTTGATCACCGGCGTGAGGTAAGTGACGGCGTCGTCGATCGTGACCGAGGGAAGCACGAGCTTGTTGAGGCGGGTGCCGTCGTACTTCGCGCCGAGGTAGAGCGCGTATTTATTCGGCGCTTTACCGACAAGGCCGATCTCCGCGAGGAAGGGGCGCGCGCAACCGTTCGGGCATCCGGTGATGCGAATCGAAACCGGCTGACCGGCGAGACCTTCGGCCGCGAACAACGGCTCGATTTTTCCCAGAAGGGCCGGGAGGACGCGTTCGCTTTCGGCCAGGGCCAGACCGCACGTCGGCAGAGCGACGCAGGAAAGCGCGTTGAGCCGGAGTCCGGAGCGGTCGTTTTCCTTGGAGAGACCATGCTTGGCGAGAATGCCGTCGATCACCGCTTTTTGGTCGTCGGTCACGCCGGCGATCAGGACGTTTTGTGACGGCGTAAGGCGGAAATCGCCTTTATGCGCTTTCGCGACGTCGCGAAGAGCGGTGCGCATCGCCCAGCCGGGGATGTCCTTGATGCGGCCAGACAGAATATGCAGGCCGAAAAACCACTGGCCGTTTTCGCAGCGATGCCAGCCGTGCGGATCTTGAATCGTGGTAAACTCGAAAGGCCGCGCTGGGGCGATTTTCCAACCGACGCGTTTCTCGAACTCGGCAATGAACCACTCCGCGCCGCGATCTTGGATCGTGTACTTAAAACGCGCGTGCTTGCGATCGGTGCGATCGCCGAAATCGCGCTGGATCGTGATCGTCGTAAAACCAACCTCCTTCACTTTGTCCGGCGTGACGAAACCGATGACATCGCCCAAGCGCGGGAACGTCGCCGGATTGCCGTGGCTCGCGCCCATGCCGCCACCGACGGTGACATTATAGCCGGCGAGTTTGCCGTTTTCGACGATCGCGATGAAGCCGAGATCCTGGGAAAAAATATCGATGTCGTTCGAGGGCGGCAGCGCGAAACCGATCTTGAATTTGCGAGGCAGATAAGTCGGACCGTACATCGGCTCGACTTCAGGTGCGCCGCCCGAGACGAGCTGATCGTCGATCCAGAGCTCGTGATAAGCATTGGTCTTGGGCAGGCAGTACTGACTGAGCCCGAGGGCCGTCTGATAAATTTCTTCGTGGACCGCCGAGCGTTCCGGCAGCGACGGGGCCATGATATTGCGGTTCACGTCACCACAGGCGGCGCGAGAATCCAAAAGCACCGAATGCAGCCCCCGGATGAGGGTCTTCAAATTCGACTTCAACACGCCGTGATATTGAAACGTCTGGCGCGTAGTCAGGCGCAACTGGCTGTTCGCGGCTTCGTCTGAAAGCGCGTCCAGCGCCAGCCATTGCTCGGGCGTGCAACGGCCGCCGGGCATGCGCACGCGAAGCATGAAAGCATAGGCTTTTTCCTTGCCGGCTTTCTTCAACGCGAGTCGCAGATCGCGGTCGTCCTGCAAATAAAGGCCGTGAAACTTCGTGAGCTGGCCGTTCTCTTCTTTGATCGCGCCCGTGGACGTGTCGGCCACATCTTGCGCGATCGTTCCACGCAGAAAATTAGACGCAGCCTTCAGGGCTTCGTTAGGGACAAGTGGCTTGGTCGTCGCTGCGGGTGCTGAGCTCATGAAAAGAAACCAACCTGCGTCAGCTGAACGCAGCTTTCAAGCGAAAATTAGTGAACTAAGCTACTTACTAAAGATAAGTATTCGTGGCGGTGCCCTATCTGAGAAAATGTCATGCGCGCGCCGTGCCGGCGAGCTGCTCCAAAACGGACTCCGATACGCGCATCCCCTTCTCCATCACGCCCAAGTGGAAGCTCTCGTTGGGCGCATGCAAATTATCCTCGGGCAGGAAGAGCCCCATCAAAACTGAATCCAAACCTAGCACGCGTTTGATGTCCTCGATGATCGGAATGCTGCCGCCTTCGCGCAGATAAAGCGGTGCCTTGCCGAAAACCTCCGCGATCGCTCCATCCGCCGCTTGGAACGCTCGTGCCAACACCGCGGGCTGATCTTTCGGCGTGTTCGAACGGCCGGGCGGCACCACCACGTACGGCGTGGCTTGATGCTGGTCGATGAGCTCGAACGTCACGTCTTTTGGCATGCGCTCGCGGATCGCCCGATAAAGCTGTTCGCGGATTTTCGTCGGATTTTGATTCGCGACGAGCCGGCAACTGATCTTCGCGAACGCCTTGCTCGGGATCACGGTCTTCGTCCCCTCGCCTTGGTAACCGCCGCCGATGCCATTAAACTCCAACGTCGGCAGATAACGCGTCGCCTCGAATGGCGTGTAGCCCTTCGTCGTGTAGAACGCGGGGATGCCGAGAAACTCGCGGTACTGCTCCTCGCTCTGGCCGAGCTTCGCGAGTTCCGCGCGTTCCCACGGCTCCACCTCCAGCACGTCGTCATAAAAACCCGGCACATTCACGCGCCCGTCCGGCGTATGCAGCGACGCGCACAATTCTGACAGCGCCTGAATCGGATTTCTCAATACGCCGCCGTGCAGCCCGGAATGCAGATCGCTCCGCGAACCCGTGACCACGAGGTCGAACAACACCAATCCGCGCAGGCCGCAAGTGATTACGATCTGGTCTTCGCGGGGACTCCCCGTGTCGGACAGAAAAACCAAATCCGCCTTCTTCAACCGTTGCTGATAGTGTTCGAGAAACAGCGGGAAACTCGGGCTGCCCATTTCCTCTTCGCCTTCGATCATGAACGTGATGTTGAGCGGCAAATCCGGCCGGCGCTCCAGCAGCCGCGCGACCGCGGAAATGTGCGTCATCAACGGCCCTTTGTTATCCGCCGATCCGCGCCCGTAGAGCCGCCCCTCGCGGATTTCCGGCTCGAACGCCGCGCTCTTCCACAAGTTCAGCGGATCCGCCGGTTGCACATCGTAGTGCCCATAGATGATCACGTGCGGCCACTCCGCTTTCCCGTGGCGTTCCGCCAGAATCACCGGGTGTAATTTCGTGTGGACGACTTCCACCGTGAAGCCGATCGACGTCAGCAAGCCGGCGACGAAATCGCGCGCGCCCACCATGCCATCCTTAAAGGCGGGATCGGCGGACACACTGGGGAAGCGGATAAATTCTTTGAGCTTTTCAACCGGTTCAAACATGGCGCGGCACCGTGACGAAAAACCTCTTCGCGCGCTAGCGGGAAAAACAATGACTGGGCAACTGCCTCCGAAAAATTCGCGCGACACGGTGCCGCCCGTGCGGTCACGAAGAACTCAATACTGCGTCTTCGCGTTCTCGTAGAGTGGCAGATACTGCGGCGCGAGTTTTTGGAGATTAGCGATGCGCTGCGCGTCCGACGGATGCGTGGAAAACCACACCATCGGCTTCGACGTCGCGCTGCTCGCCTTGGCCATTTTCTGCCAAAACGTGATCGCCGCCCGCGGATCGTAACCAGCGCCCGCCGCAAAACGCAGACCGATCGCGTCCGCCTCGCTTTCGTGCAGACGCGAAAACGGCAGCGAAAAGCCGACTGACGATCCCAGCCCGTAAGCCGCCATCACCATCGCGCGTTTCTCGGGATCCACATCCTTCGCTTCGAGACCGATCTCCGTCAGCGCCGCCACGCCCGCCACCGCGTAATCCTGCGAAGTCCGTTCCGCGCCATGACGCGAAGTCACGTGCGCGATTTCGTGGCCCATCACGCAGGCAAGTTCATCGTCGCTCGAAACCAGTTTCAACAGCCCGGTGTACACGCCGACTTTACCGCCGGGCAACGCGAACGCGTTCACCTGCTCCGAATCGAACACCACGAACTCCCACTGCGCGTTCGGCAGCTCGCGGCCGACCGATTTCGCGATGCGCTCGCCCACACGTTTCACCTGCGCGTTCGCCTTCGGATCCGTGGAAATTTTCTCCTCCTGCTTGATCTGCGTAAACGACGCCAGGCCCATCTGCGCCTCCTGCTCGGGCGACACCAACATCAACTGCCTGCGTCCCGTTTCGGGCACGACAGCGCAACCGGCCAGCAAGAGGACGAGAACGAAAACGGAAGCGAAGCGGGAGTTCATCATGATCAAGAAATTGAAATCACAGACTCCCGCGCAAGCCGTCGGTTCGCCACTCCGGCAATAACCGAAAATCCCCCATCCGTTCCGCCCGTCATTCCCTGCTCGCCACGCCGCGCCCGAGGTCGCGCCGTGATTTTCCGGCCCCCAAAAAAACCCAAAGGCCCATCCGACCCTTGGGATTTCTTTGGCATTTGTGTTTTGGCGTTTGCGATTTTTCGCAGCCGGTTCGGCTGCGAGCGTTAATGCTTAAAGTGCCGCAGTCCGGTGAAGACCATCGCCATGCCGCGCTCGTCCGCGGCCTTGATGACTTCCTCGTCGCGCACAGAGCCGCCCGGCTGGATCGCCGAAGTCGCGCCCGCATCCGCCGCCGCGATCAAGCCGTCGGCAAATGGAAACAACGCTTCGCTCACGACGACCGAGCCCGTCAGATCGAGCTTCGCTTCGCCCGCTTTCCACACCGCGATGCGCGAACTGTCCACGCGCGCCATCTGGCCCGCGCCGACGCCGAGCGTCTGCTCGCCGCGACAGTAAACGATGGCATTCGACTTCACGTGTTTGCAGACGCGCCACCCGAACATCATGCTCGCCCACTCTTCCGCCGTCGGCTGACGCTTTGTCACCACTTTGAAACTACGCGGATCGCCCAAGGTCTTGTTGCGATCCTGCACGAGCAGTCCGCCCACCACCGAGCGCACGTCCTGAAGCGAGTCGGCGCCAAGTCCTTCCTTCGCGATCATCAGCCGCAGGTTTTTCTTCTTCGCAAAAATCGCGAGGGACTCGTCGCTGAAACGCGGCGCGATGATCACCTCCGTGAAGATGTCTTTGATCTGCTCGGCGACGTCGGCCTCGAGCGTGCGATTGACCACGATGATCCCGCCAAACGGCGCCTGCTTGTCGGTCGCGTACGCCTTGTGCCACGCATCGATCAACGTATCCGCGCTGGCCGCACCGCACGGATTGGTGTGTTTCAAAATCGCCACCGTCGGCCGCTCGAACTCGCCAATCAGGTAAGTCGCCGACGTGATGTCCAAAATGTTATTATAGCTCAGCTCCTTCCCCTGGAGCTGCTGATAGTGATCGTGAAACGTCCCGTAGAGCGCCGCCTGCTGATGCGGATTTTCGCCGTAGCGAAGCGACTGCGCTTTCTTGAGCGTGATCGAAAATTTCTCCGGCAGTCCCGACAGCGCGTTCAAGTCCGGCTCATCGGCCTGCGATTCGAGATACTTCGCGATCGCCGCATCGTAGCTCGCCGTGCGTTGAAAAACCTTCAGCGACAGTTTGCGCCGCAACCCCGCGAGCTCGGCCGGTTTGTCGAGAGCCGCGAGCACTGCGTCGTAATCGCCCGGATCGCAGACGACCGAAACGCTTTCAAAATTCTTCGCCGCGCTGCGCAGCATCGAGGGACCGCCGATGTCGATATTCTCGATCGCGTCCTCGAAATGCACGTTCGGCTTCGCGACGGTTTCCTCGAACGGATAAAGATTCACGACGACGAGATCGATCATCTCGATCCCGTGCTTCGCCGCCGCTTCCATGTGCTCGGCCTTGTCCCGGCGGCCAAGCAACCCGCCGTGGATTTTCGGGTGCAACGTTTTCACGCGGCCTTCCATCATCTCCGGGAAACCTGTGTGCTGGCTCACCTCGGTGACGGGCAGGCCTTTTTCCGCGAGGAGCTTCGCGGTGCCGCCGGTCGAGAGCAGGCGGAAACCGTGCTTTTGGACGAGGGCCGTCGCGAATTCGACGAGGCCGCGTTTGTCACTCACTGAGAGCAGGGCGAGCTTTTCCATAGACATAAAAAGGCTTTGTGCGCCCCGCAAAAATCACTGGCAAGCGTTTTGGTTTTGCGGACCGCGAATGGACGCGAAACGCCCACGAACAAAATTCAAAAACACGCCCCGCTCAAATCACCGCACCATCCACCGCGCCCC
>Ga0164241_10002961_pt1 | contig 17730 bp, 18 predicted proteins | sample OricomyardsoilBY_FD_108780 | JGI IMG/M metagenome (GOLD analysis project Ga0164241, IMG submission 108780) | Backyard soil microbial communities from Emeryville, California, USA - Original compost - Back yard soil (BY) | ecosystem: Environmental > Terrestrial > Soil > Unclassified | place: USA...
TGTGATCCTCGCGCACGACGAGGTGGTCACAGTGCTCGTCGAACGCGTCGACGTCCAGGCCGGGCGCCGGAGTGTGCAGCGTCGCGCCCATCTCCCCGGCGAACACCCGGTACCGAAGTCGTTGTGCGGCAAGCACTTCCTCTCCGTCACGCGCCACCAGCAGCGAGTACCGCGGCCGCGCCGAACTGTCACTTGTGGTGCTGACGAGTAGCTGAGCCTGCGTCATACCTGAGGTTGTACGCGGCGCCCGGCAAACCCCACGTCTCACCTGGCGTGACACATCGATGGCGGAAAGGTGAAGAACGCGTGAGCGCCGCACCCCGGTCGGGACGCGGCGCTCACCAAGCGACTGCGGTGCGCGGGATCCGCGCTGCCTGAAACAGCCGTTCACGGGCAACGTTCCGCGCCGCGGCCGAACGCGGCAGGCAACCCGCGCGAGCTGAAGCGGCGAAGGTGCCTGGAGGTACAGCGTCGGCGCGAACATCAAGCCCGGGATGTGCGCCCGAAGGCCCGTGCAGACAAAGGCGCGTGACGGAAAGAACTACAACGGACTCAGCCCCTTGCCCCTCTTGGCTTCCTCGGTTGCTGCGCGTGCCACCTGCGCGAGATCAGCGCTGCCTCAAACAGTCATTTACGGGCAACGTTCCGCGCTGCGGCCGAACGCGGCAGGCAACCCCCGCAAGCTGAAGCGGCGAAGGTCCTGGAGGTACCGCGTCGGCGCGAACGTCGAGCCCGGGACGTGCGCCATCGGAGGCCGGTACAGACAGAAGCGCGTGCCCGGGCCTGACGGCCCGGGCACGCGCCGGAAAGAACTACAACGGACTCAGCCCTTGCGCTTCTCGGCTTCCTCCGTCAGCTGGGGGGCCACCTTGAACAGGTCGCCCACCACGCCGTAGTCGGCGATCTCGAAGATCGGCGCCTCCGGGTCCTTGTTCACCGCGATGATGGTCTTCGACGTCTGCATGCCGGCGCGGTGCTGGATCGCGCCCGAGATGCCCAGCGCGATGTACAGCTGCGGCGACACGGTCTTGCCCGTCTGTCCCACCTGGAACTGCGCCGGGTAGTAGCCCGAGTCGACCGCCGCGCGGGACGCGCCCACCGCGGCGCCCAGGGCGTCGGCCAGCTTCTCCACCACCTCGAAGCTCTCCGCGCTGCCCACGCCGCGGCCACCGGAGACCACGACGGACGCCTCGGTCAGCTCCGGGCGGTCGCCGCCGGTCACCGGCTCGCGGCCGGTGATCTTCGCCGACTTCGCCGGGTCCACCGCCGGGACCTCGACGGTCTCCTCGGCCGCCGCGCCCTGCGCCTGCTCGGCCTCGAGGCCGCCGGGGCGCACGGAGATCACCGGGGTGCCCTTGGCCACCTTGGACTTCACCACGAACGCGCCGCCGAAGATGGACTGCGTCGCGGTGACGTCGCCCGCCGAACCTTCCAGGCCCACGACGTCGACCAGCAGGCCGCCGTCGATGCGCACGGCCAGGCGGCCCGCGACCTCCTTGCCCTCCGAGCCCGCCGCGACGAGCACGGCCGCGGGCGAGGTCTGCGCGACGAGCGCGGCCAGCACGTCGACCTTCGGCGTCACCAGGTAGCCGGCGGCGTCGTCGGACTCGGCCACGTAGACCTTCTCCGCGCCGTAGGAGGCCAGCGACTCCTTCAGCTTCGCCGCGGTGCCGGGCGCGCCGACCACGACGGCGCTCGGCGCGCCGAGCGCGCGGGCCGCGGTCAGCAGCTCGTAGGTGACCTTCTTGATCTCGCCGTCCAGTTGATCGACGAGGACCAGAACCTCAGCCATCGGTAAATCCTCCTCAGATCAGCTTCTGGGCGACCAGGTACTCGGCGATCTTCACGCCGCCGTCGCCGTCGTCCTCGACGCGCTGGCCCGCCTCGCGCGGGGGCTTGGGCAACGCCTCGACCACCGTGGACCACGCGCTGCCGAGGCCGACGTCGCCCGCCTCGATGCCCAGGTCGTCGATGCCGAGGGTCGCGACCGGCTTCTTCTTGGCGGCCATGATCCCCTTGAACGACGGGTACCGCGGCTCGTTGATCTTCTCGCTCACGCTGACCACCGCGGGCATGCTCGCCTCGAGGTGGGTCAGGCCCTCCTCGGTCTCGCGGGTGACCTTGATGGTCGAGCCGTCGACGGTCACCTCGCGGGCGTGCGTGAGCTGCGGGTAGCCGAGCAGCTCGGCCAGCATCGCGGGGATCGCGCCGCCGGTGCCGTCACTCGCCTCGTTGCCCGCGATGACCAGGTCGACGTCCTCGACGGTCCCGATCGCCTTGGCCAGGACCTTGGCCGTCTGCAGCATGTCCGAGCCGTGCAGCGCGTCGTCGACGACGTGCACCGCCTTGTCGGCGCCCATCGAGAGCGCCTTGCGAATGGCGTCGGTGGCGCTGTCCGGGCCCATGGACACGACGGTGACCTCACCGTCGGAGGCCTCCTTGATCTGCAGGGCCTCCTCGATCGCGCGCTCGTTGATCTCGTCGAGCACCGAGTCGTCCGCACCCTCTCGATCAAGGGTGTGGTCTGCATCACTCAGCTTGCGCTCCGAATAGGTGTCCGGCACTTGCTTCACCAGAACGACGATGTTTGGCATGGGTCTGCTCCGACCTCCCGATGACGAGCCCATTCGGCCTGCGCGGCCAAAGAATACGAGGTTGGCCCGACCTTGCCACGCGGACGGTGGGTTGGCACGGGCTTGGCGCGGTGTCTTTGCCCACCGCTATGTTACTAATCAGTAGCTTAGTCGCAAGCGGGTCGTGCCCCCGCCACGGGTGAGGGTGCTCACCCGAATGGATTAGCTAGCATCCGTCCATGCCCGGGCGCGTTGGTTTGGTCACCGACTCCACCTCCAGCATCCCGCCTTCCCAGGCGATGGCATGGGGGATCACCGTCGTACCGATGCAGATCCAGATCGGCGAGCAGATCCGCGCGGAACCCGCGGTGCCGAAGGATCTGCTGGTCCGCGCGCTCGTCGGGGACCACAGAGTCGCCACCGCGCCCCCCGACCCGGCCGGGTTCGCCTGGGCCTACCAGGACCTCGCCAACCGGGGCGCGGACGAGATCGTCTCCGTGCACGTCTCCGGCCGCCAGTCGAAGACCGTCGAGGTGGCCAGGAAGGCGGCCGCGCAGTCGCCGATCCCGGTGCACGTCGTCGACTCCAGCACGACCGGGATGAGCCTCGGCTACGCCGTACTCGCCGCCGCCAAGGTGGCCGGCGCCGGCGGTGGCGCGCGGCGCGTGATGGACAGCCTGACGCGCCGGCTCGAGGCCGCGCACGAGCTGATCTACGTCGACACGCTCGAGTACCTGCGCAAGGGCGGGCGCATCGGGGCGGCGACCGCGATGCTCGGCAGCGCGCTGTCCCTCAAGCCGCTCCTGACCATGGTCGACGGCCTGGTGGCGCCGCTGGAGCGGGTGCTGGGCGCCGACCGCGCGCTGCGCAGGCTCGTCGACGCCGCGGCCCGCCTGGCCGGCGACCGCCAGGTGGACGTCGCCATCGAGCACTTCGGCGCCCAGGAGCGGGCCGACGACGTGCTCTCCCGGCTGCGCCCGCTGCTGCCGGCCGCGCGGGAGGTGACGTTCACCGAGGTGAGCTCCACGATCGGCGTGCACGTCGGGCCGGGCGCGGTGGGCATCACGATCTCGCCGACCTGACGGGCTAAGGTCGGCGCGCATGAGCCCCGACCTGCTCGGCACGATCGTGCTCGACGGGCGCCAGCTCGGCGCCCTGTACTTCCCCGTCATGCCGGCGGCGGGCCAGCCGCTCGAGACGGGCGGCGACCGCTACCGCATCACGGCGGTGACGTGGGTGGCGCCTCCGTTGAGCGCCGGGCGCGTGCTCGCGGAGATCCGCGTCGAGGTCACTGCCGCCACCGATTGATACCGGCGGGTAAGTTCTGGCGGGTCGGACCGGAGCCGCGGCAGCACGACACGGCGGGAGGCGGAGCACTTGACGGACATCACCGCAGGTCAAGGGCATGCCCTGCCGTTGACCGGCGAGCGGACGGTGCCGGGGATCGTCGAGGAGAATTATTGGTTCCGCCGCCACGAGGCGGCCTACCACGCGCTGGCGCCCCACTGCCGGGGCGCGGTCGTGCTCGAGGCCGGGTGCGGCGAGGGCTACGGCGCGGACCTGCTCGCCCGGGACGCGGCCGCGGTGGTCGGGCTCGACTACGACGCGCTCACCGCGGCGCACGTGGCCCGCGCCTACCCCGCCGTGCGGGTGGTGCGCGGCAACCTGGCAACACTGCCACTCCGATCGTCCACTGTGGACGTCGTGGCCAACCTGCAGGTGATCGAGCACCTGTGGGACCAGGAGGGCTTCCTGGCCGAGTGCGCGCGGGTGCTGCGCCCCGGCGGGCGGCTGCTGGTCACCACGCCGAACCGGATCACGTTCTCGCCCGGCCGGGACACGCCGCTCAACCCGTTCCACACCCGCGAGCTCGCACCGTCCGAAATGGACTCACTGCTGACCGGCGCCGGGTTCGAGGTCGAGTACCTCGGCGGGCTGTCCCACGGGCCTCGGCTGGCCGGGCTGGACGCCGCGTTCGGCGGGTCGCTCATCGACGCGCAGGTGCGGGTCGCGGTCGCGGGCGAGCCGTGGCCGGACGAGCTGCGCGCGGCCGTCGCCGGTGTGACGGCCGATGACTTCGTAGTGGGAACGGACGATCTGGAGTCCTGTTTGGACATCGTCGCCGTGGCGGGCCGCCGATGACCGAGGGCACGTTCTGCCTGGTGCTGCACAGCCACCTGCCCTGGCTCCCCCACCACGGCGCGTGGCCCGTCGGCGAGGAGTGGCTCTACCAGGCATGGGCGCACTCGTACCTGCCGCTGGTCGACCTGGTCCGCCGGCTCGGCGAAGAAGGCCGCACCGACCTGCTCACGCTCGGCGTCACCCCGGTGCTCGCGGCGCAACTGGACGACCCGTACGCGTTGCGTTCGATGCACGACTGGCTCGGCAACTGGCAGCTGCGCGCGCAGTACGCGGCGAGCCGGTGGCGCGCCGACGATCCGCTGCTGCGCGACCTCGCGGCCGCCGAGTACCGCGCGGCCGGTGCGGCGCTCGGGGAGTTCGAGGACCGCTGGCGGCACGGGTTCTCCCCCGTGCTGCGCCCGCTCGTGGACAGCGGCCTCGTGGAGCTGCTCGGCGGTCCCGCTACGCATCCGTTCCAGCCGCTGCTGCGTGAGCCGGTCCGCGAGTTCACCCTCCACGCCGGACTGGCCGACACCGCGCGGCGGATCGGCCGGGCGCCGGAGGGGATCTGGGCGCCGGAGTGCGGGTACGCGCCGGGCATGGAGCGCGGCTACGCGGCCGCCGGGGTGCGCCGGTTCCTCGTGGACGGCCCGGCGCTGCACGGCGACACGCACGCGGCACGCCCGGTCGGTGAGTCGGACGTGCTGTGCTTCGGCCGCGATCTCGAGGTGACCTACCGGGTGTGGTCGCCGAAGGCCGGCTATCCCGGCGACGCCGCCTACCGCGACTTCCACTCGTTCGACCACCCGAGCGGGCTGAAACCCTCGCGGGTGACCGGAAAGCACGTGCCGCCGGAGCGCAAGCGGCCGTACGACCCGGCGCTCGCGGCCGCCGCGGTGGCCCGGCACGCCGAGGACTTCGTCGACACCGTCGTGGCGAGGCTGCGCGAGCTGGCGCGGCGGCACGGCAGGCCGGGGCTCGTCGTGGCCGCGTACGACACGGAGCTGTTCGGCCACTGGTGGCACGAGGGCCCGGCCTGGCTCGAGGCGGTGCTGCGCGCGCTGCCGGCGACCGGGGTGCGGGTGACCACGCTGCGCGGCGCGGTCGAGGCCGGGCACGTCGGCGCGCCGGTCGAGCTGCCCGCGTCGTCGTGGGGCTCGGGCAAGGACTGGCGGGTCTGGGACGGCGAGCAGGTGTCGGACCTGGTGACGCTGGGCGCATCCGTGCAGGACGAGCTGCTAGCGCTGCCGGCGCAGGACCCCGCCTTCCGGGACCCGGCGCGCGACCAGCTCGTCCGCGAGGCGCTGCTGACCCTGTCCAGCGACTGGGCGTTCATGGTCACGAAGGACTCGGCGGCCGACTACGCCCGGCGCCGCGCGAAGGTGCACGCCGACCGCTTCGGTGAGCTGGCGAGCCTGGTGCGCGCGGACCAGGTGGCGCGGGCCCGCGCACGGGCGGCGGAGCTGCGCGACGAGGACGGACTGTTCGGACATCTCGACGCTCGGGGGCTGTCGTGCGAGTACTGATGCTGTCGTGGGAGTACCCGCCGGTCGTGGTCGGCGGGCTGGGTCGGCACGTGCACGCGCTGGCCCGGCATCTGACCGGGCTCGGGCACGAGGTGGTCGTGCTGTGCCGGCACGAGGCCGGATCGGACGCGCTCACCCACCCGACCTCGGACACGGTCGTCGAGGGCGTGCGGGTGCTGCGGGTCGCCGAGGACCCGACGCACCTGCTGTTCGAGAAGGACCTCGTGGCGTGGACGCTCGCGATGGGCCACGGCATGATCCGCGCCGGTCTCGGGCTGCTGGCCGGCTGGCGGCCGGACGTGGTGCACGCGCACGACTGGCTCGTCACGCACCCGGCGATCACGCTCGCCGAGCAGGCCGGCGTGCCGCTGGTGGCGACCATCCACGCGACCGAGGCGGGCCGGCACAGCGGGTGGCTCTCGCAGCGGCTCAACCAGCAGGTGCACTCGGCGGAGTGGTGGCTCGCGAACCGGGCCGACGCGCTGATCACGTGCTCGGCGGCGATGCGGGCCGAGGTGGCCTACCTGTTCGAGGTCGAGCCGGACGAGATCGCGGTGATCCACAACGGGATCGAGCCGCGCGGCTGGCGGGTGTCCGCGTCGGCGGTCGCGGCCGCGCGGGCGAAGCACAATCCGGCCGGTGCGCCGCTGGTCGTGTACTTCGGCAGGCTGGAGTGGGAGAAGGGCGTGCACGACCTGCTGGCCGCGCTCCCCCGGCTGCGCCGGGCGCACCCGGGCACGCGGCTGGTGGTGGCCGGCCGCGGCGTGCAGGCGCAGGCGCTCGTGGAGCAGGCACGCAAGCTGCGGGTGCTGCGGTCGGTGGACTTCGTCGGTCACCTGCCGGACCGGTCGCTGGTCGCGTGCCTGGCCGCGGCGGACGTGGTGGTGCTGCCGAGCCGGTATGAGCCGTTCGGCATCGCCGCGCTCGAGGCGGCCGCCGTGGGCGCGCCCCTGGTGGCCTCGACCGCGGGCGGCCTGGCCGAACTGGTCGTCGACGGCTCGACGGGCCTGTCGGTGGTCCCTGGCGACGTGGCCGGCATCGTCACGCAGGTGCGGGCCGTGCTGGCCGACCCGGCGGCCGCCGCACGGCGGGCCAAGGCCGCCCGGGCGCGGCTGGGCGCGGAGTTCGACTGGACGACCATCGCGGAGGCGACCGCCGAGGTGTACCGGTCGGCGTTCGTGCGCGACCGCGGCGTGCTCGGCAGACCGAAAATCGCCACCGGCAACGCGTTCCGGGACTAGCGCCCCGTCAAGCAACGTTCAGCACGTTTCTCGGCGGGGCACTAGCGATTCCCCCTACTATCGACTGAAGATCGACTAAGAATCACCCCTTCGGGTGTCGCTCGCGGCTACAGTCGGGCCACGCGGGGCACGATGGACGGGGGATGAGGATGAGCAACAAGATGTACGCCGCGGTGCTGGTCTACGAGTCGGCGTCGTCGAAGCGCGGGTACCAGCCACTGTTCGAGGAGACCGTCACGCTGCTGGCGGCCGAGTCGCCCGAGCAGGCCGCGGAGAAGGCCCGCGCCCACGCCGAGGCGCGGGAGACCAGCTACCGCACCGCCGAGGGCGACACGATCACGTGGAGCTTCCGGCACCTGGTGGACCTGGTCGAGGTGGCCGACGAACTCGGCGACGGCGCGGAGGTCTACACGCGACACTTCCGCGACTACCGCGCCTACCTGGCCGTCGAACCGCTGGCCAGCTAGGCGCCGAGGGTCTTCCTCAGCGCGGCGCTTGCCTTGCGGGACATGTCGGCCACCGCGGCGCGGCGGGCGGCGTCGGCCTCGTAGGCCGACCGGCGGTCGCGGACGATCTTGGCCGGGATGCCCGCCGCCACGGCGAAGTCCGGGACGTCGCCCTTCACCACCGCGTGCGCGCCGACGACCGCGCCGCGGCCGATGCGGCTGCCCTTCGTGACCGTCACCTTGGTGCACAGCCACGTGTCCGGGCCGATGCGCACCGGCGACTTCACGATGCCCTGGTCCTTGATCGGCAGGTTGATGTCGGACGTCACGTGGTCGAAGTCGCAGATGTAGACCCAGTCGGCCACCAGCGCGGCGTCACCGAGCTCGATGTCCAGGTAGCAGTTGATCACGTTCTGCCTGCCGAACACCGCCTTGTCGCCGATGCGCAGCGAGCCCTCGTGGCAGCGGATCGCGTTGCCGTCGCCGATGTGGACCCAGCGGCCGATCTCCATCCGGCCGTACCCGGGACGGCAGTGCACGTCGAGGTCCTTGCCGAGGAACACCATGCCGCGCAGCACGATGTGCGGGTTGGCGAGGCGGAACTTCAGCAGGCGCCAGTACCGCACCAGGTACCACGGCGACCACGCCTTGTTGCGCACCACCCAGCGCAGCGAGTCGAGTGTGAGGAACCGGGCCTGGTCCGGGTCGCGCCGGGCCCGTCGCCAGCCGCGGACCCGGTCGGTCACCGGCGCGCCCCACATCGACGTCATAGCCGCTGACCGTACCGTGCTCGCATGACCGAGCCCGCCGAGCCCGCCGCCGCACCGGTGCCGGCCGCGGCCGCCGACCGGCACGCCAGCTGGCTGGAGCTGTTCTTCGACCTGGTCGTGGTCGTCGCGGTCAACCAGCTCGCGCACCTGCTGCACACCGAGGGCCACCACGGCCCGGACGCGCGCTCGATCGTCACGTTCTTCGCGCTGTACCTGGCGATCTGGCTGGTGTGGACGACGTTCATGCTCTACTCGAACGTCGTCGCCGACCGGGTGCGGGTGCGCTCGATCTTCCTCGGCATGGCGGGCATCGCGGTGATGGCGGCCAGCGTGGGGCACGTGTCGAGCGACCGGGCGAACCTGTTCGCCGGCGCGTACCTCGTCACCTCGCTCATCGGCAACGGCGCATTCCGGGTCTCGGGCCAGATGCTGATGTCCTGGTCCGCGGCCAGCCGCAACGCCGGGCTGATCCCGTGGATCGCCTCGTTCTGGGTCGACCACCCGTGGACGAAGCTCGGCCTGTGGCTGCTCGGCATCGCGATGACGCTGTGGTTCAGCGTGCTGTCCAGCCGGGGCGACAACGAGGAGGCGGTCCGCGAGCTCAACGAGCAGCTGGCCCGCCGGGTCGAACGGTCCAGGCGACCGCGGCCGGAAAGCAGGCCGATGCCGACGATGCGGCTCGCGCAGGTCGACTCGGCGCACCTGGGTGAGCGGCTCGGGTTGTTCGTGATCATCGTGCTCGGCGAGGGCATGCTCCAGCTGGTCGGCGCGTGGGCGGAGATCGAGGTGTGGGCGCCGGGCGGTGGCCGGGGCTGGCTGCTGCTGCTCGCGGTGGTCAGCGGGTTCACGCTGCTCGTCACGTTGTGGGCGCTGAACGTGCGGTACGCGTTCGCCGAGGCGCATCCCTACCCGCCGTCGGCCGTGCTGCCCGCGCACTTCGTCGTGGTCAGCTCGGTCACGGTGATCGCGGCGGGGCTCGGCGCGGTCGCCGCCGCCCCGGTCGGGCACCTGCCCGCCGCGACCTCCTGGATGCTGTGCTCTGGCGTGTCCGCCTTCCTGCTGGTGATCACGTTGCTGGGCCGGGTGACCCGGCGCTGGCCGGTGACCGCGGCCGCGATCCTGCTGCCGCTGCTGGCCGGCGCGCTGGCGTCCCTGGTGCCGGCGGCGGTCATCGGCGCCGTGCTCGCGGTGGCCACCGGCGGGCAGGTGTGGAACCTGCGCCGGGCACTACCGTCGCAGGCATGACCGCTCTGATCATCGACACCGACCCGGGTGTGGACGACGCCTTCGCCATCGCGCTCGCCTGCGCCAGCCCCGACGTGGACCTGCTGGGCGTGACGACCGTGTTCGGCAACGTCGGGCTCGCGATGACGACCCGCAACGCGCTGCGGGTGCTGGCGCTCTACGGCCGCGACGACGTGCCGGTGGCGGCGGGCGCGGACCGGCCGCTGGTCTACCCGCACCCGCACCGGGCACGGTACGTGCACGGCGAGGACGGGCTGTCGGACCGGTCGCACCTGCTGCCCGAGCGCGCGACCGGGGTGGCCGGGACGGACGCGGTGACGCTGATGGCGTCGCTGCTGGAGAAGTCGGCCGAGCCGGTGACGATCGTCCCCATCGGACCGCTGACCAACATCGCGCTGCTGCTTGCCGCGCACCCGGGGGCGCGCGGCAAGATCGAGCGGATCGTGGTGATGGGTGGCGGCATCGCGGGCGGGAACGTCACGGCCACCGCGGAGTTCAACATCTGGAGCGACCCGGAGGCGGCGCGGCGGGTGCTGGCCGAGGAGGAGGTGCCGACCGTGCTGGTGCCGCTGGATCTCACGCACCGGTGCGCCGTCGACGGTGCCTGGCTCTCGGCCCTCGCCGGCAGCGGCCGGCGGGGCTCCCTGCTGGTGGAGCTGACCGCGACGTACCGCCGGTTCTACTCGCAGAGCATGGGCCACGACGGCACGGTCATCCACGACGCGGTGGCGATGGCCGAGGCGATCAGCCCGGGCCTGCTGTCGACGACGGCGTACCCGCTGGACGTGGAGTGCGCGCACGGCCCGTCCCGCGGCACGGTGGTCGCGGACCGCCGCAGCGCCACGGCACGGGAGCGGTCGGGCCCGGACGCCGGCCGCGAGGTCGACGTGGCGATGGACGCCGACCTGGCCGCGGTCCGCGAGTTCCTGTTGACACGCCTCAGTTCCTGACCGCGGAGGGTTGACAGCGCTCCCACAAGACGTGCGCGAGCGGCTTCGCGGCGCGGACCGCGAACAAACCTACGCACCAGCACCGCGCTCGACCCCGGCCGAACGCGACACGGGCCAGGTACGCGGGCCGAGGATCTCGCTCGACAGACCCGGGGAGCCGCGCACCTGACCGCGGTGGCTTGACAGTGCTGGACAGAAGGTGCGCGAACGGCTTCGCCGCGCGGACCGCTCCGGCCGGTGCAGCGCCGCGCGCGATCCGGCTCGGACGCAGGCAGAGAACATCGCGCAGAACGTGAAGCTCGTGAACAACCCACGCAGCACCGGTTGAGCGCGACACTGCCGCGAGCGCGCCAGCGCCAACCGCGGATCTGGCTCAACAGACCCGGACCCGCCGGGCGCTTCGCGCCCGGCAGGTCCGGGTTGGTCAGTTCGGAGAGCCGCGTGGCTCAGGTCGCGGCGGGGGCCGCCGAGCGCTCGACGGCCTGGGACAGCTCGATCAGCCGGTCCACATCGGCCTCCAGGCTGTCCTCGGTGGGCAGTGCGAGCGGGATCGCCTGTGGGGCAACGGTTTCCCCGGCCGCGTGCGCGCGCAGGGCCGTCGACAGCTTGCTCGCCAGGCGGTCCGGGTCGGTGAGCTCGGCCGGGTCCAGGTTCGCCAGGTAGGGGCTGATCCGCACCAGCCCGTCGCGGCACTCGATGACCCGGCGGTAGTAGCGGCGGTGCACGCTGCGCAGGGTCAGCGCGTCGCGCCACCGGCTCGCCGGGACGCGGCTCAGGGCGTCCTGCGGGAACTGCTCGTTCAGCACCGTCCAGAGTGGACGCAGTCGGCGGTAGGCGCGGCGGTGGCGGCGCCACACGCGCAGCGCGGCCATCCTGGTCCGCACCGTCGGGTAGGCCATGCCGACGACGAACAGCACGATGCCCAGCAGCAGCAGGAAGATGCTCGTGACCACCACCGGCGGCGGCGCGGGCGTGCCCGCCCACCGGCTGAGGTTGGACGCGACGAACGTGGCGCCGGCGAGCGAGATCGCGGCCAGGCCGATCGACGCGATCCGCAGGCCGCGGCGCAGCCGGGGTTCGGCGCCGCGCGCGTAGCGGCGGGTCCACACGCAGGCCGCGGCGAACGCGTACAGCAGGTAGCTGTTGGCCGCGACGTAGAAGATCGCGATGCTGGTCACGCCGACCGGGCCCTCGCCGGGCGTCGAGGTGACCGTGGCCGCCGGCGTGCGCAGGTCGGCCGGGATCATCACGTTCGCGACGGTGAGGACCACCAGGGCGACCGCGAGCACGACGCCGTCGCGGATCGCGCGGCCGCGGGCGAGCGCCGGCTCCAGTGCGGAGAACTGGAAGAAGCAGACGAGGCTGTACGCGGCGACCAGCAGCAGGGAGTGCTGCAGGTAGCGGGCGTTCATGGCGTCGACGCCGAGGAACTCGACACCCCGGCTGGCCGCGATGCCGAACGGGTAGGCGATGGACCAGCCGGCCAGCAGCCCCGCGACCGCCCAGCGGCGGACGTCGCCCGGCGAGCGGGCGACCAGGTAGAGCATCCACGCCAGCGCGCCGAAGGAGACGATCCCGTGGACGAGGTCGAACCCGGTGTACGTCATAGCCAGCCCAGGCGATCAGTGAGCGCGGTGCCCATCCGCTGGGCGGTGGCGTCGGTGGAGGCGGCGGGCGGGCCCACCGAGTCGAGCACCGACGCCCACTCGAGGATGATCGTGGCCACGGTCTCCGCCTCGCGCTCGTGGGCCGAGTCGTACGACGTGCGACGCAGCGCGCGGCGGACCGCGCCCGGCTCGAGGTCCGGGTACTGCTCGCGCAGCCGGGCCGGGCCCACGTCCGGGTAGAGCTGGCCGAGCAGCGCGTCGTCCTCCTCGTCGCTGCTGTGGCCGGCCAGGATGTGGCCGAGCTCGTGCAGGATGATGTGGCCCTGGTGCGCTTTGGACGTCTCCTGCTGGTACAGGATGTAGTCGGCCGACTCGGTGGTGATCCACGCGCCGAAGGGGCCGGGCACCGGAATCGGGTGCGCGACGGGGCGAATCGGCTTCCCGCGCTGCTCGCCCACGCGGCGGCACAGCTCGTGCACGTCCAGCGGCGGACGGATGTCCAGCTCGTTGAGCAGCTTGCGGCAACGCCGGCGCAACTCGCGTTCCCCCACAGCGCACACCTCCCCGTCGTTACCCCCAGGGCTTGTGTTGCGGTGGCAGTTTTTCAGACCGCCGCCCCCGGGCACGTCGGCAGGGGGATGTTCACTCCTTCGGCCTAGTGTCCTTTTCGGCCTGTTCGAGGCGGTGCACGACGTCGAGCAGGTCCATCACCTGCCGGCGGCCCTGCGGCGAGAGCTCACCCGCCCGCAGCGCCATCAGCTGCGCGTCGCTGCTGCCCATGATGTTGTTCAGCCTGACCTGCTCGGCCTTGAGCTCCTCGAGCTGCTGGTCGACGCGGTCGGTGACCTCGTCGTCGAAGAAGTAGGACACCGGCACGCCGAAGTACGCGGCGAGCGCCTGCAGGTGCTTGAACGTGGGGTTGTCCTTCTTCCCCTTCCGCAGCTGCCAGATGTAGCTCTGCGAGATCGTCACCCCGGTGGCCACGATCGCGGCGGCGACCTGCTCGTTGCTGTACTCCTGGCCACGGCGCGTCGTCGAGTTGGCGAACAGGTTGTTCAGCTTGCCGGCCAGCGATCTCACACGCTCAACCATGTGGCCTCCCCGCCCCCCACATCCTGTCTCTACTGAAGGCTAAAACTTGATTGCGTGTTGTCATTTTTGTCAGTTGAAACCTGACAGTCAACCAGTCTAGGCTGTGCACCCGGTCGTTCAACTCACATGAAAGAGATTCTCATCCATTCGGCTTACCGCAGTCCAACATCCCGGGAGGCTCCCGCGATGCGGCACGCTGGCGCGGACGATACCCACCGGGCAACGTGCTGCGCGACGTGCGGTCAGCCACTGGGGTGTCGCACCACGGACAAGCTGACCGGTCTGCTGGACCGGTGGGCGTGGGACAAGGCGGCAACAGAGATTCTCGAGCAGGTCGGTGACCAGCCCGCGGTGCTGCTCATGCTGGACCTGGACCGCTTCAAGGAGATCAACGACACCCACGGGCACCTGGCGGGGGACGCGGTGCTGCGGGCGATCGCTTCGGTCGTCCGCGGCGCCGTCCGCCAGATGGACATCGTGGGCCGCTACGGCGGACACGGCGGCGACGAGTTCCTCGTGCTGCTGCCGGCCACCGACCTCGAGCGCGGCGGCATCGTCGCCGAGCGCATCCTGACCCGGATCCGCGCGGCCGCGGTCCCGGCCCCGTCGGTCTGCGACGGCTGGGTCACGATCACCGGAATGACCGCGTCGGTCGGTCTCGCCGCCCGGGACCACCGCGAGGACAAGGACCTGGTGGCGTTGTTCGAGGGGGCCGACGCGGCGCTGCTGGCGGCCAAGCACCACGGCCGGGACCGGATCACGGCCGCCGAGGCGCCCGCGGCCGAGGTCACGCCGCTGGGCCCGCGGCGCCTGGCTCGGCGCGACGACATCGCGAGCGACTACGCGGCCGTGCTGAGCGAGCAGCTGCGTGCGCTGCTGGCACTGCTGCCGGGCGAGGGTGAGCTGGACGTGCTGGCGGCGCTGTCCGGTGGGCCACTGCCCTATCACGACCTGCAGGAGTGCGGCGACGGCGCGCCGGAGTGCACGGTGGAGCGGCTGGAGCGCTCTGGGCTCGTCGCCTGCACCCGGGACGGCGACCGGATCGTGCGCTGTGCGCTGACGGCAGGCGCGCGCGAGCTGCTGGACAGGCTTCTTCCCGCCATCGAATGGGTCGGGAGGATCGGCTCCACAGGGGCGGCAGGGGCGTGAGTGGGTAGCGGCCTGCGCGGGGGCGTCGCGCGCCGCTACCCACTCACGAGAACTCCTCGCAGGCCCGGAGTTCCCGCTCGCGGGCACGCTGTGTCATGGTTCGCTCGCGAGAACCGCCTCACACAGGTACGCCATCGGCGTTCTGCCGACGCGCGTAAGTACGACGGTCGCCTCGTTACGACCTTTGAGCTTCAGGCGCGGGCGCAGGGTGTTCGGGTCGATGTCCAGGCCACGCACCAGGATCTCCAGGCGGCCCACCTCGCGGGCGCGCAACCGCTTGCGCAGCTCCTTCTCCGAGTAGTGGCCGTCCTCGAGCACCCGGAACGCACGGATGCCCGGCGGGGCCGAGTCCCCGGTGAGGTAGGCGATCCGCTCGTCGAGCTGCCACAGCCCGTGCCGCGCCGCGTACTGGCGCACCAGCCCCGCCCGCACGACCGCCCCGTCCGGATCGACGAGCCACTCCCCCACCTCGCGCACCGGGCAGTCGTCCGGCTCCGCGTCCGTCACCGTCCACTCGCGACCACCGGTGCGCAGCACGGTGGCGCGCCTGCCCGCGGTGGCGAGCGAACCGGTCCACAGGCACGCCTCGCGCACCTGGCCGTCCAGCGAGACCAGCTCGACCTCGCCCTGCCACGGCAGCCCGGCGAAGTCCATGCCCGGCGCGCACTTCACCGCCAGGTCGGCGTCCGGCCAGGCCGCGGCCAGCTCGTCCAGCGGCGGCAGGAAGTCGGCGGGCCGCCAGCGGCGGCGGCCCGCGGCGTCGCGGCGGGCCGGGTCGGCGAACACCGCGGTGCCGCGGGTGACCGGGCGCAGCGCGTCGGCCCGCACCAGCGTCGCGCCCGGCACGTTGTGGCGCGCCATGGCCAGGCGGACCGGGTCGAGATCGGACCCGACCGCCCGGCGCGCGGTCGCGGACAGCGCGGCGAGGTCGGCGCCGATCGAGCAGGTAACGTCGTGCACGTCGCGATCGGCGAACCGGCGGGCCCGCAGCCGCGCCACCGGGGCCGGGGTCGCCTGCTGCAACGCGGTGTCCGTGCAGAGCCACCGGGCCGGATCGTCCACCTTGGACACCGCGGCGCGGCGCAGCAGGACGGTCTCGAGCACCGGCCCCGCCCGCGTCCCCAGCAGCTGGCGGGCGCGGGCCACGTCCGCCAGGTAGGTCTTCCCGGTCAGCGCCAGCGCGCCGACCTCGGCGACGGCCGCCCCGCCTTCGGCCGACCGCAGGAAGGCGACATCGTCCAGGGTGAACTCGTACGTCAGGGTTTGGTCCCCGTCACCAGCACGTTGTAGAACAGCTCGCGCGGCGCGACCCGGCGGAGCACGTTCTCGTCCAGCCAGGACAGCCGCTGCCAGGCCCGGTAGGCGAACATCCGCCAGCCGAGCGTGAGCTTCTCCTGTGGCACCGCGGCCTCGAACGTGCGCACCGGCCAGCCGAACAGCGCGGCGGCCAGCTCCTCGGTCACCGCGCGCACGCCGGTCGCGCCCGCGTCACGGGCGACGCGCTCCAGCGCGGACGGGTCGAACGTGTGGATGTCGACGACCGCCTCGAGCGCCGCCGCCCGGGACGAGTCGTCCAGTTCGGACTGCGGGCGCCGCCAGCCGGACAGCGGGCCGAGCTTGGTGACGTTCGTGGTGAGCCACCAGGTGAGCTGGCCGAGCTTGCGCGCGTAGAGATCGCCGACCTTGGTCGGCTCGCCGGCGAACACGAACCGCCCACCCGGCTTGAGCACCCGCAGCACCTCGCGGAACGCGGCCGGCACGTCCGGGATGTGGTGCAGCACCGCATGGCCGACGACGAGGTCGAACGTGTCGTCGTCGTACGGGATCCGCTCGGCGTCGGCGACCCGGCCGTCGACGTCGAGCCCGAGGTGCTCGGCGTTGCGCAGCGCCACCTTGACCATGCCGGGCGACAGGTCGGTGACCGAGCCCTTCTTGATCACCCCGCCCTGCATGAGGTTCAGCAGGAAGAACCCGGTGCCGCTGCCCAGCTCCATGGCCCGCTCATACGGCCAGTCCGCCTCGCCCGCGACCGCGCGGAAGCGGCCTGCGGCGTAGTCGATGCACCGCTCGTCGTAGGAGATCGACCACTTCTCGTCGTAGGAGTCGGCCTCCCAGTCGTGGTAGAGCACGTTGGCGAGCTTGGGATCCGACCGCGCGGCCTCGACCTCGGCCTGCGTCGCATGTGGATTGGGCGCGGGATCGCTTGCCAGGTCGTCACTTGCCACTGAACGTCGCCTTCCCCGGCCCGTTCTCGACGAACGACCGCATGCCGGTCTTCTGGTCCTCGGTCGCGAACAGCGCCGCGAACACGTGGCTCTCCAGCTTCAGCCCGCTGGCCAGGTCGCCGTCCAGGCCGCCGTCGATGGCCGCCTTGGCCGCGGCGAGCGCGCGGGCGGCGCCGCCCGTGAACTGCTCGGCCCACCGGCGGGCCGCCTGGTACACGTCGTCGGGCGCGACGACCTCGTCCACCAGGCCGATCGCGAGGGCCTCGCCGGCGTCGACGAACCGTCCGGTGTAGACGATGTCCTTGGCCTTGCTCGGACCGACCAGCCGGGCCAGGCGCTGCGTGCCGCCCGCACCGGGGATGATGCCGAGCAGGATCTCGGGCTGGCCGAGCTTCGCGTTGTCGCCCGCCACCCGGCGATCGCAGCACAGCGCCAGCTCGCAGCCGCCACCCAGCGCGTAGCCGGTCACGGCGGCGACGGTCGGCTTCGGGATGTCGGCGACGGCGGTGAACGAGGAGGACAGCGCACCCGCCCGCGCGGCCATGTCCACATAGGACATATCGGCCATCTCCTTGATGTCCGCGCCCGCCGCGAACACCTTCTCCCCGCCGTAGACGATCACGGCGCGGACGTCGTCGCGGCTCGCCGCCTCGTGCGCGGCGGCGCGGATCTCCTCCTGCACCTGCTTGTTGAGCGCGTTCATCGGCGGGCGGTCCAGCCGGATGGTGCCGACGCCCCCGTCCACCTCGAGCCTGACGAACTCACCCACGTGCTGCCTCCCTGAA
>Ga0164241_10002962_pt1 | contig 17726 bp, 15 predicted proteins | sample OricomyardsoilBY_FD_108780 | JGI IMG/M metagenome (GOLD analysis project Ga0164241, IMG submission 108780) | Backyard soil microbial communities from Emeryville, California, USA - Original compost - Back yard soil (BY) | ecosystem: Environmental > Terrestrial > Soil > Unclassified | place: USA...
AAGCGTTGCGGGTCACGACACCAAAGCGGTTCGGATCTAAGATGCCACCACCAGGTGGGTTCCCCGCACCGCCTTGAGACCCCGGAAGCGCGTCGGGACCTCGGCCGCCTGCGCCCGAATTCGCTACCCCTGCGGCGCTCATCGAGCCCGCCCCCCCAAAAACGATCGAACCCGACGCGCCCCCGATCCCCGAGCTCATCCCCCCAGAAAGCGTCGAGTCCGATCCCCCGCTGCCCGATACCCCGCTGCCCGATGCCTCGCTGTCTTTCTGCTTGGTCAGACTGATGGTTCCCCCGCAGCCAGCCGCCAGGAGAATGCCCAGTACGATACCGCCAGTGACTGGCTTCAAATGGATATGGGTCATATTCAACTTTTGGTGGCCCGCGAAGCGCGGAGCGAGCAGTGAAAAAAGCTATCGCTTGAAACTATTCAACAGAGTGGCGGCTTGCGAGCGAATTACCGGAGAGTCTCCTTCACACGCGAGCCGTTGCAGCGTTGGGAAGGCCTCCTCAGCACGACCTCCCCGAACGAGCAGCTGAGCGCGCGCCAACTCCGCGGCCTGGCGGTCGTGCAGACTGTGACTGCTCTCGAGTTCGGCGAGAGCCGCCTCCGCGGTGGGGAGATCGCCGTCGCGTAGCGCATCAGCGGCGCGTTGCCACGTGCTGGCGCTGGGCGATGACGCGCTCGGAAGGGTGCTGGCGCGCGGCTCAACTCCAAATGTGCCGCTCGGTGGCCGCGTCGGCGCTGGCGGGCGCTCCGATGCTGCAGCACTGGGGGCGACCACCGCTGGCGCCGGCTCCACAGCGATGGTTCGACTCCCGAACCCGACACGGCGATGTTTCGCGGTCGCGGCAACGGCTGCAGCGCTCTCGCTCGGCAGTGGCGCAGCCGATTTCGGTGGTTGGATGAGGGTTGCCGCCGAGGCTACCCCGAAACCGACGGCCACCCCCGCCAGCAACCAGCGAACTGCGGGCTTGTGACGTGGCACCTTGCGCCGAGCCCAGGAAAACCGCAGATACGCGCGCTGAATATCGGCGGGATCCGCGCCGCGCGCGCGATGAGCCTCGATCACTGACGAGCGAATACGCATGGGCTCGGGATGTCTTTGAGTCATGTGAACGCTCCGACGAAAATCGCGCTCGCGTCCCGCCCGAGTAACTTGAGCAGCTGTTTTCTCCCGTCGCGAAGCCGCGAGCGCACCGTCAGCTCGTTGGTCTGCGCGATCTGGGCGATCTGCCGGCTGCCCATCCCTTCCAGGTAGTACAACGTGAGCACCACTCGATACTTGTCGCTCATTCGCCCCAGCGCGCGGTAAAGTAGGTCGAGGCCTTGTTCGGCCTCGAGCAGCTCGTGAGGGGTTCGCGCGGCGGGATCCTCGTGACCGTCGATGACCAACGTGTCGGACACGAAGCGCTTTCTGAAACGCCAGTACCAGCGGCGATGGGCCATCAACACTCGGTAGCAAACTCCGTACACCCAGGTCTCGAGCTCGCTTCGCCCCTCGAAGGACGGCAGACTGCGCAGTACCTGCTCAGCGGCGAGTTGCGTCAGGTCATCGAGATCGGGTGCGCCGCGGGCAAGCGCATGCATTCGCCGATAAACGAGCTCGAAAAGCTCACGCTCCGACCGCGCGCCCCAATCTCGCTCGCTCGGCGGCTGCTTCGACACGGCAAGTTTCAAGGTGGGGGCGATGCGGGTCACCTAGGTCCTGCAGCATGAGTTGCCGCTGTGACCGTTTTCGAGCACCAAAAAAGCATGCCCGAGAATAATCGGCCCACGGACTTATTTGCCCATCATTTTCTACAGTTCCCCGAGCAAAGGCATATGACAATCGAGCGCACGAGCGGCTAACTTGCGGCCGTGGTCAGCGTCGCTCGCCCGAGTGCATGCCGAAGCAAGCGATTGACGCCAGCAGCCTGCCTGCTCGCCGTGGCGTGCTCCTGGGCTTCGACCGCGCAGGCTCGGCCAAGCCTGCGCCAAGAATGCAAAGCCCTATCGCCGGAAGACTCCGCCCGAGTCGAAACGCGGTTGTTGGCAAGCTTGCTCACTCCCGAGGCGTCCGAAGTGAGCGTGTCAATCACGTGTGAGCGTGGCATTGCGCTGGTCACCGCTAGCGTTGGGCCGGAGGAAACACGGCGTAGCGTCTCGCTCGCGGGTTCGCTCGGTCTCGAACCGATCCTAGCCTTAGCCACGCAGGCCGTCGCGCGTCTGCTGGCACCCGCAGACGCGCGATCCGCGGTAGCAACCCCAGCAGAAATCGCTCCGGCCGCAACGGGCACTTTAGACGCCGAGAGCCCACCACCCGCGCTCACGCCCGAAACCTCGAGTCAGTCGGTGATCGTATCTCGAGAACCCGTTGCCGCCCCGGCGGAGCGCAGTCCCCCTCCCCCGCCATGTCCCGCCAGCGAGCGCAACGACAGCCGCGCGCGAGCCGACATCGCACTGCATTCCTGGGGCTCGAAAGCTGCGCTCGGCGCGGTGTTGGGCCTCGAGCACGCGACCGGAAGCTGGAGCTACGCATTCCTCGCGGGCGGCGCTCGGCCACTCGAGCAACTCTCCGTGTCGACCGTCACCGAGTGGACGACGGCGGCTGAATTGGGCTGGCAAGGCGCAAATCCTCTGGGAATTCGAATCTCAGGGCGGCTGGGACTCAGCTTGCTGATGCTCAGCCCCGAGAGTGGCGTCACCAGCACTTCCGGCACGCTCAAGGCCGCGGCGTTCCTCGATCTGGATGTGTCCCGCCCGCTCTGGCTCGGCCGCTTCGGACTCGCCCCAGTGCTCGGACTGCGCGCCTATAGTGCAAAGCGCGCGGTCACCTTCGAGGGCCAAACCGAGCTTCAGATACCGATCCCATCGGTGCACGTTGGGTTGGCGGTGTTGTTTCGTATTGGCAATTAGCGGCGCGGGATCGTCCTTGAGCCAGAGATGCGGCGCGCGACTGACGATGTGCTCAGGTCGCGTGAAAATGGCACCGCTAGTACTTCGTGAGTGCCACCTCGAGGCTTAGCTCGAAGAAGTCTTCCTTCACCTCTTCATGGTCGGGAATGTGCACATAGCCGATGCGCAGCGCCGCGCCGGTGGCCATGCGGTTTTCGACAGGACCGTCCCATCCCAACGTGAGGCCCGTGCTCAACCCTGCGTGGTGTGTCTTGAGCTCGGGTGCGTCGCCAAGCTTTAGCCAAGAGTACGCAAGGCCGGCGCTGGGAGCGAGAAACCAGCCACGACCCGTCGCCACGATCACGCTTGGTGAAATGGTGAGCCGCGTCGATGAACCGCGCGGCGTGAGGTCGGCCCCTGCCAACTCGAGCGTTCCGCTCGGCAAGGCTTGCAAATGGAAGTCGAGCGCCAGCGCGAAGCGTTTAGAGAGCCCGATGCCAGGGACGACGAACGCGCTCGGAGCCCAACCCTTGAGGCTGAGCTCGTTCGCGTTCACGTTGAGTTGGCTCCAGGTATAACCACCACCGAGCCCAGCGCGAAGGTAGAACCCGCACGGTTGGGGCTCGAGGTAGCCGCTGGGCGCCGGCCCGTTCTCGTGAGCGGCGGCTGGCAAACTGCAGAACATCGCGATCAGCAGCGATCCCGAAACCCGCGCAATGGAGAGCGGCTTCATTGTGAGGCCCCGCCCTTCTTGTCGTTGCCGGTAATGGCGTTGAATACGTTCTTGAACAGCACGGCTTGCAAGTTGACGCCCACGTACCAAGTGGGCTCGGCTTGATCGTGCACTGGCACCTCATCACCGGCGAAGGGTTGGCCCGCGACCAGTGGCTGGTCGAGCTTCGACACAATCGAGAGCGCTGCACCCCCAGAAACCCCAAACCCGATCGGTGACGAGACCTCTAGCCCCGCGTACCAACGTTTGCCGAGACTTGCGACAGAAGTCCCGAGCAGCAACCCGACGGCGGCGAAATCTCGCTCTTCGTCGACGCCGAACGGATAAGCCGTGACGTTCAGTACGTAGTCGATGCCCCCGGAATCCTGCTGCGCAATCCGCGTGACGCCATCATCGCCGGTTTGTCGGGAGTAACTGCGCGATTGCAGGTGGGTGTACGCAACCATCATGTTCGCGCTGAAATGATAATGGCCTTTGACAGTCAGGCTGATGGTCTTGTTTTGCTCTGGAAATTCGCAGGTCGTCGGATTGGACGCTCCTTGGGTTTCAACTGTCTGCACGTTGATGACGTCCACAGTGCCTTTCCCCCGCTTGAAGGTCAGCGTGAGCGTGCCTAGGCCGGTCAGTGTGACGCGACGCTCGGCGGCGATGCGCAAGCCCGGTCCCCTGAGCGCGTTCTCTTCGGCTTTGATTCCTTCGATGTGCGCAACGAGGGTTCGCTCGAAAGCGACATCGAGGTCGACTGTCGCGTTGAAGCTCTGGTCAACGATGACCAGAATGTCGACCACCGCCCGTTCGCGCAGTTCAGGAACTGCGCCGAGGAAAGTTCCCGATCCCCCGAGGCACAACTGCTGCACACCATCCTTGATGCCACCGCAATTGAAGTCCTGTAGGCGCAGACGCAACCTGTCGCTGTTGGGGTCGAGATCATTGGTGGTGCACGACGTGGGCCCTTTGGGTTGTGCCGTCACGTTCAGCTTGAAGTCGTTGCACTCCAGCGAGCCGCCGTCGTTCGTCAGCTTCGCCGGCATCGGCAACTCGACGGTCTTGCCCGCCGGCGCAACCACGCTGAAGGCCAAAGCGCCGGCCTTGCAATTCACCGGAACGTCTGCAGGGCCGGCCGCGTTATCGACGGTGATGGCTGCGGCAGAGCCGACGTCGATCGCTTTGACGGTGGCTTTGCCAGTTTTGTCGAGCACCACAGACTTCTTGTCTTGGCTCGCCGCAGCGGTCGAGTCGGTCCCGGGTTTCGGGCTCGGGCCCGCGCCGCTGTCCTTGTCTGCGGCACACGTGCTCGCTTCGACGATCAGCCGCAGACTCTGTTTTTGGCCCTTGAACAGCCAGCACCCGTCCGCTTCGGGCGCGGTCAATTTGACATCGTTCCCCGAACTCAGCTTCGGTTGAGCCTTCTTGTACTCCGCGAACGTCTTCGCGAGGTCGGTGCCATCCTTTGGGGTAAGTTCGCAAGCCTTGGACGGATCGCCATCGGCATGGGGATCCTCGAGCTTCAACTCCTCCAGGAGGTTCTTCAGCTTGAGCTCAGCCTTCGGTGCGACCAGGATCTTTATTTCTTTTTTGGCGTCGAGAGCGACGTCACCCGTCGTGCAGGTCGGGCCGGCAGCCCAAGCCGGCAGCCCGAGCAGGACGAATGCAGTCGTGAACAAGGCGATCCAGCAATTTCTCATGCGATTCCCAGTTTCGTCAAAGCCCGCCCCGGATGCAGGAAGAGGCCCTGCGTGAACCCCGTGAGGTTTGGCAGCTTCTGTTCGGAAACCAGCGTCCCAACCCAGAACAGGTCGGCGCCGTCTTGAAGATAGAGTGGCCCCCCGAATCACCGACGATGAGCGAGGCGGAAGCGAGACGCACCAGGATTGCCTGCGTGTGCCCGTCGAATGATTCAACGTCGGCAACAGTGCCGCGGATGCGACCGACTTGGCCCCCGAGAAAAACGACGGATTTGGCCTTGAGTGAGCGGAGTTCAGCTTCCGGGAACAGCGTCGGCGCCTGGCCGAAGCCAACGGGATTCATGGCAACGAGCTCCGCAGGCAGCTGGAATTTTGCCAAGTCCATGTCTGGCCCGATGGCGGCCGGTTCGGCATAAGTCCCCAAACGCGCACGCTGGCCTTCGGGAAAGTACGAGATAGGTAAACCATTACCAAAGCCATTGAGTGCGTGGCCTGCGGTTACGCCCCACCGCAGATCGCCTTGCGCGATGACAGCGCCGAGTGTGCAGGGCTCGAGCGCAAGTCCACTCTCGGCGAGCAGACGTCGCCCAGGACTACAGCGATCGGTCATGGCCCGGCCTCGCCACCCTGGCCAGCGGTCATATCCACGCCGCCGGCCCCCGTGTCCCCGGCTTCTCCCATTCCACCGCTGCCGCCCGCGCCGGCTTCATCGGGACCTGTGCCCGCATTCTCGCTGCCGCTCTCCCCGCCTGTCCCGCCGATGGCTCCGCCCGTTCCTCCCTGCGATGCACCACCCGCTGAAGGCAGCGCCATTGCGCCGAGATTCGGCCAGATGGCGTCGTCGATCGGAACGCCCGGACATGAAAGAGTTCCCCCGCCTGCCGTCCCCGCGCTTCCGCCGGTCGTGCTCGCCGGCACAGACGAATTCGACGTGCGAAGGTCCAGAACGTTCTCACGCAGCGCAACCACGATCACACGCGCGTCTGCCGTCAGCTTGCCGCCGTCCGCGGGCAGCGTCAGCCTGCCGAAGCTTGGTAGGCGGAGGCAGGCCGCGCTGGCCGCGGCGCCATTCACCAGAAGCATGCCGCTCGAGATATGGATATCGAGCGCGACTTGCGTCAGATCGGCGTCGGAGCGCGTCGGGATGAAATCGATCGCGACTGCGATGGTGTTGCCCGCGGTGTCGCTGACGCCACTGATGAAGACTTGCCCGTCTACGCGTGTGCTCTCCGAACAGCTGGCCAGGGCAATCAGCGCAACCGCTCCAAGCTTGCTTACGCTCGCCCGAAGCCAACCTTTACCGCGCGCGCCGTGTTCGAGCGGCAAAAGGGGCTGGGTATGAAATGTCATCGTCAACCAGAGCTAGTCTGGGATTCAACGCAATCCAATAGTCATATCTTTTGCACCGCACGCGCGCAGCGCGCCGAGCTAGGCGTCGTCACGACCGCAGCGCGCTCATTCAAACGACCGAGAGCTACGCGCCGCTCGCGACGCGCCGCGCCCGCTACCCAAATCCAAATCCCAGATTTTTTGGGTAAGCGGGCGTGGGACCCATGACCCGTCGCGTAGCTCGCAGCCTCGACTCTGGGTGAAGCTCAAGGTTCGCAACGGGGGCCGCGATGGTCGCGTCTCATGAAGATCCGCTCGCGGCCGAGTGCGCCGTCGCCCGTTCCGCCGACGACCAGGTCGGCGTCGCCGTCGCCGTCGAGATCGCCGAAAGCGGCCGCGGTGCTGGCCTGATCGGCTGGGAAGACGGCGTGGGCGGCTGTGGCCTCATGCAAATGACCGCGCGAATTTTCGAAGAAGTGATCCGGACCGCCCTCGAAACCATGACCGCTGTCGAATCGACCCGCGTTGCCGATGTACACGTCGGGGAAGCGATCGCCATTGAGATCCACGAGCGCGAGCGCCGTGTCCGTCTCGCCATCGGCTGCGACGTACGGGACTTCCTCCTCTCGAAAGAAGCCGTTGCCGTCGTTCAGGTACAGGCGCGGGAGCTCGCCGCGGCTGTTCGAGACCACCAAATCCAACGAGCCGTCGCCGTTCATGTCGGCCAATGCACCGCTGCGCGAGGTGTCAGTCGTGACTGGGAATCGATCGCCGGTCGCGTCAGCAAAGAACCCACCGCCGCGGTTGATCCACACGAAATCTTGGCCGCGATTCAAGACCACGATGTCTAGATCGCCGTCGCGGTCGAGATCGCCGGTGAGCATGACCCCAGTTTGATCGGTCGCAGCCGGTAAGCGCGTCGCGGTGACGTCGACAAAGTGAGCATGGCAGTCGTTGAGCCACAGGCGATTTTGCGCGCCATGAGTTGGGCTCGGATCGAACGGATTCTCGTTGGCCACCAGGATGTCGATGCAGTGATCGCCATTCACGTCGGCAACCTGCACATCAGGACTGATATCCGAAAGCAGATCCGGCGGCGGAGGCAACTGGGCCGAGGCATCACTGAAATGCCCGTGCCCGTCGTTGAGCAGCAGTTGTTCGGGGCCCAGGTTGGCGACCACGAGATCGAGATCCCCATCGCGGTCGAAATCCGCAAAGGCCGCTTTGGTGCTGTTCACGAACGGGGCAACGGGCAAGCGAGTCGCCGATTCATCCCTGAAAAAGCCGCGACCATCGTTGATCAGCAAAATATTCGGGCGGCCATCGAGGCCGGCGGTTCCTTCGGCCAAGAAGATGTCCAGGTCGCCGTCGCGGTCGACGTCAGCCAAGTTGATCCCTGTCGAGGACGTGCCCGAGGCCTCGTTGGCCAGGCTCGCAGGTAAGCGCGAAGGCTCCTCCACGAACCAGGCGGAGCGCCCGTGATTGCGCTCCGCTGGATGCGCCGCGGCTGGCGCGACACGCAGCGCAATCGTCGCGCTGCTAGCCACACCGGTGATGACGAGCACATGAAACAGCGAGCCATACTTCCAACCTGATGCACGCATGGGGCCTCCTCGGTAGAATCCGCCCTGATCCACCGCGCCCGAATACATCATTCGTGCTGCCTCGAAGTCAATTGACCCGTGCAATGAGGTCCGTCGACACGTGCGGTGGAGAGTCGTTGAAGCTCGATCGGCAGCTGTCGGTTTTCGCCTATGGCGAAGGAAGCGCGCGCAGGGGTTTGACCTACGCTGCATCGTGCGACTGGCAAGAGGCGCCACCAAGGATTTACGAGGCGTCCTCTTCCGAACGGTTACAACGAAGAAGCGGGCCACGACTTCGCGGTGCTTCCAAATCGACACAATCACCGCCAAGCCATCCGACCGTCGCACGAGGGAGACATCGTACTCGCACTTCTCCATCAAGAGCCGAGTGTCCTCGATGCTTTCGCAGATTGACTCATCGAGCGCCGTGCGTTCCGCGTCGTCGGGGTCGTCGCCACCGCCGAGAAAACTTCGTCGAGCGGCACGAGTTCGACAAGCTTGCCCTCGGGCAAATCCGTCGGCTCGTCGGGCTTGCACCGACGGCGGAGTCGCCGCGCGGAGACTGGGCGGGGCGCAGCGCCGAGCAACGTGCCAGCCGATGAGCCACTTCCCTCAATCGTCCAAGCTGACATGTCCGTGAAGCCACGGGAGCTCGCGTTTCAGACATCGTGCAAAATCGGACGCAGGGATCGCAGCGCGGCTTGAGGAAGCTGCACAATGCGCGCCCGAAATACCCGAGTCCGCCGGAGCGATCCGCCTCGATGAACACCGGCGCGGGAGCTATTGGCGTTTCAGTGTCAGCGTGCCCATTCCGCTCGCGCCATTGGGGTCGATACAGCCGAGATTGCTCGTCAACTGCTCGGCTTCGATAGAAACTACACCCTTGCAGCGAATGCGGCTGCCGCTATCATCCGCGCCTTCGAGCAAGATTTCGGATTCGTCAATCGTACAGCTCAGATGAGCCACGGTAGAGTCTCCTGCGGTGGGCGCCCTCCAAACGCCCTTTTGTTCGGGCTCTTCGGACTCGAGCAATTCAGCATTCATCGAACAGTGCCCGTTCTTGCCGACAACCAGCTTTGCACGTGTTCTCACGTGAGCGTACTTGCTCTGGAGCTCTAGAGTTCCACCAAAAGACCCCGAGAAAGGGCTTGGACCCGCTCCAAGCATTTGGGTCGCGAAGCATTGGGTCCAAATCTGCGCTTGGTTCTCGTCAATGCTTTCTTTCGAAAGCGAATCGACAATGGACGTGAGTTGCTTCGTCAGCGCTGGGTCGTATTCTTCCTTCTTCTCGACGCAGCCTCGAAACTTTACGCTTCCAAATTCGACACTCGCCAATGATGCTGCGCCCTCCCCCGAAGCACACTCAGTGATCGCGGTACGCAACTTTTCATTCACGCCCTGAAGCAGAGAATTCAACTTGATGTATCTCTCTGGGCAGCCGCAGGCTTCTTGAACTTTCTTCGTGTAGCCGAGGCAGACCTGCGCCGGGGGCGGCGGGGGCGGGGGCGGGGGCGTATGACAACACCCGGCAACGATCCCCAACACAACGCCCGCAGCCGCGACCTGTTTGTCCATGATCTTTTCCTGTACCACGCGGAAAGATCGCGAGGCAAGGTGTGCTCCAGCCTTGTTTTGCAGGCACGCTCTGAGTAGTTCTTGCAGCGCCATCGCCAGCGACGAGTTCGACTTCGTTAGCGACACGTCCAAGGTCTCGATCGCGTTGAGCACGCGCGGCTTCGAGTCGCAGGATTAGTAGACGTGGCAGCGCGTGTTCGGCGTCAGCATGCGCTGATGTCGTTGTGTGCGCGGAGCCGTCCGTCGTCGAGGAAGCGCCGCACGACGACTCGCTGATTCGTAGCGTAGCGAAGGAGCACGCGCGGCGACTCCGTGCCACGCCACTCGAAGAATTTGTCGACGATAGCGCGGCTCTTGTCACGCCGGACACTTTCTTTGTCTTTTCGAGGCGTCCGAGATGGGCCACTCGATGCGAAACAGTGCACCGATAAGCGAGAGTGTCACTTTGGCTCGATCGCGATCAGAATCGAGCGCTTTACAAAGTAGCGGCCGGCGTGGGCTTTATCCGGTGCTCAGGATCAGACGCACTGCCGGCGCTATTTCTTCGAAGCCGCGATCTGCAAGTATCAGGTCCCGCTTGGGACCGAGTCCGGGGCCGAGGATCTCGGCGGCACCTGGAATTACACGCAGCGTAACGAGCACGCACGACGTATGAACGCAAGGAGCAGCCCGCGCCTCTGATACTTCCCCATGCCGAGGGCGGCGTATCAGCAGCCCTTGTGAGCGAATGACGACTAACCGGCTTCCTACCGGCAGTGCGGACAGCACCTCGAAGCAGTCTCCCGAAGCTATCTCCTTCGCTGCACTCACGGGCACACATTTTGGCCGAAGTCAGTGGGGTGGGTCGACTACCTGCAAGATGTCGAGAGCCACGAGAGGCGTACCTATCAACGGTTCAAAACTTCTGTTTGCCCTCGTCGGATACGGCTCGGCCCCGTACCAATGCCGGGGTGGTGGTGAAGCGGGCCGCAGCGGACATCGAGCGCAACGGCCCGCTCGATCGGTGCTGAATGACCGTAGCCACACGAAGGACCGTGGCGGTGTTAGTTGAAGGACCCCGGTTCGAGCTACTCGACGGGTTGGAATACGACTGGATATTCGACGGTGACCGGACCACCTTGTGGTGCGTCGAAGCGGAGCATACGGAACACGTCACTCACGCAGCCGACCACTTGGCAATCCGGGAGGCTGTTCGACTTCACCTCGACGCTTTGTACAGCGCCATCGACGGCGATGACGAAACGGATCACCACTCTGCCCGTGAGCGAGCGGTCGCGTGCCAGCCCTTGCTCATAACACTTCCGCTGCTGAAACGCTTGTGCTCGAACTTGGCTCTGAATGTGCGCCGCCGACAATTGACCGCTCTTCGGTAACCTCGAACGATCGATGCAAGGACTATCCCCAGCCGGAACGTCCGGAGTCGCACCAAGCTGCAATGCGGGTGATCGCGCGGGTTCGAACGTCAAGTTGACTTGGACAGCGTGCGAAGCCGTGCTCGGCAACGCCGCAGGCGGAGCCGGAAGCACGGTGCTTCGCAGCTTGTCGACGACGCACTGAGTGACCGTGCAGTCGTTCACCGTGCTGGCACTGATCCAAACGTTGCTGCTGGTGTTCGTCTGCGACTCGAGACCCACTTGCAAGTACGCTGCCTGCTGCGTCTTCGAAAAGCACCCCGCAGCCGTCGAAAGATTGCTCGCCACCACTGCGTGCTGGCGCTTGCGCCAAGCGATCACCTCGGCTGGCTCGGGTCCCTGAGTGACGCAGCCGGCAGCCACTGCCAGCTTGTCCATCGTTGGAGCGCTCGCGGCATCCAGAGTCGGAGCAGGCGGGGCCTCGCGCTCAGGGCTCGCGACCGTCTGTCCTGCCGCTTGTTGGCCAGCGCTCGCTCCTCCACACGCGGAGAGCAGCGCGATGCAGACCCAAGCCCAATGGGGAGCCCGGCCTTCGAGTACTTCTCGTCCCATGAAGTGCTTCACTCTAGCGGATCGCGGCGCATTTTTCTCGTTTTCTGCCTACGGACGCGCTTGCGTCGTTGCTGTCGATTCGGAAGCACGCCGATTTAGTGAGCGATGACGCCGACGACATTCGAAGACTCTTGTCAGCCGCCAACGCGAAGACGTCAATATTGGCCCTCTAGCAAACCCCTCCGTGGCCAACCCCGCACTACGCCCGCGCGAGCACGACAATGTCGGCTTCGGGTCAAACGCTCAGCCGCCCCGACTGCACCGAAACTCTGATTCAGATCGCCCCACGACAGTCGAGCTGTCGACGAAACTCGTTATTTTTCAGTTGGTGACGGTCGCCCCGTCGCAGTCGTCAAGTTATTTGTCTGCATCGACAGTCGACCCGTCGGATTTTTAGAATTCTCCTTTTTCTGACACTGTCGACCCGTCGGATTTTTGGAATTTTTTCTTCGCCGGCACTGTCGACCCGTCGGATTTTTGGAAATTGTTATTCGGATTGACGGGTCACCCGTCGACTCTTGAATTTCGGGATGTGTGCAGACGGGCAACCCGTCGAAATCTTGGAATCTCGTGTTTGTCAGCGCCAATTGGCGAACGTCTCCGTCTCTGATTTTCAGTCGCGGCGATCAGTGCAGCAGTTCTTGGGAATCTAGAGTCAGCACGGTTGTAAGGAATTCGAACGAGGTATTCCGATTGTCAACAGAAGCCGATCGCGGTCACTTCAGCACGCCGTTCACGTAGGCCACCGTGATCGATCTGTCACTCCGTGGGCACAGCTGTGCCAACCTAGGATCGAAGGCGCCATTCTAGGCTCCTTCGACGATCTGGCTTTTGAAGCCGCCCCATCGGGTTCTTGGTCAGCGTTAGATTTTAAGGCAAAGCCACGATCTTGGCCAATGTGCCTGGTACGGCTGTTGCTATGATCTAAGACCATGAAGCTTCGCACGAACCTCGAGCCGTTGCGGTTCGCGCTCTGGTCGGCCTTGGGCATTACTCATCTGGTTGCTTGTGGCGGAACTGCCGTAGTCAACGGTGGAGGTGCGGGCACGTCCAGTGGCGGCAGCTCGGGAATGGGCGTTGCTGGAAGCGGGCCGAGCACTGGCGGGCAGAGCACTGGCGGGCAGAGCACTGGCGGGCAGAGCACTGGCGGGCAGAGCACTGGCGGGCAGAGCACTGGCGGGCAGAGCGGCGCTCCGACTGCTGGCGCGCTAGGGATAGGAGGAGCCAGCAACCGCTATCCCTGTGCCAATTCACAAAGCGCCAACAACGATGGCTTCGTGCAGTGCGACGGCTTTCAGCATCGAGAGCAAGCACAGGCATGCGCATCACACATTCCCCGCCCCGAACCGGTCGCCCACACAGGCGCCGGGTGCAATTTCGACGCCGACTGCAACGAGAAACCCTACGGCTGGTGCAGCAACTTCAGTCAAGGCAATGATGCCTATTGCGTCTACGGCTGCACCAAAGACAGCGAGTGCCCAGACGATACCCTATGCGAATGTGCCGAGCCGGTCGGACGCTGTGTGCCCGCGAGCTGCAAAGTCGACGCCGCCTGCGCGAGCGGCTTCTTGTGCCGTTCGTTCGACTCCACTGGAGGTTGCAATATCATTCAGTACGGTTGCCAGTCGCCCGCGGATACCTGCGGCTCCGATGCCGACTGCAACACCGCGGGTTCCACTCGCAACCATTGTCGCTTCGACGAGAATGCGCACAGGTTCCAATGCGCTGCCGAAGCTTGCGCGATCGGCCGCCCATTCCTCGTGCAAGACGTACAACGGCTAGCGCTGCTCGCCACCCATACGGACTGGCTCGAGCGCGCGTGGCGACCGGCGCTGATTGACTGCGATGAAACAGTGCGCGCCGAGGTCGCCGAACAGTGGACGCGCATCGCGCTGATGGAGCATGCATCGGTCGCTGCCTTTGCCCGCTTCACGCTGCAGCTGATGAGCCAAGGGGCGCCCGCCTGGCTAGTCGAGCAGGCGACGGCCGCGATGGCGGACGAGACGAAACATGCGAAAGCTTGCTTCGCCGTCGCAAGCGGCTACGCAGGAACGCCGCTCGGCCCGGGCTACTTAGCCGTGGAGCACAGCTTGGACGACGCCTCGTTGGAAGCGATCGTGCGCAGCGCGATCCGCGAGGGCTGCGTGGGCGAAACAGCCGCCGCGATTGAAGCCCGCGAAGCCGCAGAGCATGTTCTCGATCCCAAGCTGCGTGATTTGCTGCTGATGATCGCCGAGGACGAAACGCGCCACGCCCAGCTCGCTTACTCGTTCGTCAAATGGGCGCTCGAACAAGGCGGCCCCGCGCTCGAACGAGCGGCTCGGCGCGAGTTCTCCGCCCTAGTCGCGGAAAAGCCCGTCGCTGACAGCGCACTGACTGACACGGAATTCGCCCTGCTCCGACATGGCGTCGTCCCCGAAGCGCTCCGCCGATCGATCCGCAGCCAAGCCATCTCGCAGGTCATCCTGCCTTGCTCACAGAGCTTGTTCCCGGTCTTTGCGCACGCTCCGCAGGGTATAAGAGCTTCCAAAACGATGGACTGCGGCTCCTAAGCTCCTGCGCCTGAACAACTTTGCACGCGTCCCCACCATCAAGTGAGGAGAGCCTGAACTACCCGCGCCACCCGCTCCCCGCTCGGCGCGTCTCGATCGAGGCTAATTCGCGGTGCCGACGGGCGGAATTGAATCGCCGACAGCGCGCTGATGAAGCGTTTCAAACCGTGAACGCTGTGATCCGCTACGACCACAAATCAGCTTCATGTCGCTGGAGTGGAAGCAAGTCGACCTCGATGCGATTGGCAGCGACGGCGAGGCGGTCGGCGAGCTCCATTTGAGCGCCGCGACCAAGACGAAGACGAAGACGAGCGCGCACCGTTGGCCCCGAGGTGAGTCCCGCACGTCGAAAGCTGCTGGCCGCGATGCACCTTCAGGTTCAGACCGGCACGAAGCGCGCCGTCTTCGCCGCGACGCGCGAGACCGCGGAAGCGGCTGCGAAGCAAATTCGGCGGGAATATGCGGCTCCCACAGGGTTCACCTGGTAGACACTGCGGGGGAACCTGCGGTTGCTATCGTCACTGTTACGCTTGACGTAAAACGTAACGCAAGCTAGCGTTGAATTCGACCCCAATGATCCGGTCGTTTGCCGACAAGAAAACCGAAAGCCTCTGGCAGGGGAAACGGGTCGCGGCGTACGCTCCTTTCCGTGAAAAAGCTGAACGAAAGCTGGCCATGCTCGATGCCGCCACGTGTCTCGAAGACCTCGGCGGCCTCCCTGGCAACCGGCTCGAAGCACTCAAGGCAGACCGAAAAGGCCAGTACTCAATCCGAATCAACGACCAATGGCGGCTGTGCTTCCGTTGGCACAACACCGATGCTTTCGACGTCGAGATCGTGGATTACCACTGACGGCCCCATTGAAGCCGCCCGCAAAGTGGTCACGTGACAACTGCTCGTGCGGCGGCATCATTGAAGTGACAAGATAAGCCATGGCAAGACACAAAATGCGCCCCGTCTCCCCGGGTGAAGTCCTACGCGAGCAACTCGACGAACTCGGCATGTCGGCCAACGCGCTGGCGGCCGCTCTGCACGTCCCGACGAATCGGGTCACGGGCATCCTGAACGCGACGCGCGCACTCACGCCCGAGACGGCTCTGCGGCTCGAGCGCTACTTCACAGGCACGACCGCGCAGTTCTGGCTCAACCTGCAAACCGGCTTCGATCTACGACGCGCAGAAATATCCCAAGCCAAGGCGCTGCGGGAGATCCGGCCGCTCAAGGCGAGCTGAACTCAGACGCCCTCGCGTCGCCAAGATGAGCTTGCGCCGAGCCCGCTAGAGTACCCGCGCCAGCCGCTCACCGGCTCGTCGCGTCTCGATCGAGCCTGATTCTTGGTAGCGAAGCCCGGACTTGAACCGGGGACAACACGCTTATGAAGCGTGTGCTCTAACCAGCTGAGCTACTTCGCCTTGAGGGGCCGGGAATATGGTCGGCCGAGGGCCGGGCTGTCAAGCCGGGAAGCACATCCCGCGCGCGCCCCTCAGCGCGTCGCCTGCGGAAGCGTCCCGTACCCCCCCGGCCCCGGCCCTTCGCGACTGATCACGTGGTTCAAAGCGGTGTAACTCATCGTAATCAATGCTCTCTGCCCCAGCGCCTTGGGCAGCGGGCCAAACGACGCGATGCGCTGCACCCCGCTGAGCACATTGCCGTCGTACTCGGCGATCCCACTCGGGCGAACCATGCGGACACGCTCGAGGTGGCCGTCGGCGCGCAGGGAGAGTTCGAAGATGACGTGGCCGCTGCGCCCGGCTTCGATGGCCCAGTCGGGGAAGGCGCGGCGAAGTTGGTCATCGACCCTTTGTTTGATGCCGGCGACGAAGCCTTGGATACCGGGGTCGTTGAGGGCGTCAGCGCCGGGGCCGAAGCCACTCGGCGCGGTTCGGGAGCCCATCCCTTCACTGCCGGAGCGGCCGGGTGGGCCTCCGGCGGGTTCGCCGCCGACACCGGGTCCTGGCGGTGCGCCAACGGTGCTGGCGTGGATCAGCGCGGCGACGCGAGCGGCGACGGCTTGGGAGCTGTCGTCGGTGTCATTGGGGCGCGCGCGAACTTCAGTCGGCAGCGCGGGGCGGGCGCGCATCACCATCGGGCGCGCGGTGAGGATTTGAGCGCCGTGGGAGGGCACGCGATTGGCGACGACAACAGGAGCACCGGCTTGTGGCTCCAGTTCTCTTTGTCCGGGGATGGCGGCACCAGACGTGGGATCAGTGCTGAGGCCGGCTTGGTTTTCGCGAGTTCCGGCGACGCCGCCAACGGATGCGGCGAGCGTACCCGCGATCGATCCGGGCGCGTTCGCGTCGCGCGCGCGGCGCTCGGCCAGCTTCCCCTTGCCCGTCGCGAGGAACGTGAGCTGCATCGGCGTGGGCGTGGAGCGGTGGTCGTCCCAAGAGCGGCGCGCGTGGGCGGTGTCGAGACGCTGCACTTGGCTGCGATCGAGGTGCGTTGGCGCGTCCGTCTCGAGGGTGATCGGGTCGATGTGGCTATCGAGGTTGGTGGCGGCTTCACGGGCGGTTTTGGAGCCGCCGCGGCCAGCGCGTTCCGTATCAGGGTGGCGTGTCAGCGGACCACCGCCGACCAGCGCGGGCTCGAGTTCTTCAGGTGCGGCTTCGCTCTCGTGCTCTTGGTCGCTCGAGGAGGGATCGAAGCTCGGGAGTTCGACTTCGACTTCACCCTGATGGGTGATTGGCGGCGTTGGGGGATGCGGGCGCGAGCGCAGGGAGTGGGAGATGATGAGCGCACCGCAGGTCAGCAAGAGGCCGTGCGCGACCAGTGAGGTCGCGAACGCTCCTGAACCAACCAAGGGGCGTGCCATGAACCCCTAGTTTGACAGAGCGCTCAACTCGGGGCCAGCGGCACTCGGAAGCAGCGGCGCGCGTTTTCAGTCGTGAGTGAGGCAAGGTGCGCATCACTGACCCCGCGCAGCGCGGCCACGTATTTGCCCGTGTGGACGACATAGGCCGGCTCACAGGGTTTTCCGCGTAGCGGCACGGGCGCGAGGTACGGACTGTCGGTCTCCACCAGGATGCGATCCGCCGGGGCCCAGGCGGCGACGTCTTGAATCGCCCGGGCGCTCTTGAAGGTTACGATGCCGGAAAAGGACAGGTAGAAGCCGAGGTCGAGGGCGCGCTCGGCGAACGCGCGGTCCTCACTGAAGCAGTGGATCACGCCGCCCGCATCACGCGCGCCCTCCCCTTCCAAAATTTGCAACGTGTCTTCGGCGGCGCTGCGGGTGTGGATGATGAGCGGCTTTTTGAGCTCACGGGCGAGCGCGATGTAGCGACGAAACACTTCAGCCTGCGTGTCACGCGGCGAGTGGTCATAGTGGTAGTCGAGGCCCACCTCACCCACGGCGAGTAGCCGCGGATGGCGGAAGAGCGCGGAGAAATCCAGCGAGCCGTCACGCGCGGCGTCGTGCGGGTGCACGCCGG
>Ga0164241_10002963_pt1 | contig 17722 bp, 16 predicted proteins | sample OricomyardsoilBY_FD_108780 | JGI IMG/M metagenome (GOLD analysis project Ga0164241, IMG submission 108780) | Backyard soil microbial communities from Emeryville, California, USA - Original compost - Back yard soil (BY) | ecosystem: Environmental > Terrestrial > Soil > Unclassified | place: USA...
CGGCGCATGGAACTGCGCGGCGAGGTCGGCGGCATCGCCGTGTACGACGACTTCGCGCACCACCCGACGGCCATCGCCTCGACCATCGATGGCTTGCGTCGCAAGGTGGGCGGCAAACGAATCATCGCGGTGCTCGAGCCGCGCTCGGCCACCATGAAGATGGGCGTGCATCGCGAGACGCTGGCCCCGTCGCTGGCGGCGGCGGACTCGGTTTGGATGTTCGCGCCGCCGGATCTCGGCTGGGATGCGGGTGGTGTGGTGGCCGCGCTGGGCGATAAGGGCAGGCTGGCGCGCTCGCTGGACGAACTGGTCGACGGCCTGGCCGGCAATTCGCGCGCCGGTGACCAGGTGCTGATCATGAGCAACGGCGGCTTCGGCGGATTACACGGCAAGCTGCTCGAGGCGTTGAGGCGCCAGGCGCCCTAGAAATATGGACGCGGACGGCAGCGTCATCGCACTGTTTCCGCTGCACACCGTGCTGTTTCCCGGCGGGCCGCTGCCGCTGCGCATCTTCGAAACCCGCTACACCGACATGGTGCGGCGCTGCATGCGCGAACAGCAGCCGTTCGGCGTGGTGCTCATCCAGGAGGGCGACGAGGCCGGGCCGGTAGCCACCACGGCGACGGTCGGCTGCAGCGCGCGCATCGCCGATTTCTATACGCTGAAGGACGGGTTGTTAGGCATCTCGTGCGTGGGCGAACGCAAGTTCAGCGTGCTGCGCGTGTGGCGCGCGGCCGACGGGCTCAACATGGGCGAAGTGACCTGGCTCGATCCCGAGCCGTCGCAGGCGCTGCCCGGTGAATACGAGCGTCTCGGCGCCACCGTGCGGCGCGCGGTCGAGGAACTCGCGCAGCAGTACCAGCACGTGGAGAAATTTTTCGAGGATGCGTCGTGGGTGGGTTCCCGGTTGACCGAGCTCCTGCCCATCGAGCTCAACGACAAGCAGGTGCTGCTCGAGCTGGACGATCCTATTGCACGCCTGGATGCGTTGCTGGGGTTGGTCCCGACGGAGTAGTGGTGTCAGGCAGGGAAAACGCGCGGGCCTACGGCGCCCGCTAAACCGCCGGATCGCGTTTTCCCTGCCTGACACCACTTCTTCCGTACCACCACCAGAGCGCCCAGCCGATGGCGATCATCCAGAAGAACACCATCCAGCCGATGAAGCCGTCGTAGTCGCTGAGCAACCAGAGCGCGGGGCCGTGTGCATTCCGCTCCGAGGTGTCGCGCACCACGTAGATCACGGCGACCCAGCCGGCGTGCAGCCCGATGCAGGCCGCGATGTTGCCGGTGATATGACGCACCAGACCTAACAACAGGCCGACGCCGGCCAGGCATACGAAGGCGTCGAGGATGTCGAGCGGATGCGCGAATGCCATCAGCGCGCCCTCGAGCAAATCGACGCCACTCCAGGCATTCACGTCGGCGGCCGCGACCCGGTAGCGCCCGATGAAGTGGGTGGCGGCATACAGCAGCGAAGTCAGCACGATGGCCAGCTTCGGGCCCGACTCACGCGTGATCGCCGTCTGCATGGCGCCGCGGATGAAGGTCTCCTCGATGAAGGCGATCACCAGGCCGCGCGCCAGGCCGCTCAGCATCAGGTTGAGCCACTGCCAGGTGGACAACACGGGGCCGACGCGATCGCGCATGTCGAGCGCCACCATCGTGCCCAGCACCGGCAGCATCAGCGCCACCCCGAGCACGATGCCCCAGGCGACTTCGCGCGCAAACGGGCGCGGCGCCAGGTCGTAGCCGAGACTCCGTCGGTCGGCGACCTTGAGGCCGCGCGCCGCCAGCACGAAGGCCACGACCAGCAGCAACATGCCGACGCGGCTCGCCACGCGATGGAACTTGGGGTTCTCGATCAGCGGCGAGATCAGCAGCCACGCCGGGTAGCCGAGCGCCGCGATGCCCGCGAGTCCCAGCGCGATGAGACCGAGGAAGATCGCGAAGCTGCGCATCAGCTATTGAAGTACCGCGGCCTTGTGACCATCGCGGGCCAGCAGTTCGAGCAGTCCGTCGCGACCGACGTAGTGCAGCGTGCCGACCAGCACCAGGTAATCCTTGTCATCCTCGAGCAGCGCCTCGATCTTCGGCAGCCACTTGCGGTTGCGCTGGCCTAACAACTGGTCGTACAGCGCCGGCGCCTGGGCACGTTCCTTGTTGAACTCGCGCTCGAGCGCCGAGAGGTCACCGGTGCGCCAGGCCGAGATCAGGCGCGCCAGGTCGTCGTGCATCTTCGGCACGTCGTCGGCGGCATCGACCAGGAACTTGGTCTGCTCGGAAAAGCTGCGCGAATCGAAGATGCTGAGCTGGTCGTCCACGCTCTCGAGGCCGTCGATGGGCTTGCCGTCCTCGCGTGCCTTCGCGGTGACCTGCATGTCGATGCCGAGCTCCGGATCGAAGCCGCTTTTCATGAGCGCGAACTGCGTGAGCACCATGGCGGCGGCCCAGGGTTCGAGCCGTTCCAGCGCCAGCTCCGGCACATCGATGGATTCGGCCAGCTCGATGATCTTCGAATATTTGGCCGCGCCCACCACGTCTTCGAGCGACTGCGTCGGCGGCAGCGTGCCTTTCTCGGCCACGAACTGCATGGCCTCGAGTGGATTCAGGTCATCGAGGTCGACTTCCATGACGATGGCGTCGGCGGCCTGGTAGGCGCGCTCCAGTTGCGGCGAGAGCGCGGCATGCTCGGCCGGCAACGCGTGCACCGAGCCGGCGAGGTACACGGTATTGCGCTTGCCCTTGACGGACCAGACCGAGGCGCCGTCAGCGTGCGCCGTGCTGGCCGCGAAGGCGAGCAATAGCGCGCCGGCGAGACCCCGACCCAGGCCTCGCAGCAATCGATGGAAGGATTTCATGCCGCGGATTCTGCGGCAGTCAGGAAGTGCACGCCAGTATCGATGGCGCCGTTGGAGTGCAGGGTGAGCAGCCGGTAGGCCGGCGGCTGATCGTCGATGACGAAATCGTTGGAGCGCGGCTGGAATTGCGCGCAGGTGGAGGGCGTCGCCAGCAGGCGCACGTTGCGGCGGACACCTTCGAACGCCTGGTGCACGTGGCCCCACACCACGGCGCGCACCTGCGGGTGGCTGTCGATGACCGACCAGAATTCGTTCGCGTTGGCGAGCCCGACGTTGTCGAGCCAGCGGCTGCTCATGGCCACCGGATGGTGATGCAGGCACACCAGCGCGTGACGCTGGCGCGCCATGCCCAGTTCCTCGTCGAGCTTGGTGAGCATCTCGACCGAGACGCGACCGCCGGCCTGGCTGGGAACGACACTGTCGAGCAACACGATGCGCCAGGCGCCGATGTCGGCCGGGCCGTCGAGCTCGAAGGGGCGACCTTGCAGTGCAGCGCGCAGCTCGGGGACGAAATCGTGGTTGCCGGGAATACACAATACGGGCTTGCCGAAGCGCCCGAAGATGCGGCGGAAATGCGCGTAGCCGGCCGGGTCGTCCTGGACCAGGTCGCCGGTGACCAGGATGGCATCACAGATGGCGAGGTGCCCCGACGCATCGGACAGCGTGCGCTCGAGGGTTTCGAGCGTATTCACGCCGCGCAACGTGGCGGACGGGTCGCCAAACAAGTGTGGGTCGGTGAACTGGATGACTCGGATCGCGCTCATTCGTTTGCACTCTACAAATATGCCGACAGGCGCCGGGTGATGTGGTTCACGGGCTGCGTCATCACGCTGAAACGAAGTGAACCATGTCGCAAACTACCTGCGGAAAAATGTGAATCCGCGTCGGCTTATGGCGACCCTTGTCCATCAAAAGCGGAACAATGGTAAATCGCCGCAGCGGCCACTAAAGTGTCGGCCGATATGAAGAAACCCGGCAAGAGTGATCCGAGCCGGCCGCGGGAAGACGGCTACGAGTACAAGCGCGACTTCTACCGCAGTTCGCAGGTCGCGGAAGACTACGACTTCCACCGCTTCAGCAGCCCGGAGCGCCAGAAGCGCAATGTGCGCAAGTGGGCGGCGATCAAGAAAGCGCTTTCGCTGGCCCAGGGTGCCCGCGTCATCCTCGACCTGCCCTGCGGCACGGGCCGCTTCACCGGCGCCCTGGCGCGCGACGGCTACGAAATCGTCGGCAGCGACATCTCGATGGAAATGTTGCAGAAGGCGGCCGGCATTCCCGACGGGCGCCAGCCGAACATCCGCGGTTACCTGCAGGCCAACGCGGAAAAGCTGCCGCTGCGCGATGACTCGCTCGACTGCGTGGTGAGCATCCGCTTCATGATGCACGTCGACCCGGCGACCCGCGTGCGCATGCTGAGAGAATTTCGTCGTGTCTCGAGGCGTTGGGTCGTAGTCGACTACCGGCACAAGTACACCTTCCGCTACGTGCTCACGCACACCTTCGGGAAGTTAGGCCTGGGCCGCACGCCGTTGTCGCGCGTGTCCACGGCCGAGTTGCACGAGGAGTTCCGCCAGGCCGGCTTCAGGATCGTGGAAGTCGTGCGGGTCTCGACGCCGCTGCTGTCCGACAAGTGGGTGGTGCTGGCGGAGCGGGCGTGAAGAATTGCGGCGCGTTCCTGGAGGCAGCACGCTCCCGTTACCGCTGCTTCGCAACCCCGCTGCCGCGTATTTCTTCCTAGCCCGGGCGGCCTGTCCACGAGACAGTTGACGAGACAACCCGCCGATCAGCCCTTGACCGGGTTTCGGGCCGGATTTCAGGGCCGTTTCGCCTGCGTTTTTCGATACAATGCGCGCCCTTTATGGATACCCCTACCACCACCCCCACGCGCCGCGCGCTGGCCAACGCCATTCGCGCGCTCTCCATGGATGCCGTCCAGGCCGCCAATTCGGGACATCCCGGCGCGCCCATGGGCATGGCCGACATTGCCGAGGTGCTGTGGCGCGACTTCCTCAAGCACAATCCGGGTAATCCGCGTTGGTGGAATCGCGACCGCTTCGTGTTGTCGAACGGTCACGGTTCGATGCTGCTGTACTCGCTGCTGCACCTGACCGGTTATCCGCTCGGCCTCGACGAGATCAGGAATTTCCGCCAGCTCGGCTCGCGCACCGCGGGCCACCCCGAGCGCGACCTCGACATCGGCATCGAGACCACCACCGGCCCGCTGGGCCAGGGCATCGCCAATGCCGTCGGCATGGCGCTGGCCGAGAAGCTGCTGGCGGGCGAGTTCAACAAGGAAGGCTTGGCCGTAGTCGATCACTACACGTACTGCTTCGCCGGCGACGGCTGCCTCATGGAAGGCATCTCGCACGAAGCCTGTTCGCTGGCCGGCACTTTCAAGCTCGGCAAGCTGATCATGTTCTACGACGACAACGGCATCTCGATCGATGGCAAGGTGGTCGAGTGGTTCAACGACGACACGCCGAAGCGCTTCGAGGCGTACGGCTGGCACGTGGTGAAGAATGTCGACGGCCACGATGCCGACGCGGTGCTCGCCGCCATCAAGAAGGCACGTTCGCGCAAGGATCAGCCGTCGCTGATCTGCTGCAAGACCATCATCGGCTGGGGCGCGCCTAACAAGCAGGGCACCAAGTCGGCGCACGGCGAGGCACTGGGCCCCGACGAAGTGGCCTTGGCCCGCAAGACCCTCGGCTGGGAATACCCGCCGTTCGAGATTCCGCCGGATATCCGCGCGGCCTGGGATCACAAGGAAGCAGGTGCGGCCGCTGAAAAGAAGTGGAACCGCACCTGGAAGCGCTACAAGCGCGAGCACGCGGATGCGGCCGCCGAGTTCGAGCGGCGCATGAAGTGGGAGCTGCCGGCGAACTGGCAGGACCTGGTGCAGGAGACGCTCAACGCCGCCGCGGCGGTGACCGGATCACAGGCCACGCGCGCCTCCTCGCAGGTGGCGCTGAACGTGCTCGGTCCGAAACTCGGCGAGATGCTGGGCGGCTCGGCCGACCTCACGGGCTCGGTGAACACGCTGCGCAAGGACTCCAGGCCGATCACCCACGAGAACCCGATCGGCAACTACATTTCATACGGCGTGCGCGAGTTCGGCATGACCGCCATCATGAATGGCATCACCGTGCACGGCGGCTTCCGCCCGTACGGCGGCACTTTCCTGGTGTTCTCGGACTACGCACGCAACGCCGTGCGGGTCGCGGCCATCATGCATTGCCCGACCACGCTGGTGTACACGCACGATTCCATCGGCCTCGGCGAAGACGGCCCGACGCACCAGCCCGTCGAGCACCTCGCCAGCCTGCGCGCGATGCCCAATCTGCACATCTGGCGCGCCTGCGACGCGGTCGAGTCCGCGTATTCGTGGGTGGCGGCGCTGGAGCGCAAGAATGGCCCGACCGCGCTGGTGTTCACGCGCCAGGGCCTGCCGCAGCAGCCGCGCACGCCCGAACAGCTGGTGGCGATGCGCAAGGGCGGCTACGTGCTCATCGACAGCAACGGCCCGCCGGAAGCCATCGTGATCGCCACGGGTTCCGAGGTCGGCGTCGCGGTGCCGGCGGTGCAGGAACTGCAGGCCGCGGGCAAACGCGTGCGGCTGGTCTCCATGCCGTGCTGCGAGGCTTTCGACGCGCAGCCCGCGCCCTATCGTGAAAGCGTGTTGCCGGCTTCGGTCACGCGGCGTGTCGCCGTGGAAGCGGGCGCCACGCAATCGTGGTGGCGATACGTCGGTTCGCAGGGCCGCGTGCTCGGCATCGACCACTTCGGCGCCTCCGGCAAGGGCCCGGACCTGTTCAAGCATTTCGGCATCACCAGCGCCGCCGTCAAGGCGCTGGTGGAGCAACTCCTTTCCTAGCTACTGAAGATCCAAGAGGAAGCAAGACAGATGGCCATCAAGGTTGGTATCAACGGTTACGGACGCATCGGCCGCAACATCCTGCGCGCGCTTTATGAAGCGAAGCGCAACAACGAAATCCAGATCGTCGCGGTCAACGACCTCGGCGACGCGCAGACCAATGCGCACCTCACGCAGTACGACACCGCGCACGGCAAATTCCCCGGCACGGTCAGCGTCGAAGGCGACAACATCGTCGTCAACGGCGACAAGATCAAGGTGTTCGCGCAGCGCGACCCGTCCAAGATCGACTGGGCGTCGGTGGGCGCGGAATACGTGTTCGAGAGCACCGGTTTCTTCACCACCAAGGCGGACGCGGGCAAACATCTCGCCGGCGGCGCCAAGAAGGTCGTGATCTCGGCGCCGGGTGGCAAGGACGTGGACGCGACGGTCGTCTACGGCGTGAACCACAATGTGCTCAAGAGCTCGCACACCGTGATCTCGAACGCGTCCTGCACCACCAACTGCCTCGCGCCGTTGGCCAAGGTGCTGAACGACAAGATCGGCATCGTGTCGGGCCTGATGACCACCATCCATGCGTACACCAACGACCAGCGCCTGACGGACGTCTACCACGAAGACATCCGCCGCGCGCGTTCGGCCACGATGAGCATGATCCCGGCGAAGACGGGCGCGGCGGCCGCGGTCGGCCTGGTGCTGCCCGAGCTCAAGGGCAAGCTCGACGGCTTCGCGATCCGCATCCCGACCATCAACGTATCGCTGGTCGACCTGTCGTTCGTCGCCAAGCGCGCCACCACGGTCGACGAGATCAACAAGGTCATCAAGGAAGCCGCGGAAGGCCCGATGAAGGGCGTGCTGGCGTACACCGACAAGCAGCTGGTCTCGATCGACTACAACCATGACCCGGCTTCGTCCACCTACGACTCCACGCTGACGCGCGTCAGCGAAGGCACGCTGGTCAAGGTCTGCTCCTGGTACGACAACGAGTGGGGCTTCAGCAACCGCATGCTGGACACCACGATCGCTTGGTCGAAGGCCTCGTAAGGCCTTGTTCAAAGGAGTTGGGTCATGAACGTGCTGCGCATGGCGGACCAGGATCTCCGCGGCAAGCGGGTCCTGATCCGTGAAGATCTGAACGTGCCAGTCGAAGCCGGCAAGGTCACCAGCGACGCGCGCATCCGCGCGTCGCTGCCGACCATCAAGCTGGCGCTGGACAAGGGCGCCAAGGTGTTCCTCACCTCGCACCTCGGGCGGCCGGAAGAGGGTGTCTACGCCGAAGAGTTCTCGCTGGCCCCGGTGGCCTCGCGGCTCTCCGAGTTGTTGGGCACGCCCGTGCCGCTCAAGAAGGACTGGCTGGACTCGGGCGTGGACACCGCGCCGGGTTCGGCGGTGCTGCTCGAGAACGTGCGCTTCAACAAGGGCGAGAAGAAGGACAAGGAAGACCTCGCCAGGAAGATGGCGTCGCTGTGCGACGTCTACGTCATGGATGCGTTCGGCACGGCGCATCGCGCCGAGGCCTCGACGCACGGCGTCGGCAAGTTCGCCAAGGTGGCCTGCGCGGGTCCGCTGCTGGTGGGCGAACTCGAAGCACTGGAGCGCGCGCTGGCCAAGCCGGCGCGTCCGCTGGCGGCCATCGTCGCGGGCAGCAAGGTCTCGACCAAGCTCACCGTGCTCGAGTCGCTGCTCTCGAAGGTGGACAAGCTCATCGTCGGCGGCGGCATCGCCAATACCTTCCTCGCGGCCACCGGCATCAACGTCGGCAAGTCGCTGCACGAAGCCGAGATGCTCGACATGGCGCGCAAGCTGCTCGAGCAGGCCAAGGCGCGCGGCGCCGAGATCCCGCTGCCCACCGACGTGGTGGTGGCCAAGGAATTCGCGGCCACCGCGCACGCCGACGTGCGTTCGATCCACGACGTGCGCCCGGACGAGATGATCCTCGACATCGGGCCGGACACTTCGGAGCGCTTCGGCGCGATGCTGCAGAAGGCCGGCACCATCATCTGGAACGGCCCGGTGGGCGTGTTCGAGTTCGACCAGTTCGGCGAGGGCACCAAGGCCATCGCGCAGGCGATCGCGAAGTCGCCCGCGTTCTCGCTGGCCGGCGGCGGTGACACGCTCGCCGCCATCGAGAAGTACGGCGTCGAAGAGGGCATCTCGTACATCTCGACCGGCGGCGGCGCCTTCCTCGAGTTCGTCGAGGGCAAGACGCTGCCGGCCGTGGCGATGCTGCAGGAGCGCGCCCGCCAGTAAGCGCCGTAGTAGTTAGTCAGGGGTCTGGCTCCATTTCCGTCCGGAAATGGTGCCTGACCCCATTCCCCCATTCCTCACCGCAGCGGCGAATAATCCGTCGCGTCGACATACACGGACTCGACCTTCTCCACGATCTTGCCGTCGGCCTCTGACGCCGCGGCCACCGCCTTCCACTCCGGATCGCTGCGGAACTCGTCCCAGTTCTTCTTCGCCTGCTCGCGGCTGGCATGCGAGATCACGTAGATCAGCGTGTTTTCCTTCGCGGGACTGTCCTCGAATGTCCAGTACGCGACATTGGTCATGCCGTGCTTCTCGAAGATCTCCATGGTGTGCTCGCGGAAGCGCTTGTGCAGGGCTTCCAGGCGCCCGGGCAGGGTGTGGTAGGTCCGTATTTCGAACACGCGCGCGGCCTGCGGCGCGTCGGCTGCGCGGACCCAGGAAAGACTTGCACCCAGAACCAGCCCCACGGCCACCAGCAACACGGATTTCATCGACATCGAACCACCCCTTCGTGACTTGAAACAGCTGTGAACCAACGCGCGTGATTATGCGCCCGAGCCGCAAAACACGTGGCAGAATGCGCGTCCCATGCCAGAACGCCAGATGCACTCGCGCACGAAAATCGTCGCGACCCTAGGTCCTTCCACCGACAACATCGAAGTCCTGACCGATATGGTCCGCGCCGGCCTCGACGTGGCGCGTGTGAATTTCTCCCACGGCAAGCAGGAAGAGCACGGTCGTCGTATCGACCTGGTGCACGAGGCCGCGCGTCGCGCCGGCCGTTACGTCGGAATCCTTGCCGACCTCGGCGGTCCCAAGATCCGCATCGAGAGCTTCACCAACAAGAAGGTCGACCTCAAGGAAGGCCAGGCTTTCGCGCTCGACACCGCGCACGACCCCAATGCCGGCAACGAGCAGGTGGTCGGCTGCGCGTACACCGACCTGCCGAAGGACGTGAAGCCGGGCAACATCCTGCTGCTCAACGACGGCCTGATCGAGCTCGAGGTCACCAAGGTCGCGGGCACGCGCATCGACACCAAGGTGATCGCCGGCGGCGAACTCTCGAATCGCAAGGGCGTGAACCTGCGTGGCGGCGGCATCTCCGCCCCGGCGCTCTCCGAGAAAGATCGCGAGGACATCAAGTTCGCGGCCTCCAAGGGAGCCGACTACATCGCGGTGTCGTTCGCGCGTGACGCGGCCGACATGAACCTGGCGCGTTCGCTGTTGCGACTGGCCGGCGGCCACGGGCACGTGTGCGCCAAGATCGAACGCCACGAGGCCATCAAGAACCTGGTGGAGATCATCGAAGCCTCCGACGTGCTCATGGTGGCGCGCGGCGACCTCGCGGTGGAAATGGGCTACGCGGCCATCACCGGCCTGCAGAAGACCATCATCCACGAGTCGCGCACGCGTAATAAGGTCGTGATCACGGCCACGCAGATGATGGAGTCGATGATCAACGCGCCGGTGCCGACACGCGCCGAAGTCTCGGACGTGTCGAACGCGGTGCTCGATGGCACCGACGCGGTGATGCTCTCGGCCGAGAGCGCCGTGGGCAAGCACCCGGTCAAGGCCGTGCAGGCCATGGAAGAAGTCATCAACGGCGCGGAGAAGTACCAGCTCACCATGAGCCCTGTGCGCCATCGCGTCGACGGTGTCGTCGACCGCACCGAAGAAGCGATCGCCATGGCCGTGATGTACACGGCCAACCACATGAAGGTGCGTGCCATCGTCGCGCTGACCGAATCCGGCACCACGCCGCTGTGGATGTCGCGCTCGCGGGCCGACATCCCGATCTACGCCTTCACGCGCCATGAAGCGACGCGCCGCCGCGTCACGCTGTATCGCGGCGTCTATCCAGTTCCCTTCGACATTCCCGAAGTGCGCACCCAGGAACTGTTCCGCGCCATCCTCACCATGATGCTGCAGCTCGAACTGGTCGAGCCGGGCGAGATGGTCATCGTCACCAAGGGCGAGCTCACCGGCATTACCGGCGGCACGAACGCGATGACGATCCTGCGCGTTCCCAAGGACTAACTTCCCGCATGCGTTGGCTGCGCTGGCTGCGATGGACCTTGATCGGCGTCGCGGCACTCGCCGCCATCGCGTTTGGTGCGGCCTGGTGGGCAATGCATCGAAGCCTGCCGCGTATCGACGGCAGCCTGCCTGCTTCGGGCCTCGCGCACGAAGCCACGCTCGAGCGCGATGCGCGCGGCGTCCCGGTGATCACCGCATCAACGCGCCGGGATCTCGCTTACGCCACCGGCTACGCCCACGCCCAGGATCGCTTCTTCCAGATGGACCTGGGCCGCAGGCTCGCGGCCGGCGAGTTGTCCGAGCTGTTCGGCTCCGTGGCCCTGAAGCAGGATACGCGCGCCCGCCGCTTCGGCTTTCGCGCGGTGGCCCGGCGCGTGCTCGACGGCGCGCCGCCCGCGGAGCGCGAGATCGTCGAGGCCTACGCGCGCGGCGTGAACGCCGGCCTCGCCGGGCTCGATGCGCGTCCCTGGGAATACCTGCTGCTGAGGACGTCCCCGCGCGCCTGGTTGCCCGAGGACTCGGTGCTGGTGGTGCACTCGATGTGGTGGCAGCTGCAGTACAACTCCATCGTCAACGAGATCGGGCGACGCCGGCTGGAGCGCGCCGCGGCCGCGGCGGCCACGCCCGCGGCGGCGCGCGAGCTCATCGCGTTCGTCTATGCCGGGCACAGCGGCTGGGACACGCCTAACTACGCTGCCGACGCGCGTTGCCTGCAGGCGGCCTGCGCCGGCGCGGCGCGGGTGCTCAACGATCCGTTCCCGGCGCTGCTGCGGTTCGCGGTGCCTGCGCCCGCGCCCGGCGGCGAGGAGGCCAAGCCCGGCAGCAACAGCTGGGCCGTGGCCGGCATCCATACGAAGACCGGCGTGGCGCTGATCGCCAACGACATGCACCTGGATCTCGGCGTGCCGGCGGTGTGGTACCCGGCAAGGCTGCGCGCCACGGACGAACCCGCCCTTGACGTCACCGGCGTGACCTTGCCCGGGACGCCGGCGGTGGCCGCGGGCTCCAACGGCCAGGTGGCCTGGGGCTTCACCAACAGCTATGGAGATTTCGCCGACGTGCGTTTCGGATCCTGCTCGAGCCCCGACTACGGCGTGCGGCGCGAACACATCGTGGTGCGCGGTGCGGACGACGTGCAGGTCGAATACCGCGACGTGGGCGAGGGGGTGGTCCTCGATGGCGAGGAGTACGCGGATGACGTGGCGCGCGGACAGTGTCCGCAGGTGGGCTGGATGGCGACGCGCGCGGCGGCGACCAACTTCGCGTTGCTGGACATCGAGCGCGCGGAAAAGGTCGACGACGTGCTCGCGCTCGCGCCGCGCGTCGGCATTCCCGCGCAAAACCTGGTCGTCGGTGACCGCGACGGCCGCATCGCCTGGACGGTACTGGGCCGCGTGCCTCGCAGCACCGGCGCCGATCGCTACTTCGGTGTGCTGGAATTCCGCGATGCCGGCGATCACCCGCGCATCGCCGATCCGCCGGTAGGCCGCCTCTGGACCGCGAACCAGCGCGTGGTCGACGGCCCGCTCGAGCAGGTGCTGGGCGATGACGAGGTGGACGTCGGCGCGGATGGCTACGACATCGGTGCCCGTGCGCGCCAGATCCGCGACGACCTGCTGGGGCTCACACACCCGGCCACCGAGGGCGACATGCTCCACGTCCAGCTCGACGCACGGGCCTTGTTCGTGGCGCGCTGGCGCGACCAGTTGCTGGCGCTGATCGATACAGCGGCCATGTACGAGTCGCCGAAGCGCCGCGAATTCCGCCAGCTGGTCAGCCACTGGAAGGCCGAGGCCGCGCCGGATTCGGTGGGTTACCGGCTGGTGCGCGCCTGGCGCGGCAACGTGCTGGACACCCTGTGGCGCGGATTCACGGTCGGGTTGTTAGGCGAAAAATCCCAGTTGCGCCGCCCGGCGCAGTTCGAGGTGGCCGGCTGGCGGCTGGTGTCGGCGCGCCCGGCGGGCATCGTGCCACCCATGGTTGCGAACCACGGCACCCAGGACTGGCGCGGCTTCCTGCTGGCAAGGCTCGACGACACCATCGCGACGCTGGAGCGGGATTGCCAGGCGCTCGCGCGCTGCACCTATGGCGCCGGCGACCCGGTGCGCGTGCGCCACCCGCTGTCGCGCGCCGTGCCCTTGCTCTCCTCGTTGCTCGACATGCCCACGGTGGAATTGCCCGGCGACCATCACATGCCGCGTGTGCAGGACGGCGCCTTCGGCGCGTCGGAACGATTCGCGGTCTCGCCGGGCCGTGAGTCCGAGGGTTATCTCGAGCTGCCGGGTGGACCATCCGGGCACCCGCTGTCGCCGTTCTTCCGCAGCGGATTCGAAGACTGGGCCGCCGGCAGGCCGACGCCATTCCTGCCGGGCCCGGCTGCGCATAAGCTCTCGCTGCTACCCTCGCTGCCCGGGTCCGCGCAGTAGTTCGGAGGTTTCCATGGCCGACGCCCGTTTCACCGGCACGGATCGATACGTCGCCACGCCCGACCTCATGATGGCGGTGAACGCCGCCGTGACACTGGCGCGGCCGCTGCTGATCAAGGGCGAACCCGGTACCGGCAAGACGCAGCTGGCCGAGGAGATCGCGCGCTCGCTCGCCCGGCCGCTGTACGAGTGGCACATAAAATCCACCAGCAAGGCGCAACACGGCCTGTACGAATACGACGCCGTCTCGCGGCTGCGCGATTCGCAGCTCGGCGAAGAAAAGGTGCACGACATCCGCAACTACATCGTCAAGGGACGGTTGTGGGAGGCGTTCGAGTCCGAGGTGCAGCCGGTGCTGCTCATCGACGAGATCGACAAGGCCGACATCGAATTCCCCAACGACCTGCTGCGCGAGCTGGATCGCATGGAGTTCTACGTGCACGAGACGCGCGAGCTGGTGAAGGCTCGCCACCGGCCGATCATCCTGATCACCAGCAACAACGAGAAGGAATTGCCGGACGCGTTCCTGCGGCGCTGCTTCTTCCACTACATCCGCTTCCCGGACGCGCAGACCCTGGAAAAGATCGTCCGCGTGCACTATCCCGATCTCAAGAAGGAACTGCTGGCCGAGGCGCTCGGCGCCTTCTTCAACGTGCGTGAAACGCCCGGACTCAAGAAGAAGCCCTCGACCTCGGAGCTGCTCGACTGGATCAAACTACTGCTGGCCGAGGACATTCCGCCCGAGGCGCTGCGCGGCGACGATCCGAAGAAGACCATCCCGGTCCTGCACGGCGCGCTGCTCAAGAACGAGCAGGACGTGCACCTGTTCGAGCAGCTCGTGTTCCTGAACCGGCGCGCCGGCAGGTAGCGGTGCTCGTCAGGTTCTTCACGGACCTGCGCGCCAGTGGCGTACCGGCCACGCTGCCGGAATTCCTGGTGCTGCTCGAAGGGCTCGAGGCGCGACTGGCGGCGCTGTCACCAGAGGGCTTCTACTACCTGGCGCGCACCGCGCTGGTGAAGGACGAGCGGCATTTCGACCGCTTCGACCGCGTGTTCGCGCGCCACTTCGCCGGTGCCGAGGATTTCTTCCAGCAGCTCATGCGCGAGTTGCCGGAGGATTGGCTCAAGCAACTCAGCGAGCGGCTGTTCAGCGAAGAGGAGAAGGCGCGCGTCGAAAGTCTCGGTGGCTGGCAAAAGCTCATCGAGACTTTGAAGCAGCGGCTGCTCGAACAGCAGGAGCGGCACGAAGGCGGCGGCAAGTGGATCGGCACGGGCGGCACCTCGCCGTTCGGCCATGGCGGGTACAACCCCGAGGGCGTGCGCATCGGTTCACAGGCCGGGCGCCACGGGCGCGCGGCCAAGGTGTGGGAGGCGCGCGTATACCGCAACCTCGACGGCCAGCGCGAGCTCGGCACGCGCAACGTCAAGATGGCGCTGCGGCGCCTGCGCCGCTTCGCGCGCGAGGGCGCTCCCGAGGAGCTCGACCTCGACGGCACCATCCAGTCGACCGCGCGTAATGCCGGCATCCTCGACCTGCGCATGCAGGCCGAACGCCGCAATGCCGTCAAGCTGCTGCTGTTGCTCGACGTGGGCGGATCGATGGATCCGTACGTGCGCACCTGCGAGGAGCTGTTCTCGGCGGCGCGCGCCGAGTTCAAGCACCTCGAATATTTCTACTTCCACAATTTCCCGTACGAGCGCGTCTGGAAGGACAACCGGCGTCGCTTCGACGCCATCACCGGCACGTGGGCGTTGCTGCGCACCTTCAACTCCGACTACCGGGTCGTGATCGTCGGCGACGCGACCATGAGCCCGTACGAGATCGAACAGCCCGGTGGCAGCGTCGAGCACTGGAACGAGGAGGCCGGCCGTGTGTGGATGCAGCGAATCACGTCACACTTTCCGCGGCTGGTGTGGCTGAACCCGGAGCCGGAAGAGCGCTGGAAATGGACTCCGTCCATCGGCATCACGCGCGAGTTGGTCGGCGGCCGGATGTTTTCGCTGACGATCGATGGAATCGACAGGGCCATGTATGAGCTGCGGCGGGGCAGCCCCTATACTGCGCCGCATGTTAGCTAGGCGCATCGCGTTGCTCACATGGTTCCCGGTGATCGCCCTCGCGCAGGACGCCGGCACGCTGGTCACCGTCCCGGCGCTCACGCCCGTCCCGGTGCGGCTCGAGGAGCCGATCTCTTCCAACAAGAACAAGATCGGTGATCATTTCCGCATCACGGTGGCCGAAGACGTGCGCGTCGGCGATGCGCTGGTGATCCCGGCCGGCAGCGCCGGCGAGGGCGAAGTGATCCACGCCGCGAGGTCCGGCGCCGGTGGCAAGGCGGGTGAGCTCATCCTCGCGGCGCGCTACGTGCGCGTCGGCGACATCGAAGTACGGCTGCGCTCGTTCGCGCTGGGTGTCGTGGGTAAGGATCAGGCTGCCAACTCGCTGGCCGCCAGCATGATCATCGGGCCGTTCGCGATGTTCGTGAAAGGCGGTGTCATAACCGTGCCGCCCGCGACACTAGGTATTGCGAAGACCGCGCTCGAATTCAAACTTCCGGCGTTGGTGCCTGCGGCACCTGCATCGGTAGTGCCAACCGAAGAAACGACCCTGGGAGGAGAGCATGAATCGAAATTTGATTAGCGCGGCAATTGCCGCCCTGGCGCTCGCGCCATGCGTGACGCTGTCGCAGGACAACGCAGCCACCGCCGCACCGGCCAGCGATGCCGCCAGCACCGGCACCGTGGTGTTCTTCCGCGAGAAGAAGATGATGGGCGCCGCGATCAGCTACAAGGTGCGCGAGAACGGCGTCGAGTTGTGCAAGCTCGGCAGCGGGTCGTTCTGCACGGTGACGGTGCCCGTGGGCAAACACGCCTACGTGACCAAGACCGAGGCCACGGACGTGCTCAACATGGAAGTGGAGTCGGGCGAGACCTACTACGTGCAGGCCAGCATCTCGATGGGCGTGGTGGCGGGCCATTCGAACCTGGCGCCTTCGACCAAGGAAGTCTACGAAGGCATGAAGGCCAAGCTCAAGGACAACACCGGCAAGGATCTCGATCCGCCCAAGGCGGAGAAGAAGTAGGCCGTAGAAACGAAAACGCCCGGCGTGCTCGCGCGCGCCGGGCGTTGTTCGTGCGGTCAGGCCATCAGCCGGCTTTCGCGGGCGAGTGCGCCTTGATCTCGGCCAGCACCATGTCCGAGTGCCCCTTCGGATCCACCTTGTCCCAGTGCTTGACGACCTTGCCGTCCGGTCCGATCAGGAAGGTCTGGCGGCTGGCGAGTTCGACGCCTTCCTTCGGGCTCCACAACACGCCGTATTTCTTGATGGCTTCCTTGTTGGGGTCGGCCAGGATGTCGAACGGCAGGCTGTGGTTCTCGTAGAACTTCTTGTGCGAGGCCACGTCGTCCGCGCTCACGCCGAGGATCACGGCATCCGCCTTGCGGAACGCGAAGATGTTGTCACGCAGCTCGCAGGCCTGGGTGGTGCAACCGGGGGTCTCGTCCTTCGGGTAGAAGTACAGCACCACCCACTTGCCCTTGTATTGCTTGAGCGTGTGCCACTCGCCCTTCTGATCCTGTAGTTTGAATTCCGGGGCGGCCGTGCCCTCGGCAGGTGCCGTTGCGGGCGCCTGTGCGCATACACTTGCGGCTACCGCGAGCAGCGCGGTGGCCAAGGTCCGTCGAAGTGCCATGTTTTACTCCGTGAGAGTGTAAGGATCGTGGGGGAAGCGGATTCTAACAGCGTGCGGCGTGCGGGTCTCATCCTGACGGGAGGCGGCGCGCGCGCCGCTTACCAGGTGGGCGTGCTCAAGGCGCTATCCCACATACATCCGCGTCCCGACTGGCCTTTTCCCATCATCGTGGGAACGTCGGCCGGCGCGGTTTCCGCCAGCATCCTGGCCGGGAACGTGGCGCGCTGGCACGAGTCGGTTTCGGAAATCGAAAAAGTCTGGGCGAATTTCCGCGTGCACCACGTGTTCCGCTCGGATCCCGCGGCCATGCTCAAGGCGGGGGCGCGCTGGCTCGGCTCGGCGATGACGGGAGGCGCCATGGGGCCGCCCAAGTCGCTGCTCGACAATTCGCCGCTGCGCGAGCTGCTGTCACGCGTCACGAACTTCGATGCCATCCGCGAGGGCGTAGCGCGCGGTGAACTGCGGGCGCTGGCGCTGTGCGCCACCAGTTATTTCACCGCGCGCTCGGTGTCGTTCTTCGAAGCCGCGACCACGGTGAGTGAATGGTCGCGCGCGCAGCGCCACGGCGAACGCGTGCCGCTGTC